>Ga0209638_1002309_pt1 | contig 11746 bp, 10 predicted proteins | sample BarGraNGADG00211_FD_184490 | JGI IMG/M metagenome (GOLD analysis project Ga0209638, IMG submission 184490) | Arctic peat soil microbial communities from Barrow, Alaska - Barrow Graham LP Ref core NGADG0002-211 (SPAdes) (version 2) | ecosystem: Environmental > Terrestrial > Soil > Wetlands > Peat... | reverse complement strand
CGAGCTCGGCGGCGCGATCCTGGAAGGAATCGGAGCCCAGTACAACTCCCGCCGCCAGACCAGTCTCGGTGACCTGTCCCCGGCCACAAACGAAGCCCTTCACACCGCCGCCAAAACAAGGGCATGATCACCACAACCGACATGTCCGCGAAGAGCGGGTCAGCCTCGGCGGTGTGAGAGGTAGGGGGGATCGTTGACCGACTTCGCAATACTTGTCGTGGCCGGGGTGAACACGGCACTGATAGATGAGAACCAGGCGCTTGACGTCATCATGCGGCGGGCGGAAGTTCGTGGGATTCCCTTGGGGGTAGCATCCGTCAACCTCGACCACGTCCATCATTTCGGGGCTCGGGGCGCTTGGGCGGGTGCGCTGGGCCGGTCCATAGAGTGGCTCAACCTGATCGATGGCGCCCCGGTCGCCGCTGTCGCTAGACGGATCACCGGGGTCGGCTGGCCACGGCTGGCGGGTAGCGACCTGATCGGCCCGATTCTGGACAGGGCCGAAGCCCAGGGGCTCCGGGTGGGGTTCCTCGGCGGCTCCGAGGAGACGCTGGAACTGCTGCGGTCGGTGCTCGCGCGCGAACGTCCCGACCTGATAGTCGCCGGCCTGTGGTCGCCGTCGCGGGCCGAGATCACCGATCCCCCTGCGTCCAAGGAGCTGGCCGCGAGAGTTCGGGCCAGCGATGTCGACATCCTGGTCGTCGGATTGGGCAAGCCCCGGCAGGAGCTCTGGATCGACACCTATGCGCAAGAAACCGGGGCCAGAGTCCTGCTGGCCTTCGGAGCTGTTGTCGACTTTCTCGCGGGCAGGGTCGCGAGGGCACCGAGGTGGGTGGTGGAGGCAGGGATGGAGTGGGCTTGGCGCCTTGCCCTTGAGCCCAGACGGCTGGCCCGTAGGTACCTGGTTCAGGGCCCAAAAGCACTGCTGGAGGTGAGGAAGGCGGTGCTTGCGGAGCCGGAGACCGCCTTCGATGGAGGCGCGAACAACGGGCCGATGGGGGATCCTGGGCAGGGTAGAGGGCGCGTGATCGACGGCACGTTCGTGACCGGGCAGGATCCGGCCCGGGTGACGGCCGTGATCGTCACGTACAACAGTGCTGACGATGTCGATCCACTGATCTCGAGCTTGCGGGCGCAGACGACCGATGTTGCGCTTCGGGTGGTTGTAGCGGACAACGACTCCGAGGATTCGACTCTCGAGCGGTTGAGCGCCCATGTCGACGTCACTGTGGTTCCGACGGGCGGGAACCTCGGTTACTCAGGGGGCATCAACACGGCGCTGCGGCTGGTGCCGCCCGGGGAGCACGTCCTGGTGATCAACCCCGACCTCACCCTCAGGCCTGGTGCTGTCGGCGCGATGCTGGATCGTCTGGGCCGATCAGGTGCGGGTCTGGTCGCGCCGCGGATCCTCGGCCCCGATGGCGACCTGTTTCCCTCCATCCGGCGTGAGCCAAGCCTGCTCCGTGCCTTGGGTGATGCAACGCTCGGGTCCAGATTCCAGGGCCGCCATTCGAGCCTGTCGGACATCGACGGCGATTCCTCCCACTACTGCTACGCTCACCCCGTCGAGTGGGCATCGGGCGCCGCTCTGCTCATTCATGCCGAGGCCGCCGCAAGCCTCGGAAGATGGGATGAGCGATTCTTCCTCTATGCAGAGGAAATTGATTACCAGCGGAGGGGGCGCGCCGATGGATTCGCGACATGGTTCGAGCCGGCCGCAGTTGTCGAGCACCGTCAGGGTGGGTCCGGAGTCTCTCCCGAACTGCTTGCCCTGATGGCCGTGAACCGGATCCGGTATGTGGAGAAGTATCACGGTCCCGTCTATTCAGCTGCCTACCAGACCGCTGTGCAGCTGCACGAACTCCTCCGGTCGGCAGACCCCCGGCACCGGACAGCACTGCGGGTTGTCGGCGATCGGAGCAGCTGGGACGTGCTCCCGCACGCGACCCGAAGGGCGGGTGAAGGCGTCGAAGGTGCCATCATCATCCCGGCGCACAACGAGGAGGCGGTGATCGCTCGGACGCTCGCGTCGTTGGCTGACCTGCCATCGTCCCACCAGTTCGAGGTGATCGTAGTCTGCAATGGGACCACCGACGGCACGGCATCGGTGGCCAGGCGCTTCCCCGGCGTTCAGGTGGTGGAGATTCCGGTGGCGTCCAAAGTGGCAGCGCTCAACCATGGGGACGGGCTCGCCAGCAAATGGCCGCGACTGTACTTGGACGCAGATATCGAGATCACGCCTGCCGCGGTGAGAGGGGTTCTGTCGGTACTGAGTGATCCCATGGGCAGACTGGAGGCCGCGCGTCCGTCAGCGGACTACGACACGCGGGGCGCATCGTTCCTCGTTCGACGTTACTACCGCGCCCGGTCGCGCATTACCAGCTTCGAGGACGCATTGTGGGGGGCTGGGGCCTATGCCGTCAGCGAGGCAGGGCACCGCAGGTTCTCCGAGTTCCCCGAGTTGGCCGGGGATGACCTCTTCGTCGACCGGCTCTTCCCGGCCGGGACGCGAGCCGTGATCGGCACAGAGTCGGTCATCGTGCGGACGCCCCGGGATCTGGCCAACTTGAGCCGCATCCTTCGGCGTGGTGTCCGAGCGAACACCGAGCATCCCGAGGGGGCCACAACGCGCGAGACGGCGTCGGCCCTCCTACGAACGGTGCGAGGGCCGTCCAGTCTGCTGGACGCAGTGGTGTACGCGAGTGTTGCCGCGTCGGCGAGATGGCGGGTTCGGTTGGAACGGGACCGGACAGCCGGATGGGAACGTGATGTCTCCAGCCGATGACCGTGCGCTCTCTCATGTGCTGCTGACTCGGTTCAATCTGCCGACTCCGGGTCCGGAGAGCCTGGTTCGCGCTCAGGACGGCTGGTTGCGCGCGCGGTGGGAACTGTTCTCCCGGTACACCGTGCCCTCGGTGATGGCACAGACCGAGCGCAACTTCCGATGGATCATCTACTTCGACACGGAGAGCCCGCAGTGGCTACTGGGCGAGATCTCCCGCCATCGCGCGCAGGACATCTACACCCCGCTGTTCCGTACGTCAGTGGGACTCGCGGAGCTCGTCGATGACATCAGGTCGGTGCTCCCGGCCCCTACCCCGCGGCTGCTGACGACGAACCTCGACAACGATGACGGCCTGGCCACGGACTTTGTCGCGAGGCTGCAATCCCTTCCCAGCACTACTTCCCGGTCTGCGGTCTATCTGGTCAACGGCTTGATCCGCAGCGGACGCCGGATCTACCAGCGGACCGACCGCAACAATGCCTTCTGCTCCGTCCTAGAAGATTGGGACGACCCGGCGACCTGTTGGCGCGACTGGCACATCCTTCTGGGTCGCCACATGCCTGTGGTCGAGGTTGGCGGACAGCCCGCCTGGCTTCAGGTCGTTCACGGAACGAACGTGAGCAATCGGGTGCACGGAAGACTGGCCGCGCCAGGTCGCTTCCGGCAACGATTCAGTGGCCTGCTGGATGATGTCCCGGAGCCGCGGTGGCGGGAGTTGGTTGCCGACAGCGTGCTCTTCTCTCCGGCCCGGGTAGTACGGGATGCCTCTCGTGCCGTCGCGAAAGCCTCCGCGATGCGAGTACTCGGCAAGGACGGCCTGGACCGACTCAAGCTCACTCTCTCGCGACTTCACAAGCGTTCTAGGGCGGCAATATGAGATGCAAGCGCAGTTGCTTGCAGGCGATCCATGTGCGGGTAGTCGTGGCACTGGTTCTCGTCCTGGGGCTCATCGGTTGCGCTCAGCCCCGGAACGAGCCCCCCTCACCTGAACCGAGCACGGGGGTGTCGGGGGCTGGGTTGGCTTTGCCGCGGGTTGCGTGGGAGGGCGGTCCGGCTTACTGGAAGCAGTTCGCCAACGCTCAGCAGTGGACTGATCCGTCGTTCTTCCCGATCGGGATCTGGTACGACGGCGTGTCGAACAACGCCGAGGTTCAGTGGGACAAGGACCACGGGATCAACTTCTATGTCGGGATGTGGGAGGGCACCGACTTCAGCCTGTTCGAGGACAACGGGGTGTACTGGCTCGGCGACAAGCTGAACAGCACGTTCAAGGACTCCTCGCCGAACTGGCCGGGCGTGTTCCTTGATGACGAGGTGGACGGCCGGTACAGCCCGACCGAGGGTTTGAAGTACCTGCAGGGCCTGAAGGACAGCGCCAGCAGCGGCAAGTTCACCTACACCAACTACAGCCAGCTGACGATCGGCTCGGACATGGCTACCTCCGACCAGCAGAATTATGTGAACCTGCCCGGCGTGGTCTCAATGGACATGTACTGGTACACGATCCCGTTCTGTGACTGGACGCCGTACCGCGGCGACCTGTACGCCGACCCGGTGCCGAAGGCGACCTGCCGGACCGCGTCCAGCTACGGCAAGGCGATGAACGGACTGACCATCCGAGACTCCTCCGACGGTGTTCTCCACCCGCGCTGGATGTTCCTGGAGAACCTGAACGGGCTCTCCGGCCAAACCCACGTCGGCTACGTCAGCCCGGGCCAGCTGAAGGGCTCGGCGATGAACTCGATCATCAACGAGGCCCGCGGCCTGATGTGGTTCAACCAGTCCTTCACCGGCCCCTGCCAGACCAGCGGCGCGCTCCGCGAAGCCCAGATCCAGGGCACCAAGTTCTGCGGCTACGCACAGATGCAGGCGATGGGCGAGGTCAACAACCTGGTCCACAGCCTGGCACCAGTGATCAACACCCAGTCCTACCAGTGGACCTTCGGCACCGGCCTGGACACCATGCTGAAGACCTACGACGGCAGCGCCTACATCTTCACCATGACCGACGGCACCACCGGCACCCGGACCCTGACCCTGCCCGCCGGCATCACCGGCAAAACCGCCGAGGTCATCGGAGAGAACCGCGCGATCACCATCAACAACGCAACCCTCACCGACACCTTCCCCAACGAATACACCTACCACATCTACAAGATCCAACTCGACGGCAACTCCGGCCTTTACCCGCCCAACCCACAAACCACGAAACAGAGTGGATGAATGAGGTTGACCCCTTTTCGTGGACATCGGGTCAAGCGGCTTCCTGGGCCGCTGTGTGGTACTGCTGCTCAAAGGCTACCGGTGCGATCTGTCCGAGGGCGGAGTGGCGGCGGCGCCGGTTGTAGGTGTTCTCTATCCAGTCGCTGACCGCCGGAATGGCTTCGGCGCGAGTGGTGAAGCTGTGCCGGTTGTAGTACTCGGTCTTCAGCGTCGACCAGAACGATTCTTGCTGGGCGTTGTCCCAGCACACCCCGGTCCGCCCGACCGAGAGGCGCACGTTCACCTCAGCGGCGACGTCGGCGAGCTGCGCCGAGGTGTATTGACAGCCCCGATCGGCGTGGAACACCACACCGTCGAGGCCCAGGGGCGGGTCCCGGAACAGGACCGCGCGCCGCAGCGCGGACTCGACCAGATCGGTGTGCAGGCTGGCGCTGAAGGCATAGCCGAGGACGCGGCGGGAGTGGCCGTCACGAACTGCAGCGAGATAGAGCCAGCCCTCGCCCGTCTTCAGATAGGTGATGTCGGAGGTCCACACCGCGTTCAGCCGGCCCTGGTCGAAGCGGCGCTCGACCAAGTCAGGGATGTGACCGGCGGCAGGGTCGGTGATGGTCGTGACCGGGCGCCACGGCCTCGGGCTGATGCCCTGAATCCGTTCCTGGCGCATCAGTTTGGCGACCGTCTTGGTCGAGACGTGCTCGCCGGCCTCGCGCAGGTCGGCGGTGATCCGGGGCGCCCCGTTCACGCCCTGCGAGGCGTCATGGGCGACCCTGATCTTGACCGCCAGGTCCCCACGGCGAGCAGCACGCGGTCCAGGCCCGGCCTGTTGACGGGCCTGCCAGGCGTAGTAGCCCGACCGCGACACGCCCAGCAGGTCGCACATCCGCGCCACCAGCGCGACACCCTCGTCGGCCTCCTCCGCGCCGGTAGCGATCTGGTCGATCACTTCGAACGCCCGTTGCGGTGCGGGTCGTTCTCCGCCGCGAAGAAGGCCGCTGCTTTTTTCAGGAACTCCCGGTCCATCCGCAGCTCAGCCACCTCGCGGCGTAATCGCTCCAGCTCGGCCCGCTCGTCGACGTCCAGCGCCTGCGGCGGCTCGCCATCCATGTGCGCCCGCTCAACCGCGACCCAGCGCCCCAACAACGCTTCCCCGACCCCGATCTCGCGGGCGACCTCGGCGATCCTGCGACCGGTATCGATCACCAAATGCGCTGCCTCACGCCGATACGCCGGGGAATACAACTTCCGTTTCGCCCCCATGAGGGCCATCCTTCCTCGACCGGCCCTCTCACCAGGCCGGACTCATCGGGATGTCCACCAAACGGGGTCAACCTCAGTGTGGATGCGGACCCGAGTGCAAGTTTCCCGGCTCTTCGCAATCGACGGGTGTAGTTCCGGGTTGGTGAGCGTGGACGTCTGGCTCATGAGCCGTTCGGGTGGCGCCCGACGGTGCTGGAGATCACGCTGCGCCGGTATCGCTGCATCGGCTGCGGGCATGTCTGGCGCCAAGACACCACGGCCGCGGCCGAGCCGCGCTCGAAGCTGTCTCGGCGGGCGCTGGGCTGGGCGTTGGAGGGGCTGGTCGTGGCGCACCTGAGCGTCGCCCGGATCGCTGGGCTGCCCGCGTCGCCCCCGACGAAGAGACCCCGCAGCTCGACCTCGCCGCTGTCCTCGAAGCCCAAGGACACCACCAGGCAGCCGAACGTCTCCTCCGCGAACACGTATCCAACCGCAGCACGACGAAGACCACATCCGGGCTGATCTGCCCCCCCGAACCGAACACATCATCGACAATCGCGGATGGCTCACCCGCCAAGGAACCAAGACTTCCGCGTAACGCCACGGACGCACGGTCGGCGCGCTTAGGGACGGGCGTGCCGGCAACACCCTTGCCGGCTAGGCCCCGTCGAGCGAGAGGACGGGGGCCATGTCGCTGACTAGAGCGCAACGGGAACAGACGGCCCAGGAGAGAAACCAGCCACGACAACACCCCCTCCAAACCAGGTGTTGCCAAACCTCCTGAGCCAGCCTCCACCTGCAGCACAGATCGCCAGCCGTTCGGACGCCGAGCACCCCGAAGGTTTCGGTACGGCGTGTGGACAGGCTGTGGTGTGAGGTCGAGTGGTGCTTCAATGCTGTCTATGGGACGCGGCGCCAACCTGCCCAAGATGGGCGGCTTCAACCAGAACGCCGTGTTGGACTGCATCAGGCGCCGCCCCGAGGGCGTGAGCCGGACCGAGATCGCCGCGCTGACCGGGCTCGCCAATCAGACCGTGTCGAACGTCACGAGGCGTCTTCTCCGCGATGGTCTCATCCGAGAATCCGGTCGCGTCCTTTCGGGCCCGGGCAAGCCGAGGACCCTGCTGCAGCTCAATGGTGCCAGTCGCTTCTCTGTCGGCGTTCATTTGGACCCCTCGGTCACGAGCGTGACCGCCCTCAATTTTGCGGGGGAAATTGTCGCCAATCGCCTGTTGTGGTCGCTTCATGAGGGCGACCCCGAGACGTTCCTCATCGAGATCGAAGACACGGTCAGGCGCATGGTGATGGATCTGCGGATCGATGAGGCTGTGTTGGCAGGTGTGGGCTTGGCTGTCCCCGGCCCGGTCGACGCCGTTCGGGGCGTGGTGGTGAACCCGCCACTGCTTCCCGGCTGGCACAACGTGTCTTTCCGGAGTGCGTTGGCTGAGCGGCTGGGCTGCAGGGTTGAGATGGAGAAGGACGTCGTTGCCGCCGCTGTCGGCGAGATGTGGCATCGTCCCGCAGACGAGGGATCGAGCTTCCTGTTCGTCTACCTCGGCACGGGGATCGGCGCCGGTGCGGTCATCCGGGGGCAGGTGCTTCGCGGGGCAACCGACAACTTCGGAGAAGTCGGTCGGTTCCGGGTTGCGGATTCCACCGAAGCTCTGGGGCGTTCGGACGGCTCGTGCACCATCGGGAACCTCATTTCGCCGGCCAGGATCGTGGCTCAGGGCAGGGACGCCGGCCTCGTCGGTGAGCAGGGTGACACCGTCGAGGACCGGTACCGCGCCATCGCAGGATTGGCCCGAGCAGGTGAATCGCGCGCGAGCGCCATCCTTCAGGAAGCAGCGACGCATCTGGCGCGCGGCGTCGCCCAACTGTCTGACGTACTCGACCTGGACGAGGTCGTGTTCGGCGGGCCGTGGTGGGATCCCATCAGTGACATCGTGATGCCGAACGTGGCAGCCGCGCTCACCGACCTCGCGGTGCTCACGTCGGTTCGCCCCGTGACGCTGCGAACCTCTCGACACTCGCACGACGTCGCTTCAGTGGGCGCTGCCGCCCTCGTCCTTGACGAGACCTTCTCGGCTCGACCCGAACGCTTGGTCATGCCCGGTCGCATCGCTGCCGGCTGACAAGGGGTTCGACCCCTGTCCCTGTCGGGGCAGTGGAAGGTCACAGAAATTTCACGGCGCCGCGACCTCTTGACAGCGGGTTATCCCATCGAATTGAATAACAACAGCTCGGGGCACGGCGTGTCGAGCGATGGAGCAAAGGAGCCCATATGCGTCGTCGTGATCTCTTCAAGGCCTCGGCCGGACTGGCAGCGCTCGGGGTGGCTGGGTGCGGGAGTTCGAACAACTCGACCGCAGCCTCCTCATCAGGTGGGGTAGCGTCGCCGAGTTCCGTCACCCCTGGCACGATCAAGGTGGCCTATCAGAAGTTCGGCAACTTCACCCAGATGGACACCATGTTCACCAATGTGAAGCAGGACTTCGAGGCGAAGTTCGCGGGGTCGACGCTCGAACTGATCCCCATCCAGGCTGCGGAGAACGACTACTACACGAAGCTCGCGCTCATGAACCGCTCCGCGTCGACGGCACCGGATCTCATGTACGAGGACACCTTCATGGTCCGGTCCGATGTGGCCGCCGGATACCTGGCCCCCTTGGACAGCTACCTCAACGGGTGGTCGGACTGGCCCCAGTTCGTCGCCGCAGCCAAGGATGCCGGCAAGGCCGACGACGGAAAGATCTACGGCGTCTCGCTGGGCACCGATACCCGGGGGCTCTGGTACAACAAGGACCTTCTCGCCAACGTGGGGATCACGGGCGATTGGCAGCCCAAGGACTGGAACGAGTTGCTGAGTGTTGCCAAGGATGTGAAGGCGAAGCTGCCGGGAGTCATTCCGCTGAACATCTACTCGGGCAAGCCCAACGGCGAGGCATCCGTCATGCAGGGTTTCGAGATGCTGCTCTACGGATGCCCGAACGGCACCCTCTACAACACCGACCAGGCCAAGTGGGTTGTCGGCTCCCAGCACTTCAAGGATTCGCTGGACTTCATCCGCACCGTCTACACCCAAGGCCTCGGGCCGACGCCGCAGCAGGCTCTCGACAGCAACTGGGGGAACGTCCTCGCCAGCCAGTACTGGCCCAAGAACAAGATCGCCATGGCCATTGATGGCTCGTGGATGCCGGGCAACTGGCTTCCCAAGGGCACGACACCCTGGGCGGAGTGGGACAAGGTGCTGGGCTGGACGGGCATGCCGACCCAGCAGGGGCAGGCGCCGGGCCGCAATGCGATGTCGGGCGGGTGGACGCTGGCGACGGGGGCCAACTGCAAGAACCCCGACCTCGCCTTCCAGGTGATGAGCATCGCCCTGAGCAAGAAGTACGCGCTCTGGAACTACATCAACAACTCTCAGATCGCCGTGCGGAAGGACTGCACAAGCGACCCCAGCTACCTCCAGTCCAACGCCTCCGTGAAATTCTTCACCGACCTGGTCGCGGACACCCATTTCCGGCCGGCAACCGCTGACTACCCCAACATCTCGAACGCGATCCAGGTGGCCATGGAAGCGGTGATGACCGGGCAGCAGAACGTGGATACGGCCGCTGCGGCATATGACAAGGCCGTCGTCCAGCAGGTCGGCCAGCAGAAGACAGTGCAGGGCTGATGAGCACGGCCAGCATGGTGAGCCCGACCCGGAGCGGGGCCCCACCTCACGCACGATCAAGGTCCCACGGACTCGTGAGAATCCTTCCCCTGGTGCCGGCGATCGCCATGCTGGCCGTGTTCATGCTGGGCCCGGTCATCTGGTCCTTCTACGGGTCCTTCACCAACACGGCATTGACCGGGCCGAATGCGCTTCACCCTCGGCTCGTCGGCCTCGACAATTACTCCAACCTCATCAGTGACCCGAATTTCCCGAAGTCTGTGTGGCTGACGGTCGTCTTCGTCTTCATGTCGGCGATCGTGGGCCAGAACGTGTTGGGACTGTTCGTAGCGAGCATGCTCCGGCGCGCTAACCCAGCGGTTCGCGCCGTCGTCGGCACCCTGATCGTTGCCGCATGGATCATGCCGGAGATCGTTGCCGCCTTCGCCGCGTACGCCTTCTTCAGCGACGGGGGAACGTTCTCTCAGCTGTCCGCGTGGGTCGGACTTCACAGCCCGAACATGCTGTACGACCATCCCATGGCTGCGGTGGTCATCGCCAACATCTGGCGGGGAACCGCCTTCTCGATGATGGTCTACACGGCCGCGCTCGATGACGTGCCACCGGATGTGATCGAGGCGGCTGAGGTGGACGGAGCCAGCGGGTTCCAGCGCCTGGTCAGGATAACGCTGCCGATGATCAGAAGGTCGATCTCGACCAACTTCATGCTCACGACTCTTCAGACGCTGTCGGTGTTCACCCTCATCTGGGTGATGACGTCCGGCGGGCCGGGAACGGACTCGTCCACCTTGCCCGTGCTCGCCTACCAACAGGCGTTCAAGTTCTCCAAGATCGGCTATGGAACCGCCATCGCAACGGTGATGTTGCTGGTCGGTGCAGTCTTCTCGATCATCTACATCCGGATGCTGAAGCCGGAGGTGGACTGAGATGGCTAGCAACGCAGGCAGCAGGAATCCCTTTGCGCTCTCAGCGGCATCCCCGAGATCCTCCTCGCAGAAGGTCCTGGCGAATGTCTCCCTCGGTGTCATCGGCCTGGCCTTCGTCATCCCGTTGGGGTGGCTGGTCCTGGCCTCGTTCGACCGCAGCGCGAGTCTCAGTGCCAAGTTGCCGGAGCCGTTCACCTTGCATAACTACGCCGCGGTCGCCACGGGGACCATCGCCGGGATTCCGATGATCAATTCGGCCGTGTTGTCGACGATATCGGCGGTTGTGACGGTTGTCGTGGCGATTCTCGCCGCGTACCCGCTCTCGAGGTATCGGATGCGGTACAACAAGGCGTTCCTCTACGGCGTCCTGTTCGGGACGTGCCTGCCGATCACCGCCATGATGGTGCCGGTGTACAGCCTGTTTGTCCGGTTGAACCTGTTGGACTCGATAGGGGGAACCGGGCTGTTCCTGGCGGCGACCCAGTTACCGATGGCCATCTTCATGACGAAGAACTTCATGGACTCGGTGCCGATCTCCCTCGAGGAGGCCGCCTGGGTCGATGGCGCGAGCGCGATGCAGGCACTGCGTGCGATCGTGGTGCCTCTCATGCGGCCCGGGATCGCCGTGGTCTTCATCTTCAATTTCGTGGGTGCGTGGGGCAACTTCTTCGTGCCCTTTATCCTGCTGCTCTCGCCTGAGAAGCAACCGGCCTCGGTGAGCATCTTCACCTTCTTCGGCCAGTACGGAGCCGTCGCCTACGGACAACTGGCTGCCTTCTCCATCTTGTATTCACTTCCCGTCCTGTTCCTCTACGTACTCGTGCAGCGCTTCATCGGGGGCTCGTTCCTGATGTCCGGCGCTGTCAAGGGCTGAACCCTCTCCAAGGAGTCAATGTG
>Ga0209638_1002306_pt1 | contig 11760 bp, 7 predicted proteins | sample BarGraNGADG00211_FD_184490 | JGI IMG/M metagenome (GOLD analysis project Ga0209638, IMG submission 184490) | Arctic peat soil microbial communities from Barrow, Alaska - Barrow Graham LP Ref core NGADG0002-211 (SPAdes) (version 2) | ecosystem: Environmental > Terrestrial > Soil > Wetlands > Peat... | reverse complement strand
CCACGACAATATCCATGTGCGCGGCTACAAGGAAGAGGGCACCATCACCACGCCCTTCGACATGACGGTGCTGAACGATCTGGACCGCTTCCACCTCGTGATGGATACCATTGACCGCCTGCCACAGACTGGCGACAAGGGCACCTACCTGAAGCAGCAACTCAAGGACAAGCTCACCCTGCACAAGCAGTACATCGACGAGCATGGTCAAGACATGCCGGAGATCCGCAATTGGACGTGGGACGCGGTTAATAAAGACAAACCGGCATAACCCGGGAAGGTGCCACATTATGCAAATGACCCCAAATAAACTCGACGCCGAGTCTGCATCCTCGAAGCCTGCAAACGCCAACGGGGCGCATGATTCCGTTCAACTGTTGGAAAAGGCGCGTGCCGACACCGATACGGTCTTGAAAGAACTCGAATCGCAACCGGACGGACTGAGCCAGGCGGTAGCCGACGCGCGCTTGAAGCAGGTCGGGTCGAACGAGATTGCGCGGGAGAAGCGTCAGTCGGCATTGATGCGCCTCTTGAGCAACATCAAGAATCCATTGGTCCTCCTGCTCACGACGCTGGGCGTGCTGTCCTATCTCACCGGCGACCACCGGGCCACGGTGGTCATTTTCGTCATGGTCATTCTGGGTGTGGTGTTGCGCTTCTACCAGGAGATGCGGGCCGATCATGCGGCGGAGAAGCTCCAGGCGATGGTCAGCAACACCGCGACCGTGGTGCGCGGCGGCAAGGAACAGGAGGTCCCGCTGAAGCTGCTGGTCCCCGGCGATATCATCCGGCTGGGCGCCGGCGATATGGTCCCGGCTGATGTACGGGTGCTTTCCGCCAAAGACCTTTTCTTGAATCAAATGGCACTTACCGGCGAAGCCTTGCCGCTGGAGAAGAAGGCTGCGCCTTCATCTGCAGACGTCCAGAACCCGCTGGAACTCCCCAACATCTGCTTCCTCGGTTCCAACGTCGAGAGCGGATCCGCGACCGCCGTGGTCATCCACACTGGCGACCGGACCTACTTCGGATCGCTGGCCGCCAGCATCGTCGGGCAGCGCCAGCTGACCAGCTTCGACAAGGGAATCAACAAGTTCACCTGGCTGATGATCTATTTCATCGCGGTGATGGTTCCGGCGGTGTTCCTCATCAACGGCCTGTCCAAGCACGACTGGATGGAAGCGTTTCTGTTTGCCATGGCGGTGGCCGTCGGGCTGACGCCAGAAATGCTGCCCATGATCGTGACCGTCAACCTGTCCAAGGGCGCCCTGGCAATGGCCCGCAGGAAGGTGATCGTCAAACGCCTGAACTCGATCCAGAACTTCGGCGCGATGGATGTGCTGTGCACCGACAAGACCGGCACCCTCACCCAGGGCAGGATCATTCTGGAAAAGCATCTGGACGTGCATGGCAATCCCAGCGAAAAAGTCCTGCATTTCGGCTACCTGAACAGTTACCACCATACCGGCTTGAAGAACCTGCTGGACCAGGCAATCCTGGACCATGAGGAGTTGAAAGAACACCTGAAGGCGGATGAGAAGTACCGCAAAATCGACGAGATCCCGTTCGACTTCGTGCGGCGCCGGATGTCGGTGGTGGTGGAAGACGACACCGGTTTGAACACGCTGATCTGCAAGGGCGCGGTCGATGAAGTGATGAGCCAGTGCACCCGGGTGGAAGTCAAGGGGGAGGTCATCGAGGTGCTGCCCGAGCACGATGCCAAGCGCCGGCAATTGGCGGACGAGCTGAATGGCCAGGGCTTCCGGGTGATCGCGCTGGCCTATAAGACGATGCCGGGCGCCTCGGACGAGCCGGTGTACTCGGTCAAGGATGAGTCTGACCTGATTCTGCTGGGATTCCTGGCCTTCCTCGACCCTCCCAAGGACACCGCCACAGAGGCCCTGAAGCGGCTTCACGCCCTGAGCGTGGACGTCAAGGTTCTGACGGGCGACAATGAGATCATCACCGCCTACATCTGCAAGGAAGTGGGCATGCCGGTGGAGCATCTCCTCCTAGGCTCGCAAATCGAGAAGATGAGCGAGGTGGAACTGGCTGAAGCGGCGAGCGCCACCAGCGTTTTTGCCAGGCTGGTCCCGGCGCACAAGGAACGCATCATCCGCGCCCTGCAGAGCAAGGGCCATGTGCTGGGTTTCCTGGGCGACGGCATCAACGACGCCCCGGCCCTGAAAGCCGCCGACGTGGGCATTTCGGTGGACAGCGCGGTGGACATCGCCAAGGAGTCGTCCGATATCATCCTGCTGGAAAACAGCCTGCTGGTGCTGGAGCAGGGCGTGCTGGAAGGTCGGCGGGTGTTCGGCAACATCGTCAAGTACATCAAAATGGCGGCCAGCTCGAACTTCGGCAACATGTTCAGCGTCGTCGGGGCCAGCGCGTTCCTGTCGTTCCTTCCCATGCTGCCGATCCAGGTGCTGATCAACAATCTCCTGTACGACTTCTCGCAGACCACCATCCCCACCGACGCGGTGGATGAGGAGTGGCTGACCAAGCCGCGCCAGTGGACGATAGACAAGATCCTGCGTTTCATACTGTTCATCGGCCCGATCAGCTCGATCTTCGATTACCTGACGTTCTTCATGATGCTGTACCTGTTCAACTGCTGGGACAATCCGAGCCTGTTTCACACCGGCTGGTTCGTGGAGTCGCTGTTCACCCAGACGCTGATCATCCATATCATCCGCACCAACAAGATCCCGTTCATCCAGAGCCGGGCGAGCTGGCCGCTCATTCTCACTTCCCTGATCATCGTTGCGGTCGGCGCCTGGCTGACGGTTTCGCCCCTGGCGAGCACGCTCGGATTCGTCCCGCTCCCGCCGCTGTACTGGTTGTATCTGACCATCATGCTGCTGGGCTATGCACTGCTGACGCAGCTGGTGAAGACCTGGTTTATTCGCAGGTTTGGCGAATGATGGACAGGCTGATCGAACACAAGCAATACATCAACGAATACAGCGAGGATATGCCGGAGTTCCACAGATGAAAGCGGGATACCACCAAACGAATGCGCATAATTTCAGAAACCAGCAGCATAGCCAGGAGAAATAGTTAATGGAACCCAGTACCGACCGGCCCCAAGCACCCGAAGTGAAGCCCGCAGGCGCCAAGCCTCCTGACATCGCCTCAGCCCCGGTTGCCGAGACGCTAGTGACCCTCCGGGTGAATCCCGACACCGGGCTTGCGCATGCAGAGGTGGATACCCGCCGCAAGGAGCACGGTTACAACGAGGTGGCCGTGCAAAAAGAGCACCCGGTTCGAATATTCCTAGCGAAATTCTGGGGCATGTCGGCATGGATGCTCGAGCTGATCATGGTGCTGTCAGCCTTCCTGCACAAGTACTCGGACCTGGCCGTGGTCAGCGCCCTGCTGGTCGTCAATGCGGTGGTGAGCTTCGTGCAGGAGCGCCGCGCTGCCGGGGTGGTCGAAACGTTGCGGCGGCGCTTGCAGATCAGCTCGCGCGTGCTGCGCGATGCGACCTGGCAGGTGGTGCCCGCCAGGGAGTTGGTTCCCGGAGACATTGTCCGCATGCGCGCCGGCGACGTCATTCCCGCGGACGTGAAACTCCTCACCGGAACAGTGAGCGTGGACCAGTCGGCCCTGACCGGGGAATCCAAGGATGTCGACATGGCCCCGGGCAAAGTGCTTTCATCGGGATCGGTCGTGCGCCGCGGCGAAGGTAACGGCGTGGTCACGCTCACGGGGGCGAAGACCTACTTCGGCCGCACGACGGTACTCGTGCAGGCAGCGCGACCGCAGCTGCATATCGATGCGGTGGTGGCCAAGATTGTCCGCTGGCTGTTCCTCGTCGTCGGTGCGCTGCTGGGCGTGGTGGTCGTCATGTCCCTCATGCGTGGCACACCGCTGCTCGAGATGATCCCGCTCATGCTTATTCTGTTCATGAGCGCGATACCGCTCTCGCTTCCGGTCATGTTCACGGTTGCCATGGCCGTCGGATCGAAGGAACTGGCGAAACGCGGCGTGCTGGTTACCCGCCTCAGCGCCGCCGAGGATGCGGCGACCATGAACGTGCTGTGCGTGGACAAGACCGGCACGATCACGATGAATCAATTGACTGTCACCGGCGTGATTCCGCTGGAGCAGGCGACAGAAACCGATGTGCTGCTCGCCGGCGCGCTCGCGTCGCAGGAAGCCAACCAGGATCCGATCGACCTGGCATTCCTCGCGGCGGCGAAAGCGCGAAACATTTTCAGCGGCGTACCTCCTGTCACTCCGGTGTCGTTCGCGCCGTTCGACGCGAAAAACCGGCGCACTGAAGCCGTGGTCGAACAGAGCGGGCAACGGCTGCGCGTGATGAAAGGCGCGGTGCGTACTATCGCCGAGGCTTGTGGTCTGCCGCCTGCGGCGATCAAGACCCTGGAGGAGCGTGTCGGCGAATCGGCGTTGAAGGGATATCGGACGCTGGCGGTGGCGCGCGGCCCCGAGGTGGGCACTCTCACTTTGCTTGGATTGGTGACGCTGTACGACCCACCCCGAGCGGACGCCAAACAACTCATTGCCGCACTTCACGACCTTGGTGTATCGGTCAAGATGCTTACCGGCGACGCGCTGGCAATCGCCAGCGAAATAGCGCGCGGCGTAGGCTTGCCCAACATCCGGCGCATGGCCGACCTGAAGGCCGCAGGCGCTGCTGCTGGCAACGACGCAGTCGACCTGCTGGCGGGAGCCGATGGCTTGGCCGAAGTATTTCCGGAGGACAAATATACCGTCGTGAAACACCTACAGGCCGCAGGGCATGTAACCGGCATGACGGGCGACGGCGTCAACGATGCACCGGCGTTGCGCCAGGCCGAAGTGGGCATCGCCGTTAGCAGCGCGACCGACGTGGCCAAGGGCGCTGCGAGCGTCGTCTTGACCGACGCGGGTCTGGCAAATATCGTGGCGCTGGTCGAACAGGGGCGTCGAATCTACCAGCGCATTCTGACCTACATCGTCAACAAGATCAGCCGGACCATTCTGAAAACCGGATTCGTGGCGATCGCGTACTTGGTGACCGGCAGGTTCGCCATGTCCGCCTTTGCCATGCTGCTGCTGGTGTTCATAACGGATTTCGCCAAGATCTCGCTGGCCACCGATAACGTTCGACCGTCCAGGCAGCCGGAGACGTGGAACATCGGGCATCTCATCGTCGTCGCCGCAGTGTTGGGCGCCTTGATGGTTGCAGAGGCACTCCTGGCTTTGTGGTTCGGCTGGTCGCGTTTCGGCCTGGCCGACAACGACAGTGTGCTCTACACTTTCAGCTTCCTGATATTGCTCTACTTTGCCGCGTTCTCCATCGTGTCCGCGCGCGAACGCCACTGGTTCTGGACCACGATGCCGAGCAAGTGTGTTATAGCCGCAGTCGTGGCGGAAACGCTCATCGGCACCGCCCTGATGTTCGTGGGTCTTCCGGGACTCGCGCCCGTGCCCTGGTGGCAGGCACTCGCGATTTTCGGCTATGCGATGGTCTCCTGCCTGGTCGTGAACGAAGGGGTGAAGGTTGCGCTAATCAAGTGGCGCATGCCCTCATCGCTTGCCAAACCACCGGTCGATTGATACCGCACCGCGTCACGCACACAAAAGATAAATCTGAAAATAACAAAAATGTAATCTGATGGTCAGACTCCTGTCGGAGCGAGTTGTGCAAAATGCAGCCATTCCATTCACAAAAGGATTTTTTATGACAACCCGAATTCATTCCGCCCTGATCATCGCGCTTGCCAGTGCAGGCTTCTCTGTGCCTGGCCTGGCCCAAATGAACCACGACGTGCATGGCAGCGCCATGGCAATTCCGGTGTCAACCGTCGCAAACGCTGCCATGGGCGAAGGCCTGGTCAAGAAAATTGACAAAACCAAAGGCACTGTCACCTTGACCCACGGTGCACTGCCCAACGGTATGCCGCCCATGACCATGGCCTATAAAGTCAAAGACGTGGCATGGCTTGACAAAATGAAAGTCGGACAAAGGATTCGCTTTGCCACCGATCCGGCGGATGGCGACATGACTGTGGTTCAGTTTGAGCCGATCAAATAAGGCTGCACGGAGCGCCGCGTTGGGCTCACCATGTCAGATATGAATGACTCCCGTTGGACGCTGGTTTTCCTGGCCTGGTTGACCGCTACCCTGGCCACGCTCAGTGCCTTGTTCATGAGCGAAGTGATGGGCTTTGCCCCCTGCGTGTTGTGCTGGTACCAGCGCATCTTCATGTTCCCGCTGGTTTTTATTCTGGCACTGGGGCTGTTTCCATTTGACCCGAAGGTGGCGCGCTATGCGCTGCCTTTGGCAGTGATCGGTCTGGCCGTTGCAGCTTTTCATCTATTGTTGGTGGCGGGCTATATCCCGGAGAGCTTGACGCCGTGCCGGCAAGGCATTCCCTGCTCAACCGTGCAGATCGAATGGTTTGGTTTTGTCACGATTCCGCTGCTGTCTTTTCTGGCTTTTTTAGTTATCAACGCCTTGCTGCTTGCCAGCACCCTGAGATCCCCGAAATGAAACAAAAAAATCTGTTTATCGCTGCCGCTGCGCTGTTGGTTGTGGCATTCGTTGTTGGTGCTTATTTTTACAAACTGCAACACGCCGAGCAGGCCGCGCAAATGGCAGCGCAAAACCAGGTCGCACTGGTGCGCGCTGACGCACCCAGTTTTGGCAACGCCGATGCACCGGTCCAGATCGTTGAATTTTTTGATCCTGCCTGCAACACCTGCCGCGATTTTTATCCGATGGTCAAGGCGCTGATGGCTGAGCATCCGGGCAAGATCCGCTTGTCGCTGCGCTATGCACCGTTTCACCCCGGCTCGGAGGCCGTCGTCAAGGCACTCGAAGCCGCCCGCAAGCAAGGCCAGTTCCGTCAAACCCTGGAGGCGCTGTTTGCTTCGCAAAACGATTGGGTGCAGAACCACACCGCCAATGTTGATTCCATCTGGCGCGCGCTGGATCCGCTGGGACTGGATCTGGGTCGCTTGCAAAACGACATGAATTCGCCAGCAATTGCCAACATGATTGCGCGCGATCTGGCGGATGCAAAAACCATGAACGTGACCATGACCCCGGAATACTTCGTCAACGGCAAGCCTCTGCCCAGTTTCGGTTTTGATCAGCTCAGAAGCCTGGTTGGCGATGCCCTGATCAGCGCCAACGCCAAGTAAATCCCATGTCATACCGCTTACAAATCGGCGTGCTCGCCGTGCTGCTGGCTTTGGGCGCGTCGATCGCCGCCCAAGCCAGCGAAGAAGTTCCAGGTGCCAGCGTCGAGGGCCTGCTTTCATTGGCCAAAGAGCGTAATCCAGACTACGCCAGCATGCGCTTTGAGGCGCAGGCCGCCGCTGAACGTGTGCTGCCAGCGGGAGCCTTGCCGGACCCGAAATTTCGCACCGAATGGATGGACATCACGCGCATGGGGGAACAGAACCCGACGCTGCTACCCGCCAACGTTGGCAGCACCCGCTACACGCTGATGCAGGACGTCCCATGGTTTGGCAAGCGCGACTTGAAAAAAGGTATTGCCGAGCAAGACGCCCAGGCCAGCCAGGGCAAAGTCTTGGGAACCTGGTTTGAACTGGCAGCCAAGATCAAGACCGCACAGGCGCAGCGTTATTACTTGCGCGGCAACCAAAAACTAACGCAGGAAATTCTCGACTTGATGGCCCGCCTGGAGCAAGTCGCCCAGAGTCGCTACGCCGGTGGTTTGACGGCCCAACAAGACGTGATCCGCTCTCAAGTTGAGCAGACCAATATGAGGACGGAGTTGGTGCTGTTGGAAAGCGAAAGTCGGCAGGTTGATGTGCGACTCAATGCCTTGTTGGCGCGCCCTGCTCTAGCACTGCTGGCCGCGCCGGAAAAGCTGCGTGCCATGCCCATGCCAACGCAACTTGACGCGGCGACCCTGACTGAGCGCGTGCGCCAACACAACCCGCAATTATTTACCGAAGAGGCGCGCATCAAAGCAGCAGAGAAAAATCGTGACTTGACCATCAAGAACCGTTATCCGGACTTCACTTTTGCCGTTGCGCCTACCCAAACCGGGCGCGACTTCAAGGAGTGGGGTTTGATGTTGGAGGTCAACATTCCGCTACAGCAAGCGCCGCGGCGCGCGATGGAGCGCGAGGCCGAGGCCATGCTCGCTGCCGCACGCTCGCGCAAAGAAGCTGCAGCCAACCAAGTGTTGGCCGACCTCGCGCAGAACCTGGCTGGAATCGATGCCGCGCAACGCACCGAGGCGCTAGCCACCGGCAGTTTGCTGCCGCAGGCCGAATTGACTTTCAGTTCGGCATTGGCCAGCTACGAGAACGGCAAGCTCGACTTTGCCACCCTGCTTGATGCTCAGCGCCAGATCCGCCAGGCCAAACAAAGCCGGATCAAGGCGCAGTTCGAGGCGCAAATGCGGCTTGCTGAAATTGAAAAACTGATTGGGGAAGATTTATGAAAGAAGACCCGCCTGTCATTGCGAGCGAAGCGCGGCAATCCATGCCGTCTGGATTGCCACGTCGCGAGGCTCCTCGCAATGACAATCGTTTCCCAGTCCTTTTGATCGGCGTGGTGGTGGCGTTGTTGGCGGGTAGCGGCGGCTATTACGCTGGCACCCGAGGCACATCGAATAAAACACAAGGCGGCAGCGCCAGCGCAAGTGCACCGACTCAAGCGGCTTCGGCCGCCAAAAAACTCCTCTATTACCGCAACCCGATGGGCCTGCCTGACACCTCCCCAACACCGAAAAAAGACCCAATGGGAATGGACTACATCGCGGTTTATGTCGGTGGGGCGGACGAAGAGCAAACACCTGCCAACCAGGTCAAAATCAGCACCGAAAAAATTCAGAAACTCGGCGTTCGCAGCGAGGCAGCACAATTGCGCGTGCTGGAAAAAACCGTGCGCGCGGCCGGCCGCGTCGAGCCCGATGAGCGCCGCCTGTTCACCATCGCACCCAAGTTTGAGGGTTATGTCGAGCGCCTGCACGTCAACGTCACCGGCCAGCCAGTCGCCAAGGGCCAGGCCTTGTTTGAAGTCTATAGCCCGGAGCTGGTGTCAGCGCAGCGCGAATACGCTGTTGCAGTGCAGGGCGTGGCCGCGCTCAAGGGTGCCAGCAGCCAGACCCAGGCGGGGATGCAGCAGTTGGCGCAGGCTAGCCTGGCGCGCCTGAAAAACTGGGATATCTCCGACGAGCAAATCAAGGCCTTGACCCAGTCGGGCGCGACCCAGCGCACGCTCACTTTCCGCTCGCCCGTGGCCGGCATCGTGATGGAGAAAAAAGCCGTGCAAGGCATGCGCTTCATGCCGGGCGAAGTGCTTTACCAGGTGGCTGATCTATCTCACGTGTGGGTGATTGCCGACGTGTTTGAGCAAGACCTTGGTCTGGTCAAGAACGGTGCCAAGGCTATGGTAAGTATCAACGCCTATCCCGACAAAACGTTTTCGGGCCGGGTGACCTACGTCTATCCAACCCTCAAGGCCGAGACCAGAACGGTGGCGGTGCGGGTGGAGCTGGCCAACCCGGGTCTGTTGCTCAAACCGGGCATGTTTGCTCAGGTGGAATTGCCGGTATCGGCCAAAGGCCAGGTGGTCACGGTGCCGGTGTCGGCAGTGATTGACAGCGGCACGCGTCAGATCGTGTTGATCGAAAAAGGGGCTGGCCGCTTCGAGCCGCGCGAAGTCAAATTGGGTGCGCGCAGCGACAACTATCTTGAAGTACGCGACGGCGTCAAAGATGGCGAGCGTGTGGTGGTGGCGGCCAACTTTTTGATTGATGCCGAAAGCAATTTGAAAGCCGCAGTCGGCGGCTTTGCCAGTGCAGCGCCCGTAACAACGGCCAGTGCGGCCATAGTCGCGCCGAGTGCACCCGCAGCCAAGGCAACCAGCCATCAGGCGGTGGGGACGGTGCAAGAAATCGATGCCAAGGCGCTGACCGTCAGCATCAGCCACGGACCTATCGCCAGCCTCAAGTGGCCCGCCATGACGATGGAGTTCAAGGCCGCCAATGCGGCTCTGCTGCAAGTGCTCAAGCCGGGTGCCAAAGTGGCGTTTGAGTTTGTCGAGCGCCAGCCGGGTGAGTGGGTCATCACGAGCGTCAAGCCTGCACCATAAAAGGCCTGCACCATGCTCTCCAAAATCATTGACTGGTCAGGCCGCAACCGCTTTCTGGTGCTGCTGGCCACGCTCTTCGTCGTGGTCGGTGGCGTCTTTGCAGTGCTGCGCACGCCGATCGACGCGCTGCCCGACCTGTCGGACGTGCAGGTGATCGTCTATACCGAGTACCCGGGCCAGGCACCGCAGGTGGTAGAGGACCAGGTCACCTACCCGCTCACCACGTCGATGCTGTCGGTGCCCAAGTCCAAGGTGGTGCGCGGCTTTTCCTTTTTCGGCGCGTCTTTTGTCTATATCATTTTCGAGGACGGCACTGACATCTACTGGGCGCGCTCGCGCGTGCTGGAGTACCTCAATTTTGCCTCGGGCCGCATGCCCAAAGGTATTACGCCGCAGATCGGCCCCGACGCCACCGGCGTCGGTTGGGTCTATCAGTACGCTTTGCTGGCCAAGGACAAGACGCTGGCTGAACTGCGCAGCATTCAGGACTGGTATGTGCGCTACCAGTTGACCAAGGCGCACGGCGTGGCGGAAGTCGCCTCGGTCGGCGGCTTTGTGCAAACCTATCAGGTCACGGTCGATCCGGTCAAGCTGCGCTCTTACGGCATCCCTTTGATGAAAGTGGCGCAAGTGATTCGCGACTCGAATCGTGACGTCGGTGGCCGCGCGGTCGAGATGGCCGAGACCGAGTACATGGTGCGTGGCAAAGGCTATTTGCGAGGCAAGGGCGACATTGAGATGCTGGTCGTGAAGGCCGACAAGGGCACACCCGTGCTGATCCGCGACATTGCGCGGGTCGAGCTCACCCCCGACGAGCGCCGTGGCGTGACCGAGCTCAACGGCGAAGGCGAAGTGGTCTCGGGCATCGCCATGGCACGCTACGGACAAAACGCGCTGGAAGTGATTGCCAACCTAAAAGACAAAATCAAGGAGATCGGCCCCGGCCTGCCCGCCGGTGTGACAGTGCAGACGGTTTATGACCGCTCCGAGCTGATCAATCGGGCCATCGAGACCCTCAAGCACACGCTGCTCGAAGAGTCGCTCATCGTGGCCGCAGTCTGTGTGATATTTTTGCTGCACGTGCGCAGCGCATTGGTCGCCATTTTGATGCTGCCGGTGGGCATTTTGATGGCCTTCATCGCCATGCGCCTGCTCGGCATGAGCTCCAACCTGATGAGCCTGGGCGGCATTGCGATTGCCATCGGCGCCATGATCGACGCGGCCATTGTGATGATCGAAAACGCCCACAAGCACCTGGAGCGCCTGCCGGATAGCCACACCGCCAGCGATCGGTTTGATGCCATGCTGGATGCGTGCAAGGAGGTCGGCCCCGCGCTGTTCTTCTCGTTGCTCATCATCACGGTTTCGTTCCTGCCGGTGTTCAGCCTGGAAGGGCAGGAAGGGCGATTGTTCTCGCCACTGGCTTATACCAAGACCTTTTCAATGGCGAGCGCCGCGCTGCTGTCGGTCACGCTGGTGCCGGTGCTGATGCTGCTGTTCATCCGTGGCAAGATCATGCCCGAAGCGAAGAACCCGGTGAACCGCTTTTTGATCTGGGTCTATCGTCCCATCATCGCGGGCGTGATGCGCTGGAAGAAAGTGACCATCTTCCTGGCGTTGCTGGCCTTGGCTGCGTCGTACTACCCGGCATCAAAACTCGGCTCCGAGTTCAT
>Ga0209638_1002305_pt1 | contig 11760 bp, 8 predicted proteins | sample BarGraNGADG00211_FD_184490 | JGI IMG/M metagenome (GOLD analysis project Ga0209638, IMG submission 184490) | Arctic peat soil microbial communities from Barrow, Alaska - Barrow Graham LP Ref core NGADG0002-211 (SPAdes) (version 2) | ecosystem: Environmental > Terrestrial > Soil > Wetlands > Peat... | reverse complement strand
TCCGCATCGCGCGGAGCGCCATCTCCGGCACGACATGGTCCTGTCCCATGCGTGGCCCATAGATGTTGTGGAAACGCCCGACCGTTGCCCGGATCCCGGTGTCATGAGTCGCGTGGACGAAGGCAGCTTCACCTAGGAGCTTGCTGATCGCGTAGGCAAATCGAGGAGATCGGACGTCCTGGACCATCACCGGCACGTCTTCCGCAGTGGGCACCGGCACTATCCCGGCATCGACCCCGCCGGCGTAGACCTCGCTCGTGGAGGAGAAGAACACCCGCGGCTCACCCTGCACCCAGTCCAGGAGGTGCAGCACGCTGAGGGTGTTGACCCGCAGCACTCTGGCGGGGTCCCGCTCCACGTTGCGGACCCCCACCACCGCAGCCAGGAGATAGATCTGGTCCCATCCGTGCGGGAGTGCCTCCCAAGCCTCGCGCTGGGTGAGGTCGGCCGAGACAACGTCGGCGGCGGGGTGCTGGCGGATCGCGGCGAAGTCCGGGTCGTCCTGACCGCGGGAGAAGTCGTCGACGATGGTCAGGTCGGCACCGTCTTGCAGGAGACGACGCGCCAGGTGCGCCCCGATGAACCCGGCACCTCCCAGCAGGAGAACCCTCATGATGCCGCTCCGGTAGCAGCGAGATAGCCGAGGCTGGCGTACCGGACACCCATCCCGGTGACGGACCCCTCATCCAGCACTCGCCAGGAGTCGTAGACGAACAGTGGTCGGGCAACAGCCCAGGCGGTGTCGACCTGGATCTCCCGGTAGTCAGGGTGGTCGTTGATGATCAGCACCGCGTCGCCCTCGCTGAGGGCCTTGTCGAGGTTCACGGGCTCCCCACCGTAAGCGCGGATGACCTCATCAGTGACCACGGGGTCGTGACCGAGCACCGTGATTCCTGCTTCCGCAAAGGCTGGCATCATCGACGCGATTGGCGTACCGCGCATGTCGTCGGTGGCCGGAACGCCCTTGTACGCCCACCCGAGCACAGCAAGCCGTGCCCCGGCCGCAGTGCCGCGCATCTCCTCCAGCATCCCGATGACCTTGGCGGCGACATGTCGCGGCATGTGCTCGTTGAGCCTCCGGGCCGCCGCGACCAGGAACGGCTCCTGTCCGAGGCAGCTGTTGATCATGATGTAGGGGTCCTTGCTCAGACACCCGCCGCCGACGTAACCGGGCTTGGCGAGGTCGGGTCTGGGGTAGTGGAGGTTGGTGGCGCGGATGACCTCGAGGGGGTCCAACCCGTGCCCTTCCGCGATCAGCGCGAGCTCGTTGCCGTAGGCATAGATCAGGTCGGTGTGGCAGTTGTTAGCGAGCTTGACCATCTCGGCCGCCTCGAGGCTGGAGACCGGGACGACCTCGTGGGCGAGCTCGCTGAACACCTCCACGCACGCCTTCAGGCTCTTCTCGTCCAGCCCGCCCACGACCTGCGGTAGCTCGACGAGCTCGCGGAGGGCCTGGCCCTGAATCGTCCGCTCGGGCGCCATCGCCAGCCGGGCGCTCGGCCACTCCTCCAGAAGCGCCGGGAGCACAATCGAGCGTGTGGTCCCGATGGGGACCGTGCTGCGCACGACCACGAGCGTCTCGGGGTTGCACCTTCGAGCGATGTTACGGGCCGCCGCCGCGAGGTTTGCCAGGTTGGGCTCCAGAGTCGTCTCGTCCACCGGTGTGGACACCGAGATCAGCACGGCGTCGAGTCCATCTCGAGGCAGCTGGCTTCCGATGAAGATGCGCTTACCGATGAGCTCCTGGAAGACCTCCTCGAGTCCGGGCTCGTAGATGTGTGGCCGGCCCTGGGACAGCGAGTCGATGACGCTCTGCTGGACATCCACGCCGTAGACAGTGTGGCCCGCCTTGGCGAGTGCTGCCGTCAGCGTGAGACCGACGTACCCCATGCCTACGATGCCGATCGTGTTGCTCATCTTGACGCCCCTTCAATCCTGGTCGAGGTGACCGCCGGTCGGTCCATCCGCTTTGCGCCCGGGTCCGGGCGCTCCTGTGTTGCTGCAATGTCGTTCCAGATCTGTTCGAGCGACTCGGCCAGGCCGCGCTGGGGGCGCCAGCCGAGAGCGTCGCGGGCGCGCGCGATGTCGGCCTCAATCCACCTCACGCCGGCCGAACGACCCGGGGGGGCCGAGGACTCCACGATGTCGCCGTGATAGCCCGCGACGTCCGCGAGCAGCCGGACCGCCTCACGCACGCGGGTAGCTCTACCGCTACCGATGTTGATGGTGCCCCAGGGATACGTCCCGGAGATCGCAGCCACCACGGCGTCGGCGACGTCACGAGCGTCGACAAAGTCGCGGTGGGCGTCCAGCGGGCCGAGACGTACCTGCGACGCTCGGGTGTCCTGAGCGTCGCGGATGCTCAGGGCTGCCCGCCCCAGCACGGTGTCGCCGTTGAGCCCGGTACCGATCGGGTTGAAGACCCGCAAGGTGACGGCGTCCACACGTCCGGAGCGACGCGCCTGCTCCACGAGGAGCGTGGCGGCGAGGTGGCTGGCCCCATAGGGGCCGACCGGGGCGGCCGGCATCTCCTCATGGACGGGCCTGCCGGCTGGGACTGTGCCGTACTCCCCGGCAGAGCCGATCCTCACGAAGCGTGCGGGGACCGCCGCCAGAGCGTCCAGCAACTTTGCCGTGGCCAGCGTGTTCGCCTCGATCAGGTCGCTGTTGCTGCCATCGAGCCTGCCCATGCAGTTGACGACGACGTCGGGAGCGATGTCGCGCACCATCTGCTCCAGCTGTGCCGCAGGGGCACGGACAAGGTCACAGGCGGCCCGTCGCGGCATGATCAAACGCACCCCCGTGGGCTGGCTCTCGAGGGCCCGCACCACGTGCCGTCCCAGGTACCCGGACGCTCCGAAGAGCAGGACGGTGGTCATACCGCCGCCAGACGCTGTGCGGGGATGAGACGCTCCAGGAGGGTGACGGAGCTGCGGTTCGCCTCGTCGTAGTCCTCGGGGCGCCCGATGTCGGACCAGTACCCATCGAAGGCGTAGTTCGCCGGGTAGCGGTCCTCCTTGATCAGATCGAGGATGAGCTGGTCGAATCCGTAGGCAAGACCGGCGGGGTACTTCTCGATGGTGGCCCGCGACATGCCGTAGATGCCGGTGCTGACCGAGTAGGACATGGCCGGCTTCTCCTTGAAACCCTCGATGCGCTGTCCGCGCACGTCCAGCACACCGAACTCGATGTGCGTCTCGGTCGTGATGGTGGCCACGGTGAGGGGGGCACCGGAGAGCTCGTGGGTGCTGAGCAGGTCATCGAACCGGAGGTCGGTCAGGACGTCCCCGTTCATCACCAGGAAGTGCTCGGGCAGGCCCTCCATCCCGAAGAGAGGTCCGCAGGTCGAGAGCGGCATCACCTCCTCGACGTAGTCGATCTCGAGACCCCAGGTAGACCCGTCGCCGACGTAGGCGCGAATGAGGCGCCCCAGGTGGTTGATGGCCAGAGTGGCGGATCGGAAGCCGCACCGGGCCAGCTGCTCGAGGATGATGTCCAGGATGACGTGGTCGTCCCCGATAGGGACGAGTGGCTTGGGCAGCGCGGTGGTGTACGGCCGTAGCCGGATACCCTTGCCTCCAGCGAGAATGACGGCGTGCACGCTGTTCCTCCTTAGTCCGTACTGGTTCACTACAAAGTCCTGGGATCCGTGATCGAGGGCAGGAGAGCCACCAGGGAGATGAGCATCAGCAGCAGTGACGTGGCCGCGAAGAGAGACGTGTCGACGAACGGCTCCTGGGCCGCAGGGATGACCGCCACAGCGATCACGTGGGCTGTCAGCGCGAGCGCGACGGCTGCACACAGCGGACCGAGCATGGCGATGCCCGTCATCAAGAAGCTCAAGTAGTACGCCGAGGCCAGGAAGACGCTGGCGAGCGTCATGGCAACCCCGGCTGGGGAGAGAGCGCCGCGCAGAGCGAGCCCGCCCAGCAGAAGGACTCCTAGCCCGGCGACGGTCAGGGCGCACGCGGCGACGTCGTGGAAGAGGATCCAACGGATCCCGCTGGCGAACTCCTGCGGGTATCTCACCGACTTCTTCAGCGCACTTGCCCGTGACCGGAACCGATACGCCTGCAGCTCCACGACCCCCATCCCGACGATCAGTGGGAGCAGGCCGATGGCGACCTCGAGGGAGCCGAACATGTAGCGCGCCTGGGCCTGGAGCAGGTACGCCGCGGTCAGCCCGGTGTAGATCACGACGAGGACGAACTGTCCTGGGTCCCCTTGCACGGCCGTCCAGGCGGCAGTGGCGGTGTGGTCGCCGGTGAGGCGTCGTGCCACCAGCGAGAGAGCCAGCACCGCAAGGACGGAGGATCCGCCGACCACCAGGGCGACCGCAGTGCTCACGATGGCGTCCGAGAGCATGTAGAGACTGCCCACGATCACTGCTGGGACCATCGCTGCGACCAGAAGTTCCTCACGGCGGTGGAACATCAGCACTGTCGCGCCCATCTGGTAGGCCATCTGGGCAACAGCCACCAGTGCGAGGCCAGGGCCGTAACCGAATGATCCTGCGAGGGCGGATGCGGTGGCTGCCGCCACCAACAGCCCAGCGAGCGAGGCGATCCGGAGGACGTAGGCGGCAGAGTCCGGCCGTTGGGCCGACAGCAGCTGGTAGGCGACCCAGGTCGCTGCCCCGGCCCAGACCCAGGCGACGGCCGCACCGATGACCAGCCCCCGGATCACGGGACCGGGCCCCAGCACCGCAAGAACCGCCGGGAAGAGGGTCGCGGGAAGGAGATAGAGCACCCCGTGGCTGACCAGGCGGAAGGTGGTGGCCTCAGACCCGACGCCAGCACCCCTCGTAGCACGCTCAGCGACCAGGACCCTGAGCGCTCGCCGGTACGCCGTCCGGGGACCTGACGAAGTACCCGGTTCGCGTGACTGCACGGAGACGTGGGCCGCGGGTACACACCGGCGACGCACCTCGGTGGCGAGGTGGAACACGTCCTCGAAACCGAAGGTGTTCCGGGCCCCTTCGTCCGTGATCCCGTCAGCCTCCAGGAGCGCGGCCACCTGCAGCGGGTCGACCGTCTGCGCGATCACAGGGCGAACGCGGTCCAGCAGGTTCTCCAGCATCTGCTCGGAGGTGGTTCGGACAGGGAAGTCGATCCTCATGAGGATCCCTCCCCTGGAGCAGAGACCGGAGCGGTGACCAGCGAGCTGTCCTCGAGAGATGGCCAGGTGAGGATTTCGAGGCTCTGCGTGGCGGCAGGATCGAACCGGGGCGCAACGCCCGTCAGGTGGTCGTAGAGCCGGGCGTACGCCGCCAATGAGTGTTCCAGGGTGAAGAAGGTCAGGATGCGCTCGCGGGCACGTAGCGCCAGCGTGTGCCGCAGGGAGTCATCGCGGAGCAGGCGAAGGCACGCGGCTGCGAACGCGGCGCTGTCGCGCGGAGGGACGACCAGCCCGGCAGGCCCTACCGCCTCCTTGACCCCCCCGACGTCGGTGCACACCACTGTGCGGCCACAGGCCATCGCTTCGACGACCGTGTAGGGGAACCCCTCGGAGATGCTGCTCAGCGCCACGATGCTCCCGGCGTGATAGGCGTACACGGGGGAGTCGACCCGTCCCTCGAGGGTGACGCAGTCGCCGAGCCCGAGGTCGGCGATCAGCTGCACGCAGCTGTCTCGGTAGCTCCGGCTCTCGGCCGCCGTGCCGCCGTAGATGCGCAGCCGCGCCTCAGGCATCTCCAGGTGGACGATGACGAATGCCCGAACGAGGGTGTGCAGGTCCTTGAGCGGGTCTATGCGTCCCATGAAGACGACCGTGGGCACCTCGGGATCGGTGGTCGCCAAGGGGAACTTCAGCGGCGAGACCCCGTTGTACATCGTCCACATGCTGTCCGGGGATGCGCCGTTCTCGAGCTGCCACCTGCGGTTGTAGCTCGAGTGCGGAGCGATCGCGTCCGCGATCAGGTAGCCGGCGCCGGCGAGCAGCCGGAAGAAGCTCAAGATGAGCACCTTGACCGCGTGCGGAGAATCCTCCTCGATGTAGGACAGGTACCGCTCGCGCAGGTAGATCCCGTGCTCGGACATCAGCACCGGAGTCCCGTACTGCCACTTCGCCACCATCGCGACGAGCATCGAGAGCCCGTTCATCGATGAGTGCACGATGTCCGCCTTCACAGGTTCGACGAAGAGCGGACGCAGCATGTGCTCCAACAGGCGGGCCACCTCCAGCGCGTCGGCCAGGGACAGACCGTCGCCGTACAGGCGGTTCCACTCGTCCATCAGCAGGGACAGCGCGACGGTCGAGGTGAGTGCGTTGCCCATGTCCTCGTGCTGAGCGAGGTCGTGCAGACCACGCAGTGCTTGCAGGAACTGGTGCCGATCCTCCGCCGCCTGGTCGGAGTGAGCCGCCAGCGGGGTGAGCAGCGAGGCGACGAGGGCCGCGTAGGGCGCCACGAAGTCGCTGCTCACCCGCACGCGTGGGCTGAAGGCGCGCGCCTGCCACAGCGGGATCTGGCGCACCCCGAGGAGATTGTCCGGGGGCTCCCAGACCGAAGTCTGCTCGCCGTAGACCGTCAGCGCCACGACGCTCCAGTTGTGCTGCGGCATTCCTCGGATCAGCTGGTCGACCCACACGCTCACACCTCCCATGGCGAAGGGGTAGGTCCCCTCGGAGACCAGCGCGATCTTCACGGCAGCAGCACGGCGGGGACCGCGACAGCTCTGCCGCCCTTGAGGGTGAGCGCCGTGGAGGTGTCTGATCCGTACGTCGTGGCACCGCCGCCCTTGTTGGCTCCGCTGACCGTGACCTTGCCCGCGGCCGGGGACACCACGGTGATCGTCGCGGTCGTCGGGTCGTAGACCGCGTTGACACCGGCCCCGAGCTCGGCGAAGTGACGGTTGCGGTCCGCGACGTAGTCGGCAAGGTTCTGCCACTTCATGTCGATCAGGGGCACCGAGTAGAGCGCGCTGAACTTCTGCGCCACCGCGTTCACCCAGTCGAAGGCCAGGGTCTTGCCGCCGCCGTAGTCGGACAGGTTGTCGATGTGCATGGTGTGGGCGTAGATGGAGCCGGCGGAGATCTGCTGAAGCGCCTGCGACGACTCGTTCGCCACCACCTGCTCGTAGGTCTGCGGTTGGGTGAAGAAGGCGAACTTGCCCCCCGGACCGTAGAAGTAGTTGTAGAAGAACGTCTCCTCCTCCGGTGTGGTGGCGAAGTAGGCGACGTTCGTGGGCCAGTCCGGGACGATGGTGATCGCGTTCTCCATCGGGTGGATCACGCCGCAGTCGAAGCACGTCGGCTGGTGTGCCGTGAACGACATGTTGCCGTGCATGTACTTCACGCCCAGGGCCTTCCCTGCAGCGAGCAGGTTCGGGTTGGACTGGTAGATGTCGTCCACGTTCGGCGGGTCGATGTCGTTGGTGGGGTCGGTGTTGTAGACGCCGAGCCCGGAGTACTCGCCGGTCTTGAGCACCTGCTTGCTCGAGGTCAGACCCAGCTGCGAGGCGACCTGCCGGTTCTTGTTGATCTCGGCGTAGCTGGTGGCGTAGTCGGTCGAGTTCATCTTGAGGTGCGAGTAGGTGTGGTTGATCCACTCGATGTCGGCCTTGAGGCACCTACTGGTCGCCGTCAGCTTGTCGACCCCGCCGTTGGGGTAGCAGGTCTTGTTGGCGGTGAGGTCGGCACCTTCGCCGTTGAACGCCGCATTCAGCATGAAGCTGCTCAGCAGGGGGAAGGCCGCACGCAGGGCGTTCTGCTGGGTCCGGACGTTGTACGCGTCGTGGCCGGTCATCTGGAATGCGTCAGGCTTGACGCTGATCCTGCGGTCCGGGTTCGCGCCTGCTGCATCGGCAGCCAGCGTGGCGGCGACGTCGATCTCGTCGCTGGCGTTGAACCAGTCGTCGACGTCGAGCTCGAGGTAGTGGCGCTGCTCCCCGAAGTACAGACCCTTGCTCGCCCACCGGAACAAGCCGATGGCCAACAGGTTGGCCTGGAGCAGGTTCTCGTTGGAGGTGAAGGTCAGTGCCATCCGGTCGCGGCCGTCCACAGAGACCGAGCGGACCCCGAGGACGTCGCCACTGTCGGACATCAGCACCGGCTGCGCACCGCATGAAGTGTCGACGGTGTCGCGGTAGACCCAGGACTCGGTGATCGGGACGACGGCACTAGGCTTGAGGTAGTCGAAGATCTTCGCGCCGTCGGCCGTCAGGCTCGCGGACAGCGTGCTCGACCCCGTGCCACCCTCGGTGCCCTGGCGCAGGCAGTAGTCCTCGGGCCAGGCGCCGTAGCTGGCATAGAGCGCGGCCTGGCGGACTCCGTAGTCCCGCTCGTAGGCCCACAGGATGTTCCACTCCGTGTCGGAGAGGGCGCTACTGAACCCGGTTATGGGGTCGACGTAGGCCTGCATGGCGTCGGTCAGCAGGACGGCGTTGTACTTCCCGGTTCCGTCGGCCCGCACCAAGCCCGCGGCCGTGAGGTCCTGGGACCGGGTGTACAGCACGTCGTAGGACGCGCCGACCCGGTCCATCGTCGCCTTCCACGTCGCCAGGCCGAAGTCATCGGGGTTCTGGGCGATCACCAGGGCACGCAGCGCCACCTTCCTGGTCGAGGGTGCGACCGTCCCAGCGGCCAGCGGGGCGGCAGACGTGGTCGAGGAGCTGGACGTGGACCCTGCGACGGTGAGGTCGGCCTGGAGCGGCACGGTCCCGGACTTCTTCGGGAGCGGCTTTCCGGGGGACACCTTGGGGGGTGCTGGCGCCAGGTATCCCCCCTTGGTCAGGCTGGTCAGCTGCGTCGCCGACCCCCCGGACGACCCGGATTTTGCGGCGGACGGTGACGAGCCCACCAGGGCTGTGATCAACGTGGCCGCGGCGGCCGCCGCGATCAGCGGCCGGCTGCGGCGGAGGTGGCTCCCGGTAATGCGCATCTTCGTCTCCCTTAGAGGTGCTGCGGTGGTCAAAGCTTCGGATTGCTGCTGGGGTCGTGCCTGGCACCCGGCCGGACGCACCGTGGATCTGGTCGGGAGAGACAAAGGCAGCACCGTGGGGACTTGCCCATCTGCGGTGGCAGCCGAGACCTGCTCGACGTCCCGGTGTCCGCTCGCGCGCGCCAGCCCCGCTGACCGGGTTGCCCTGGGGGCCAGGGCTTCCCGGTCAGCGGTTCCACGCCGAGCCGGTCGGGGGGCCAGCCGGCGTAACTCATCGCCGTCGCAGCTCGACGATTCGGCAGCACGTCAGCGGCGAGACGAACGCGGATGTTTCTCGGGGACCGTGCCAGGCGACCGCAGTGACCGCTCGGCGCACAAGCCTGCGTACGCGCCGTCGACTGGCCGACCTCGGTGCACATGGCCTTGACGGCCGTCACCTCCCGGCGCGTAACCCCGGCCAAACGAAGGGAGCACGGTCGTCCCCGAGACGGCAGCGGGCGACATCCGTCAGACAACCACGCGGGTAGGCGACGTCGTGCTCGTCCCCGAGCATCGACAACCGCGATGACGTCCATGCGCTCTCCTGTTCTGTCACATTCACGCTAGGCGAGCGGGGGGCGGGTGAGGCCCCGCACAAGGATGAGATTCAACTAAGCCAATCGGATGAGGTGAGCTGGCGCAGGTTTGGTAGCTCGATCCGGTGTCCGGTGTCCGAGACAGCCGTCGCGACGGCAGCGACGAGGCCACGGTCGAGTGCGGGCTGGGGTGCCAGGCGGCCTGACCCGGAGGCCGGCGACTTCCGGCGCGACTCGTACTTCGAGACCGACGACTGCTGGGTCCGGGCGATCTGAGCGAGACGGCGCTGTGAGAGGCCAGCCGCCCGGCGGGCCACCTCGATCACCGTCATCTCCACCTACAACACCGGCGGCACCGCCGACGTCATCATCGACGTCATGGCCTCCTACGGGCCCCTGAGCGCGTACACCTATAACGGTGACGGGCTAAGGGCCACCCGCACCATCACCGCAACCGGCGCGCAACAGTTCGCCTGGGACCCCACCGGTGGCGTCCCCCTGATGCTCACAGACGGCGACACCAACTACATCTACGACGACGCAGGCAACCCGATCGAACAGATCGACGCCGCCGGCGCCGTCCTGTACTACCAACACGACCAATACGGCTCCACCCGACTACTGACCAACCCCGCCGGCGCCGTCGCGGCCACGTTCTCCTTCGACCCATACGGCAACCTCACCGGACGAACCGGGACCGCGGACACACCACTGCGCTGGAACGGCCAAAACCAAGACACCGGCCTCTACTACCTGAGAGCCCGCTACTACGACCCCACCACCGCCCAGTTCCTGACGGTCGACCCCCTCGCCGCCGCCACCGGCGCCCGCTACTCTTACGCTGGCGGCAACCCCATCACCGGCGCCGACCCCGGGACTGTGGATTAAACGGTGTTTCCGGCCCGACGCGCCGACTCAGCCGGCGGGGAAGGTGCCGTGATGACTACGACACTGAGCGATATGACCGCCAAGAAGAAGCCCGAGCCCTCCGCGGAGGAGGTGGCAGCCAAGGAGCTGGTCCGGCTTGCCAAGGAGCAGGGCCTGTCCTTGACCGGTGGGCTGCTCAAGCAGTTCACCAGGAACGTGCTGGAGACAGCGTTGAAAGGGGAGATGACCGAGCACCTGGGGCATGAGAAGAATCGTGCCTTCCAGGAGCGTGACTCGGCCAACGGCACCCGTCCCAAGACGGTGCTCACCGAGGCCACTGGCCACGTCGAGATCGAGGTCCCGCGGGACCGGGAGGGCACGTTTGAGCCGGTGATCGTGAAGAAACGTCAGCGCCGGTTGAACGGGGTCGATGAGATTGTGCTCTCGCTGTACGCGCACGGGTTGACCACCGGTGAGATCTCGGCGCACTTCGCCCAGATCTACGGCGCCTCGGTGTCGAAGGAGACGATCAGCCGGATCACCGACAAGGTGCTTGAGGAGATGCAAACCTGGCAGGCCCGGCCACTGGAGGAGGTCTATGCCGCGATCTTCATCGACGCGATCATGGTCAAGGTCCGCGACAGCTAGGTCGCGAACCGGCCGATCTACGTGGCCATCGGGGTCACCCTGGCCGGTGAGAAGGACATCCTCGGGCTCTGGGCCGGCACCGGTGGTGAGGGCGCGAAGTTCTGGATGAGCGTGCTCACCGACATCCGCAACCGCGGCACCAAGGACACGTTCTTCCTGGTCTGCGACGGCCTCAAAGGTCTACCCGAGGTGGTCGGGAACGTGTGGCCCCTGACCACGGTGCAGACCTGCATCATCCACCTGATCCGCAACACCTTCCGGCTCGCCTCGAAGCGCGACTGGGACGCGATCAAGCGCGATCTGAAGCCGATCTACACCGCGCCGAGCCCAGCTGCTGCCAGAGCTGCTCTGGACGAGCTCGCCGAAAAGTGGGGAACCAAGTACGGGGCGATCATCCGGTTGTGGGAACGCGTGGGAGGAGTTCATCCCGTTCCTGGACCACGACCTGGAGATCCGCACCGTGATCTGCTCGACGAACGCGATCGAGTCGCTCAACGCCCGCTACCGTCGCGCGATCAGGGCCCGCGGGCACTTCCCCACCGAGCAGGCCGCGTTGAAGTGCCTGTATCTGGTCACCAGGTCCCTCGACCCCACCGGACGAGGCAGAGCACGATGGACAATGAGGTGGAAGCCAGCACTCAACGCGTTCGCGATCACCTTCGCCGACCGCTGGCCTGCAGCAGAGACCTACTGGCCCCGGTCATTCATGGGATTCCTGATTTGAGTCGTTGAGGTCGTTGGGGTGGTGGTCGTGACGAAACGGGCTGGTGGGTATGGCGACGGCCCGGGTGG
>Ga0209638_1002302_pt1 | contig 11764 bp, 6 predicted proteins | sample BarGraNGADG00211_FD_184490 | JGI IMG/M metagenome (GOLD analysis project Ga0209638, IMG submission 184490) | Arctic peat soil microbial communities from Barrow, Alaska - Barrow Graham LP Ref core NGADG0002-211 (SPAdes) (version 2) | ecosystem: Environmental > Terrestrial > Soil > Wetlands > Peat... | reverse complement strand
AGAGAACCACAGAGGGGGGAAAAGATTTTTAATGGATGTTTTAAAATCGATAATCGTTTGGTTCATAGGTATTTGCTTTATCATTGCGACATTTCCTATTAACCTCATAATCTGGTTACTGGCTCTTCCGTTCGACAGGGAAAGAGCAGTCATCCACTGGTTCCTGATGTACGAGAGTACGGTTCTTTCATTTTTGATGCCAATCTGGAAAATTCACATCGAAGGCAGAAAGAAGGCCGTGAAAGGAACAACATATATTATCATTTCAAACCATCAGTCAATACTCGATATTCTGTTAATAAACTGTTTCAGGTACAAATTCAAATGGATATCAAAAATCGAAAATTTTAATGTTCCTGTTATTGGCTGGTATTTAAAAATGGCTGAATATATTATTATTGACCGCGGAAATGATGAGAGTAAGGTTGAAATGATTGAAAAATCATATAATTTTCTTAAAAAGGGAATTTCAATTATGATATTTCCTGAAGGAACACGTTCACTTAATAATGAGATTGGCTTTTTTAAGAGAGGGGCTTTTCAGCTTGCCATTCAGGCCAAAATTCCAATCCTGCCTGTTCTGATTGATGGTACAGGAGGGATTCTTCCTAAACAGGGTCTGATTTTCGGATGCGGTCATCAAATATTGATAAAGGTATTGGATCCGATTAATCCTACTAATTTTGGTACTGATAATCCGGATGATCTTGCATTGCAACTCAGTTTATTGATGAAATCCCGGTTAAATGAATTAAGAGTTCAAAATAGTCCCCTGTGACACAAAGTACATCATATCGCAGAATACTGAGCAAGATGGGTTATTATAACTACCAGAATGGGCTTATAATTCATCATGTAAACCAGGAGGGCGGATGGGAAAGTCACCAGGAACGCTGCAGGAGTTTTATAATTAAAGCATTGGAATTATATAAACCTGAAAAGGTAACAGTTCTTGGCAGCGGATGGTTGCTTGATCTTCCTTTCGCAGAGCTGATTGAGCAGACCGAAAAAGTTTGCCTGGTTGATATTATTCATCCGCCTGATGTGATCAGCCAGACCTGCGATTATAAAAATGTTGATCTAATAGAGCAGGATATCACCGGAGGATTAATTACGGAGGTGTGGTTGAAGACAGGAAAACACTCTCTCCTTAAAAAGTTGAAATCTATTGAGGATATAATAATACCTGAGTTTAAAACGGATGGTGATCCCGGAATGGTTATTTCACTTAATATACTTACCCAGCTCGAATCACTGCTGATAGGGTTTTTAAAAAAAAGATCAAAGATTAAGGAAGAAGAGTTTGAGCTTTTCAAAACTGAGATACAGAAGAAACATATTGATTTTCTTAGGAAGCACAAGTCAGTTCTTATTACTGATTATGCTGAAGTTATTACAAACAAGTCTGGAAGTGTCAAGACAATTCCTACTCTGGTAGCTGATCTTCCGCCATATCATCTTAAAGAAGAATGGACATGGAATTTTGATCAGACAGGAGATGATCTGTACAACAGCAGAAGTCAGTTCAAAATTGTTGCCTTAATAACCTGAAGACATGCAAATAGACCAGCTCAAAGAGAAATATCAAAGTTCAGCACTAAGTTACAGGCTTTTAGGAAAAAAGCAGGAAAGCCTCCTGTTAATTCTTTCATTTTTAAGGCTTTTTACCTTTGTCGGAGGATTAATACTTATCTGGATAGGATTTACAATGAGTAATCTAGCCGGGGCAATATTAATCCTTGTATTAACAGTCATTTTTCTTTCTCTGGTAAAACTTTTTTTGATTAATTCAGCTAAAAGGGAATTTTTGGGCAACCTTGCTCAGATAAATCAGAATGAAGCAGATGCACTTTCAGGTAATCTGTCTGCATTTGAATCCGGCAGTTCATATACTGATATCAGACATGATTTTTCTTTTGATATTGACCTATTTGGTGCTTCATCTCTTTTTCAATACCTGAACAGGACGGTAACCGGTTATGGGAGGGACATTCTTGCAAGCTGGTTATCAGACCCTTTCATGCTTTCTAAGGAATTAATGCTACGTCAGGAAGCTATTAAAGAACTTGCTTACAAAGACGAATGGAGACATAAATTTATGGCATCGGGGATGAAGATCCCTCTGGAAAAGGGCGAAATATCAGGTTTGCTTAAATGGCTTGAAGAAGAGACTGTTATTTATTCTTCATCATTTAATAGATTTTTAATTTTTTCCCTTCCGGCTTTGGCAGTTAGTTCACTTTTATTTGTGGCAATAGGTTTAGTTCCTTATCCGGTCTTTGTTTTTATATTTCTGATTAACCTATTATATGTTGCAACAGGGCTAAAAAGAATTAACAGGATTCATAACGCTTTAACAAGGAAATATAACTTTTTATCCTCAATGAATGGACTCCTTTTGGCATTTGAGGATGAGTCCTTTACTTCTTCATTATTAAACGACATTAAATTGAATATTTCAGGGCCTGGTGTTTCTGCAGCTGATTCAGTCAGAAAGCTGGGCAGACTTATTCAGGCCTTTGACTCCAGAAATAACATGCTTATAGGATTTGTGCTGAATGGATTATTTTTATGGGATTATCGGAGCATCTACAGACTGGAGAAATGGAAGTCTGAAAACAAGAACAGGTTTCCTGTCTGGCTCGAAATGGTTGGCAAGGTTGATGCATATATAAGTCTGGGAAACTATGCATTTAATAATGTTGACTTTGCCTACCCGGTTGAATCTGATAATCACATTGTATTCTCTGCGAAGAACCTTGGTCATCAGTTGATCGATAATAGCAAAAGGGTCTGTAACAATTTTACTCTTGGGGAAAAAGGAACGGTTTGCATCATTTCAGGCGCAAATATGGCAGGGAAAAGCACTTTCTTGCGTACTGTCGCAGTCAATTTTATCCTGGGAATGACAGGTGCTCCTGTTTGTGCATCGGAAATGAGTTTCATTCCAGGGAGACTGTTTACCAGTATGCGCACCCTGGACTCCCTTTCTGAAAATGAATCATATTTCTATGCTGAACTCAGAAGACTTAGTAATCTGAAATACAAGATTGAAGAAAGAGAACCGGTATTTTTCATACTCGACGAAATTCTCAAGGGTACAAATTCGGCAGATAAAAGTACAGGATCAAAATTATTTCTTCAGAGGATAGTTGAAAGTAGCGGTACAGGTTTAATTGCAACTCATGACACTTCGCTTGGGAAACTTGAATCTGATTTTCCTGGTAGAATAATCAACAAATGTTTTGAAATTGAAATTGATGGAGAAAATATTAAATTTGATTATAAGCTCCGTGATGGTATTACTCAAAAGATGAATGCAGTATTCCTTATGAAACAGATGGGAATTTTGGATTAATGGACTCATACCTGATTCCTTAATTTCTTTTTCGATTATTATGTTGTATTTAATTCCAAAATAACTATTGTCAGAGTTAAATATTTGTTAGTTTCAAAGTTTTTAAAACTAATTCATTGTAAGATCAGAATCAGAGTGCTCCCTGAAGATTAATAAAATGAAATTTTATGGACAAAATTGAAGTTGGGGGAAGTTCCGGCAATATAGAATTAAAGAGGGAACTAGGTCTGACCGCAGCAGTGGCTATTGTTGTTGGTAATTGTATTGGTTCGGGCATCTTTACTTCTGCAGCGTCTTTAGCTGCTGCATCAAATCCCAGAACCGCAATAATTGCCTGGATAATTACCTCTGTTGGGTCCTTGTTGATTGCATTAAGTTTTGCAAACCTTGGAACCGCTATGCCAAGAACAGGTGGTCCTATAGTTTATACAAGGGCTGCTTTTGGTGATTTTGCCGGGTTCTTAATTGCCTGGACATACTGGATAGGAGCATGGGTAGGAAATGCAGCAATCATTACTGCCTTTATGCTTTATTTCACTTATTTTGTTCCTGGTACAACTACCCCTATATTGGCATTCTTAATTACTTCAGGTGTATTGTGGTTTTTCACTATTATAAACATTCTTGGTGTTAAAGGAGCAGGAAGGGTTAGCATAGTAACCACTGTACTAAAAATAGGTGCTTTAGTGGTATTTGTAATAATTGCTGCACTTCATTTTAATCCTGCAATGCTGGGAACAGTTTCAAATGTAAAGGTTTCGGGTATGAATACATTACCTGCAGCAATTGCCATCGCACTCTGGGCTTTTGTTGGCATAGAAAGTGCAACAGTTCCAGCGGGGGAAATTAAAAATCCTAAAAAAAACATCAGAAAAAGTACCATATACGGCACCTTAATTGCAGCAGCGGTATATATAATTGTTTCAGTAGTGGGAATGGGTGTTCTGGATCAGTCCACTCTTGCAGGATCCAATGCGCCTCTTGCAGATATAATAAACAAAGCAACTGGTGGAACCTGGGGTGGAGACTTTATTGCAATGGGAGCCATAGTCTCTACACTCGGTGCATCATCCGGCTGGATATTAACAACAGCAAGAAGTGCCTTTGGTGCTTCTCAGGATAAGCTTTTTCCGGCTATGTTCGGGAAAATACATCCAAAATATCTTACCCCGGTTACCTCTCTTATTATTAGCGCTCTTGCTGCTAACCTCCTGCTGGTTCTTAACTACATGGGGACGTTAAGCAGCGCCTTTAATTTTATGTTGCTTCTCGCTACTTTGGCATTTTTGCCTGCTTATGCTTTTTCCGCTGCAGCGGATATTGTCCTGCTGAAGAACCACTCATCGGATTTTAATCTTTTTAGTTTCCTGAAAAATTCCTTATTTGCATTGCTTGCTTTTGGATATTCGATATATGCAATTTATGGTACAGGAGCGAAGGTTGTGATGTATGGATTTATACTTATGCTGGCAGGTATTCCCGTCTATCTGTTCATGATGCTCCAGAATAATAAGAAAGATAAAGTAGTTGATAACTTAAGAAAGGATGCAGGAGTGGATATTTAGTTAACTGCTCAACCATTTCTTCGTTAATTTGATCTCCTCTTTTCAACTGATGTACTCACCCCCTTTAATCCCCCTCTCTACTTCGTAAAGAGGGGGAATTGGCATGATATTCAGTGTATTACACCCCCTCTTTAAGAATTAGAGAGGGGGGAGGGGGGTGAGTTCATTGTTTAATTTCATTCCGATTGTTGAAAAATTGACAAAAATCACCTGCTGTAAATAGTTATATTTGCGCAAAATTTCTGCAAAATGTCAGTTGGGTATTCTGAGGAGCATATAAAAACACTTGAGTGGAGAGAGCATATCCGTCTGCGACCAGGTATGTATATAGGAAAGCTTGGAGACGGCTCTTCCCAGGATGATGGTGTCTATGTACTTCTAAAAGAAGTTATGGATAATGCCCTTGATGAGTATATGATGGGGTATGGGAAAAAAATAGATGTCTCCATTAATGGCAAAGAGGTCAGAGTTCGTGATTATGGCAGGGGAATACCTCTTGGAAAAGTTCTTGATGCTGTCTCCAAAATGAACACCGGGGCAAAATACGATTCAAAAGCATTCAAAAAATCAGTAGGTCTTAACGGAGTCGGAGTAAAAGCCGTGAATGCCTTGTCCCGTAAATTTGTTATCAGGTCCATCCGCGACGGACAACTTAAAGTTTGTGAATTTGAGCACGGGAAAACAATTAAAGACCGTCCTCTGGAGCCCACTAATGAAGAGAATGGAGTTGAAGTGATATTCCAGCCCGATGAAGAATTGTTCGGCAACTACTATTTCATTTCGGAATATGTGGATACAATGTTAAAAAACAATGTTTACCTTAACTCCGGACTGGTAATAAACTTTAATGGGAATAAATTTCTCTCGCGAAACGGACTGGTTGATTTACTTAATGAGAATATCAGCAAGGAGGGCCTCTATCCGATAATCCACCTTACCGGCGAAGATATTGAGATAGCATTTACTCATGGTCTCCAATATGGTGAAGATTATTACAGTTTTGTCAATGGTCAGAATACAACTCAGGGAGGAACACATCTGATTGCTTTCAGGGAAGCCATTGTGAAAACGATAAGAGACTTCTATAAAAAAGACTATGATCCGTCCGACATACGGTCATCAATAATTGCGGCAATCAGCATAAAAGTTGAAGAGCCAATATTTGAATCGCAGACGAAGACAAAACTGGGATCAAAAGACATGGGTCCCGAAGGACCTTCGGTCAGGAATTTCATCAGTGAGTTTATAAAGAAGCAGCTAGACGACTTTCTGCATAAAAACCCTGAAACAGCGCGGACCATACTTAAAAAAATACAGGACTCGGAGAAAGAGAGAAAAGCTATATCATCGATCCAGAAGCTTGCCAGGGACAGGGCAAAAAAGGTGAGTCTGCATAATAAAAAATTAAGAGACTGTCGCATTCATTATAATTCCAACGATTCGAATAAGCTTGATTCTACCCTTTTCATAACTGAAGGCGACTCTGCAAGCGGTTCAATAACAAAATCGCGGAATGTGGAAACACAGGCTGTCTTCAGTCTACGTGGCAAGCCACTTAACTGCTATGGGCTCACAAAGAAAATTGTTTACGAGAATGAGGAGTTTAACCTGCTTCAGTCTGCTCTCAATATTGAAGACGGAATAGAAAACCTGAGATATAATAATGTTGTTGTTGCGACTGATGCCGACGTTGATGGGATGCATATCAGATTGCTTTTGCTCACATTTTTCCTCCAGTTCTTTCCCGATCTGGTAAGAAAAGGACATGTTTATATTCTTCAGACTCCCCTCTTCAGGGTCAGGAATAAAAAAGAGACGAGGTACTGCTACTCCCCGGAAGAAAAAGCGAAGGCTATTGCCGTGCTTGGACCAATTCCGGAGATGACTCGTTTTAAAGGTCTCGGAGAGATATCTCCCGATGAGTTCAAGCACTTCATTGGAAAAGATATGAGACTTGAGCCGGTAAGAATGAAAAAAAATGACTCCGTAAACGGATTTCTGGAATTCTTTATGGGTAAAAATACACCCGACAGACAGGATTTTATTATTGATAATCTGAGAATTGAGGAAGATATCGTTGAAGAGGAAAAACCATTGAATTAGTTTAAGGTACTCCTGATTTATTTATGGAAGAAGAAGAACTTGATATTATCAATGCAGAAAGCAATACGCCAGGTCCCACCGGACCGGCTGCTCTTCATTCCGTAACAGCACTCTCTGGCATGTATCAGGACTGGTTCCTTGATTATGCATCTTATGTAATTCTTGAGAGGGCTGTGCCCCACCTGCATGACGGACTGAAACCTGTTCAACGCCGAATACTTCATTCAATGAAGAGAATGGATGATGGACGTTACAACAAGGTAGCCAATATCATCGGTCATACAATGCAGTTCCACCCTCACGGGGATGCATCCATTGGTGATGCACTGGTGCAGCTTGGGCAGAAAGAACTTCTTGTGGATATGCAGGGTAACTGGGGTAACCTTCTTACAGGCGATGGTGCTGCAGCTCCCAGGTATATCGAATCACGGCTTTCAAAATTTGCACTTGAGGTTGTATTTAATCCTAAAACAACTGAATGGAAGCTCTCCTATGATGGACGGAACAAGGAACCGGTCACTCTTCCTGTAAAATTCCCGTTGCTTCTGGCTCAGGGCGGTGAAGGTATTGCAGTAGGGCTTGCATCAAAAATACTGCCTCATAATTTCAATGAGCTGATTGATGCTTCTATTGATTACCTTCAGGGGAAAGATTTCGTTATTTATCCTGATTTTCCCACCGGGGGATTGGTTGATGTCTCAAAGTATAACGACGGCCAGAGAGGAGGCGCAATAAAGGTAAGGGCAAAGATTGAAAAGGTCGATAAAAAGGAACTCATAATAACAGAAATACCCTACGGAAAAACTACCACTTCCCTGATTGAATCTATTATAAAGGCGAACGAAAAGGGTAAAATCAAGATCAGAAAAATCGATGACAATACATCAGCAAATGTTGAAATTGTTATTCACTTACTACCCGGAGTTTCTCCTGATATGACAATCGATGCTCTTTATGCACTTACCGATTGTGAATACTCAATTTCGCCAAATACCTGTGTTATCGTCGATGATAAGCCCTCGTTCATGGGAGTCAGCACCATTTTGAAGCATTCTGCTGACAGAACGGTAGAACTTCTTAAAAGTGAACTTGAGATCAGGCTTGGTGAACTCAATGAAGACTGGCATATGTCGTCACTTGAGAAGATATTTATCGAGAAGAGAATTTATCGTGATATAGAAGAGTCTGAAACATGGGAAGCCGTGATAGCTGATATTGACAAAGGACTTGATCCTTTTAAGAAACTTTTACTGAGGGAAGTGACCAGAGAGGATATAATCCAGCTTACGGAAATAAAGATTAAGCGGATCTCGAAATTTGATGTAAAAAAAGCCAATGAACATATAAAAGGAATTGAAACCGAGATAGAAGAAGTTAAAAATCATCTTAAAAATCTCATTCCTTTCACCATAAACTATTTCAAACAAATAAAGAAAAAGTACGGCAAAGGAAGGGAAAGGAAAACAGAGTTGAGAAGTTTTGATACGATTGAGGCCACGAAAGTGGTTGCCAACAATGCAAAACTCTATGTAAATTATAAGGAAGGATTTATAGGTACCGGTCTTAAAAAAGATGAATTCATCTGCGATTGCTCTGATATCGATGATGTTATAGTTATCAGAAAAGATGGTGTATATCTTATTACCAGGGTGGCAGAGAAAGTTTTTGTTGGCAATGATATTCTTTATGCACAGGTCTTTCTTAAAAATGATGAGCGCACAACTTACAATATTGTATATCAGGATGGGAAAGATGGACCTTTGCTTGCAAAACGTTGTGCTATTTCGGGGCTGACACGTGATAAGGAGTACAATCTGACCCGAGGCAAACAGGGTTCAAAAATTGTTTATCTAAGTGCCAATCCAAACGGTGAGGCTGAAGTTATAAACGTTCATCATAAACCAAAGGCAAGACTTAAAAAACTTATGTTCGAATTTGATTTCGGACAGATGAACATAAAGGGGAAATCTTCCATGGGCAATATACTTACAAAGAATGCAGTCCAAAAAATAAGTCTGAAAGAAAAAGGACTCTCGACCCTCGGCGGAAGAAAAATCTGGTTTGATGATGCAGTTTTCAGGCTAAATGTAGATGGCAGGGGACTATTTCTTGGTGAATTCAGCGCAGATGATAAAATACTCGTTATCACAAAAAATGGCTATTTCAGAATCACAGGTTTTGATCTGTCAAACCATTTTGAAGACAACATCCTTATAATCGAGAAGTTCAGGCCCGGTAAAGTATATTCAATCATTTACTGGGACGCTGATCAGAAATTCTATTATGTAAAGCGATTTATAATTGAAGAGTCAGAGAAACCACAATGTTTTATAAATGAGAGTCCTGAATCGAAACTTATAAGTCTCACAGAGGTCGAATATCCACGTTTTGAAATCTATTTCGGAGGTAAAAACAAGGGCAGGGATAATGAGATTATTGAGGTTGCTGAATTTATTGGAGTGAAAAGTTATAAAGCAAAAGGGAAAAGGATGACCAGTTATATGGTCGAAAATATCCAGGAAATTGAGCCTGTTATTAAAAAGGAGGTTGAGATAACAAAGGAAGAAATACCGGATGAAGAACCTCAGCAACCAGTTATCCATGATGATCCTGCACAGATGAAGCTTGAGCTATGATGGTCAACCGCCATATTATCTATATAATTGGTTTCATGGGAAGCGGTAAAACAACTGCAGGAAAAAAACTGGCATCTCTTCTTGGATGGTCATTTATTGACCTGGACAAAAGGGTTGAGGAATATGCCGGGAAAACAATCGCGGAGATATTTTCTCAGAGTGGTGAGGATTATTTTCGAATTATTGAGACTCAGCTTCTTAGGAACCTTAAAATTTGCACAAAGACTGTTATTTCGACAGGTGGCGGAACACCCTGCTATATTGATAATATGGATTATATGATTGAAACAGGGCTGACTATTTACCTGAAACTGACTCCTGCAGAGTTAAAAAGCCGGCTTTCACAATCAAAAGGTAAACGACCTCTGATAAAAGATCTAGATCAGAATGAACTTCCGACTTTCATTAAAGAAAAACTTGCTGTTCGTGAAAAATGGTATGAAAGGTCCGATATAACCATGGATGGATTTGATCTTGATATCAATCTTTTATTATCACATGTTAAATCAAGTCTTAGCATCTGATTTTCCGATCCCTTCTTAAGGCTCTACCCCGAGCTTGTCGGGAGGTGTGGTCAAAAAGGACTTTTTCAATACCGCCAAAAGCTGGGAAGGGAGTGAAAACTATTTGAGCAATTATTGTTTTATTATAATTCGCGACAATTTTTTAATTTAAAATGTTAATTTAGTATGCTGTAATTTGTAACGAGTCAATTTATGAGAGATAAGTTACGTAATCTCCTTGGAATTGAACCAGGAGAGGGGTCAATGGTATCAATGCTTCTGACACAATCGGTCTTTCTGGGAATATTTATTGGTGCATTTGATATTGCCGCTCATTCCCTGTTACTCTCGACTTATAACGAAAGAATACTGGCACGAGGATATGTTGTTTCAGGGATCATCGGCATTATCCTTACATATCTTTATTCGATGTTTCTTAAAGGATGGCAGTTCAAAAAGATTGCAATAATTAACCTTATAATTATCACGATTCTGACCCTTTCCCTTTGGTCAGCATTGATTTTTTCACCTGTGAAATGGATGAAATTCATTGTTTTTATAATGTTTGGCCCTCTTAATATCCTGGCCTTGTTGGGCTTTTGGGGGACTACAGACAGATTATTTAGCTTTAAACAGGGAAGAAGATTGTTATGGCTTGCTGATATTGGACTTATCATCGGAGTAATAATGATTTCTTTCGCCATTCCTGTATTAATGTCTTTAAAATTTCATTCACAAACCATTTTGCTTATTAGTGCAATTTCCGCGTTTATTGCGACAATTACTCAGAATATGATCGGAAGGCAATTCAACATGGCGGTTATTGACGGAGATAAATATTCTGAAAAACCAGAAAAGAAAAAATCTCTTTTTGTTGTTTTTCGTGAAGATCCATTTATACGAACTATTGCCATTTTTATATCTCTGTCGGTTTTAAGCGCATTTTTTATTCAGTATCTATTCCTGGCAGTTACACGGGAACAATATCCGATTGCAGAAAATATGGCAGGTTTCCTCGGCGTATTTACAGGTAGCATGATGATCTTCATCCTGTTTTTTAAACTGGTTGTCTTTCCTTTCGTTTTTAACAATTACGGCCTTCGGACATGTCTTATAATTTCCCCGATACTAATTATTCTATTTACTGCAATAGTAATACCCACTGGTTTGTTCATGGGCTATAACCCTGAATCGGTCAGCGGATTCATGGTTTTCTTCCTTCTTCTTGCATTTAGCAGATTCATTTCAAAATCGCTGAAAGACACAATAGAACTTCCTTCATTAAAAGTCATTTACAAGTCAATTGATGAAAAAGTAAAATCAGGTATTCATTCGGTAACCTCTCTTACTGTGAATGAGATTGGGGTACTTTTTTCAGGAATTATCCTGACAGTCCTGGGTCTTTTCAGTTTTATTACACTCATTCACTTTTCACTGTTCCTGTTTATCATTGTCTTAATATGGCTGTTTGTTGCTTTCAGGTTATTCAGAGAGTATAGAAAATCCATAATAAAAGAATTGGAATCGTCAGTAGCGAAAGTATCAGAAACAGGTATTTCAGGCAAACAGGATACTTTAAAAAACCGTTTTTCAGCTTAT
>Ga0209638_1002300_pt1 | contig 11767 bp, 11 predicted proteins | sample BarGraNGADG00211_FD_184490 | JGI IMG/M metagenome (GOLD analysis project Ga0209638, IMG submission 184490) | Arctic peat soil microbial communities from Barrow, Alaska - Barrow Graham LP Ref core NGADG0002-211 (SPAdes) (version 2) | ecosystem: Environmental > Terrestrial > Soil > Wetlands > Peat... | reverse complement strand
TGATTTTTACCAGATTGTTTTTTATATATTTGCCGGAAAATAATTAAACCCAATAACGAGAAATGCAGAATAAATTGCAAGAGCTTACCGAAAAGCTCTATTCCGAAGGCCTGTCCAAGGGAAAGCAAGAGGCAGAAGAGATGAAAGCCAAAGCTAAAAAGGAGGCCGCAGTAATTATATCCCTGGCAACAGAGGAGTCTAAGCAGATAATAGCCAATGCGCATAAAGAGGCAGGGGATATTAAGGTAAAACTTCTGAATGAGGTCAAAATGGCCTCAAAACAGAGTCTCTCAACGCTTAAAAGCCAGATTGAGACAATCATTATTAATAGAGCTCTAGAACAGCCTACCAGAGAGGCTCTCGAAAGTACAGCACTTCTAAAGACAATTATCCAATCTGCCGTTTCTGCCTTCAATCCAAATTCAAATTATTCCACAGATCTGAAAATTCTTTTGCCGGAATCTCTTCAAAAAGAGCTTGACTCTTTTATCAAAAACGAGATCCAAAAGCAGTTCAAAGGGGAGATAGAGGTGAAATTTGACAAAAGAATGACATCCGGCTTTAAAATCGGACCTAAGGGCGAAAGTTACTATATAAGTTTTACTGACAAAGATTTTCAGGAATTGATAGGCAGCTACTTAAGACCAAAAACTCGCGAATTCCTGTTTTCTGAATAGCGATGAGAAATTATCAATACGTCATCGCGGGACTTCCAGATATTGCATTGGATTTCGATAATGGTAATTTCGATTTTGATGCCTTATTGAGTCATATTCTGGAACACTCATCAAAAAAAGATAGCAGATGGATTGATTGGGTCCGTTTTGGACTCAAAGAGGAGAACCTTTGCAACCATTTTTACAGACGAGCAATAAAAAGCAAAAACAGGTTTATCAAGGAGTATTTCAGTTTCGATTTAATGTTAAGAAATATTCAAACTGCTTATCTTGCCAAAAAATCTCAACAGAATCCAGAATTATACCTAATTGGAAATTCTCAAATAATTGATGTGGAATTAGCTTCAAAAATCACTCAGATTCTGGAAAATTCCAACATTCTTGAAAGGGAGCAATTGATCGATCAATTAAGATGGAATAAGGCTAATGAAATCTGTACTTTCAATTATTTTGACATTGACATAATACTCTCCTTTATAGTCAGATCGTATATTCTCAAAAGGTGGAGTGAGCTCGATAAAAAACGCGGATCTCAACTTCTTAAGCAGCTTGTAGAGGAGGTTAGAGGTACTTATAAACTGAATAAAGAATAATATTTTATATATGAAAACCACAGGAAAAGTTACAGGAATTATCTCCAATCTGGTTACCATAGAGGTAGATGGTCCCGTTTCTCAAAATGAGATCTGTTATATAGATCTGTCCGGAACAAAGCTAATGGCCGAGATAATTAAAGTTAAGGGCAACGAAGCTTTTGTTCAGGTATATGAGAGTACCCGAGGTTTAAGAACCGGAGATACAGCAGAATTTCAAGGGCATATGCTTGAGGTTACGTTGGGTCCCGGTATCCTTTCAAGTAACTATGATGGTCTGCAAAATAATCTTGAAACAATGGAAGGAGTATTTCTCAGAAGAGGAGAGTATACACAGCCATTGGATCTGGAAAAAAAATGGAGATTCACACCAATTGCAACATTGGGTAAAGAGTTAGCGGCTGCAGATTGGCTCGGAGAAGTTAAAGAGGGATGGTTGCCTCATAAAATTATGGTTCCATTTTCCTTTAAAGGAAGTTATATTCTCAAGTCTATAGCAGCAGAGGGAGATTACAATGTTACAGAGACAATTGCCACTGTTGTAGATGATGATGGATTGAAACATGATATTACAATGATGCAAAAATGGCCTGCAAAGGTAGCTATAACTGCTTTCAGAGATAAACCGAGACCATCTAAAATCATGGAAACCGGAGTCAGATGTATAGACACATTTAACCCTATTGCAGAGGGCGGAACCGGATTTATTCCCGGTCCTTTCGGTTGTGGTAAAACGGTTTTGCAACACGCCATTTCCAAACAGGCAGAAGCAGATGTAATAATCATTGCTGCCTGCGGTGAGCGTGCAAATGAAGTAGTTGAGATTTTTACAGAATTTCCGGAGCTTATAGACTACCGTACAGGCAGAAAGCTTATGGAGAGAACCACAATTATCTGTAACACATCGAACATGCCGGTTGCAGCCCGTGAGGCCTCTGTATATACAGCTATGACTATTGGCGAATATTACAGATCAATGGGTTTGAAAGTTCTTCTTCTTGCAGATTCAACTTCAAGATGGGCGCAAGCACTTCGCGAAATGAGTAACCGCATGGAGGAGTTGCCGGGAGCAGATGCATTCCCGATGGACCTTCCTGCTATTATTTCCAACTTCTATTCAAGAGCCGGTTTAGTAAATCTAAACAACGGACAAACCGGTTCCGTAACCTTTATCGGAACAGTTTCTCCTGCGGGAGGTAACCTTAAAGAACCTGTAACAGAATCAACAAAAAAAGCAGCCAGGTGTTTCTATGCTCTTTCACAAAACCGTGCAGACAGAAAGCGTTATCCTGCAGTTGATCCTATTGATTCATATTCAAAATATCTGGAATATCCGGAAATCTTAGAAGACCTTAAGAATAGGGTAAGCGAAGATTGGGTAGAGAAGGTCATGAAGGGAAAAAACATAGTTCTCAGAGGAAAAGAGACATATGAACAAATCAATATTCTTGGTGATGATGGCGTTCCAATTGAATACCATCGTAAATTCTGGAAGTCTGAGCTGATCGACTTCATAATTCTTCAACAAGATGCTTATGACAAGGTAGATTCTTGTACCCCAATGGAACGTCAGGAGTTTATGTATTCTCTTGTGATTGATATTTGCGAAAAAGATTTCGAATTTGACAATTTCGAAGAGTGTGCAACCTTCTACAAAGGTCTTATTAATATTATGCGCCAGATGAACTATTCTGAGTTCAAGAGCGATAATTTCAACAGATATCTTGAACAATTAAATAAGGAGATTAACAATGGCTAGCAGAGCATTTCAAAAAATATATACACAACTGGAGGCTATTACAAAAGCTACAATTTCTCTTAGAGCGAAAGGAATAGCAAACGAGGAACTGGCAACGGTTTCTGGCCGTCTTGCCCAAGTTGTAAAGATAAAAGGCGATCTTATTACCCTCCAGGTATTTTCCGGTACAGAAGGAATTGCCACAAATGCAGAAGTGATCTTCTTTGGAGAACCACCTGCACTTAATGTGAGTGAAGATCTTTCCGGAAGATTTTTTAATGCCTACGGACAACCCATAGACAATGGACCTGTCGTTGAAGGGGAGAGAAGATATATCGGCGGTCCATCCGTTAACCCTTTCCGCAGAAAGCAACCTTCTGAACTGATTCCTACCGGTATCGCTGGTATAGACCTGAACAATACATTGGTTTCCGGTCAAAAAATTCCATTCTTTGCAGACCCGGATCAGCCTTATAATCAAGTAATGGCACTTGTTGCGCTGAGGGCAGATGTAGACAAGATTATCCTTGGGGGCATGGGTCTTACCAACGACGATTATCTCTTTTTCAAACAGAGTTTTGAAAACGCGGGTGCGCTCAGTAAGATTATCAGCTTTGTAAACACAACCGAACAGCCTCCGGTAGAGCGTCTTTTGATTCCTGACATGGCACTTACCGCAGCCGAGTATTTTGCAGTTGATAAAAATGAGAAGGTACTGGTTTTATTAACAGACATGACGCTTTATGCAGATGCTTTGAGTATTGTAAGTAACCGTATGGACCAGATTCCTTCAAAAGACTCTATGCCTGGCTCTCTATACTCAGATTTGGCGAAAATTTATGAAAAGGCCGTACAGCTCCCGGATGGTGGATCAATTACCATTATTGCTGTAACAACCCTAAGTGGCGGTGACATCACACATGCAATTCCGGACAATACCGGTTATATCACCGAAGGACAGTTATTTCTAAGGACTGATTCTGATACAGGTAAAGTTATCATTGACCCGTTCCGTTCACTTTCTCGTCTTAAACAACTTGTAATTGGTATAAAAACCCGTGAAGATCACAACTATGTGATGAATGCTGCTGTTCGCCTATACGCAGATGCTGCGAATGCTAAAACCAAGTTGGAAAATGGTTTTGACTTAAGTGACTACGACTTACGTTGCCTGGACTTTGCCAAGGCATACTCTACCAAGCTTCTTGCTATTGATGTAAATATCAATACAACCGAAATGTTGGATACTGCATGGGAACTATTCCAAAAGTACTTTACACCAGCAGAACTTGCTATTAAGGATTCTATCATGAAGAAATTTTGGAAAACTGCATAAATCCCAATTATGGCCATTAAATTCCAGTTTAATAAAACATCTCTGAATGATCTTAACAAACAATTAAAGATCAGGACAAACGCTTTGCCAACACTTAAAAACAAGGAGTCTGCTCTTCGTTTTGAAGTTAAAAGAGCAAAGTTTCGTTCTGAGGAACTCTTGGTAAAGTTAGCTTCTTCTTTGAAATCTTATGACTACCTGGCAGGGTTGTGGAATGAGTTTCAACCCGGATTGATTGCAGTTAAGAGTGTGGAACTGGAGACAGTAAAAATTGCAGGAGTTAAGACACCATCGCTAAAAGAGGTTGTTTATGAGGTGCAACCATACAATTTATTTGCAAAACCAGTTTGGTATGCAGATGGTATACGCATACTCAAACAATTAGCTCAGTTAGGTATAGAATCGGAGGTTTATCTGGAAAAAATGCGGTTATTGGATTACTCTCGTAAAAAAACAACTCAAAAGGTAAATCTTTACGAAAAGGTACAGATACCCGGTTATCAAGAGGCCATTCTTAAGATTAAACGATTCATGGAAGACGAGGAAAACCTCTCGAAAGCATCGCAAAAGATAGTTAAAAACAGGCATGAAGCAGAGGAGGCAGCGGTATGATAACACGAATGAACAAGTATTCTTTGATTATTTATCATAAAGATCTCAGCCTTTTTTTAGAGAGACTTCAAGAGCTCGGGATGGTAGACATTAAAAGAGAAAACAGGGCGGTGGACAGCCACTCCAGAGAGTTGTACGACCTCAATTCGAGATACAAACAAGTTGTTAAAAAACTCAACCAGACACTAAGTGTAATAAAGGATAAAGCTCAGATAGATTACTCCCTTGCAGACAAGAGTGAAACTCCGGAAAGATTGTTAGAAACAGTGGAGGAGTGTATAAGCAACAAGATTATGTGGGAACAGGAGTTGCAACAAAACTTAAGAGAGAGTTCCGAAGCAAAGGCTTGGGGAGAGTTTAATCGGGAAGATATTGATAAAATCAAGATGTTGGGGTACGAGCTCCATTTCTATATAACATCTGAGAAAAAATTTAAGCCTGACTGGAACTCGGAATATTTACTCCATATGTTAAACCAAAGTGATGGCAAGTGTTATTTTGTTATTCTTAACCCTATTGGAGAAGAGTTCCGGTTTGACATTCCTGAGAGCAAGTTTCCACAAACCTCCTACCATCTGCTGGTTGCCAAAATTGAGCAACTGCAAATGAATATTGATTACAATAATAAAAAAACCGAAGCTTTTACAAGTGTTATCGATACTTTTAATAAGAGGTCGGGTGAGATTGGCGGGGAGTTGGACCTATATCTTGCAAATGCATCTTCTCAAAAGGAGGCAGAAGAAACTATCGCCCTACTGACAGGTTTTGCACCTTTAGATACGAACATTGCGGTTACAGACTTTCTCGATAACGAGGCTCTTTATTATATAACTGAAGAGGCTGTTGAGGAAGACAACCCTCCTATTAAACTGAAAAACAACTTTTTTACCAGATTGTACGAACCAATTGGAGAGCTATATATGCTGCCAAAATATGGAGAGTTAGACCTGACTCCGTATTTTGCACCATTTTATATGCTCTTTTTCGGGTTCTGCCTTGGAGACATAGGCTATGGTTTGGTTCTTTTGATCGGGGGCGGGCTTGCAAAATTCAAGTTTCCAAAAATGAAATCCTATCTTACTCTTATTCAGTTTTTGGGTTTTGGCGCTGTTCTGATGGCAACACTCTCGGGTACTTTTTTTGGAGCCAAGTTAGCAGACATACTTCCGTTGCCGGACTCTGTAAAGTCTCTCTTCTTCACCGATCTTAATATGTTTTGGTTTGCCATTATCTTTGGATTGTTTCAAATCGTAGTTGCAAGAATCATTACAGCAATTGATTCTATCATAAGGAAAGGATGGCAATATGGGATGAGCAACATCGGCTGGGCAATTTTGATAATTTGGGGTTCATTTGCATATGCCGGAACAATGGTTCCCACATTGGTTCTTCCAGGGTTTGCTAAATATGTAGCAATATTCAGTCTTATTCTCATAGTGCTTTTTTCTTCTACCGAGGGTAGTATAATATGGCGAATTATAAAGGGTACATTCTCTTTGTATGACATTACCGGAGTTTTCGGAGATACGCTCTCTTATATCCGGCTTTTCGGGCTGGCAACATCAGGCGGAATATTGGGTTACGTGGTTACCTCTGTTGCTATGAATATGACAAGCACACCCTATGTAGGATGGTTTATTGCAGGTATAATCCTGATTATCGGGCACACAGCCGTTCTTATGCTCTCATGTCTTGGCGCTTTCGTACATCCAATGCGTCTTACATTTGTAGAGTTTTATAAAAATGCCGGTTTTACAGGAGGAGGTAAAGCATTCAGACCTTTAAGCAAATGAAAATAAATTATTAATAAATCAGATAAATAAAAAAATTATGGAACAAACATTACTGCCCCAAATTTTAGCCTATGTCGGATTGGCATTTATGTTGACATTGTCTTGTATAGGCAGTGCCATTGGAGTTACTATGGGTGGAAACACAACCATAGGTGCTCTAAAGAAGAATCCTGAGATCTTTGGCCAATCTATGATCCTTTGTGCTCTTCCCGGTACACAAGGCCTCTATGGCTTTGCAGGGTTTTTCCTTGCTTTGAGCAAACTGACAGTGATTGCAACTGCTCTCACTCTAAACCAAGCTTTAGCAATATTTGCCGTGGGCATTGCTCTTGGATTTGTTGGTCTTATTTCTGCAATTCAACAAGCTTCATTGTGTGCAAATGGTATAGTGGAGATGGGTAATGGTCATGATGTTTTCGGAAAAACACTTGTCTTGGCTGTTTTCCCCGAACTCTATGCTATCCTTACATTTGCAGCTGCATTCTTAGCTCTTCCTGCATAACAAGTTTATACAAAATATTGGGTGTTAAGGTAAAATTCATTACCTTAACACCCATATTTGTGCAATATAAACAGGTATAAATTATTCTTTTTATGACACTTATAAAATCTATTTCAGGAATTAGGGGCACAATCGGAGGTGAGATTGGTAATGCCCTTACACCTATAGATACAGTAAAATTCATTGCTGCATACTCCACTCTTCTGAAAGTAAGATTAGGTTTTAAAGAGAGATATAAGGTGGTTGTCGGAAGGGATGCAAGGATCTCCGGACAAATGGTAGATCAACTTGTCTGCGGAACCCTGCTAGCTTGCGGTATAGACGTCGTTAATGCAGGATTGGCCTCTACCCCTACAGTTGAGATGGCCGTGGTTTTTGAAAAGGCAGACGGAGGTATAATTCTGACTGCCTCACATAATCCCAGGCAGTGGAATGCTCTTAAACTTTTAAACGAAAATGGGGAATTCTTAGGTGCCGCCGAAGGCGAATTGTTACTTAAAACAGCAGAAGCAGAAGAGTTTCATTTTTCCGAAGTCGATCAACTTGGTGTCTTGACAACTACAGACTTCACAAAACAGCATATTGAAGCAGTTCTTTCGTATCCATTTGTAGATACTGAGGCTATTTACAGAGCCGGTTTCAAAGTTGTACTGGATGCCGTTAACTCTGTTGGAGGTATTGTAATGCCTGCTCTTTTAGAAGCGTTGGGTGTAACATGCATCGGAATTAACTGTGACCCTACCGGTCAATTTGCACACAATCCGGAACCTCTTCCGGAACATCTCACTGAATTATCTGCAAAAGTGGTAACAGAGAGAGCAGATTTAGGCATCTCTGTAGACCCCGATGTAGATAGATTAGCCCTCATTTGTGAAGATGGAACCCCATTTGGAGAGGAGTACACATTGGTAGCAGTAACCGATTATTTTTTAAAAAATAAAAAGGGCAGTACCGTATCCAACTTATCGTCATCAAGAGCTTTAAGAGATATTACAGAGAGTGCAGGCTGCAACTATTATGCATCCCCTGTTGGTGAAGTCAATGTTGTTAAAGAGATGAAACGGGTTTCTGCCGTTATCGGTGGGGAGGGAAACGGAGGTGTTATTGTTCCGGATCTTCACTACGGAAGAGATTCTCTAATTGGTACCGCACTGTTTTTAAGCCTCTTAGCAAACAGTAATTGCACAGTTTCCGAGCTAAAGAGGGTCTATCCTTTATATTTTATATCTAAAAATAAAATCGAACTTTCGCAAAAAGTAGATGTCAATAAGATTTTATTGAAGGTTAAAGAGATTTATAAAGATAATCGAATTACAGACAGTGATGGGATAAAGGTAGATTTCGATAAAGAGAGAAAATGGGTTCATCTGCGCAAATCAAATACAGAAGCTGTTATAAGGATTTATGCTGAGGCTCCTTCGAAAGGGGCTGCCAATGAACTCGCCAAAGAGGTAATTGAAAGAATTCATAAGATCATTAAATAATTTACAAACAATATGTTTTCGTTTAGAACCACTTCCCTGCTAGAACAGCCGGATACCATACTGAGAAGTGGAAAATTGGCGCTACTATGCAACCATGTTGCATGGCACCCGGAAACCGGTGAGTACCTATTTGAAACACTCGCCAATAAGGGCGTTCTCAAAAGGGTTTTTATGCCCGAACATGGCCTTTTCGGTGAGCTTCAAGATCAGGTAAAGCTAGACAAAACTGAGGCATATAAGGAGCTGGGCTTAGGTAAATGTGATTTTGTATCGCTTTATGGCTCTGCCCAAGAGTCATTAACCGTTCCGGTTAAAAAGCTAAAAGATATTGACGGATTGATTATTGAGTTACAGGATGTGGGAGCCAGGTATTACACTTTCAGCTCAACGATTTTTAATCTTTTTAAGCTTCTTAAAAAGGAAAATTTAAACCTTCCTGTCTATATTATTGACAGAATGAACCCGGCAGGGCGTCAAGTGGAGGGAACAATGCTGAGACCAGAATACTCTTCTTTTATCGGAATTGAAGGAATCACTCACAGACATGGCCTTACAATTGGTGAATTTGCCTACCTGTTGTATAATGAAATAAATGCAAAGTTTCCTCTACATATTATTGCATACGGTTCCGAGAAGTTTTCCAAAGATCTTCTGCCTTGGAGTATTCCTCCATCACCAAATTTCCCCGGCCTGTTTACCAGCCACTTTTACAGTGGCCAGGCTCTATGGGAGGGAACCAATGTAAGTGAAGGAAGGGGAACAACCCGTCCGTTTGAACAGTTTGGTGCTCCATTTATGACAAGTCTGATAAGTTATAACCGTCAAAAGGGGTTTAAAAACTGGAACGATCCAAAGAATCCCATACACGATCCTGCTGTATACATTCGCTGGCAAAAGTTCATCCCTGCTTTCCACAAATATCCGGGCGAGGCTTGCTTCGGATTCCAACTCCACCCCATTCCAGGAATTCAATACCACTCATTGGCACATAATTTGCGCATCATCCGGTTCATAGCTGACAATTGTAAAGAATTTTCATTCCTGCAAGGCAAATATGAGTCCGGGAACGACAAGAGTGCAATTGAGCTACTACTTGGAGACAAACTCCTTATAGACTTTGTCAAAGGAGAGCAAAAATGGGAAACAGTAAAGGAGCATATGAAGGTAGATGAGCAGAAGTGGATTAGAAAAGCTAAAAAGTTTCTCCTTTATGACGAGCAGATGTTCAGATGTAAATAGAAAATAAGTCAAATATAATTTAGAATTAAAATGGCAAATCCGGTTTTAAGTGAAAAAGTTTTTAGGAACACTGCAATAACAGATGATGCAGGTGTTATGACAGTAAAGGGAACTGCTGTAAAATCCCTTATTTTGATATTTATGGTACTTGCAGGTGCAATGTACACATGGAAAGTTGCTTATGAAGCAATCAACCCTGCTTCAGTTCAGCCCTGGATGTGGGGTGGTCTGATAGGAGGTTTTGTTGTTGCAATAATTATAAGTTTCAAACCAGTATGGGCACAGTATCTTGCCCCTATATATGCGGTTCTTGAGGGTCTTTTCCTTGGAGCCATATCTGCTATGTTCAATCAGGCATTTGCAACCAAAGCCCCGGGAATTGTTATGAACGCCACACTGCTTACCATCCTTACTGCCGTGGTAATGTTAATTATATACCGGGCAAATATTATTAAAGTTGATGGCAAATTTGCAAAAATTATGATCATAGCAGTGGGAACTATAGCACTCTACTACTTTGTCACAATCCTTCTCGGTTTTTTTGGTGTAAACCTGACAATGTTGCAGGACAGCGGCCCTTTGAGCATCGGGATAAGTCTGGTTATTGTGGGTGTTGCTGCATTTAGTCTTCTTCTGGACTTTAACTTTATAGAAAAAGCAGCTGAAGCTGGTGCTCCCAAGTATATGGAGTGGTACGGAGCATTTGGTCTAATGGTTACATTGGTATGGTTGTACCTGGAGATATTGAGGTTACTGGCTAAATTTGCAGGTAACAGAAATTAATTTTGGTTGTAAACAAATATTTTGTACTTTTGCAACCCCATAATAATAAAAATTCAGAGAAATGAAGAAAGGAATCCATCCCGAAACCTACCGTCTTGTAGCTTTCAAGGATATGTCTAACGAGCATATATTTGTCACTCGTTCTTGTGTAAATACCAGAGAGACAATCGTTCACGAAGGAGTTGAATACCCTGTTGTAAAAGTCGAAATCTCAAATACATCTCACCCTTTCTATACAGGCAAGATGAAACTGGTAGACACAGCAGGACGTGTTGATAAGTTCCTAAACAGATACAAAAAGATTCTGAAATAATCTTTTAATACACACTACAAAAAAAGAGACCCGAAAGGATCTCTTTTTTATTTACTTGAGATAGGATTAGATTTAAAATTTTCATTCTCGAAGCTTTGTTGATAATCAATTGGATTCAATACTGTACTCCATAAACCAACATTTTCACCTTCGTGCTTGTTTATTCCAATGTATTCCAAACTTGCGTCTTCATAGCGTTTGAATTTATAAACTGCATCATTCATTAATGCAGAATTGAAGACGCCCAGACTTACTAATAATTCAAAGTCTTTTAAAGTCAAGCCCGTTACTTTCTTAAAAAGTCCCGGTTCAAGTTGGGTGATTACGTCTAATAGACTTCTTTCACGATAGTCTGTCAAGTACATAAACACAGGAACTCGTGTTGCAAACTTTATGAGTTTATCCTGTATTTGCTTCCTTAGGCTTTTGTACTCTTTTTCTTCTTTTGAAAGTTCTTTTATTTCTTCCTTGTCAAACTCCCGCTCATTTGCTTCTTTCTTTACTTTTTTAACTGTTTCCGATTTGTTGATTATCGTTTCAATATCCTGATTCAGATTTCTGAAACCTTCAATACTCATTAACGCTTTCATTGCATCTTCATTCGCCATCAAGCGGGCAAGCGTGTTGTTGTCAACATTTACGAGCAAAGCACTTTCCCATCGTCTTGCTAAAAGAGTTGCTGTTGTTCCACTCATTG
>Ga0209638_1002297_pt1 | contig 11772 bp, 8 predicted proteins | sample BarGraNGADG00211_FD_184490 | JGI IMG/M metagenome (GOLD analysis project Ga0209638, IMG submission 184490) | Arctic peat soil microbial communities from Barrow, Alaska - Barrow Graham LP Ref core NGADG0002-211 (SPAdes) (version 2) | ecosystem: Environmental > Terrestrial > Soil > Wetlands > Peat... | reverse complement strand
CTAAGCTCTATATTTCCCATGAAAAAATCATCACCAACTACCCTGTCTAGTAGAATTCCTCTTAATGTTTTTGAGCCGCCAAGCCCTTCAGATGTAGCGCCTGTTAATCTCGACGTGATCACCTCAGTTTGATAAAAGAATGGAGCATGTCCTGATATTGTAGCCTGAAATCCTAACCGGTAAACAAATGACAGGTTTTTTTCAATCAATGTAAAATATTGACGGTGAATAATGTACAACTTTGAAAATCCCCAGCTATTCCCCATAAATTTTGGAGCTACTTCCAAACCGATCTCAGTCCAGAGACCTTTCATCGGGTTAGGTTTGTTATCGCGGCTGTCCCATGTAAGACCAACTTTGAGGGTATTTATCCATCCACCTTTAGCTTCATCAGCCGGAATTATACCGAGTGCCTGATATCGTTCGAAAAGACCAGGCATTGAGTCGACGGAAGGCAGCAAAACTTTCTTCCCTTTGTTAATCTTGTTAATATTTACAGAGCTTGTAGTAAAATCCTGAAAAGATAATCCTGCGCTCCATTTTAAATGGTCCCCTGAAAGTTTTCCCTGGAAATCATTTTTAAATCTGAACTGGTTCTTCTGATAACGATAAAACATTCTTGATCTGTAAGGCGGAGTAGCCAATTTATCATCCATCCAGTCTTTGTTATAAACCGATTCATATCCATTGTATCCGTAAAAAGTAGCTGCCTGGTTGGGAAGATAACTAAGGTCGCTTATCCATTGTACTCCCGGGATAATGTGACGGGATTCGAACATAAACCTGTAAATACCACTTCCTTTGGTGTAACGTGATATTTCTGTATAAGTATGATCGAGGAAATCGGGATATACACTTGGATTTCCATAATTGAAAAATTCTGCCAGAGCTCCATACTCAAACCCTAGATCAGAGTCATACGTAATAGCCGGCAATGCACCACCGAACTTCCATCCGGTCTTTACCTCTTTCTCCTGTGCTGGCAACGACAATACCAGGAATGACAGAAGAACAATTAAAAAGGTTTTTTTCATTGGTTATAGGTTTGGTTCATAATGTTAAAGATAAAGAAAAATGGAAATAACAATCACGTTTTTTAATATTTGCTACCTTAGGACCTTATTTTTACAACTAAATGCTTACAGGTTTACTTATTAAAAATATTAAGTGCCTTGTTCAGACAGAAGATTTACCCAGATTAAAAATTTGTGGTACTGAGATGTCAGAGCTTCCTTTCATAAATGATGCATACCTGTATATGAAGAATGGTCTGATTTCTGAATTTGGCAAAATGAAGGATCTTCAGAAAAGCAAAATACTCTTTCAGAATCCTGAGATAGAAACTATAGATGCAACCGGAAAATCTGTTTTTCCTTCATTCTGTGATTCTCACACACACCTCGTCTATTCAGGAAGTCGTGAGATGGAGTATATTGACAAAATCAGAGGATTATCTTATGAAGAAATAGCGAAGCGGGGAGGCGGAATTCTCAATTCTGCAAAGAAACTTCATGAAACATCAGAAGATGAATTGTTTATTCAATCATTTAACAGGATAAATGAAATCATTTCGCTAGGCACTGGCGCTGTTGAAATAAAAAGTGGTTATGGTCTGAATCTGGCTGATGAATTGAAGATGTTGAGAGTTATCAGACGAATTAAGAACAACAGTCCTGTTGAAGTGAAGGCAACTTTTCTGGGGGCACATGCTATACCTGAAGAGTATAAAAACAGCAGACAGAAGTATGTTGATCTTATTATCAACGAAATGATACCTGTCGTTGCTTCATATGAACTCGCTGATTTTATTGATGTCTTTTGTGATAAAGGTTTCTTCACGGTGGAGGATACAGAAAGGATATTAATGGCAGGTATTAAGTATGGACTTACAGCTAAAATTCATGCAAATGAGCTGGATTATTCAGGTGGAATCCAGACAGGGGTAAAATATAACGCTCTCTCTGTTGATCACCTGGAATTTACAAATGATGAGGAAATAAGTACGCTGATCGGATCGGAAACGATGCCAACAATTCTTCCTGCCTCAGCCTTTTTCCTGGGTATGGCTGATCCTCCAGTAAGAAAAATGATCAATGCAGGGTTGCCAATAGCCCTTGCATCGGATTATAACCCGGGTTCATCTCCTTCAGGTAATATGAAATTTATAATGTCACTGGGATGTATCAGGTTAAAAATGCTTCCGGAAGAGGTGATAAATGCTGTCACAATCAATACGGCTTATGCTATGGGAATTTCAGAAACACATGGATCGATTGCAGTTGGTAAAGTGGCCAATGTGTTTATAACAAATGAGATACCATCATACGAATTTATGCCGTATGCATTTGGAAGTAACCTCATTGAAACAGTAATATTAAAAGGGAAAATTATTAAATAAACACAAAATAATATATAGTAATCCTCTGTGTGACTCTGTGAATCCTGCGTGTAACTCTGTGTTAGTTCTTTTTTGTTACACAGAGAGCCACAGAGAAGGCACAGAGAACCACAGAGGGAAATCAACCTAATATATTTATGGAGAAGAAGATAATAGAATGTGTTCCGAATTTCAGTGAAGGAAGGGATATGGGGATAATAAGACAGATCACTGATGCGATAGAATCGGTGGAAGGTGTTAAATTGCTTGATGTTGACCCGGGTAAAGATACCAACAGAACGGTTGTTACATTTGTAGGAAATCCTGAAGCCGTGTCGGAAGCCGCATTTCTTTCTGTTAAAAAAGCTACCGAAGTTATAGATATGTCAAAACATCACGGAGCTCATCCACGAATGGGTGCTACCGATGTTTGTCCGTTTGTACCTGTTTCAGGAATCACAATGAACGAGACTATTTCTGTTGCTCATAAAGTTGCCGAAAGAATTGGAAATGAATTGGATATACCTGTATATTGTTATGAGAATGCTGCAAGAAAACCAGAAAGAAGGAACCTTGCAAACTGCAGATCAGGCGAGTATGAAGGATTAAGAAAAAAACTTACTGATTCTGAGTGGAAGCCTGATTACGGGCCTTCTGTATTCAATGAACGTGCTGGCGCTACTGCCGTTGGTGCCAGGGATTTTCTAGTTGCATTTAATGTGAATCTTAACACAACCTCCACCCGGCGTGCAAATGCAATAGCTTTTGATGTTAGAGAGAAAGGACGACCGGAAAGGGAAGGAGATAAGGTTACAGGAAAGTTAGTAAAAGATGAGAATGGTGAAAAAGTAATGATACCCGGATCACTGAAATCAGTTAAAGCAATCGGGTGGTATATTAAAGAATACGGAATCGCACAGATTTCAATGAATCTTACAAATATTTCTGTTACCCCTGTCCATATTGCGTTCGATGAAGTATGCCGAAAGGCGGATGCAAGGGGTGTAAGAGTTACCGGATCTGAATTGGTAGGCTTGATTCCTCTCAAGTCTTTACTCGACGCAGGGCGCTATTTTCTTGCCAGGCAACAACTTTCATCCGGGGTATCTGATGATGAATTGATTAAAATAGCCATCAGATCTATGGGACTAAACGACATTCATCAATTTAAACCTGAAGAAAAAATAATTGAATTTGTTATGGCTGATATAAGTGAACATAAACTGATTGACACGAGCCTGAAAGCCTTTATGGATGAAACTGCTTCTGATTCACCTGCTCCCGGGGGAGGTTCTGTTTCCGCCTATATGGGAGCGCTCGGAATTGCACTTGGTACAATGGTAGCAAATTTGTCGAGCCATAAACGAGGATGGGACGACCGGTGGAAAGAGTTTTCAGATTGGGCGGAAAAGGGCAAAGCGATTCAGAATAATCTTTTACAAATGGTTGATGAAGATACCAGGGCATTCAACAAGATTATGGAGGCATTTTCACTCCCAAAAAAATCTGATGATGAAAAGAAGTTAAGAGATATTACAATTCAGGAAGCAACAAAAAACGCGACTCTTGTCCCTTTAAAAGTGATGGAAATGGCATATCCGGGATTCGAAATGATAAGTGAAATGGTTAGTAAGGGGAATCCTAATTCTATAAGTGATGCCGGAGTAGGGGCATTAGCACTCCGGACATGTATAAAAGGTGCATTCCTGAATGTTAAGATCAATGCTTCCGGATTAAATGATAAAGGTTTTGTAACAAATGTAATTGCCAGAGGAGAGGTACTGGAATCAAAAGCTGAAGCTGCAGAACAGGAGATACTTAAAAAGATTAATGAAAAAATAAGCTTGTAGGGGGTGTTGAAAAAGTACTTTTTAACCGCAAAGCACACTAAGAAGGCACAAAGTTCACAAAGTTAAACCATTATAATTCAGTTCTTTGTGTTCTTTGTGTTAATCCTTTGCGATCTTTGTGGTTAATGGATTTCATCTTTTTCAACAGCCCCTATTACAGCCAATACCCAATACCCAATACCCCTTCTTACTTACAGAATTCTTCTGATTGTTCTTAATTTGTGAGAATAACCGTTGATTTCAGGTTTAAATATCCCCTGATGATCAATCGAATCAATTCTCACCCTGCCTGTGGCATGGATAACCAACCCTCTTGATAAAATCATCCCGACATGTGAAATCTTACCCCTGTCATTGTCGAAAAAAACCAGATCACCCGGTTCGGCCTGATCAATGAAGTCAACGATATTACCTTTCTCTGCCTGTTTGCAGCTTAGTCGTGGAATCATAAAGCCTTGAATTTTATAAACAAGCTGGGTGAGACCGGAACAATCGATTCCTGAAGGTAATCGTCCTCCCCAGATATATGGACTGTTGATGAATTTCAGAGCTGTGTCAGCAATAGATTCATTTGTTGATATGTAGTTGTTACTGAACTCACGACCGGTTGTATATTGATTGTTTCCGACATAAAATACTTTATCCTCGAAATCGGGATTGAATACTTCACACCCTGCCTCAAGTACAATTTTTGTTTTGTCGTTTTTATAACATAGTAACGATCTGTTCAATACGTGTCCGCAGGAGATGCCGTCAACAGGAGAATGTTGAAGATGATTTGCATCAATCCATCCCTGGTCCTTATCGAACAAAGTCTCAATTTTCATCCAACTGCCTGCCTTATCTATTATTGAATATTTCTCACCAAACAAGATCTGGCTCAGCATCTCTGTCTTATGTGATGGTCCTGATCGTAATGGGACGAAGACATTCTCACATATAAAATTTTCCATGGCAAATTATTTGTCTCAAAATTATAAAATATCCTGAAGGAGACTTATCGACCATTTAACGCATATCAATAACCTCAGCATCCTTGTATTTTCCTGCCGGAAAGATAAAAGTATCGGATGCAGGTTTTACTTTCAGATCATATTCATTGACATGCAGAGTGCTGATAACGCCATCTTTTCGTTTATACTCAAGGCTGATGAGGTTAAAAAGAGGTTTCCCAATGTATAACCTGACCATTAGAAGCTCACTTTTTATATCTTCCGGATAAAGGTCGATGATATAAGAATCTGATTTCTCTTCTATCAACCGGTTCTTATATCCTTTTTTGTACATGGAGAATATCAGTGAAGGACGACTCTGAAATGTATTGTCTTTCTTATCGGCTTTGGTGATTGTCACCTCTTTTTCTGCAGTAAGATAACTCCATGATGTTTCACCATTAAACCAGACGATATTATCAGGAAGATCAAGTTTATATTTATCCTTATTGAGAATAACGGATCCTTCTAATGTATCGTTTGTATTATCTGTTTGGTTAACAATTATTAGTTTGAATTTCATTGATACGGAAGGGGCCTTAAGTGCATTATCGGCAAACTTATCGAGAATTTTTATAGATTCCTGATCATTCTGCCCGTTGGCATTTATAACAGACAGTAGAAGAAAAAACAGAATACTTACAAAAGGTCTCATCTTAATAGTTTTATTCAAGACGCTTCAAAATCTGTTCCAAAGCAATAATGTCTACACAGAGAACATCTCTGGCTTTACTTCCTTCGAATGGCCCGACAACACCTGCAGCCTCAAGCTGGTCAATAATTCTTCCTGCCCTGTTATATCCGATCGAAAGTTTTCTCTGAATTAGTGAAGTGGACCCCTGCTGATGCTGAACAACAAGCCGTGCAGCTTCATCGAACATGGGATCTCTTTTACGAAGATCGACCTCAAGGACGCCTGACTCACTATCGTCGACATATTCCGGGAGATGCATGGCATCGGCATAGCCTTTTTGTGATCCGATGAAGTCTGTTAGTTCTTCTATTTCGGGTGTGTCAATAAAAGCACACTGAACCCTTACAGGTTCATTTCCTGAAGAAACCAGCATATCCCCTCGTCCGACCAATCTGTCAGCTCCGGTAGCATCCAGAATCGTACGTGAATCTATTGATGAAAAGACACGGAAGGCAATTCTTGTCGGGAAATTTGCTTTAATAAATCCGGTGATAATATTTGCTGATGGTCTCTGAGTTGAAATTATCAGATGTATGCCGATAGCTCTTGCAAGTTGAGCCAACCTTCCTATAGGTCCTTCTATTTCTCTGCCGGCAGTCATTATCAGGTCGGCAAACTCATCAATAATTAATACAATATATGGTAGGTATTTATGTCCTTTTTCAGGGTTCAGTTTTCTTGATATAAACTTTTCGTTGTATTCCTTGATATTACGTGCCTGGGCGGCTTTAAGAAGCTCCAGCCTGTTGTCCATCTCTATACATAACGAATTGAGTGTTTTAATAACTTTTTGGGTATCAGTTATTATTGCATCCTCTTCGTCCGGTAGCTTAGCAAGAAAATGTCTTTCAATCTTCATATACAGAGGTAACTCCACTCTTTTGGGATCGATGAGAACAAATTTTACCTCGGCAGGATGTTTCTTGTACAGGATTGAAGTTATGATTGCATTTATCCCGACAGACTTTCCCTGACCTGTAGCTCCGGCTACAAGAAGGTGTGGCATTTTGGTCAGGTCAACGATATATGGTTCATTTGTGATAGTTCTTCCAAGAGCTAGCGCAATATCGAATTTTGACTCCTGGAATGCTTTTGAAGTGATAAGTGATCGCATTGAGACAATTTCAGGTTTCTTATTGGGCACCTCTATACCGACAGTTCCCCTGCCTGGGATTGGGGCAATAATTCTTATCCCCAGTGCGGAAAGGTTTAGAGCGATATCATCTTCAAGTGATTTTATACGTGCGAGTCTTACACCACGTTCAGGTACAATTTCGTACAATGTTACCGTTGGACCGACAGTGGCAGAAATGCTTTTAATGCTGATCTTATGATCTCCAAGAGTTTTAATAATATTTTCTTTGTTCTCAAAAACTTCAGAATTATCGAAGGCGCTCTCCGATTTGTGTTCTTTCAGAATTGAAACAGGAGGGAATTTGTATCTTGAAAGATCAAGCCTGGGATCATAATCTCCCATTATTTTGTCAACCTCATGATCGGGGAGAGTATCAATCGCTTCAGGACGGGTAATATTTAACGGTACATCTTCAGTATGTGATATTGAAGATTTGTCATTGTCAAAGTCACGGATTATGGAACCTGTGGGAAGTAAATCCGGAAGATCTTCATCCAGGTCCTCATCTTCTTCATATTGTTTTGTAGTTCGTACAATAAACTCAACCTTGTCTTTTTCATTAACTTTGTCAGTGGTGGAATTTATATCCGGAATTACCTGGACCTCATCCTGATCGGTTATTCTATCGGTTGGAGGAACAACATTTCCATTATCAGTGTGTTTCCGGAATTTAAGGAATGAAGGTAACTTTAATCCGAATGATTCAGGTTTGACTCTCAATGCAAAAACCAGATATGAAATTGTCATAAACGTCAGAATAACTCCCGTTCCTACCATCCCCATGAAAGCATTCAACCATTTAACTACATGATATCCCTGGGCACCTCCCGGACCACTACCCAGGTAAACATTTGATCTGCTGAAGATAAAGCCCAGTATAAGTGATAGAATAATTGTTGCAAAAGTAAACTTGGCTATCAGCTTAAATGGCTTGATATTTGGGAACTTGAGAAGATAGAGTCCGAGAGTACCAAAAATCAGAGGGATAAAAAATGCACCAAATCCGAAACCATTGGTGATAATCATTTTAGCAAGGAAATGACCGCTTTTACCTGACCAGTTTTTAACTGCTATATCAGGGCCCGAAAGTATATCTGAATCAGAAATACTGAGGTCAGTTTTCCACCAGAAGAGATACGCTACACAAGCCAAAAGAAGATATAATGCAAAACCGGTAATGAGAATCCCTATAACAAATTTGATCCTCTCATCAGTAATAAAAGATTTTGTCTTTCCTGAACTTTTCGTGGTTTTTGTATTCTTTTTACCGGTATCTTCCTTCTCTTTATTCATCTTTTGGTAAAGTTTTTTCAAGACAATTATCGTTTTTTAAACGCAACCCAAAGGTAATAAATTTGAGTCTTACTCAAAAAACAGTTAAATGATTTTGTTTTTGTACTGGATAAATTGAAACAATGAAATGATGGAATGATGAAATCGTATTTTACTTTTATCTTTTGCCTTTTATCATTTATCTTTTGCCATTTGCCCTGTGCTTTGTGCCCTAAAGGCTGATCATTTTGTTAATGAACTTATCGATTTCTTCCCTCGATACCTGTATGAATTTTTCTCTTCTTTCAAAGGCTCCATCTGGTATTTCTTTTTTATAAACTGTTTCTGCCTCGAAATGTAGTTCTGCAGGACCCAGGTAGAAGAAAAAACTCATTAGGACACCATCTATCTGACTGAATGGAGTGGCAGTATTGGGATTCTTAACATTTATCTCATTAGTATACCAGATTTCATAGACTTTGTTCCTGTCACCGGGGAATCTGACCTCAGCATTTTTACAGCTGAATCCGCAAATTACAGAGGTCCTGGCTGTTTTTTTAATCATAATTCCTTTCATTGCTTCAAAACCCGGAAACTGTTCACCAGCCTGAACAGGGTAGAAATATTTTAAAGTAAAAAGACTGAAATAAGTATCGAAGATTCCTTTTTCCGGATTGGAAAGATTAAGTATTCCGGAATTTCCAAAGGAAGAAATCATCTCGAAGATGATTTTATTATTTTTAAAAGAAACAATAAGGTTTCTAGGCAGAACTTCTTTCGGCATTGGTCCAAAATTGCCTATGTAATCTATGTTATAATGGATTTCCCCCTGGTTTATATGTTTCCCCCCTTTTTCTTTACAGGAGAAACCTGTTATTGCGAAGATCACCGCAATGAACAATACATAGCTGAATCTCACTTATCTAATAGTATTTTGAGTTTCGTAAATGTAGCATTTTTTTTTAACTTCAGTTCTCATGATTGATAATTATGCATTTAATCGGGGAGGATCTTCTGTAGATCACAGATGATTCATGTTTCTATTATTAATAATCTGATAGGTAATTCTTTGAATTTTGGTACTTTTGTGATCTTCCAGAATAAAATTTATGAAAAAAAAACTTGCCGTTGTTGCCCTTGGAGGCAATGCTTTATTAAGAGGTGATCAGGCTGGGACTATTGATGAACAGGAACAAAACACTGCTGAGACTCTTGAAAATCTCATTTTTTTAATAAACGATGGCTACGACCTTGTCATAACTCATGGTAATGGACCACAGGTAGGTAATATCCTTATGAGGAATGATGCAGGGGAACAGTTGTATGGCATTGCGCAGATGCCTGTAGATATTTGTGTGGCTGATTCTCAGGGGGGGATAGGGTACATGATTGAAAGGATGTTCAGGAATGTTCTGAACAAACATGGGATTACTAAAAATGTTATCTGCATAGTTACCCAGGTTCTGGTGGATATTAATGATCCTGCTTTCAGCGACCCTCAAAAAAGAGTCGGTAAGATATATTCAAAGGAACAGTCTGATGATCTTTCCATCAGAAAGGGATGGATTTTCAAAGAGGAGGTCAAAACACAGGGAGGTTTCAGGAGGGTTGTACCATCTCCTGCACCTCTGTATGTAATTAATGAATCAATTATTTGTGACCTTGCCCGGAAAGGGAATATTGTTATTGCAGCCGGAGGAGGAGGAGTCCCGGTATATATTGATGAAAAGAAAGATGTCAGACCGGCAGAAGCAGTCATTGACAAAGATATGGCCTCTTCACTTCTTGCAACACAGATAGGTGCCGATGAGTTTTATATTCTTACAGATGTACCATATATATACATAAATTATAAAAAACCAAACCAGGAGATAAGAGAATTTCTTAATTATAATGATACTCTGAAATACCTGAACGAAGGTCAGTTTGCAAAGGGGAGTATGGCTCCAAAGATAGAGGCATGCCTTAATTTTATAAAACATGACGGCAAAAAAAGCGTTATCACAGAGGCTTTTAAACTGGCAGACAAAAAATATGGATCCAAGATTACGATGGAATATGAGGACGACCGACGGTAAGAAAGGGAGAGGTGGAGAAGGGGTGACGGGGAAAATTAATCTGTGTAACTACGTTATAATCTGTGATTTTAAATTCTAGTATTCTTATTTTACCTTTTTACTTTTATCTTTTTACTTTTGTCTTTTATCTTTTAATCATAAAATTATGTCAATAAACCTACACAACCGTCATTTTCTTAAACTGCTTGATTTTACTCCTGATGAAATTACATATCTACTCGATCTGGCCGCAAAGCTGAAAAAAGCAAAACATAAGGGTACTGAGGAACAGCACCTTAAAGGGAAAAATATTGCACTCATTTTTGAAAAGGCTTCAACAAGAACACGTTGCGCTTTTGAAGTTGCAGCTTATGACCAGGGAGCTCATGTGACTTACCTTGGACCCACCGGTTCGCAGATTGGTCAAAAAGAATCTATGAAAGATACTGCCAGGGTACTTGGAAGTATGTTTGATGGAATTGAATATCGTGGTTATGGCCAGGAAATCGTCGAAGAACTGGCCAGGTATGCCGGAGTACCTGTTTGGAATGGTCTGACTAATGAGTTCCATCCGACTCAGATCCTTGCTGATTTTCTTACGATGACTGAACACTCTGATAAACCTTTGAATAAAATGATTTTTTGCTATCTGGGAGATGCCCGGTATAATATGGGTAATTCGCTGATGGTTGGTTCAGCAAAAATGGGAATTGATTTCAGAATAGCTGCTCCAAAAGCATATCAGCCATCTGAAGAGCTGGTTGCAAAATGCAAGGCTATTGCAAAAGAGACCGAAGCAAAGATCACCATTACTGAGAATGTTGCCGAGGCAGTCAAAGATGCTGATTTCCTTTATACTGATGTATGGGTATCTATGGGCGAACCTGATTCTGTCTGGGAAGAAAGAATCAGATTATTAAAACCCTTCCAGGTAAACATGGAAGCAATCGAAAAGACGGGAAACCCCTTGGTTAAATTTCTCCATTGTCTTCCCGCATTTCATAACAGGGATACAAAAGTAGGCGAGGATATCTTCAAAAAATTTGGTCTCAATGGGATGGAAGTGACAGAAGATGTGTTTGAATCTAAACATTCAATAGTTTTTGATGAAGCCGAAAACAGACTTCATACTATCAAAGCTGTTATGGTTGCTACACTGGGATCATGAAGCCTCATCCCTGAGGGAGGGATTTAGGGAGAGGCCTATAAGGAAAAGAAGTGAGTTACTCTTTATTTAGGAAATGAGTTCTTTTATAAAGTAAAATGTCATTACTAACGAAGCCGCTAATTTAAGTCCGATACTTGTAAGAAATCCCAACAGACTTCCAAAACCGGCTTTGAAAGCGTAACTCATATCATCTTTGAATATCATTTCGCCTACAAATGCACCGATTA
>Ga0209638_1002294_pt1 | contig 11785 bp, 10 predicted proteins | sample BarGraNGADG00211_FD_184490 | JGI IMG/M metagenome (GOLD analysis project Ga0209638, IMG submission 184490) | Arctic peat soil microbial communities from Barrow, Alaska - Barrow Graham LP Ref core NGADG0002-211 (SPAdes) (version 2) | ecosystem: Environmental > Terrestrial > Soil > Wetlands > Peat... | reverse complement strand
CGAGTGGGTCCTTCCCCCACTGGTAATCTGCCCCTTTGGGGCACACGTACGAATACCGGCATGGCAGCCTGGAAGGCTACGTTACGCGCCGCGGCTTTCCACCAGAACGGCGCCCCAGTGGAAGCCGGCGCCGAAGGCGGCAAACACAACCGGCCGTGCGGTCATCGCCTTTTCGGCAAAGTATTCCGCTGCCGCAATCGGCATCGAGGCCGAAGCGGTGTTCCCGCAGCGCTCGATATTGCAGTAGAACCGGCCGGCAGGAACGCCCAAAGATTGGGCCACGCGGCCGATCAGATTCTGGTTCGCCCGATGCACCAGAAACACCTCCACATCGGCGGCCGCGATGCCGGCGCGCCCCAGCACTTCGGCGATGCCCGCGGGCAACTTTCGGCCCGCCTGCAGGATCACCGAGCGCCCATTCATCTCCAATGGGCCGCCCCAGTTCAGCCGCAAATCGGCGGCGAAGTTGCCGTCGAAGTGAATCGCCTCGCCGGTGATCGCGCCGAACCCGTCGCTGGCGGATACCAGGCAGGCGCCGGCGCCATCGCCAAACAGGATCGCCACATTACGGTCCAACGGCTCGCGCAGGGAGATGGCGGACATTTTCTCGGCGGATACCACCAGCACCGTTCCGTAGCGGACCGCCAGCCCATTCGCCAACGCCATCCCGAATAACGCTCCGGCACTCGCCAGCGGCAAATCCCATGCCGGAATCCGACCGCAGCCCAACCGGGTGGCGACACTCGACGCGGGTCCCGGGAAACGCTGTTCCGCCGATTCGGAACTGATGCGCTAAACTCTAGTTAATTGTCCGAAACTCCGTCGCCGATGAGCAATTCCGGGCTCGAAGACTCACCACCCCCCGAAGGACAGCGCGCCACCCGCTTTTTCGTCGGCGTTCTGTGGAACTGGGTCGGAGTGGCGCTCAACATCGCCATTGGCTTCCTGATTTCACCGATTATCGCCCGCAAGCTCGGCTCGGAGCGCTATGGCATCTGGGTGCTGGTGTTTTCGCTGGTCGAGTACCTCTGGTTTTTCGACCTGGGTTTCAACACCGCGGTTACCCAATTCGTGGCCAAATACCGGGCCAGGAATGAGCCGGACCAGATCAACCGCGTGATCAACACCGGGCTGCTCTATTTCTGCGCGGTGGCCGGCGTGTTCGCGCTCGCCACCCTGCTGGTGGCTTGGCGCGGGGTCGCCCTCTTTCAGATTTCCAGCCAGGTCAACCGCGATGCCTTCCAGATGCTGATTCTGATTACCGGCCTGGGATGGGCGTTCAATTTCCCCCTGCATTTCTTCAGCTCCTGCCTGGATGCCTTCCAGCGCTACGACCACCTGACGCGCACCTGGGTGGCTCAGCTCCTCATCCGCTCGCTGGGTTGCTTCCTGCTGTTATATCTGGGGTTCGGACTGAAAGCCCTGGGCGCCGTGGTGGTGCTGGGACAACTGGTCGGCAACCTGCTCGCCTTCATGGCCTTCCGATCGGTCTTCCGGGAGATGCGGTTTTCCCGGGCCTTCGTGAAGTTTTCGCTGGTCAGGGAAATGTGGAAGTACGGCATTCACTCCTTTGTGGCCAACGTTTCCAACATGCTGTTGTATCAGGGGCCGCCGGTCATGATCGGCCACTTGCGCCCGGCGGCCTTCGTGGGCTACTACACGTTTCCCTTCCGGCTGCTGCAGTACTCCGTCGATGGGATCAGCCGGGTGGGCTTCGTCACCCGGTCCAACGTCGCGGAAATGCAGGCCAAGGGCGATGAGCGGGCAGTCTATAGCCTGGGCATTTTTCTGAATCGCTACTGCGTGTCCCTGTTCGCGCCCCTGGTGATGTTTCTGCTGGTCTACGGAACCGAACTGATCCGGCGCTGGATGAACCAGGAATTCGCCACCCAATGCGGCCCATTGCTGCCGGTGATGGCGATAACGACGCTCTTCGCCGTGGCCGGGCAGTACAACTCCGCCTCGATGCTCTACGGCCTGAGCCGCCACGACCGCATGGCCAAGGGCCTGCTCGTCGAGGGAGTCCTGGGCATCGTCGGGATCTGGCTGCTGCTGCCCCATTACGGCATTCTGGGCGTGGCCTGGATCACCGGAATCCTGGCCGTGATCAACCGCGGCATCTACGTGCCGTGGCTGGTATGCCATGCCTTGAAGTCTTCGTTCGCGGGCTACATGCGGGGCATCTACCTGCGTCCGCTCTTGACGGCCATCCCGGTCATGCTGCTGCTTCACTTCATCAAAGCTGCGGGCGTGCTGGGGCGAACCTGGCCGCAACTGATCCTGATGGGGGGCTTCACCGCGATCGGTTTCTTCCTCCCGGCCTTCTTCACCTGCGCCACGCGCGAACACCGCAAGCTGATGCTGGACTGGGTGGCCGGCCGCCTGTTCCCCAGGGGACTGACAAGACTGCCATGAATTTCCGGCGCTCTTTGCCGGAAATTCGCTGGCAGTCCTGTCTGTCCCCGGGTCGAAGAACGTCGGCAAGGGCGCCGACGTTGCAGCCTGAAAGGCCGCTCTACGGATGGCGTGCGTAGACCTTGTAGGCGGGGTTGTCCAGTACCTGGTGAAACTCGCGCGCCATCATGTCGTGGATATAACGATACGTGTCCGGCTCCCGCTGCTCGTACTGCGGAATCCATTCGGCGTAACGATTCTGGTCGATCACGATGAAGCCCGGGCGCTTGCCGCTGCGATACCCCAGGCGCGGGTCGTCCACCAGATTGCCGGCAAATCCGAGTTCGAACGCCAGTTCCGCGCTGCCCATGACGATGGCCTGGGAGTTGGCGTGCCGCTTCAGATAATCCGTGGTCGCGAGGTATACGGTGGAGTAAGCGCGCTGCGACACGCGGCGCCCGATGGTGGCCAACTGCACCAGCACCACCAGCGCCAGCACCGCCACCAGCGCCCATCGCGGCACACTGCGCCGGTCCCAATACCAGACGATGGCGATGGCGGTGAACGCGATCATCCAGAGCACGAAGTGGACGAGGTAGAAGCTCTGCGCCTCGTTGTCGATGGCCATCATCACCGTTAAGGTCACGGCGCCGGTCACCAGCAGCGTGCGGTAGCCGGCGTGCCGGCGGATCTCGCGGTTGCACAGCGCGCCTAAAATGCCGGCGGCATACACCGCCAGAATCAGAACCTTCATATGGCTCAGCCCCCGCGTATCCGGAGCCATGCCGAACATGTACCAAAACCGTTCCACAAACTGGCCGTAAAGCAAAGCGGCGGGGTCGGAGAGCGGCACCCCGCGGCCGGCGGCATTCCCGCCGAACTGCAGGATGAAATCGTGCGGAGCCTGACTGATGTACAGACCCCATCCGGCTGCCCCCACCAGGTAGGGCACGCAGGCCGCCATCACGTGCGGAAAACGGATCCGCCGCCAATCGCGGTACAGAGTGAGAGCCGCGAGGCCGGCGAAATACCCCAGCGCCAGGGGATGGCTCAATCCAGCTCCCGCGACGCAGGCCTGACTCACCAGGATGGCCCGGACCAGGTGTTCTTCGCGCAGCGACAGGTACACCGCCAGCCCCGCGCATCCCAGCGCCGCCGCCATCATATCCATGCGGCCCCAGGAAGCGGCCAGCACAAAGGTGAAATCCACCGCCATCAACCCCAGGGCGAGTACCGCCACACGGCGGTCGCCAGAGACCATCGTCAGTATACGGTACCAGGCCCACATGGCCACCAACTCCCAGAACGCGGAGAAATAGCGCACGTGCATCAGCCCGAAGCCGGCCACGCGGTCCCATGCCGCCTGCACCAGCGGGTACAAGGGCACAATCCAGTACGTGTGGCGGTCGATACCCGTCAGGTTGTTCTTGCGAAAAGCGGCGGTCGGGTCGAGCACCGAGGTGCCGAAATTCCCGTTGGTGATCAGGTTCAACGCGGGGCTGGCAAACCATGCCTCGTCGGTTCCGGGCAGGTTCACATGGGCGCTCAAAACGGCAAGCAAAATAAAAAGCAGGAGGATGGGAAGGATAATCTTCATCGGCGTCTTTCCGCTCAGTACAAAATGCGCGTGCGAATGGTGCCCGCAACCATTTCCAGTTTGCGGCGGATCTCCAGCGTCCCGGCGCGCTCTCCGGCCTCGATATCGATCACCACGTAACCCACCTTGGCATCGGTTTGCAGGTACTCGCCCGCGATGTTGATCTCCTCTTCGGCGAATACCGCGTTGATCGCCGACAGCACGCCGGGCTGGTTACGGTGGATGTGCAGCACGCGGTTCTTGCCCGGGTACTCCGGCAAGGAAACTTCCGGGAAGTTGACCGCACCCAGGGTGGATCCGTTGTTGCTGTACTTGATCAGCTTGCTGGCCACCTCAATGCCGATATTCTCCTGCGCCTCCGCGGTGCTGCCGCCAATGTGCGGCGTAAGTAGCACGTTGTCCATACCGCGCAGCGGGGAGAGAAACTCCCGCGCGCCGCCCTTCGGTTCGTCGGGGAAGACGTCGATCGCGGCCCCGCAGAGCCGTTCCGAACCGAGCGCGCCGGCCAGCGCATCGATGTCCACCACCGTCCCGCGCGACGCGTTGATCAGGCCCGCGCCCGGCTTCATGCGGGCGAGTTGCTCGCCAGCGATCATGTTCCGCGTGGCAGGGGTCTCCGGCACGTGCAGCGTGACCACGTCGGCCGCCTCCAGCAGCGCGTCCAGCGATTGCGCCGCGCGCGCGTTGCCGAGCGCCAGCCGGGTCTCGATATCGTAATAAACCACTTGCATGCCCAGCGACTCGGCCAGCACCCCCACCTGCGTGCCGATGTGCCCGTAGCCGACGATTCCCAGCGTCTTGCCGCGCGCCTCATACGAGCCCGTGGCGGTCTTCAGCCATTCGCCCCGATGGGCGGCGGCATTGCGCCGCGGGATGCCGCGCAGCAGCAGGACGATCTCCGCCAGCACCAGTTCGGCGACACTGCGCGTGTTGGAAAACGGCGCGTTGAACACCGGGATACCGCGCTCTTCGGCCGCCGCCAGATCCACCTGGTTGGTGCCGATGCAGAAGCAGCCCACCCCGGTCAGCCGCGAAGCATTGTCGAAGAATTCGCGTTCCAGTTGCGTGGCCGAGCGGATGCCGATGAAATAGGCGTCGCCAGAGGCGCGCTCCAGCTCTCCCGCGCTCAGCGATTTCTCGTGGTACTCGATGTTGGTGTAGCCGTCGGAAGCGAATCTGTCCACCGCACTGGGATGAATGCCTTCCAGTAACAGGATCTTGATCTTGCTCTTATCGAGGGAAGTCTTGGTCATGGGGTAGTGCTTGCAGGCGCCGGTTAACGCCCGGTGACGCGCAGCCGGATCACGCCCCAAACCGCTTCCAGAATGATGGGGAAGTCGATTTTGGAGCGCCCCAGGTCGCGGTCCCGGAAAATGATGGAGATTTCCCCGATGGAGAATCCCTTGGTGCGGTGCAGCCGGTACGTGGTCTCGATTTGAAACAGGTACCCATTGGAAAACAACTGGTCCAACCCGATCGCGCTCAGCGCCTCCCGCCGCCAGGCTTTGAACCCGCCGGTGGCGTCGCTATAGGGCATGGAGGTAATCAGCTTGACATACAGACTGGCGCCCTTGCTCAACACCAACCGTTTGAAATCCCAGTTCACCACGCTGATGCCATGCAGGTACCGCGAGCCCAGCACACAGTCGTACGTCTCCAGCATTTTCAAAAACTCCGGGAGGTCCGAAGGATCGTGCGAGAGATCGGCATCCATCTGGATGATGGCATCGTACTCCGGCATCTTCAGCACGTGCCCGAAGCCAGCCACGTAGGCGCGGCCCAACCCTTCTTTGGATGCGCGATGCAGCACGCGCACCTCCCCCGGATGCCGGCTGCTCAATTCATCCGCCAGCCGCCCGGTGCCGTCGGGTGAATTGTCGTCCACGATCAGAATGTGAAAGCCGCCCGGCTGTTCCCGGATCAGGCCGACAATCCGTTCCAGGTTTTCGATCTCGTTATAAGTGGGGACGACGACGATCGGCTTCATGATCTCCCGCTACCCGCGTGGTTGGCGAATCAGGATGCGATATCCTCCCTGATTGTACACTTCCCGGTATTCGGTTCCGAGCAGTTGAGTTATGAAGGCGTAGATCGGAGGCTGCTGGGTCTGCAACATCTCAATGCCGTCGGTCCAATGCGGATCGATCACCACCACCTCGGCGCGTTTGCCGCTGTTATAGCCCAGGCGAAAATCGTCGAGAATTTTCCAATCCGGGCCTAGTTCGAAAGTCAGGCTGGCGCTTCCCATGATGAAAGTGCTGCGATTGAACCGCGCCCGCAGATATTGCACCGCCGGGTCATAGGTGGTGCGCCGCGGATTGCGCGAAGCGGCGACGGGTGTGCGCGCGGCCTGGAGAGCCACAAAGACGAGCAGCACGGCGGCCAGCACTATCCGCCAGCGCGGGCGCCGCCGCCAGATCCAGCCCACCGCCACCGCCACCAGCACCGAGTAGAGCGGGGTCAGGTAGATCAGATAAAAATGAGTCTTGAGCCCTTCGAACCCAGTCATAAACACCACGGCGAGCACCGTCCAGAGGATCAGGAGGCGGTACACCGGATGCTGCCGGATCTCGCGAACCAGCAGGCACACCGCCGCGCCCGCGAGGAAGATCCCGAGAGGGATCGCATTCAGCCGGCCGGCGCGTGACGACCAGGCGGCGAACCCGAAGTTGTCCAGATAGCGGTGCGAGATCTCCAGCCGGAGCGCCGCCAGCGGGGTCATAATGGTGGGCCCGCGATCGGCGGCGTTGCCCAGGAACTGCGCGACAAAATCCGGCGGGCTCTGCGCGGCGTACAGCCCCCAGCTCGCGGCGCCCGCCAAGTACGGAATCGCGGCCATCGCCGCCGTCCCGATGCGGATCCGCCGGCGATCGAAGTAGAGCGTGGTGGCCAGCAGAATCAGTACCAGCAAAGCGCCGTTGGGATGGGTGAAGCAAGCCATTGCCGTCAGGCCTTGACTCACCACCACGGCTAGTGGAAAGCTGCGCTCCCGCAGCAGCAAATAGGCCGCCACGCCACTCCACCCGAGTGCCACCGTCATCACATCCATCCGGCCGTCGGACGCTTGCAGCAGGAAGTGGTAGTCCACGGCGATCAGTCCCAGGCTGCCCAGTGTCAGCAGTGGCTCGCCGGTGAGTTTCCACAAAATCGCGCCCCAGGCGCATAGCGCGATCAACCCCCAGGCCAGCGAGAGCAGCCGCATCGAAAAGATGCTGAACCCGAATACGCGAAACCCGGCGGCGTTGAGCAGCGGATTCAGCGGCATCACCCAATAGGTGTGCCGGTCGATTCCCGTCAACCTCACGCTCTTCCATGTGCTGCTGGCAGGGTCCAGGACGGTGGTGCCCATGAACCCCTTGTAGGCGAGATTGTAGGCTGGATTTCCGAACCAGGCCTCGTCGCACCAAGGCGCCCGGGTGAATACATCGGTGAGGCCCAAGCCGAGGTAAACAAGGACGATCAGGGTCGATCCGGCGACCAGACGCGGGCTACACACAACGGAACCTGATCATTTGGTTTCACTATATCAGGGGGTGCCGGCGCCAGCAAGAAATGGTGGGCGCGCAGGGACTCGAACCCCGGACCCCCTCGGTGTAAACGAGGTGCTCTAACCAACTGAGCTACGCGCCCCGAAGAACTTCAAGAGGCCACCATTTATGACTCTAACATGCCGGGGCGAGGCTACCCAAACGCCGTCGTGGCATGCCACAATCGTTCCCATGTCCCGAACCCTGGTCTTCTCTCTCGCCGCTCTCTCTATCGCCGTCTCCGCCATGGCGCAGGCGCCGGCCAGCGGCCAACGCGTGCGCCGCCTGCCGATCCACAAGGCCATCGTGATCGATGGCAATGGGACACCTGCCAGCGGCCCCAAGGATATCGTCATCGAGAACAACATGATCGCCGACGTCATCCCGCTGGACGCCGTCGCCGCCGCCCGGGGTTCTGACACGCCCGCGCGCGCCGGCGCCGACGCCGTCATAGACGCCACCGGCAAGCTGATGGCGCGCGTCAAGGAGATCGTGGCGGAAGCGCGGAAACGGTGAGTGGTACCGTAGACAAGAGGACTGTAAATGGCAAAACTCGAGTATTACTCAGTGGTGGTGTCCAACAAGCCGGGAAAAGGCGAGAACGTGCTCAGCGCGCTCAAGGAAGCCGGCGTGAATTTCGTCGGCATTTGGGGCTACCCGTTGGGCAAGCGCAAGTCCAGGATCGATCTGGTGGCGGAAGACACGAAGCTGCTCAAGAAGGCCGCCAAACAGCTCAAGATCGAGCTCGGAAAGAAGCATACGGCATTCCACATCACCGGTGAAGACCATCCGGGCGCTGTGGCTGAAGTGCTGGCCAAACTGGCGGCGAAGGAAATCAACGTCTTTGCGGTGCAGGCCCTCTGCGCCGGCAACGGCCGCTTTGGCGCCTTGCTTCAGGTGGCGCCGGACGACGTCAAAAAGGCGACAAAAGCGCTGGCGTAAGGTAGGACAGGCCTGAGGCCTGGCCTGAGGCCCGTCCTACCCTAGAACGTATACAGCAGCGTGCCGACCGGCGTCTCCGCCGGACCGCCCGCGGTCACCGTGGCCTCGCCTTCCGCATTCACCACCCGGTAGAAGATCCCGGTATCGCTGAGATACACTTCCAGCTCGGCCGGACGCGGCAGCGTGCCCTGAATCAGGGCCTCGCTGAGCGGGTCTTCGATGTACTTCTGTAATGCCCGCCGCAAGGGACGCGCGCCGTAACTGCGATCCCCGCAGGTTTTCTCCAGCAGGTACTTCGACGCTTCCGGAGTCAACCGGATCTTCACCTGCTTGGCCACCAGGTTCACGTTCACCAAGTTCACCAACAGGTCGATGATCTTGATCAGGTCGTCGTCGGTCAGCGAGGTGAACAGGATCACTTCATCGAGGCGGTTGAGGAACTCGGGGTTAAACGCCTTCTTCACCTCGCTGCGCACCATGTCCTCGATCTTGGTGGAAGCGGCATCGCCCGCCGGAATCGAGAAGCCCAGGTTGCTGCGCTTTTCCAGGAAGCGCGCGCCCAGGTTGCTGGTCATGATGATGATGGTGTTCTTGAAGTCCACCTGGTTGCCGAGCCCGTCGGTCAACTGGCCGTCTTCAAACACCTGGAGCAGGATGTTATAGATGTCCGGGTGCGCCTTCTCGATTTCATCCAGCAGGATGATGGAGTACGGGTTGCGCTTGACGCGCTCGGTCAACTGGCCGCCCTCTTCGTAGCCCACGTATCCGGGAGGCGAGCCGATCAGTTTCGAAACCGAGTGCTTTTCCATGTACTCGGACATGTCGAAACGCACCAGGCTCTTCTCGCTGCCGAACAGGAACCCGGCCAGGGCGCGCGCCACTTCGGTCTTGCCCACGCCCGTGGGACCCAGGAACAGGAAGCTGCCGGCTGGACGATTGGCCGCCTTGAGCCCGGCGCGCGACCGGCGGATGGCCCGCGCCAGCGCCGAAATCGCCTTCTCCTGGCTGACCACCCGCTTGTGCAGCTCTTCTTCGATGCGCAACAGCTTGGCGATCTCTTCTTCCTTGATGGACGTCATGGGGACGCCGGTCCAGCGCGCCACCACGTCTTCGATATCGTCCTTGGTTACGCAGCCGGTGGAGGTATCGTCCAGGTTGTACTTTTCGCGCAACTGCCGCATGTTCTCGCGCTCTTTGCGTTCTTCGTCGCTATAGAAGCGCGCCTTCTCGAATTCGTGATTGGCGATGGCGTTCTCCATGCGGTGCACGATGAACTTGATGCGCTTCTGGATGTCGGCGAGATCGGCCGGCAGCGTGGTCTGCCGCAACTTGACGCGCGCGCCCGCTTCATCGATCAGATCGATGGCCTTGTCCGGCAGGTAGCGGTCCGGAATGTAGCGGCTGGAAGTGTACACCGCCGCCTCAATGGCTTCATCGGTGTAGCCGACGGCGTGGAATTTCTCGTAGCGATCCTTGATGCCGAACAGGATCTTGATGGCGTCCGCCTCGTTGGGCGGCGGCACCTTCACCGCCTGAAAGCGCCGTTCCAGCGAGCGATCCTTCTCGATCGACTTGCGGAACTCCGCCGGCGTGGTGGCGCCAATGCACTGGATTTCGCCGCGCGAGAGCGCCGGCTTCAGAATGTTGGCCGCGTCCAGCGAACCTTCCGCCGAACCCGCGCCCACCAGGGTATGCAGCTCGTCGATGAAGATGATGGCGTTCTGGTTCTCCATCAGCTCCTTCATAATGGTTTTGAGCCGCTCTTCAAACTGGCCGCGATACTTGGTGCCGGCCACGATCAGCGAGAGGTCCAGCGCCAGGATGCGCTTGTCGGCCAGGAACGAAGGCACGTCGCCCTCGGCAATGTGCTGCGCCAGGCCCTCCACGATGGCCGTCTTGCCCACGCCCGGCTCGCCGATCAGCACCGGGTTGTTCTTGGTGCGGCGGCAGAGAATCTGGACGACCCGCTCCAGTTCGTAGTCGCGTCCGATGAGCGGGTCGAGCGTGTTGTCCATGGCGGCCTGGGTAAGGTCGCGGCTGAACTCCGCCAGCAGCGAACTTTCCTTGGGCCGCGCGGACGCCACTTTTTCACTCTGCGAACGCGCCAGTTCCTCGCGGATGGTGGAAAGCCGGAGTCCCCGCTCGTGCAGAATCTCCGCCGCGAAACACTTCTCTTCGCGCAACAGGCCGAGCAGCAGATGCTCCGTGCCGATGTGCTTGTGGCTCAGCCGCTCGGCTTCCTCCGCCCCGTACGCCAGCACGCGCTTGCATTCGTGGCTGAGCGGCAGGTCCACGCTGGTGGAAACCTTCTCGCGGATGGTGGTGTGTCCTTCAATCTGCTTTCGAATGGACTCCACGGCGGCATGCGACCGCAGAAACCGGTTCGCCAGCGCTTTGTCCTCGCGAAGCAGACCGAGGAGCAGATGTTCGGTCTCGATGTAGGGACTGCCGAACTGGCTGGCTTCATACCGCGCGAAGAAGATCACTCTACGCGCCTTCTCCGTGTAACGCTCAAACATAAAAAGTGACGCCCCCTACTACTTTAAAGGATACTCCGGGTTGGTTCCAGGTTGCGAATTTCGTGGCCCTTCCGGTACCAGGCCACCCTTTTCCAGATTCAGTACGCGGTCGCAGCGCCTGGCGAACCCCAAATTGTGCGTGACGAATACCGACGTAAACCGATGCGTGCGGTGCAGGTCTTCCAGCAGTTGGAAAATCATCTCGCTGGTCCGGAAGTCCAGGTTGCCGGTAGGCTCATCGGCCAGCAAAACGCTGGGCTTTCCCACCAGCGCACGGGCCAGCACGACGCGCTGCTGTTCCCCGCCCGACAATTCACCCGCGCGGTGCGATGCCCGCGCGCCAAGCCCAACTTCATGCAACCTCGCGAGCGATTCGGCGGCAGCCCTGGCATGCGCCCACCCCCGAATCAACAACGGCATCATCACGTTTTCCTGCGCCGTAAACTCGGGCAGCAGGTAGTGAATCTGCCAGACGAACCCAATCTCCCGATTGCGGAAATCCGACTGTTCGGACGGCGCCAGACCCGTAATCTCTCTACTTCCGTAGTGTATCGTACCCCTTGAAGGACTGTCCAGACCGCCCAAAAGATGCAACAGAGTGGACTTTCCCGCGCCCGATTCCCCTACCAGGGCCAGCATTTCGCCGCGCTCCACGTCCAGGTCGAGGTCTTCAAAAACCACCAGGTCGCTGGTTCCCGATCGATACGTCTTGGTGACTCCCCGCGCGCGGATGTAGGGCTCTGGCATCTAAAGCTTACGATAACGCACTGCACCGGTCCGGACAGGGACCGTAGAGCGACCAGACC
>Ga0209638_1002290_pt1 | contig 11795 bp, 11 predicted proteins | sample BarGraNGADG00211_FD_184490 | JGI IMG/M metagenome (GOLD analysis project Ga0209638, IMG submission 184490) | Arctic peat soil microbial communities from Barrow, Alaska - Barrow Graham LP Ref core NGADG0002-211 (SPAdes) (version 2) | ecosystem: Environmental > Terrestrial > Soil > Wetlands > Peat... | reverse complement strand
TCTCCCTCCCGAAGAGCGCGAGAAGAAGGGACCAGTCGCTGTCATCGAGTGCATCCAGGAGATCCCCTGCAACCCATGTGTCAGCGCCTGCAAGTTCGACGCCGTCATCATGGACGGCATCAATGGCATCCCGCATGTTGACTTTGCCAAGTGCACCGGATGCATGAACTGCCTCAAGGTCTGCCCCGGTCTTGCCATCTTTATCCAGGATAAGTCGAAGGCCAAGCCGTCTGTCACCGTTCCGTACGAGTACCTGCCGCTGCCGGTCAAGGGTGGCACGGTCACACTGCTCGGTCGCGACGGAGCTTCGCTGGGAAGCGCAACGGTGAAGTTCGTGCTGGCTGCCGACAATGTCAGCAGGTCGTCGCTCATTTCCGTCGAGTTCGACGATCCTGCTCTTTGTGAGCAGGTGCGCAACATCAGAGTGGGGTGACGACATGACAAGAGAAGACGAGAAGACGATTGCCTGCCGGTGTGAGGACATCTCAGTGCAGGAGATCAAAGACGCCATCCACGAAGGCTATGCCGACTTGCAGTCGCTCAAGCGCTACGCCAAGTTCGGCCTCGGGCCTTGCCAGGGCAAGACCTGTATCCTGCTTGCCGCACAGATCCTCGCGCGCGAAACGGGCCGGACGCTCGACCAGATCATGACCCCCACGACACGTCCGCCAGTCGATCCTGTCCCCATCGGTTTCTTCGTGAAGGGCGTGGAGGCGGACGATGAGAAGTAAGTACGATTGCGTCATTATAGGTGGAGGCATCTCAGGGCTCGCCATCGCCTACGAACTTGCCAAGAGGGGCTACAAGGATGTCGCGGTTCTGGAGGAGTGCTACCTGGGCAGTGGTTCTACCGGCCGCTGCGGTTCAGGTATTCGCGCCCAGTTCACCGGACCTGATCAGATCGTCCTGCTTCGGGAAGCCGAGGAGATGTGGGCGCATATGTCCGACGAGTTGGGGTACGACATCCACTTCAGGGCGTGCGGCTATCTCTTCCTGTGGGACACGCCGGAACTCGTGGAGAAGGCGAAGCAGAACGTCGCATTCCAGAACAAGCACGGTGTCATGAGCCGCATCATCGACCGCAAGGAGGCGAAGGAGATCTGTCCGTCGCTCAACACGGATTCCTTCCTTGCCGGCCAGTGGTATGACAAGGACGGCATGGCCTTCCCCTTCGATACTGTCACCGGTTACGCGCAGGCTGCGCGGCGCTTGGGAGTGGACATCCTCACCACGACGCACGTATTCCAGCTGGAGACGACCCCCACTCACACGTTCACCGTACACACGACCCAGGGCAACATCGAGACGAAGAACGTCGTCAATGCCGCTGGGCCCGGTTCAAAGGGCATCGCGGCCATGCTGGGCGTCGACCTGCCCTACCGCCTCGACAAACACCAGATCATGGCGACCGAGCCTCTCGAGCAGTTCCTGGGCCCCATGCTGGTCAAGAACTCACTCTATTACTTGCAGACGCATCGAGGCAACATCGTTGGTGGTACCGACAATGATGACAAAAACGCCACCGACGTCGACTCCACGTTCGAGTTCCTCACCAAGTTCGCCAGGGAGGCGACCGAGATCGTGCCGCGCCTTGCCGGCGTCAAACTCATGCGCCAGTGGGCTGGCTACTACGTCGTCTCGCCCGATGCCCATCCCGTGCTCGGTCCAATCGACGAGGTCCCGGGCTTCTTCCAGGCCAACGGCTACTCGGGCCATGGCTTCATGATGGGCCCCATCGTCGGTCGATTGCTGGCCGAATACGTCGTCGACGGCAAGCCCAGCATCGATATCGAGCATTACAACTTCCGTCGCTTTGCCCGTGGCGAGCTGCTCGTCGAGAAGGCCGTGATCGGGTAGAGCTGGGTCGTCCTGTCATTCCCCCGAGCCCTTTTGTCCAAGGCGAGGGGTGTTTCTCCGCGCAGGCGGGAATCCATAGTTCTGACAGCACACAAGTTCCTGCCGGAGAATCCTCACTGTCTCCGGCAGGAACGCTTCTCAGGACCAGTGTCTGAACCGGACCACCGTGGCCTTCATCCATCTCCATGCCCTCTCTGGTAGCATGACGTATAGCACGCTCAGGAGCACCCACACCCAGAAGACGGGGAGTGCCAGCCACGAAGGAACCAGGACGAGCAATGCCAGAATCGGAAGCCCAGGGCCCCCAAGGATTGCTGCGATAGTGCAGGCGTCTCTTATTGATAAGAAGTCCCAGAACGACAAGATGATGTTGTGGACCACGTACGGCAGCAACTCCACTCGTGTCCGCAGCGCCTCGACCAGAGAAACACGAGGTGGAGTCTTGAACTGGTCCACGATGCGTTCCACCAGTCCGTGATGGAGAAGGTCGAAATCCGACTCCGCAAGATGGGTCTCCACGTCGACATACAGTACAGAGCTGGACTGTTCCACTGTCGTCCTGTAGCGGTGATAGAAATCAGGTGGATCAGGCGGCGGATACGCTGATTCGCTGGGCATCTCTCCGTACACCAGTAGCAGGTTCATCCGGGTGTATTCCCCCTCGGATGACGCGATCGTCTCCTCCCACACCGAATAAGACAACGTCGACCAGCCCCTGCCGCCCTCTCCCTGCAGTGACCGGACAACAGCCGAGAACGCATCCCCTCCATGTGCACGGAATCGACTGTAAGCAAAGAATAGTAGCATACAGACAAGGAGAGTATAGACGACAACGACCTTGCGCCAGCGTCTCCTGATCCTTGGGCCGACATGGCGACCTTGTGTGGTCTGGTCTGCTATCAGATGCTGGGGCATACTATCAAATCTGCTCACGGAGCAACCCCCCTATCGTACGTCGTTCCGACCTCGCTATTCAAGGACGGTGAACCCTGAGGTACCGGCAGTCCAAGAGGCCCGAGAGAAAGCCCAGAACAGGACATGTCCCTCTCTCCGCATGCGGTCCAACACTTGCCCGGGAGGTTACCGCTCTCCCGGGCAATGGCAATGCTACTGGTTATACGGTACAAAATCGATGAACGTTGGGTTGGTGAAGGCCGAGGAGGAGACAGAACCATTGTAGAATGTGACCTGAACGCGGACGTATGTGTCAGAAGCTACGTAAAGACTATAGTCCTTGCTTATCGTGGTCTGACCGTAAATGCGTTCGCTTGTTGTTCCTGTTGCTGTGGTGATGGCTATGTCGGCATAGCCACTGGGCGGAATGGACATGACCGACGACGCATAGACATTGACATTGATGTACCCTGCTGCCGCCTTCTGCATGTAGTAGCCGGGTAGATAGACGCCTCCAGTCGTGATCTTGTGGACGAGCAGCGAACCATCGGACGACGCGGATGCTCGTCCATTTTCCAAGGCACTGTACACCGATGATCTGTAAATTCCTGGAGGGGTGGAGGAACCGGTGTAGATATAGGTCATGTTCGTGCCTAAGTAGTCGGGCATATAGATTTGGCCATGATAGTCACTGCCGGCGAGACCGACACAGAACCGATGGTTAGGGTCCTGCATGGTGGCAGACAAGTGTCCCCGCAGGTAGGTGTCCCAATTCCCAATCTGGGTGGTATTGACGACGCTGCCGCAGCTGATCAGCTCGATGCCTCTGAACCCAGTGTAGGGGCCATAGTACCAGTCACTCCAGTTGAAAGAGGAATTGTAGGGATGGGCGATAATGCCGAAACCACCAGCATTGTTTGCATTGTCGATGAGGCACTGTTTCGATGCGAAACTCGCAGCATAGGTTGAGTTCTTGTACGACAGGAGATGACTACCTCCTGGTTCAAGTAGCGAGGGTTTTTCCTTGGTTGCCAATTCCTCCCCTGGACATACGGTGATGCCGGAGGTAGTTTGGGCATAGGTACAACCGAAGGGCCCCGTCCCACCATATGTTGTCCATTCGCTGGACTCCAGCCGAGATTGTCCCGGAGGAAAGGTAGGGTGTAGACTATCCCCCGCATGATCGGTGATGATAGTCCATTTCAGTCCTCGGTTGCTAGCAGTCGCGGCAACGGAAGAAACGAATGAGTCCCCATCGCTCCAGTTCGAGTGGAGGTGTCCATCCCCTGGATACCAGCCCCACTGGGACGGAAGGGACGTCAGGTAGAACAGGTTCGTTGTCTGGGAGATCGTCAAGACGGAACCATCCGAACCCTGAATTGTGATGTCGAGACGCACAGGAATCACAGCAGATGGCTCGATCTTCGTATTGAGCTTGTCCAACGGAATCATGACGGAGAAGGTCCGTGCCTGTGACAGGAGCTTGTCTGCTGCCACCGCTTCCACCTTCCCCGCCTTGGCACTCAGCAGCAACCAGGCCGTCTCGACAGCCCGGGTTCGTTCTTCACCAGATGTCATGGTTGCCGCTTTGGTGATCAGTGCCTGTGCCATCGCCAGACTCTCCTCGTCCGGCTGGACAATGCCGATCTGGCTTCGTATCTCCTCATCGGTCAGTCCCTGCAAGAAGAGGGTGTAAGCGTCTCGCTCAGGGTTTCCTCCAGAACGTTGGTTCCGTCTTGGAGAATGATCTCGATCTTCTGGATATGCATGTCTGAGGTGCCCTTGTTGATCACCATGACAGGAACAGAGAAGCTGCCTGCAGGGGACCATGAGAAGACGCTCAGAGGAACCTGACAGAAGACTTCTCCGACTGCACTCCGTACCCGCCCGACACCGGAAAACGTGACGAACATCAGTACTAACAAGATTGCCACAAACTTCTTCATGTTGCCTCCTTTGTGCCGACAGCATAGATGGCTCTCCACAAACCACAAGTTTGATCCGTGCCCCGGCTTCCTGCCGCCCTCACCTCCCGTTTCCTGTCTCCCTACGCTTTCTCACGAGACAACTTGGATACCTCTACCCAGATAACGAAGTCCAAGCGGATTCTCCGACACGGATTGTTCACAGTATCATCACAATCGTTTCAGACGAGCATCAGATGCAGTGTTCAAGTAATGACGGATGACCCTGGCCCATCTGGCGGCTGCGCTCCTTGCACGCCTGCCCAGCAGGCATACACTGGGAACAGAGATGTGTCATGTACCTTGGGCATATGAGGAATGATGCGCCGGTGAGCGCTACAAACACGAAGCAGTGCTGACATGCGTCGGCGCAAAGTGGCAGGTGTAACCGGCTGACAGTGGCGGTATGTGTGGATTTTCTGATGGTGATGGAGGAGACGATGGCTGAACAGGTGGCATTCCGCGGCTGGCCCCATAGCCGGCGGCTCAGTAACGGGACAGTGGACTTGGTCGTGACGACTGACGTCGGACCACGCGTGGTACGGTATGGGTTCGAGGGCAAAGACAACGTTCTGTGTGAGGTTCGCGACGAGGATGGGATTACAGGCGGCGACACATGGCATACCTTCGGCGGTCATCGTCTGTGGCACAGCCCCGAGGCCAGTCCGCGGACGTACCAGCCGGATAACGCTCCGGTTCCGTTCGACGATGGGGAACGCAGTATCCTTCTGAAACCACCAGTTGAAGCGGCGACAGGAATCCAGAAGGAACTAGAGGTGTCACTGGATCCGACCGGTACGGGCGCGATCGTGACGCATCGCCTGACCAACCAGGGACTGTGGCCGGTCCGGCTGGCTGTCTGGGCTATCACCGTCATGGCGCCCGGGGGCGTTGAGGTCATCCCGCAGACACGCGTCGATATCGGGTTGCTGCCCAACCGTTGCGTTGCCCTGTGGCCCTACGCCCGCATGGATGACGCGCGTGTTCACTGGGGCGACCGGTTTGTCGTGCTGCATCAGGACCCGACAGCCAAACCGCCGTTCAAACTGGGCCTCATAAACGAGGCTGGCTGGTCTGCGTACTTCAACAAGCGTTCAGCGTTCGTCAAGCGTTTCCCCTTTGTTCCGGGGGAGACATATCCAGACTTCGGCGTGAACTACGAGAGCTACACGACCGACTTCATGCTGGAGATGGAGACGCTGTCTCCCCTGCGCACGCTGCAGCCCGGCGAAGCCATGGAGCACGTCGAATCGTGGCACCTGATCCCTGATGTGTCATACCCGGGTGGGTCGGAGGACGACCTTGCCGCGGTACTGACGGACTGCTGTCACTGTTGAAGATGTAGGGTCAGCGGAATGTCGACGATATCCTGCTGACTGCCATCCTTCATGCTGGTGATGAAGATACGCAGGGTTCCCTTGCCATCCGGGGCCGGATTTGAGGCTGCGCTGACAAGCACCAGCGTCTGATCAAACGTCCCAAACTCCGGTGCTCCCGCGGACGTCATGAAGCTACCCTGTCCCAGAGAGGCCAGGAGATCGGGAGACAACTGCTGCGTCGCTTGCCAACTGACCGTGGCCTCGAATGCACGGGCGCTGCCGGTCGTCTGGATACTACCCTTCCACGAGCCGTCGGTCTGCTTGACAAACGTGACGGTTTCCTGGCGTGCCGGGAGTGTGACCTTGACGTTACCTTCCTGCGACTCCATGGGTCCGGAGCTGCAGCCCGCGATGGACAGGAGCAGGACAAGCAATAGGAGAACAGCACTTCTTCTCATGGGCGTCATCACCTTAAATAAATTATAGCACGAGTGCGTCTCTGTGGCCAAACAAGTGCCGTGGGTTCCCGCCTTCACTCGTGCGTGGGCAACTGCAGCACGTGGCAGACGGCGACAGTATACGTGAGCTCCCCGGAAATGGGAAAGAGGGCGGGTGCCATGGCACCCGCCCTCCGGTCTTGCAGGATGGATCAGTCGCTATGGAAGCTTGGCGAGGAGACCGTTCAGGAGTGTGAGTTCCTTGGTGGCCCCAGTGATGAGGTTATCCAGACGGGTCAGGAACTGGGCGCGTGCTCTAGCGCGGAACGCCTTCACGAGCGCCTCACGTTCGGCGATGATGGTCTTGAGTTGTGGTTTCAGCGCGTCAATCTCGGCTTGTGGAGCCTTGGCATCGATCTTGGCCTTGAGCTGCTTTCTGAGCTTAAGGGCACGAACCTCGACACCTTTCAGCTGAGTGCGTTCGGCTGCGATAAGCTGTGGCTTTCGCATCCGCGCAACATTGAAGCGCAGATTCCGGCCGCCCTTGAGAGCAGTCGCGATGCCCGCTTTGAATGCCGAAAGATCCTTGCCGGCTGCTTTTGCGGTCTTGACTTTCTCCTGCACAGCTTTGGCAGCTTCGCGGACCTTCTGACCAACGGTCTTGAGTGTGGCCAACTTGGCGTCGGTAGCAGCCTTTTCTTCGGCACTTGCTGGCGCGGTCGTGTCTGCGCGGACAGCGGGAACGGCTATCAGCGCCCCAAAACCGACCACGAGCACGAGGACAATACTTATTAGCCCCATAGTTCTTCTTGTCATGCGTACCTCCATAACAGCAGGATTGCTTCCGGATGCACTTATTGGACTGTGAAGGGTCCGGCTATGTTCACGACGCGTGAGCGGTGGTGGTGACATCGAGCTCAATCGCCTTGCTCAGCGTATTGTAGATCGTACTGCGCCCCAGTGCATATGCAAGCAGTTCCTCCGCTGCGGGTTGCGAGAGGCCGGGAGACCAGACGTCGATATGGCAGGCGATGCGATTGATCGAGGGGATGTCGTCGTCACGATGACCGCTGATCGCCATCGTCAGCTTCTCTACGGTGTATCCCGACAGCTCCAGCGCTGCCCCCAGGTCCAGGTTCAGGCATCCGCCCAGCGACGCCACGAGGACCTCCATCGGCCACAGACCCTGCTTGTCGATGCCATGACCAGTATCGAAGATTAGTTCCACGCCGCGTGAACGTGCGACCCCGAGAACCTCGCCTACTCTTTCGAACTCCAGCTCGATGTCCACGAATGACCTCCTGACGCGCAGGCGTTTCTAAACCAATCCTAGTATGATTCGGCTTTTCCTGCAACGGCTCAATCGCTCTTGTGGGATTTGAGATGCGCGAGAGGTTCTTCTGGAGAAACTCCTGTTGATCCAGTGGTACAATAAATAAATGAGCAGACGTACGAGACGCGGATGGATAAGCATAGTGGTCGTGGCGCTGGTCGCAACAGCGGGCGCCTTCACTGGGCCAATTCTGCGCGCACAGGCTCCCACCCGACTCCTGGCGAACATTGCCATTCCCGCGAGGCCGACGGCGCTGCAGCGAGACGCCATCACCCTGCGTGAAACGTATCATCTTCCTGCACTGGAACTGTGTGTCATTAACGCAGATGGGATCGTCGAAGTCGCTTCCGATGGAGTCCGCAAGGCTGGCAGTACAGACGCGGTCACGTCCCAGGACCTCTTTCATCTCGGGTCGATGACCAAAGCGATGACAGCGACCATGCTGTCGACGCTCGTCCATGAGGGAAAACTCAGCTGGGACATGACGATGGCTGAGGCGTTCCCCGCCATTGCATCCGTCATGGATTCACGATACAGCGATGTGACGCTGGAGCAATTGCTGACCCACACGTCGGGCCTGGCAGGCTACACGACGGACCGCGAATGGGCGACCATTCCCCCGTTCACCGGGACGCCGGCGCAGCAACGGCAGGCATTTGCACGCATGCTTCTGACAAGACCACCCTTTGGCCCAGCAGGTATCTACCGGTACTCCAATGCTGGATACGCCGTGGCCGCCGCGGTCGCCGAGCGGGTGACGGGCAAGACATGGGAGCAACTCATGCAGCAGCGCGTGTTCGGTCCGCTGAAGATACGGGCTGCGTATGGCTGGCCGCTCCTGTCCGGTGACGGCGAACCCTGGGGACACCGCATCAAGAACGGCGTGGTCACGCCGCACAACCCGTCGGATCACTACAGGGTGCCCACTGTCCTCGCTCCGGCGGGCGACGTCAGCATGTCCATCCTGGATTACAGTGTCTTCGCTCGCCTGCACCTCGCAGGACTCGAGAACATCGATGGGAGCGTGCTGTCAGCTGCGGAGATCCAGCGTCTTCACCAGCCGGTCCTCAAATACAGCAGTGGATGGCACGAGGAGCTGATCGACGGCGTCCCGACGAGCTGGCACCGCGGGACGTGCGACACCTTCGACACGTTTGTGTTGCTGCAGCCTTCACGGCACATCGGCGTCGTTATCTTCACCAACGCCGACGGCGACAATACTGCAGTGTTGGCGCTATTTGCAGAGCTGTCCAGGCTTGCCGGGCTTTATGCGGGACGGTAGAGCCTGATCATCCGTTGTGCGGGGCGGCCGCGTGTCCGAAATCGCTGATCCGTCAGCTCCCGTTATGAGTTTCTGGCGATCCCTTTGCGGCGCGCTTTCGGTTCTGGAGGTAGTGTAACAACACGGCGACGTCGGCGGGGCGAACACCGCTGAGGCGGGATGCCTGACCCAGCGTTTGTGGTTTTGCCTCGACCATGCGTTCGCGTCCTTCCTTGGACAGGGAGGGCACCAGCGCGAAGTCGATCTCCTGCGGGACCACATATTCCTCAAGCTGTGAGAGGTCGCGGACCTTCGCCTGCTGACGCACGATGTACCCCTCGTACTTGATCTCCGTTTCCAGCTCCTCCAGCAGTTCGTCGTCGACGTCTGCCAGGTCCGGGGCCAGGGCGACCAGGTCCTTCTTCCAGAAGTCCTGGCGCTTCAGCAGCGTGGCAAACGACGTCGGTGTCTGGATGGGACCAACGCCAAGGGCGGCAAGCCTTCCCAGAGTTGGGCTGTCCGGGTTCAGCATGCGGACCCGCAGGACCTCCTTGAGGCGGTCCAGTTCCTGCTGCTTGTACACGACACGCTGATAGGCTGCATCGTCGATGATGCCCAACTCGTGAGCAAGAGGTGTCAGACGCAGGTCTGCATTGTCTTCGCGCAGGATGAGGCGGTACTCGCAGTGACTGGGCGTGATGCGGTATGGTTCGATAAGTTCCTTGGTCGTGAGGTCATCCACCAGCACACCCAGGTAGCCGTCCGAACGCCGCAGGACGAAGGGATCACGCGCCCTGACTTTCTGGGCAGCATTGATGCCCGCGATGATGCCCTGGCCCGCCGCCTCGTCGTACCCGGTCGTGCCGTTGATCTGGCCGGCCAGGAACAGACCATCGACGCGTCTTGTCTCCAGTGTCAGCTTCAGTTCCTGCGGGTTGACGTAATCGTAGGCGATGGCGTAGGCGGGACGCATGATTTCCACGTGTTCCATGCCGGCGATGGTGCGAAGGATCTCCTCCTGCATCGGCAGAGGAACACTCATATACATGCCCTGCACGTACATCTCGTTCGTGTTGCGGCCTTCCTGCTCAAGGAACAGCTGGTGCCGTGTCTTGTCGGGGTACCAGCGGACCTTCTCCTCGATGCTGGGACAGGTGCGCGGGCCGACATGGACCATGAGTCCCATGACGGATGGTGACAACTGCATGTACTTGCGGGTGACGTCGATGGTCTGCGGGTTGGTCCAGTTGAGGTAGCTCGGCAACTGGTTCTCCCAGACGCGTGGTTTGCTGCGGAACGACCAGTGCAGGGGGGCGCTGTCACCCTCCTCGAGGACGAACTTGCTCAGGTCCACAGTTCGCTTGTCGATGCGCGGTGTCGTGCCCGTATTGAAGCGCTGGACGTCGAAGCCGAGCCCCCGGAGTGAGTCGCTGAGCCCGCTGCTGGCGAAGTCCCATGCGCGCCCGGCGGGGATGGCGATGTCGCTGATGTGGATGACCCCGCCCAGGTAGGTGCCGGTCGTCAGGATGACTGTGTCCGCTTCGTAGCGGACGTGATAATTGGTGACCACACCCACGATGTGACCAGATTGTGTCATCAGGCGCTCCACACGCTCCTGCTTGAGCGTGAGGTTTGGCTGGTTCTCCAGCACCTGCTTCATGCTGGCGCTGTACTCCCATTTGTCACACTGGGTGCGCACACTCTGTACCGCGCGCCCCTTGGAGGTGTTGAGCAGCTTGATCTGGGTCAGTGCCCGTTCGGCGTTGAGGCCCATCTCGCCGCCCAGGGCGTCGACCTCGCGCACGACCTGCGCCTTGCCGGGGCCGCCGATAGCCGGGTTACATGGCATCCAGGCAATGGCGTCCATGGAGCCTGTCAGGACCAGGACACTGAGCCCGGCGCGCGCAGCGACCAGCGCCGCTTCGCACCCGGCGTGTCCAGCCCCGACGACGATGCAGTCGTACCTGCTGCCCCCGCTGAACTCGTTCTGTCCACACTGGTCCTGTTCGCTCATCGGTTCATCCCCTGTTTCACTTGGTGTGGACATAGCATACCACGACTTACGCAGGCATTGTGCGAGCACGAAAGAACCCATCCCTTGTTCACTGATGCGATACCAAAACCCCGCTGCAGTCGCGGCGGGGCTGGGAGTGTAACATTCTCGCGGAAACGGAACCGTCCCGAGAATGATACAGCTAGAAGACTGCTTCTCCGGAGTCTGTATGGAAGAGGTGCGTACGGGCGACGTTCACGACCAGCTTGACCATGTCGCCCTGACTATACTCGAAAGCGCTGCTTGCGCGCACGACGATCGTGACACCGGCCAACGTCGTATGGATGAAGGTCTCGCTGCCCATCATTTCGACGAACGAGATCTTCGCATTGAACGTGGCCGCAACTTCGGGCATGTTGGATTGGCCGTCGATCAGCAGGTCCTCGGGCCGGACGCCCCACGTGTAGCTGCCGGCAGGCACGGCCTTGGCGGCCTGCTGTTGGGCGGCGGACAACTGTATACGCAATCCCTCAACGTCCAAGGCGGGCGTCGGGGTCAGGACCAGGTTCACGGGGACGAAGTTGGAGGGAGGAGTGCCGACGAACCCGGCGACGAACTTGTTGGTGGGATTGTCGTATACCTGGCGCGGCTTGCCGATCTGGCGCAGGAACCCGTTTTCCATGACGGCGACGCGCGAACCAAGGGTCATGGCTTCGACCTGATCGTGCGTGACGTAG
>Ga0209638_1002288_pt1 | contig 11800 bp, 17 predicted proteins | sample BarGraNGADG00211_FD_184490 | JGI IMG/M metagenome (GOLD analysis project Ga0209638, IMG submission 184490) | Arctic peat soil microbial communities from Barrow, Alaska - Barrow Graham LP Ref core NGADG0002-211 (SPAdes) (version 2) | ecosystem: Environmental > Terrestrial > Soil > Wetlands > Peat... | reverse complement strand
AGAAATCACTCTACGGATAATATATTTGTGAAAAAAATTGATTAAAGATGGTCGGGGCGAGTGGATTTGAACCACCGGCCCTCTGAACCCCATTCAGATCATTATACTTTCACGAACCTTCATAAACAATAAAATACCACTTGACAAACTAGTAACTTAGGCTCATTATACCTACACAGTGAAACTTTATGAAACACTCTATTTCAGGTAAAAAGTGGGGAGAGAGTGGGGAGAGACAGACGCTTTGATCTTATGAAAGGGGGCCACAATGTCAGCTAAATGGATCAGCACAAAATTTAAAGGCGTCAGATATTATGAACACCCTACCCGGAAACATGGCGTAGGGAAGGATAAATATTTGTCCATCAGGTATCAGCGAGACGGCAAGCGGATTGAGGAAGGCATTGGTTGGTCGAGCGAACTTGACCCTAAAGACAACAAGAAATGGTCGCCGGAAAAAGCCGCCCTTGTCCTGGCCGAACTGAAAGAGGCTGCAAAGGGATTGAAGCAGGGGCCGTCACGTCTTTCAGAGAGAAGGGCGGATGATGATAAACGCAAGGAAGATGAAAAAGCAGAACAGGGTTTTCGTAAGCAAGAGGCCATCTCCTTTAATGAGATATTCAAAAAACGATATTCCCCTATCAGTAAGCAGAACAAAACTAAAAGGGCATGGGCTACCGAGGATAGTCTTTTCAAACTCTGGATTGACCCCGTCATTGGCGGGTTGCCCCTGAAAAGCATCTCCCCTATCCATCTTGAGAGGATCAAGAATAACATGGGGAATAAAGGAAGAGCACCCCGGTCTATTAACTATGTTTTATCAGTCATCCGACAAGTCTATAATTACACCCGACGCAATAACTTATATTCGGGCGTCTGGCCGGGAGCAAACAAAGCCGTGAAGATTCCAAAAAACGACAATCGCCGGCAAAGATACCTGACCCATAAAGAGGCCGAGGCGCTGCTTGCCGGACTAAAAGCCATAAGCCCGGACATACGCGACATGGCGCTGTTATCTTTAAATTGCGGATTAAGAGCCGGGGAAATATTTTCTTTAACCTGGGCGGACGTGGACATCAAAAAGAAAACAATCTTTATTCGTGACCCAAAGAACAAGCACAATCGTTTCGCATATATGACCGCCGCCGTTAAAACCATGCTGACAGAACGCGAACAGGGAAAAATGAGCGACAATATATTTATAAGACGTTCAGCAAAGGATGATCCAAAGAATCTTAAGCGCCAGGTCGATCGTATATCAAAAACATTCAGCCGGGTTGTTACCGCGCTGAACTTGAATAAGGATATAACCGACACCAGGCAAAAGGTTGTTTTCCATTCGCTGCGCCATACATACGCTTCATGGCTTGTTGAGAGCGGCGTTAGTCTCTACACTGTTCAAAAGCTCCTCGGGCACGAGAATATCAGCATGACAGAGCGATACTCTCATTTGTCACCGGATACCTTACAGGACGCTGTCAGGTCACTGGAAAAAAGCATTAACCACACCGGGCAGGATCAGAAAGTTGTCAATATTTCAGGATAGCAGCAAGAACCCTTGGGGATAGGCCGATCATCAAAAATTCGCAATCCTGAGCGCCCTTCCCCCCTTCAAAATTTCAGGAGGGCAACAACAGGAGGTTGTGAGCAATGAAAGAAAGTTACCCCTTTCTCGCCTATTGGTCGAAGATAGGCAGGAACAAATTTCCGAAGCTCATTGATGATCCCGAAATATTTAATAGCTTTGTCATTACACATTTTGACCGGTATCCAGAAGTTTTCAAAGAACCTTCCCTTATTGCTTTCCGAAAGCACAGTCTCTTTTATCAATTTGCAAAGCCTGAAAACAAAAAGCTTATGGAACAAGAGGCCTGGGAAAGGATTCGTCCCGATTTGGTGCCTGCTTACTATGACTCGATTAAAAGGATGTGTGAGAAACATAATCAGAAAGATTTGGATCTGATTTTGGAGGCACGTAGCAACATAATGTATGAGGGTAGAACTGTCACCGATAACGCTGAACAGCTTGGCCGAAGCCTTTTATCAAAATACCACGGAAAGGGTGGCAAGATTTTCAAAACAAAATTGCACCTTGAAATTATAAAACTAATGTATGAAGAAATGCGCCATGCCATTACAGAAATTCGACAAGCTGTCCAAGTCCCTTGCACAATAAGGAACAGCGACACATGGGCTTATGATGACGAAACTGTGCAAATTCTTGAGAGTGTACCTGATTGCAAAGAGATATTTAACCGAAAAGAACTATCCTCAATAACGGCCATGTCTTCCGTTGCCGATTGCGCTATCTTGATTATCAAGAAGCGATTAAAATCTTACTTTCTGCCACAATCTCCAGGAACAAACTCCATTAAACGACAGCTTCAAAAAAAATAATCCGCTTCCACATCACTAAGAAATACTCGTTACCACAAGTAACACCCCCTGATACTTGTGGTATCTACGCGTGACTTTATCAATATAATTGATATGTTAAGTGCGTACCATTGAAACAAAAAAACGCATAAGGGAGACTCCAATTATGAAAAAAGAAGAAAAATCCGTTGATTTTAGTGAGCTTGAAAAGGTGTTGCCACCGATTGTTTTCCGCAACTGGAGAGGCTGGCGGGACGTGCTACCTATCGCGCCCAGAACTTGCGCTAACGAAGATTCGTTGGGACGGGGCCCGAAAGAAAAAATTATGTGTGGTCGTGTTGTGGGCTACCCCAGAACGGCTCTCATTGCCTGGCTGCGTGAGCGGTCAAAAGTTATTTTGTAGGGGGGGCGAAAGATGAACTCACGTAAACCACCTTCCGGACAATCCAGGCAAGTAGTCATGGAGCGCGAAGGCGTTGTGTTGAAGCGCCGTGGCCGTGGCCTTAATTTACTTACGAACAAATTGGAGCAATTATTTTTTCGACTTGCTCTTCGCCGGCGCGAAAAGCGAATCGGTAAAGACTTTGACCGCACGTCATCACTGGAAATTGACTGCCTGCTGGCTTTGATCGAGGGGGTAAAAAAATGACACTGCCCGATTTAATCCAACCCTTTCCCGGTGATCACTGTATTTTGTGCGGCGATAAGTCTTCATGCATTGGCATCTTCCAGCCGGAGGACTCACAGCACTGGGGCGCTGCGGTCGGTAAATCAAGATTTGTGCGGTACTGCCTTTGCGTTACCTGCAAAGATAAAAAAGAAACTCCCGTAAATGTTGAAAAAGTTTTGTGGAGTGAATTGGCGGGAGGTGTAACTAATGTCTATTAACTTACAAACTGCTCTTGAATACTGCGAAAAATATAAATTATCAATCATACCCATCCGTCCGGATAATAAAAAACCCTATATTCCATGGATTGAACACCAATCACGCAGAGCAACATCTGATGAAATTCGGCAATGGTTTGACAAGTGGCCGAATGCAATGCTCGCCGTAGTAACCGGTGAATTATCCGAGTTGCTGGTTATCGATTGCGATAATGAAGCTGCATATCAAAAATTTCAAGAACTCCTGCCGGATTCTTTATTAACTTGGACTGCAAAGACGCCCAGGGGCTACCACATTTATCTGTTGTATCCAAAGGGCCAGCACATCGGCAATGCCACAAAGATATTTCCAGATGTCGATGTACGAGCCGAAGGAGGTTATTGTATTTTACCGCCAAGCATAAATGCCGCGGGTAAGACATACGCATGGTTGCAGGGTTTTGGACCGGGCGAAGTCGAACCGGCGATGGTGCCTGTTAATATAAATAAATATTTATATATATATAAAGGCAATGCTGAAGCGAAGCAACAAGAGGCGACAAATGGCTACAATGGCGACAAATACTTTCAACAAGGGCGCCGGGATGAAGACCTTTTTCACGCTGCAAACTGTCTAATTAAAGGTGGTTGCGCACTTCCTTTTGTAGGGCAAGTGCTTAATATGCTTGCTAGTAATTCAAACCCGCCATTTCCAGAAAATGAAATCAAACTGAAGATTGAAAGCGCTCTAAAGCGATCCGAACGCCGGGATAGAAACATAACTGCCGATGTGCGCGAGTGGGTCTTGGCGACAAATGGCTACTTTCTGGCGACAAGTGTACACAAAGAGCTACAACTGGCGACAAGAAGCGACATGCAGAATGCTAATACCGCCCTACGTCGTCTCTGCGAAGGCGCAGAACCGCTACTTGAGAAATACGGCGGGGCGCGTGGTAGTTACCGGCGCATTGATAAAAGTATTGAATTTATGGATTTTGCCAATGCCGACACTGAAAATGTCATTGACCTTTCACTTCCCTTAAATCTTCACATTAAAACAAAATTTTTTCCGAAGGCTGCCATTGTTATTGCCGGTGTCAGTGGTATGGGAAAAACTCTTTTCTGCTTTAATGCCATTGCTGAAAATTTCGGGAAATATCCGATCTTCTATTTCAATTCAGAGATGGGGCCGGAAGCCCTGAAGATGAAACTGTCATATTTCCCTATACCGATGACTGAATGGGCAAAGAACATGAAAGTCATTGACCAGTGGGATTTCAACAATATTGCCGACAAGATTCAACCTGATGCTTTTAATGTCATAGATTACTTAGAACCTGAAGGTGAAAAGGCTTTTAATATTCATGCTGTCATAAGCGCCATTATCCGGCGGCTAAATAAAGGAACGGCATTAATTGCGATACAGAAGAAACCTGGTGCCACTATGGGAACTGGCGGGATCTACTCAATCAAGGCCGCGACATTGGCCATTTCCCTGGACTGGGGGACGATTGAGATCATCAAAAACAGATTCCGGGAAGCAGACAGGATGCCCTCACTTAATAAGATCAACTTTGAGGTTCATCAAGGCTACAAGTTTGTGCAACTTGATGATGGTTGGTATAAATAAAAAAAGAGATGCCTGTGAAAAATGGAAAAAGGCGGGGACAGTATGAACGAACGACAAAAACGAATTGAAGAAGCAATGCAGAGATACTTTGAATCACAGGCGGAGACGGCAGAAGGCAAGCACGCTAGGCAGAGGCAACTTTTGCGGAGAAAGCATAATTGGAAACGCGGTAGCAGTGAGCCTGAGCGGTACTCATAAGTTGCGCCAGGCGATATGTCGTGCCTGTCACACCTTATGCAATCAATCATTAAAAGACCTTGCCATAAAATCACACACCTGCACCAAACGGGGAGTGCGATGGGACGACGCACCCCTTATTGCAGCAGGGATATGATTTTGCCATACTTCACGCATAATGTTTGTGTCAGGCAAGCCATGAGCGGTGGAACTTGCACATGGCACACCTGCCACACATTATACGTTCAGCCGCTTATTTATGGCGCTTATAATTAATGCCCTGCGCTCCTTCTTCTCTGGCCTGCAAAAAATCAGGAATCAAAAAAGCCGCCGGTCTATTTGTTCATTTTAAGGACATCAACTTTTATGATTCCTGATTTTTTCCTCTTTGTCGCTCCAGTCATTAACTATAATCACCACTTCCTGCGAGGTAAAACACATGTCGCATTTTCTCCACTCCAGGGCGCACCGCGTCCGACATTTGTCACATGTCTTGCACAAACCAATTATGTTTTCAAAGGTATCAAGCCCCGTGCCAAATGCTCCCGCCGGCTCTCCCTTCCGTTGCAAAAACGCACAAGTGTTCTCCATTATACAATGACATTTTACATCATCGAATTGTTCACCATTGGCGGATTGGACGTCCGGCAGTATTTGTTATCCGAAAGTCGTTGAAAAGAAATGCTGTCCATGCGCGTTGACACTTCTTTCGTTCTGCCACATTCATCGGCGCGCCTGCCTGTTATCCCCTCCTCCCGTCCCGTCCGCCCCCACGGGGCTTCCCCATTCAGCGCGCACGCGACGCGCCTCCTCCCCCGCTCAAGCACAAAAGCGGAACGAAAAAAATGCACTGTACCATCAGAGATAGACCATTAATCCTCCGGCTTTACTCTTTGTGGCCTGTTTAATTGTCCGCTGCACAACATGAAGAACTTTACCATCGCGCATCAGCTTCAGTAGTCAATAGCTATATCTCGTTCTTAATCTTGTCTTTGCCAAAACAATCGCAGGTTGGATCATAAAAAATAACAATTTCGTCATAGCTGCCATACGTTGCACTACTGTAATCATCAGCATCAAGGAAATGATAAACCGGTCTTTCATTAGCCGCTTCCCATTTTTTAAATTCCTCAAAACTCTCTAACTCCAGTGGTGCTGATTCGGTAATGCTCATTAAAAGACCTGACCAAAAATCATTTAACTCTTCATTGGCGTTTTTACTTTTATCAATGAAAGAGTTGGCCACACGTGCCAGTTCCTTTGCTTCAACGCGGATGGCTCCACAAAGTCCGCACTCCACATAATCCATGCGATTTATGGCTGCTTTAACTTTTTTAAAGAGACGTTTGTTTGCTATTTCAGTTTTTGCTATTTCCATACATTAAACCAATATTGTGTTCTGTCCTTTGATGATATTGTGCCGGGAGAGTACCATCCTCTTTCGTCCTTTGGGTATCCAGCCGCCATGCGGGATTTTATTCTCTATGGCAAAATCAAGCGCCTGTCTGTCCGCCGGATATTCTTTTCTGGATCATCGCTTGCCCCTATTCACCTACCAGACCGGTGTATCGTATTTTCCCTGATTCCTTTGATACAGCAATTAATCCTGATGCCCCAATCGCACAACCCCTGTAGCATGGCGTGAAGGTAATGTACCAGCAGTCGGTAAGTCTATCGGCTGCATAGACAGGCCACCCGGCGTCCCACGTGTCGGTTATTTCGATATTGAATAGCTCACTGATGTTGCTCTTGGCTATGTCGAGGGCTTCTTCTCTAGTAATCCGGCTCATCCTTTTACTGTCCTTTCGCTTTTCGGCAAGGCTGCCTGAACCTTTTTCATCTCCGCTAGGAGTTCCTTCTTTGTGATGATACACTTGCGGTCGAGCAAATTAATCAATGCTTCCGATTGAATCACTTCGGACATCAGCAATTCTTTAAAATCGACGGTCTGTTTCTGATTAAGTTTTTCTGCCATAGCCTCACCGCACCTTTAGCCGTACTGCCGAAAAATGCCGCCTGCATGGGGCTGCACCTAAAAATAAGAATAGAAAACAGAAACACAGAAATCAGAAAATATCATCGGGGGGAAATAGCAAGACGAAATCCGCTTTGGCCTATCTCCCAGTCCGGTTCGTCACTTCCCCTAGCCGCCGCACGGGTGTTCTGTGCCCTATGGAACCAGCAACCGCCGCGCCAGACGCGCTTGGTACCGCAGGACGGCCCCCTCGGATTGTCCTGCAAGCATTCACAGCAATACTCTTCGCCATATCAGTCGGAACACCACTCCCAGACGTTACCGGACATGTCATATAAACCGAGGCCATTGGGCTTTTTCTGACCAACATGATGGGTCTTTCTCTCGGAATTGTCATCATACTAAGCATAATCTCCCAGCTCGTTTTCATCGTTTGTCCCCGCTGGAATGAGGACAAACTTGGCATTGAAAATCGGGCATGTGTACTCCTTCTCTTGCATTGGCTTCGACGTCTTCGGGACTATACCCTTCCCCTTTAAGCGCATTTTCAATATCTCCACGACTTTCTTCAATTGTTCCGGCGTCAATCCCTTCTTCGGCGAGTCTGTCTGCGCTTTTTCATCAAGATGTTTCGCTAGTAAAAGCCCCCGTTCGCTCAATGCACTTTCTGACATTGTCAGACCAGAGCTTTCCCTGTGAGTAGAAAGCTGTTCTTCATCTAATTTGTCTGTTGTAATATGGTATTCTTTGCTTTTAAAAAAATCGAACACTCCCATATCATCCCTCCCCATTGGTTATTCACAATCCTTAGTTACCCTTTAGATTCTCCTTTTTGTTATTTTTCCGTTCTTGTCTCTGCAATGTTCCCAAGTATAGGGACTATCTGGTGGCTGGAAAGTCCAGCAGTTAAGCTTTTCCTCGTCTTTTTGTTGTTGTTCTTGGGGTTGTTTTTGTTGCGCTTGTTGTCGCTCGTTCTGCTTTCGGGCATCTTCTTGCGCACTATTGATCTGCTGCTTTTGGCGGGTTTCAGCCTCCCGGTTTTGTTCTTTCGCTTTCTGTTCTGCCTGATACCTTTGTGTTTCCTCGGGCGAATCCCGTTTGTATGATTCTATTTTCTTGGCCTTCTTCTCGTATTTTTCTGGAACAGGTATGTTTGACATAACAGTGTTACCATCTTTGTCAGTGTAGGTGTAAATGTCACCCGCTTGAATCCATTGAGGACAAATAAGCGCCATCAGGAAAAATGTCATAACAAATATAAAGCCTAAATTTTTCATTTCATTTCTCCTTACCCGATAAACCCAAACAACCTATTTGCCAGAACGCACCGGAAGGGCGTGGCAGCTGTTAACATGTAAAAAAAAGCAACCATAGCCATAATGGAAATCGAAGCTGGCGTGCTCGGTCCCCCAATGTGTTTCGGATATCTCCTTGATTATCTCCTTGATCGTCATACGTTTTCTGGCGTGCTCGTTCACGCGTGTTTCTTGCGCCCAATAAAGATACCCAGTAATATGAATCAATTCAGTTGCCATATGGATGTACCACCCATAGAGGTTCCCCCATTTATGGATGTTTAACCCATAGAGGTTCCACCACGTATGGATGTTCCACTCAGATGTACTTCCTAGTTGAGTTTTAGCGCTGTCATACAACCCCTTCAGTTCGTCCAGCTTAGGCATCCGCCAGTCTGAGTATCCACCTCCACGGTAATTTTCACAATAGGACTTGGCATCCGCCCAGTTTATATTATAGTCGCCATTGTCCTGTGCCGCCCACATCAGGTTTGTGCGCGTATCCAGAACCGTTCCGTTGTCATAAGCACCGAACCGGCCATCATTACTCTGGACGCGCACCTCTGATCCGCTCGTTTTTTTCTGCGTCCATCCATTAGCCGGGGCTTCATCAGGCTGCCGTTCGCTCTTCTGTGAGGAGGCGGTTTGTTCACTTGACCGGGTGCCCTGCTGGGCCGAAAGACTCCTGTCATATTCCGCACGAGCTACCGCATCGCTTAGAACCTCATAGGCGCGGTTCATTTCCTTCATCACACTGGTTGAATCTGCCGCCTTGTTTACGTCCGGGTGGTATCGTTTCGAGAGGGCTCTGTATGCCGCCGCGATAACCTCCGGGTCTGCGTCCGGTCTCACCTGTAACACTTCATACAGACTGCGTATCATGTCGTGTTCCTTGCACGTTTCGCGATATATGTTTTTGTCAGTTCAAACTGAGCAATAAAGGGCGGGTGCAGTTCTACTAGTGGGATAGCTGTGTTTAAGCAAGGATTTTTCATAAACACGTCCAGCGCTTGCATAATTTCAGTTTTCATAGCATATCGAAAACCCTTTTTTTCTCCTTCCTCTTTCATCATTTTTAGCAAAAAAATAAAATTATCAAATGCATCCATAAAATCTACCCCTTGCAGTTTTATTCTTATGTTTTTCCTCTGCTCACTTTCACCTAATAGTTTATCAACAAATCCCATAGCCGCCCTCCTTTCAAAAGATATCCACACCCCTTTTTTGATACTGCTTTTCTAAGTGTCTTACCAAAAAAGATGAAATCTTTAATAACGCCTTATTATATAAATTTATACTGTTCACGGAATTTCCAAAAACATTGAAGATCGTTAAAAAGAATGCGCGTTAAATTGTTCTTTCCTTAGATTTGCTATGTATTCAGTCAGGTGATAATCAACAACTATTTCTTGAGCTATATTATGATCCTTAAGAGATTTCACTAACTCATCCAGTATTATCGCTAAATGCATACCTTCAGCTAAATTTTCTTCTATAGAATCAACGAACTGTTTATGTATTAGATGAATTGCAGGAGTATTCATTGAGGGCATATAGAATATCTTGATTGCGGTATTATCCCTGGGTATCTGCACATGGGTAGTCAGCCCTTTTAGTAAACCTTCTTTGGCAGTACTGACCACGAATTCTAAGTCATTCCAACTCATACGAGTAATTATTGTTCCAAATGGATATTTACCCTGAGATAAAATCATATTCCCTCTTCTTGAATTATTCTCTCAAGTATTTTTCAGCATGTTCAAAATGATTTTTCCAGTTTTCCGAGTATTGACCGGACAACTCCTTTGACGTGATAATCAATAGATTCTCTGCATTTTTTTCTTCAGCAGCTTTGGTGAAATTGAAGGAGCCGGTAATCACTATCTCCTTATCAATGATCATTATCTTGTTGTGGGCTATGGCGTGTTTGCTGTCGATATAGGTTGGGATACCGGAGTTAATGAGAAACGTCGCTGATGTGTATTTCTGAGATTTCTGGCTCTTGTCCAAGATTACCTGAACATTTATTCCGCGCTTATGGGCCTTTAATAGCGCTTTTGCTATTGGCGCCGATGTGAATGAATAAGCCTGTACGCGTATCTCTGTTTTTGCCTGCTCAATCTCGTTGATAATGGCGTTAGTGCATCCGCCCTTCGGGCTAAAATAGACATTGACTGGGGTATCTTTGAAAAGGGTTATGTCGATAGTATGTCCAACATGGACATCAATCAGCAGAATAAAGACAAATAAAACTGCTATAGGAATATATCTTTTCATATAGCCCAGTTCATCGCCAAATGTACTTTGCTCTTCGTAATCAGCAAGTGTTTTATTCATAAATGTTCTGTTGTCAATAGTCAACAGAATCTTTCTCCAGCTTCTGTTAAGTTCTTTCCATTGGAGGCGATCTTGACGATTGAAGAGGCATTTGGGGAAGTAATCAGGGAACTCAGGAAGGCAAAGCAAATCTCTCAAGAGAAACTTGCCGATGTAAGCAAACTCGATAGGAGTTTCATTTCTCTATTGGAATGTGGTCATAAGCAACCTTCTTTGATAACGATTTTTCAACTCGCAAAAGCACTCAATTTTTCCGCATCAAAAATCCTGTCGCTTGTTGAAGAAAAAATTAAAAAATAGACGGGAATCAAGAATAATTCGAGACCACACAAAGAGATGAAGCCATCATTTATTTCGGTGCCCGAATGCGCAGGGAACTGTACCCCATTATCTCCCGTTTCTGATAGTATTCAATATTCGCTGAATGTTAAATATTATTAGTCATTTATCACAAAATAAACCTACGGCCACTGATTTTTAGAATCATTGTTTTTTTATGCTTTTTTCACCATTAAATTCACCATTTCTGTGTCACTTTGCCATCTATTCACTATAATGGTGCATTTATATATTCATCTATTTGATTTTATAGGTGATATTACTAGGGAATAATATAAAAAAGTGGCTTAACTAAAAAATTTTCCCCAAAAAAAATTCTGCCTACTCAATGCGTATATGGAGTCGCTACAGATGAGACCCATACCCCCCAGTTCGTCCTTTGGGGAATAACCTTACGCCTTTTCGTTACAATGAAATAGGTAGTTGATAAATCCTTGAGGATAATTTCTTTAATCCCTGTCAGGATGATTTGTGTATATCCGGAAAAAGGTCTTGCTGACTTCATCTACAACTACTCAGGATAGATGAGAGAAAAACATTGAATATTGCCAGTTGAAAACAACGGCGCTTGCAGGAGAATACCAGGAGGTATTCGTGGCCGCAGTCTTTAGATTTCACACGAGCAAACACGTTGTGCAAATTACCGCAATCGAGAAAACGACAGATCACCTGTTCGGCATAGGGTCCCCAGAATCCGTACTGCCATGAGAACTGTTCATCATAGCCCTGCACAAAGGTTTCGAAATAATCCTCTACACAATGGTAATAATCCGAATCTTGCGGGTGGCGGGGCCGATAAACAAC
>Ga0209638_1002287_pt1 | contig 11810 bp, 13 predicted proteins | sample BarGraNGADG00211_FD_184490 | JGI IMG/M metagenome (GOLD analysis project Ga0209638, IMG submission 184490) | Arctic peat soil microbial communities from Barrow, Alaska - Barrow Graham LP Ref core NGADG0002-211 (SPAdes) (version 2) | ecosystem: Environmental > Terrestrial > Soil > Wetlands > Peat... | reverse complement strand
GACATCGACGAGCTGTCGATCTCCACCGACATTGGGGGGACGACCATCCAGATTCAGCCGAAAGTCGTTGATGCAGGCCATCATTCGCGCCGACTGTTTCGCCTGACCGGGCTCGACGTCGAGGAGAACCAGGCTCGCCGCCTGCTCAACGACCTCGATGCCTACCGCGCCTCGCAGGACCGCCAGAATGACGACGAGGAGATGGTGGCCCACGACTGGCTGTCCCAGATCTACGAGCCGACGACCCGCGCCGTCCCCCGCAACCTGACTCGCAAGCTCGAGCCGGCCGAGGTGTTCCACGAGGTCCTCGAACACCGGTGGTACATGTCGGAGACCGCGGGCCACGACGTCTCGATCGAGGCTGCCCTTGCTGACTACGTCAAGAACGTCCTGCCCGGAAAGCCTGACGAGGCAACCGTGCTCGGCGCTGACACGATCGAGATGCCAGTAGTGGCGATGTTCCCCGACGTGAAGCAGCCTCGTCGCTAGGAGCTCAGGCAGGAGACAGCCAGGTCCAGCCGGGCAGGTTTCGCAGGACCCAGAAGGCCAGAATCAGGCCGAGCACGCCGTGCAGCACCCACGCTGGCGCCAACCAGCCTGGCTTCCGACCCGTAATGGTCCGCCGCAGCCAGAGCACCCAGGTGATCACGATGTATCCGGCTGCCACCACCGCGAACGGGTTGCGGGCCAACGCCGTCATGACGTCACCATGGCCCAGAGCGTGCATCGCGCGCAGGGCGCCGCACCCCGGGCAGTACCACCCGGTCACCCACAGAAACGGACAGGTCGGGTAGTGACCGGCGACGTTCGGATCGACCGCGGTCACGTATCCGGCACCGAACAGCCCCACCGCCCCGACCGCCAACGGCAGCAACGCCCGCCGTCGGCCACCACGGGGATCGGCCGGGTCAGGGCTGGACGGCGAGTCCGCTGGGGCGGGCCACGCCGGGCGGGAGAACACGTGCATCACGACATCCGAACGTTCGCAACGGGTCCGGTCAGGACCCGATCGTGGAGCTGGTAGCGAGCAGGACAAAGAAGATGACGACGAGGACGCCGATGATGACCGCCGCCACGGCAGACCAGATGGCGAAGCTCTTGGCCTTCTTCGAGGCGTCCTGGGCGCCGGCCCAGTCCCCCATGGCCCACTTGCTGTTGACCTGCGTGGAGTAGACGATCGACACGACGCCCAGGGGAAGGAAGCACAGGATCGTGGACAGGATTGCCCACACGAGATAGTTGGGCGGCGGTGGGCTCACAGATCCTGGGGCTCCGTAGCCGCCGTAAGGAGACGGTGGCGGTGGCGGTGGCGGTGCCGGGCTGCCGTAGTCAGACATGCGAGACCCTTTCGTCGTGAGCGCAGCCAGCCTGCTGGCGCGGCGCCCGAGGAACGCTATCGGATGTTCCCTGCTGACGTCCGCACAATCAGGCGAACATGCGAGCCTAGAGCGCTCGGCGGCGGGCCACTTCATACAGGGTGACGCCCGTGGCGATACCGGCATTGAGAGACTCCACGGCCGAGGACATCGGGATCGACACGATCTGGTCGCAGGTCTGGCTGACCAACCGCGAGAGCCCCTTGCCCTCGGAGCCGACCACGATGACCAGCGGCTCCTTGGCCAGCTGGAGCTCGGGCAGCTGCACGTCGCCATCCATGTCGAGGCCCAGGACGAAGAAGCCGGCCCTGCGGAAGTCCTCCAGGGTTCGGGTCAGGTTGCTGCACTGGGCGACCGGGATGCGAGCAGCCGCGCCGGCCGAGGTCTTCCACGCGGCAGCGGTCATGCCCACCGAACGTCGTTCCGGCACCACGACTCCGTGCCCCCCGAAAGCGGCGACCGATCGAAGGATCGCGCCGAGGTTGCGGGGGTCCGTGATGCCGTCAAGAGCGACGATCAGCGGTATGCCGGGTGCCTTGGGGTTGACCAGGTCGCTGGGGTGGGCATAGGCGTAGGCCGGGACCTGAAGGGCCAGGCCCTGGTGGACTCCGCCGTCGGTGAGCCGGTCGAGCTCGCCGCGAGGGGTCTCCAGGATCGAGAGGCCGCGACCCGTGGCGATCTTGAGGGCTTCACGGACCCGGTCGTCCGACTCGAGCCGGCCGGCGATGTACATCGTGGTCACGGGGATGTCCGCGCGCAGCGCCTCCAGCACGGAGTTGCGTCCGTAGACAATCTCGCTTGATCCCTTGGCCCGACGGGTCGAACCGGGACCACCACCGCGTGCGGGGCGGGCGCCTGGGGCGGCCGCCCGTTTGGCTCCGCGGACCGCTGCCTTGTGCGCCGGGTGCTTGGTGCGATCGGTGGCCTTGGGGGTTGCGCCGCGGGCTTCGAGACCCTTGCGTCGTTGGCCGCCGCTGCCAGAGCTCGGACCCTTCTTGGGCCCTCGGATGGCGCCTCGGCGCTGGGAGTTTCCAGGCATGTTCGGTCGGCCTTTCAGGCGTCGGTACGTCGGGCCAGCGACCAGCGCGCGCCCGAGGCTGTGTCCTCGACAACGATGCCCGCTGCCGTGAGCTGATCGCGGATCCGGTCTGCCAAGGTGAAGTCGCGTGCCGCACGGGCTGCCGCGCGCGCCTGGATACGGTCCCTCACGAGTGCATCCAACGCCATCATCGTCTCGTCCACACCATTGCCCGAAGTCGAGCTCCATTGCAGCTGAAGCGGATTGACGCCGAGAACCTCGGTCATGGCGACGACCTTCAGGGCCAGCTGCTTGGCCTCGTCCTCGTCTCCTTCGTCGAGTGCGGTGTTGCCGGCTCGCACGGTCTCGTGGATGACCGCCAGAGCGCTGGAGACATTGAGATCGTCGTCCATGGCGGCCGCAAACCCGGGCGAGAAGTCGGCGGAGCTGGCGAACCAGCCACCCACCAGTGCCCGATGCAAGAAGCCCTCGATGCGATCAACCGCCGCCTCGGCCTCGCGAAGTGACCCCTCGTGATACTCGATGGTGGAGCGGTAGTGGGCCGCGCCCAGGTAGTAGCGCAGCACGAGCGGGCGCGCGACCTTGGTGATCTCGGTGACCAGCAGCGCGTTGCCCAGCGACTTGCCCATCTTCTCGCCGCCCATGGTCACCCACGCGTTGTGCAGCCAGTAGTTGGCGAAGCCGAGGCCGGCCGCGCGCGACTGGGCCTGCTCGTTCTCGTGGTGCGGGAAGCGCAGGTCGACGCCTCCGCCGTGGATGTCGAAGGTGTCGCCGAGGTACTTTCGTGCCATCGCGGAGCACTCGAGGTGCCAGCCCGGACGGCCCTGCCCGTATGCCGTGGGCCAGCTCGCCGTCTCCGGCTCACCTGCCTTGTGGCCCTTCCACAACGCGAAGTCGCGCGGATCGCGTTTGCCGCGCGGGTCGGCGTCGGCAGCGGCCTCCATGTCGTCGATCCGCTGGTGGGTCAGCTCGCCGTAGGCCGGATAGCTGCGCACGTCGAAGTAGACGTCGCCGCTGTCGTCCTGGGCGGCATAAGCGTGGCCCTTGTCGATCAGGGTCGCCATCAGGTCCTGCATCTCGGTGATGTGACCGGTCGCCCGCGGTTCGTAGGTGGGTGGCAGGACCCCGAGCAGGTCGAGGGCGTCGTTGGTGGCCCGTTCGTTGGCGTAGCTCCAGGCCCACCACGGCGTCCCGGACTCGGCGGACTTGGCCAGGATCTTGTCGTCGATGTCGGTGATGTTGCGGACCAGGGTGACGTCATAGCCATGCCCGAGGGTCAGCCAGCGACGCAGGATGTCGAACGCGACGGCAAACCTGACGTGCCCGATGTGCGGAGCGCCCTGGGTTGTGAGCCCACACACGTAGATGCCGGCCTTGCCCTCGGTGATCGGGACGAAGTCGCGCAGCTCTTGCGAAGCGGTGTCGTACAGGCGGATGCTCACCCGCCAAGGTTACCGGCGAGTCGACCGCGCCCGAGCCAGCCGACCGATCGGGGGTAGCTCAGGGCGTGGCGAAGACGATCGCCGTGGCGATGGCGGCAATGCCCTCGCCGCGGCCGGTGAGCCCGAGCCCGTCGGTGGTTGTCGCCGAGACCGACACCGGAGCGGACACCACGGCGCTCAACACGGTCTGGGCCTCTGCACGGCGTGGACCCAGCCGCGGGCTGTTGCCGATGACCTGGATGGCGATGTTGCCGATGACGAAGCCGGCAACGGTCACGATCCGCGCAGCCTGCGCCAGCAGCTCAATGCCAGCGGCGCCGGCCATCTCGGGGCGGTCGGTGCCGAAGTGGGTGCCCAGGTCTCCGAGTCCGGCGGCGGAGAAGAGCGCGTCGCACGCGGCGTGGGTGGCGACGTCGCCGTCGGAGTGCCCGGCCAGCCCGCGCTCACCGGGCCAGGTGAGCCCGGCCAGGGACAGCGTGCGGTCGTCGTCGGCATAGGGGTGGACGTCCACGCCAACCCCGATACGTGGCGTGGGAATGGGCTGGGCGCCAGGGTCGGCGAAGGGTCGCGGGCTATCTGACATGGCTGCGATCCGGCATGGGGACATCCTGCAGCAAGGCCGTCGCGACCGCGAGGTCGGCCGCGGAGGTGATCTTGAGCGCCCGTCGATCGCCGTCGACGACATGCACGTGTCCCCCGCTCTGCTCGACCAGACCGGCATCATCGGTGGCCGAGGCCCCGCCGGCATAGGCCCGCTCGAGGACCTCGCGCAGGAACCCTTGCGGAGTCTGTATGCCGCGCAGCGTCTCGCGATCAGGAGTTGCCAGCACGAGACCCTGCGCGTCGACAACCTTGATGGTGTCGGTCACGGGCAGGCCGGGAACGACGGCGGAATGGCCCTCGCGCACGGCGTGGATCACCCGGGCGAACAGGTCTGCCGGTGCCAGGCACCGGGCGGCGTCGTGAACCAGGACGATGCCGTCGTCGGGGCGCAGCGCTGCAAGTCCGGCCACCACCGAGGCCGACCGGTCGGCGCCCCCCGCCACGACGTCGATGCGGGGGTCCTGACCGGCCAGATCGCGTGACTGGTCCAGGTGGGAGCCGGGCGTCACGATGACCACGTGTGCGACGTCAGCACAACCCAAGACGCCCCGCAGGGCGTGAGCCAGTAACGGCTCCCCGCACAACGGGGCGAATGCCTTGGGCATGCCAACTCCGAGCCGCACACCGCTTCCGGCGGCGACCAGGACTACGGCAACGTTCAGGAGGCGAGAACCTCGTCGAGGATGGCCTCAGCCTTGTCCTCGTTGGTCTTCTCGGCGAGCGCGAGCTCGGAGACGAGGATCTGACGGGCTTTGGCCAGCATGCGCTTCTCGCCGGCGGAGAGGCCACGGTCCTTGTCACGACGCCACAGGTCACGCACAACCTCGGCAACCTTGATGACATCACCTGAGGCAAGCTTCTCGAGGTTGGCCTTGTAACGGCGCGACCAGTTGGTCGGCTCCTCGGTGTGCGCCGCGCGCAGGACGTCGAAGACACGCTCCAGGCCCTCGGGGCCAACGACGTCGCGAACACCCACGAGATCGCAGTTGTCGGCGGGCACCTCGATGGTCAGATCGCCTTGGGCAACCTTGAGCACCAGGTAGATTTTTTCCTCGCCCCTGACGGTGCGAGTCCTCATCTGTTCAATCAAAGCCGCACCGTGGTGCGGGTAAACAACCGTCTCGCCGACCTTGAACGCCATGTGTGTTGTACCCCTTTCGCGACCTTAAGGATAGCACGGCGCGCTGGTATGACAGGACCAACGACAGGGCGTTTCTGCAGGTCAGGGCGATGAGGATACCCATTTTGGTCCCTTTTGCTGTATTGACAGAAGGGTATTTCGCATGCATCGCGCAGGGTCATACCTGTCTTTTGACGTCGTCAGGCAACACGATGTCCGTCGTTGCGTCGTCACGATGTCCGTCGTTGCGTCGTCAACCAGTGCGGCCGGTAGGCTGCCACGCGTGAAGCTTCGACGCCTCAGGCCTGCCACGTTTTCGGGATTTCGGGGCACCCGGGCCGCCCCGGTCCGCGCGGCCACCACGCTGGCAAGGACGCTGGCCGCGACCGTGGCGAGCGCCGCGGTGCTCTCCGGTTGCCAGGTCATGTCGCCGATTCAGACCACCGTGCCCTACCAAGCGGCCAACGGCGTGGCGGTTGACCTCGGCGCGGTGCAGATTCGCGACCTTGTGGTCGTCTCCCGCGCCAAGGGAGAGGTCGGCACGCTGTCCGGGATGGTGGTCAATACGAGCGCCCAGTCCGTCACTATCAGCTTCACCGCCGGTGCTACCGGCGGGTCGGTGCTGGCCCAGGCCCCCGCGGACAAACAGACCCGACTCTCGGGGGTTGCGGGCACGGCGCCGGTCACCCTCCCGAACATCGACGCCGCCCCCGGCGACATCGTCACGCTGACGGTCAGCACGCCGGCCGCCGGGGCGTCCGAGGTCTCGGTGCCCGTCCTGCTGCCCGACGGCATCTACGCCAACATCACCCCTGCGCCGCTCGTCACCGCTAGTCCCTGAGCCGCACGCCCTCAAGGCCACGACAGCTCACTGCTCAGGGGTTCTCGAACTTGTAGCCCAGACCGCGCACGGTGACGATGAACTGCGGGTTCGGCGGGTCAGGCTCGACCTTGGCGCGCAGGCGCTTGACGTGGACGTCCAGCGTCTTGGTGTCACCGACGTAATCGCTACCCCACACCCGGTCGATGAGCTGCATCCGGGTCAGCACCCTGCCCGAGTTGCGTAGCAGGATCTCGAGCAGCTCGAACTCCTTGAGCGGCAACGCGATCGGCGCCCCGTTGACCGTGACCGTGTGTCGCTCGACGTCCATGCGTACCGGGCCTGACTCCACCGTGGCGGGCATCAGCTCCTCGGGCTCGTGACCGCGACGCAGCACCGCCTTGATCCGGGCCAGGAGCTCACGGCTGGAGTACGGCTTGGTGACGTAGTCGTCCGCCCCGATCTCGAGCCCGACCACCTTGTCGATCTCGCTGTCCTTGGCGGTGAGCATGATGACCGGCACGGACGAACGCTGCCTTAGGGCACGGCATACGTCCATCCCTGACAGGCCCGGGAGCATCAGGTCGAGCAGCACGAGGTCAGCCCCTGAGCGGTCGAAGTCCGCCAACGCGTCCGGACCGGTCTCGGCCACCGACACCTCGTAGCCCTCCTTGCGCAGCATGTAGGACAGCGGGTCGGAGAACGACTCCTCGTCCTCGACCAGCAGGATGCGCGTCATCAGGTGACCTCTCGGGAGCGGTGGCCAGTGCCCGGGAGCCCAGGAAGTTCCGAGAGACCAGCGGGTATGACGGGTGCCTCGTCGTCGCTCGTGGGGGCCGCCGGCAGACGCATCGTGAACGTCGAGCCGTGGCCCTCCTCGCTCCAGACCGTGACCTCTCCGCCGTGGTTGGCGCAGATATGCTTGACGATGGCCAGGCCCAGGCCGGTGCCGCCGGTGTCTCGGGACCGTGCGGCGTCGATGCGGTAGAACCGCTCGAAGATCCGCGCCTGCTCGCTCTTGTGGATGCCGTGGCCCTGGTCGGAGACCGCGATCTCGACGAGCCCCTCCTCGGAACGCACGCTGACCGCGACCCGGGTTCCTGGGTCGGAGTAGTGGATGGCGTTGCCGACCAGGTTGCGGATGGCGGTGGCGAGCAGGTCCGCGTCGCCGAACACCTGGGCGCCGGGCGACAGGGACGACACGATCTCGATGGCTCGGGACTCGGCCACCAGCCGGGACTGGTCGATGGCCGCGGTGGCCGCCAGCGCGACGTCGACCAGTACGGGCTCGTGCAGGGTGTCGGCGATCTGCAGCCGCGAGAGGTCGACGATCTCCTGGACCAGGCTGGTGAGCCGCGTGCTCTCCACCTGCATCCGGCGGGCAAAGCGGGCCACCGCCTTGGGATCATCCTTGGCTTCCAGGACGGCGTCGGACAGCAGCACCAGCCCGCCGACGGGGGTCTTGAGCTCGTGGCTGACGTTGACGACGAAGTCGCGACGGACCTCCTCGACCCGTCGAGCCTTGGTGCGGTCGTCCACCAGCAGGAGGATGAACGCACTGCCCAGCGGACCCACGCGCACGCCGACGGTGATCCGGCCGCGGCCCAGCGGACCTCGGGGCAGATCGAACTCGACCTCCTGGATCTCGCCGTCGCGTCGGACCTGTCGGGCCAGGTCGCGCAGCTCGTCGTGGACCAGGTTGTCGTCGCGGACCAGCCCGTGCGCCACGGCCCAGGGGCTGGTGCTCACGACGGCGTCAGCTGCGTCGAGCACGATCGCGCCCGAGCGCAGCACGGCGAGGACAGCAGAGACGCCGGGCGGCAGTGCGTGGGGGTCCACCGGTTGCGGCACGCTCCGCTGCGACCGGTCGGACAGGCGGACCGAGGCCACCGAGACGGCACCGATCACCAGCCCGAGCAAGCCGCCGAGAACTGCCTCAATCGTGGGGTCCACGGGACTCAGCGTACGCACGGCATACGCACGACCCGACGCTTTTCGGGGCCAGCAGCACCCGATCCCGCATGCGGCACCCTACTGTTCACCTCAACGCCGAAGATCGTTCACCGGTGGGTGCGACTCTTGACAGGCAGACGGGCGACGCGTGCCCGCCATACGTGCCCGCCATACAAGATGGGGAACCATGCGCAACACGTTCCATGAGGACCTGGACAAGATCTCCGACCAGCTGGTCGAGATGACCCGACTTGCCGGGTCGGCCATGTCCCGCGCGACCACGGCACTGCTGGACGCCGACCTGCACCTGGCCGAGACCGTCATCGCCGCGGACGAGCAGATCGACGCGCTGCGCAAAGACCTGGACGACCGCGCCATCGACCTGCTGGCCCGTCAGCAACCGGTCGCCACCGACCTTCGCATGGTCGTCACCGCGATGCGGATGAGCGCCGACCTCGAACGGATGGGCGACCTCGCCCGGCACATCGCCAAGGTGGCCCGGCTGCGGTACCCGAACTCCGCGATCCCGCCAGTGATGCGCTCCACCGTCCTGGAGATGGGTCAGGTGGCCGCGCGGATCGTGGCCAAGACCGGGTCGGTCATCGCCGGCAAGGACATCGAGTCGGCGCTTGCCCTGGAGCGCGACGACGACGAGATGGACCGCCTGCACCGCGACATCTTCAACATGCTGATGGACGACAAGTGGACTGCCGGCACCGAGGCGGCGGTCGACGCAACCCTGGTCAGCCGCTACTACGAGCGGTTCGCCGACCACGCCGTATCCGTGGCGCGCCGGGTCGTCTATCTGGTCACCGGTGAATGGCAGCCCGACTACGCGTTGGACAACGAAGAGATCTAGCGGACAACGAAGAGATCTCGCCCGGCTCGCTGACGGCGAGCTAGCGGCCTTGGTTGGCGACAGCCGCGGCCGCAGCTTTGGCAGCCTCGGGGTCGAGGTACTCCCCGCCGGCGATGAGCGGCTTGAGGTCGTCGTCGAGGCGGTAGATGAGCGGCATACCGGTGGGGATGTTGAGCCCGGAGATGGCCTCGTCGCTGATGCCGTCGAGGTGCTTGACGATCCCGCGCAGGCTGTTGCCGTGGGCCGCGACCAGGACGGTCAGGCCGGCGCGCAGGTCGGGCACGATCGCGCTCTCCCAGTAGGGCAGCATCCGCGTGATGACGTCCTTGAGGCACTCGGTGGCGGGCGGGCCACCTTCGATGTCCGCATAGCGCGGGTCGTGGGCCTGGCTGAACTCGTCATCGGCCGGCTGCGGCGGCGGCGGGACGTCGAAGGATCGGCGCCAGGTCATGAACAGCTCCTCGCCATACTGCGCGAGGGTCTCCTTCTTGTTCTTGCCCTGAAGCGCGCCGTAGTGACGCTCGTTCAGACGCCACGAGCGCTTCACCGGGATCCAGTGACGATCGGCGGCGTCCAGGGAGATGTTGGCGGTGTTGATGGCCCGTCGCTGCAGCGAGGTGTGCACCACGTCGGGGAGCAGGCCGGCCTCCTTGAGCTGCTGGCCGCCGCACAGGGCCTCGGCCCGCCCCTTGTCGGTCAGGTCGACATCGACCCAGCCGGTGAAGAGGTTCTTGGCGTTCCACTCGCTCTCGCCGTGGCGGAGAAGAATGAGCGTGAAAGGTGCGGAAGCGGTCATGCCTACGAGTCTATTTGCTCATCCCGATCGGGCCCGAGCAGGTGTCGGAAGGCCTCGAGGTTGACGGTGGACTCGCCGCGCGAGCTGCGCCAGGCCCACTCCTTCTTGATCGACTCAAGGAAGCCCATCGCAAGCAGCTCGTTGAACGCGCCGTCGGCCGCCTCCAGGACGACACCGAAGATCTGGTCCAGGTATGCCGCGTTCGCAGCCGCGAGCGGCACCCGACCGGTGACGTAGACGTCGCCGTCCTTGTCGATGCCGTAGGCGAGGCCGGGCAGCTTGAGGTTGCGGCGCAGCAGGTAGGCGTAGACGGCCTCGTGGTTCTCGTCGGGGTTGCGCACGACGAATGCCGAGATCGACAGGGACTGGTCGCCGACGACGACGGAACACACCGTGTTGAGCTTTTTGTCGCCCGGAAGCGTGACGACGAGCTCGCCGGGGCGACGGCCGGGCTCCCACGCGATGCCGGCCTCGTCGAGGAACGTACGTACGGACTGCTGGGTCGCGTCGCTGGTGTTCGGACCCTGGCTGGAGCCCGGGCTGTCGCTGGTGCTCTCAGCGCCTTCGATCACAGGGTCAACATGTCCGGGACGATGCTGAGATGCGGGACGTCACTGTCGACCGGGGGGGCGGTACGCGCAGCGGTGGCCTCGCTGTAGACCTCGAGCAGACGATCGGTCGTGGCCGCCCAGCTGAACTGCGATGCGTGCTGAACAGCGTTACTGCTCAACAACATTCGGTAGTCAGTATCATCCAGCAGGCTCTCGAGGCCGGCGCTCCAGTCGGCCGCTTCGTGCCCCTGGATGAGCAGGCCGCCGTCGCCCACGGCAAAGGGCAGGCCCCCGACGGCAGCGGCGACAACCGGGGTCCCACAAGCCTGGGCCTCGACGGCAACCAGACCGAACGACTCGCTGTATGACGGGACGGCGACGAGGTCGGCAGCGCGGTACCACTGGGCGAGGGTGGCGCGATCGACCGGAGGCACGAAGCGCACCTGGGCGTCGATACCGAGCTGTTGCGCCAGCTCGTGCAACAGGCGGGGCTTGCTGAGACCAGAGCCGCTGGGGCCGCCGAGAACGACAACCACGAGCTTCTGGCGCAGCTCGGGTCGGCGCGCGAGCAGCTGCGCCGCCGCCTTGAGCAACACGTCGGGAGCCTTGAGCGGCTGGATCCGACCCACGAAGAGCAGCACCTGCGCGTCGAGGGGCAGCCCCACCTGGGCGCGGGCTTCGGCCATGTCCCCTGGTGTGAACAGCTCGAGGTCGACGCCGGGCGACACGACACGCACCTTGCGGTGGTCGGCGGCATACAGGTCGATGAGCTCGCCGGCCTCGCCCGTGGTGTTGGCCACCAGGCGGTCCGCAGCCTCGACGACCTGGGTCTCGCCGATCTCGCGACCGAGCGGCTCGGGCGTATCGCCCTCTGCCATCTGGGCGTTCTTGACGCGAGCCATCGTGTGCATGGTGTGCACCAGCGGCACGTGCCAACGGTCTGCCGCCAGCCAGCCGACCTGTCCGGAGAGCCAGTAGTGGGAGTGGACCAGGTCGTACCAGCCCTCGGGCCGGGCCGCCTCGGCACGCATGACGCCCTGGGCGAAGGCACACAGCTGGCCCGGCAAGTCTTCTTTGGCCAGGCCCTCGAACGGCCCGGCGATGACGTTGCGGACGTGGACCCCTGGCGCCAGCTCGGACTGTAAAGGCATATCGCCAGCGGTCATCCGGGTGAAGATCTCAACCTCGATGCCGCGTCGTGCCAGCTCCTTGGAGACCTCTGCGACGTAGACGTTCAGGCCACCCGCGTCA
>Ga0209638_1002285_pt1 | contig 11813 bp, 13 predicted proteins | sample BarGraNGADG00211_FD_184490 | JGI IMG/M metagenome (GOLD analysis project Ga0209638, IMG submission 184490) | Arctic peat soil microbial communities from Barrow, Alaska - Barrow Graham LP Ref core NGADG0002-211 (SPAdes) (version 2) | ecosystem: Environmental > Terrestrial > Soil > Wetlands > Peat... | reverse complement strand
CCCGGCAAAAGCCATTTCACGAATTTTTGCCCGCGCCAGACCGAAATGCTGGAACGTGCCACGAGGACGACCGGTGATCGCGCAACGATTGCGCTGACGGGTCGGATTTGCGTTGCGCGGAAGCTTCTGCAGACCCAGGCGAGCGGCGGCGCGTTCTTCATCGCTGCGCTTGACATCGCGTGAAATCGCCCTGAGTTCGGCGTGTTTCTTCGCGTATTTGGCCACCAGTTTGTCGCGCTTGAGCTCGCGCTCGATTAAAGCCATCTTAGCCACGGGTCACCTCAGTCTTAAAGGGAAAACGAAAGCCAGCGAGCAGTGCCTTGCACTCTTCGTCAGTCTTGGCCGTTGTGGTGATACTGATATTGAGCCCACGCAAGGCATCGACCTTGTCATATTCAATTTCAGGGAAAATAATCTGCTCTTTAACGCCGATGTTGTAATTACCCCGGCCATCAAAGGCGCGCACCGAAATGCCACGGAAGTCGCGCACCCGAGGCAGCGCGACGGTGACAAAGCGGTCGAGAAACTCATACATTTGCACACCGCGCAAGGTGACCATGCAGCCGATCGCCTGATTCTCGCGAATCTTGAAGCCCGCAATGGCCTTCTTGGACATGGTGACCACCGGTTTTTGACCGGCAATCTTGCTCATGTCGCTGACGGCGTGATCCATCACTTTTTTGTCGGCGACCGCCTCGCTCACGCCCATATTCAAGGTGATTTTGGTCAGGCGTGGAACCTGCATCACGGAGGTATAGCCAAACTTGGCCATCAGCTCCGGCGCTACTTTTTCGCGATAGTGTTGTTGCAAACGAGCCATGTTTATGCCACCTTGATTTCTTCACTGCTGGACTTGTAAACGCGAACGCGCTTACCGTCAGCCAACAGCTTGATGCCAACCCGGTCCGCCTTGCCCGTGGCAGCATTAAAAATTGCCACATTGGACTGATGGATGGGCATCGCTTTTTCAACGATGCCGCCGGTTGTACCTTTGAGAGGATTGGGTTTGGTGTGTTTTTTCACCAGATTGACACCCTCAACCAGCACGTGAGAGTCGTCCTTGCGCAGCGTAATTTTGCCGCGCTTGCCTTTGTCGCGCCCGGTGAGCACGATGATGTCGTCGCCTTTGCGAATCTTGTTCATGGCGGTCCTTACAAAACTTCAGGAGCCAAAGACACGATCTTCATGAACTTCTCGGTACGCAACTCGCGCGTCACCGGTCCGAAGATACGGGTGCCAATCGGCTCCAATTTGGCGTTCAGCAATACCGCTGCATTGCCGTCGAATTTGACCAGGGAGCCGTCGCTGCGACGGATGCCCTTGGCAGTGCGAACCACCACCGCGCTATAAACCTCGCCTTTTTTGACGCGGCCACGCGGCGCAGCTTCTTTAATACTGACTTTGATGACGTCGCCAACGCTGGCGTAACGACGCTTGGAGCCACCCAGCACCTTGATGCACAGGACAGACTTGGCGCCGGTGTTGTCAGCGACTTCTAATCGAGATTCAACTTGGATCATTTCAATTGTTCCCAACTTGCACCAGAAACATCACAGCGCCAACCCTTAAGTCAGCAGCCCGTCAGTTACTGGTCAGTCTTGGGCCTGTCGTTTGCGATATGAACCACTCACATTGCATTCGTTAGGCAGATACTTCATACTTTTTCTAGCGAAGAGCAGGATTATGCCTTACTTTTGCACCCTCGTTCCAAATTTTTATTCAAACTGAGAACGAATACGAACATTATTCACTATTTCAAGATGCCCATGACCTATCTACTCGCCCTCGATCAGGGCACCTCCAGTTCACGCAGTATTGTGTTTGACGCCGACGGGCACATCGTGGCCCAGGCCCAGCAGGAGCTCACCCAAATCTACCCACAACCGGGCTGGGTCGAGCACGACCCCATGGAGATCTGGCGCAGCCAGCTCACTACCGCGCGTCAGGCGCTGGCCAAGGCGGGCATTGGGGCGCGCGACGTGAAAGCCGTTGGCATCTCCAATCAGCGTGAAACCACCCTGGTCTGGCAACGCAAGACGGGGCTACCGATCCATAACGCCATCGTCTGGCAAGACCGCCGCACCGGGCCGACCTGTGCCGCTTTGCGCGAGCGCGGCCTGGCGCAAACGATCCAGGCTAAAACCGGTTTGCTGGTGGACGCCTATTTCTCTGGCACCAAACTCAAATGGATTCTGGACAACGTGCCCGGTGCGCGCCAACAAGCGGCCAATGGCGAACTCGCCTTTGGCACGGTTGACAGTTGGCTGATCTGGCAGCTCACCCAGGGCCGGGTACACGCTACCGACGTCAGCAACGCCTCGCGCACCCTGCTGTTCAATGTGCACAGCAACCAGTGGGACGACGAGCTGCTGCAAGCGCTCGACCTTCCGGCCAACCTGCTGCCCCGCGTCATGTCGTCAAGCGCGTTGTACGGTGAAGTTGGCGCTGATTTACTCGGCGCGGCCATCCCGATTGGCGGTGTCGCGGGCGACCAGCAAAGCGCCCTGTTTGGCCAGGCTTGCTTCAAGGCAGGCATGGTGAAAAACACCTATGGTACCGGCTGCTTCATGTTGATGCATACCGGGCCGAATTTCAAAACTTCAACCAACGGTCTGATCAGCACCAGCGCTGCGCAAACCACGGCACAAACCGAATTTGCCATTGAAGGCAGTGTGTTTGTCGGCGGCGCCGTAGTGCAGTGGTTGCGCGACGGCCTGCACGCCATTGCCGGCAGCTCAGAAGTACAAGCCTTGGCGCAGAGTGTGCCCGATGCCGGTGGCGTCATGGTGGTGCCCGCTTTTACCGGCTTGGGCGCGCCTTACTGGAAGCCTGACGCGCGTGGCTCCATTACCGGACTTACCCGAGGCAGCAATGTGGCGCATATTGCGCGTGCGGCGCTGGAGAGCATCGCCTTCCAGAGTGCCGCCTTGTTGCAAGCCATGAACCGCGATGCAATGCAAGGCGCAGGCGCAACGGTGACGGAGTTGCGCGTCGATGGCGGTGCTTGCGTCAATGATCTGCTGATGCAGTTTCAGGCCGATTTGCTGGGCATCCCGGTGTTGCGGCCCGCAGTGACCGAGACCACTGCGCTCGGTGCGGCCTATCTGGCTGGACTCGCCACTGGAGTCTATCAAAGCACGGACGAACTGAGTCATTTGTGGCACGTTGAGCACCGCTTTTTACCCACTTTGCCACCCGAGCGCGCCCAGGAACTGATGGCGCGCTGGGAACACGCGGTGCGCCAGACTGTGGCTTGATTAAACTCTTCTCCTTTTGCACAGGAATAACCATGACTCTTCGCATTGCGTTCATCGGCGGCGGCAACATGGCCAGCGCCATCATCGGCGGACTGCTCAAAAATGGCATCCCACTTAGCCAAATTGATGTAGTGGAACCCATGGCCGAGGCCCGCGACAAACTGCAAAGCAGCTTCAGCCTACAAGCCCACTCGCAAGCCGGTCCCTTTTTGACGCAAGCAGACTTGGTGGTTTGGGCGGTCAAGCCGCAAACTTTCAAACAAGCCACGCTGGCTGTTGCACCCTTTACCGCCAACGCTTTGCATCTGAGTGTGGCGGCCGGTATTCCCAGCACCAGCATCGCCCACTGGCTCGGAACTGAGCGCGTGGTACGCGCCATGCCCAACACACCGGCACTGATAGGCAAAGGCATTACGGGCCTGTTTGCACGTTCCGGCATCACCAGCGCAGACAAAGACTGGATCGCTCAGGTGATGGCCACCACTGGCGAATTTCTTTGGCTCGCCACTGAAGACTTATTGGATGCGGTGATTGCCGTTTCAGGCTCCGGCCCGGCCTACCTGTTTTACTTGATGGAAGCCATGACCACGGCGGGCACCGAGATGGGTCTGACACACGAGCAAGCGCACCAGTTGACAGTAGCAACCTTTATTGGTGCAGGCGAACTGGCCAAACGATCCAGTGAGTCACCCAAGTTGTTGCGCCAACGTGTTACCTCCCCAGGCGGAACCACCTTTGCCGCCATCGCCTCTATGGAAGACGATGATATGCAAGCCCTGCTGATCAACGCGATGTACGCCGCCCGCAAACGGGCCAAGGAATTGAATGATGAGTTTGGCAGCGCCTGAAGGCAGTTTTCATTGCAGCGCATAACTCACGGCAATGCCAGCAAACAGCGTACAGCCGAGCCAGTGATTCAGACGAAACGCCTTGAAGCAGCCTTCGCGCGAACGGCTGCGGATCAAGCTGTAATGCCACGCCACTTGGCCAAAGGCCAGCGTCATGGCGATAGAAAGCACAGCCCCTTGCGCATATTTCATAAGGACCGCATCCCAGATGACAACATAAGAAAAATAGCTGAGCAGAATCACCGGTACATCCAAACGCCCGAGCGTGATGGCCGAGGTTTTCATGCCCAGCCGCAAATCATCATCGCGATCGACCATGGCGTACTCGGTGTCATAGGCAAACACCCAGAACAAGTTACCCAGCAACAAGACCCAGGCCAGCGGCGGCACGCTGTCTTGCATGGCCGAGAAGCTCAATGAATCGGCGCCGCGCACGGCCGAAAAAGCCATCGGAATGCCAAAACTGAAGGCAACGCCCAGCACCGCCTGCGGCATCGAGACGAAACGTTTGGCATAAGGGTAAACCAGTGCAATCACCAGTGCCAGGAACGACCATGCAATGGTCGCTGCATTGGTGGTCAGCACCAGGGCAAAGGCCAGCAGCGCCAACAGCGCGCCCAGTCCCAGCGCTTCTTTGACCGACAGTGCTCCAGTGGTCACAGGACGCTGCGCTGTGCGTTTGACGTGCCGATCAAAGTCACGATCAGCCACGTCGTTGATGCAGCAGCCCGCGCTTCGCATCAGGATCGTGCCCAGCGTGAACACAAGCAGTAAATGCCATCCGGGAAAACCCCCTGCGGCAAGCCATAGCGCGCTCAAGGAGGGCCACAACAGCAACAGCCAACCGGCCGGACGATTCCAGCGAATCAGCGCCAGATAAAGAGCAAGACGCCGGCGAAAACGGAAATAAATAGGATTCACGGTAAAACCATCAAAATAAGCGCAGCACAACCGGCAACTCGCAGACGATTGGCGCAATTCCAGTCTCCAGACAAGAAACCTGAACCCACCAAGGGATGCTCTGCATCCCAAGGAATGCCAACAAGAGTTGATTTACGTCAATAGCATAGTTCAAAAGACGGATAGCATCAGCCCAGGAGACAACTATGTTCGATCAGCCTATCAAAAACGTCATGGAGCAGAAGAAATTTTTGACTGCTTCACCCCAAACCACAGTCAGCGACGCTGCCAGACTGATGGCAAGCAAGAACGCAGGCGCCATCCTGGTCCTAGCCAACGATAGCCTGGTCGGCATTTTTACCGAGCGCGATGTGGTGTTCCGCGTCATCGCCAAGGGATTGGATGCCAAAACCACACAACTCAGCCAGGTTATGACCGCCGCGCCCAAGACGCTGGGTCCGGGCAAATCATACGGACACGCCCTGCTGCTGATGCAAGAGAACGGTTTTCGTCATGTCCCGGTCGTTGAAAATGGTCGCGCCATTGGCATCATCTCGTCGCGCAACGCAATGGATCCCGACCTGGAAGAATTCGTCTCAGACGAACGGCGCCGGGAGCACTACCGCTAGCAGCCGGCCAGCCATCGCCCCGGACCGCCTTCGCGGTCATCAAGGCGCCGGGTTTTTGTCTAACGTTTACGCAGCAAGTTGACTCGCATTGGTCGCACGAAGTGAGCGCCGTCTGCCGTCATGTGCGGCTCAAAGCGGGCACGCACTGCTTGCAAAACAAGGGCGTCAAGCTGGTGATTGGCATAGGTGACGCCCATCATGCGCTCCTCAAAGTCGGCAAAGTCGCGGTAATGAACCGGCATCTCAAAAAGCGTCTCGGAAACTTGCTCCCAGACACCCGAGGCAACCGCCTGCTGTACCTCGCGCAGCGCTGCGCCGCGCACACGCTCCTCGTCGTTGAACAGGCGGATGACCTCGTTGTATGCACCGGCAAACACCGGCTCGGAGATATACAGCAGGCCTTTGGGCTTGAGCACACGATGCACCTCGGCCAGCGCCAAGCGCATTTGATCCACCGGGACATGGTGCAAGGACTTGAGCATCAGTGCCAGATCGAAACGCCCGGCCTCAAAAGGAATCGCCTGCGCACCGGCCGCCACAAAGTGCAGGCGTTGCTGCGGGTTCTGCAAGTTCTTGGCATGCTGACGCTGGTCCACTTCCAGGCCGGTCACCTCGCAGCTTGGGTAGCGAACAAGCAACTGACGCGAAAGTTGTGCCGCACCGCAGCCCAATTCAACAATCATCCGGTGCTGGTCCAGATCGACCAGCGCTTGCAGCAAATCAAGTTCGTCGGCTATCAGTGGCAGGTTCATCAAATGCACTCCTTTATCTGCTTTGAGCCAGGGTTTGCTGCGCGAGTCGAAGCACCGGCGCATTGATCATACGGCAGCCAGACGCAAAGCCTTGGCGGTGATCTCCTCGGTGCCAATCTGGCATTGTGGTTTTCCCCATAGGCATCGGATATTTTGTTTCTACAATCGACGCCGAACGGGGCGAGGTTCCGCTCGAATAGCTTTTTCCACAATTAGGAGATATCAGATGAAGATTTCCAGATTATTGATTGGTTTGCTGGTCAGTTGCGCGGCTTGGTCGGTCAGCGCCCAGACCATCATCAAGTTCAGCCACGTGGTGGCGGTGGACACGCCCAAGGGGCAAGCCGCTTTGTTCTTTGCCAAAAGGGCGGGCGAACTGACCAAGGGCAAGGTCAAGGTGGAGGTCTATGCCAACAGTTCCTTGTACAAGGATGGCGAAGAGATGTCTGCCTTGCAGATGGGTTCCGTGCAGATGCTGGCACCTTCACTGGCCAAGTTTGGTCCGCTCGGTGTAAAAGAGTTCGAAGCCTTTGACTTCCCCTTCATGTTTGATGACACCGCCGAGCTGCACAAGATCACGATGGGCCCGGTTGGTGCAGCCATGCTGGCAAAGCTGGAACCCAAGGGCATCAAAGGTCTGGCTTACTGGGACAACGGCTTCAAGTCGTTCTCGGCCAACACACCGCTCAGGATGCCAGCCGACTACAAGGGCAAAAAGTTCCGTATCCAGTCCTCCAAGGTGCTGGAAGAGCAAATTCGCTCGGTCGGCGGCATTCCGCAGGTAATGGCTTTCTCCGAAGTTTATCAAGCACTCCAAACCGGCGTGGTCGATGGCACCGAGAACCCGATCTCCAACTTCTACACCCAGAAAATGCATGAAGTGCAAAAGCACCTCTCGATCACCAACCACGGCTACCTCGGCTACGCCGTCATCGCAAACAAGAAATTCTGGGACAGCTTGCCCGCTGACGTGCGTGGCCAGTTGGAACAGGCGATGAAGGAAGCCACTGTTTATGCCAACCAGATTGCACAAGAAGAAAATGACAAGTCTCTGGCCGGCGTAAAAGCCAGCGGCAAGACCACGGTTTACGTACCCAGCAAAGAAGAACGTTTTGCCCTGAAAAAGGCCATGGCCCCGGTGCACATCAAGATGGCAGACCGTGTCGGCAAGGAAACACTCCAGGAGTTCTACAAGGCAACCGGCTTTGATCCTGCCAAACTTTAAGCCTCACCATCATTGCGAGGAGTGTAACGATGTGGCAATCCACGAAGTCCGGGGCCATGGATTGCCGCGCTACGCTCGCAATGACGAAATATAGGGTCCGCGTCCAATATCTTCATAATTTCCCTTTTCCCTGACACTGTCTCGGAGCTCAAATCATGAAAATTCTTGATCACCTTGAAGAGTGGCTGGTCACCTTCCTGATGGCGGCTGCGACGCTGATCATCTTTGTTGCGGTGGTGCACCGTTACGCCGCCGGGTTGGCCATCCCCGGCGTGCAAGACTGGCTTTTGACACTCAACTTCGGTTGGGCGCAGGAGCTGACCATCATCATGTTTGTCTGGATGTGCAAGTTTGGCGCCGCTTACGGTGTGCGCACCGGTATTCACGTCGGTGTTGATGTGTTGATCAACCGTTTGAACGACAAGCTGCGCGCCAAGTTCGTCATTTTCGGCTTGTGCGCGGGCGCCTTGTTTACCGGCATTGTCGTGGTCCTGGCGACCGGCTTTGTCTGGGACAACGGTGCCCATCACGCCTGGTTCAACCTGCTCGGCCTGCCGGTGGACGGCATTCCCGAGGGGCCGACCACGCCTGACCTGGAAATGCCCACCTGGATGGTTTACAGCGCGGTGCCGCTGGGTAGCTGCCTGATGTGTTTTCGTTTCCTGCAAGTGATGGTCGGTTTTATAAAGACCGGCGAACTGCCGCATCATGACCAAGGCCATGTGGATGGCCTGGAAGCAGTCGTGCCGCCGCTTGACATCAACCCCTACGCCATGAAGGACAACCTGCATCCGGATGAGGCACCCGAGAGCCAAGGAGACGCAAAATGAACGCCTCCATCATCTTTGTGCTGTTGATCGTGCTCATGCTCACGGGCATGCCAATCTCCATTTCTCTGGGTCTGACGGTTCTGACCTTTCTGTTTGGCTTTACCCAAGTGCCGCTGGAGTCGGTGGCGCTCAAGCTGTTTACCGGCATCGAGAAGTTCGAGATCATGGCGATCCCGTTCTTCATATTGGCCGGCAATTTTCTGACCCACGGCGGCGTCGCCAAGCGCATGATCAACTTCGCCTCCAGCATGGTCGGCCACTGGTACGGCGGCCTGGGTCTGGCCGGTGTGTTGGCCTGCGCCCTGTTTGCGGCGGTGTCGGGCTCGTCACCGGCAACGGTGGTGGCGATTGGCTCGATCCTGATGCCCGCCATGGTCAGGGCTGGCTTTCCGAAAAGCTTTGGCGCCGGCGTCATCACCACCTCGGGCGCTTTGGGCATCCTGATTCCGCCCTCGATCGTGATGGTGATGTACTCGGTGGCCACCAATACTTCGGTCGGCTCTTTGTTCATGGCCGGTGTCGTGCCCGGCATCGCACTGGCCTGCGTGCTGGGCGGTGTGACCTGGTACCGGGCGCGCAAGTTCAACTACCCGCGCCTGCCCAAGGCAACCTGGGCCGAGCGCTTCACAGCCTTCAAGACCTCGGCATGGGGCTTGCTGCTGATCGTGATCGTGATGGGCGGCATCTACACCGGCCTGTTCACACCGACCGAAGCGGCGGCCATGAGCGCGGTCTATGCCTTTGTGGTGGCGGTATTTGTCTATAAGGATATGAAACTCAAGGATGTGCCGCGGGTTCTTCTGAACTCGGCCAATATGTCGGCGATGCTGCTCTACATCATCACCAACGCCGTGATGTTCTCCTTCATCATGGCCAATGAGAATATTCCGCAGGCACTGGCCGACTGGATGCTGGGCAATGGCCTGGGCATGGTGAGCTTCCTGCTGGCGGTCAACGTGATGCTGCTGCTGGCGGGCAACTTCATGGAGCCGTCCTCCATCGTGCTGATTTTTGCGCCGATCCTGTTCCCGGTGGCGATGAAGCTTGGCATTGACCCAGTGCACTTTGGCATCATCATGGTGGTCAATATGGAAGTTGGCATGTGCCACCCGCCGGTGGGCTTGAACTTGTATGTTGCATCGGGCATTACCAAAATGGGCATTACCGAATTGACGGTCGCCGTCTGGCCCTGGTTGCTGGCAATGCTGGGTTTCCTGATGGTCGTGACCTACTGGCCGTCCCTGTCGATCTGGCTGCCGCGTATGCTGGGGATGATGTAGCATCTTGGTCACCCCGAAGCGGCCCTGGGTGTGGCTCTACAACAAGGCCAACGCTGCGTAACCGACCACGCGGTCTTTGTCACCCGCCGTATCGCCTGAGTTGCAAAGCTCCAGCAGTTGAGGCTGCAAGTGGTGCTGCCGCGCCGCCAGCAGCAGGCCGTTGACCGGGGTGGCACCGCAAGCCTGTTCGTGGTTGATTGGGCCGCTCAGGTCCATGACGCATTGCACCGTCTGGCGATCAATCGCCTGCGCCGAGCGGTACGACAAAAAATGAGACAGGTCGGAGCTGACGACGATCAGCGTCTCGGCCCCGCCCCAGAGCGCCTCCAGCACTTGGGCCACCTCAGCCGCCGTGGCATCACCCACCGCCAGCGGCACCAGTTTGAAATCAGTCAGAACCATTTGCAGGAATGGCAGTTGCACTTCCAGCGAGTGCTCCTGCGCGTGGGCGGCCGGGCTCACGACGACTTGGGGCAAATGGCTGATGGCGTCCACCCCCGCCTGATCGATTTCAATCCTGCCCAAGGGTGTGGCGAAGACATCCGCGCCCGGTAGTGCCAAACCACGCACTGGCACCCGGTGTACCGGGCCCAGCAAAACCACGCGCCGGATCGTGTTGCGCCCGTTAGCGAGTCGCGCATAAGCCTGCGCCGCCGTCGCGCCGGAATAGATGTAGCCGGCATGCGGCACGATGATGGCCTTGGGCACTACCGCAGCACTGTCCATGCCGACTTTGGCTTCGGCCAACAGAGACAGCACTGTGTCCGATAAAGTCTGAACCTGCCCCGGATAGAAAGTACCGGCAACGGCCGCTTGACGGATTTGATGCATGATGACCTCCAATGTTTAATTCTGAATGCCTTCGAGAAAATAAGCAATGGGACGCGACAATTTCGCGGTCATCACCTGATTGGCAAAGACGCACTCAAAATCAAGCACTTTGCTTGCGCATCAGCGTGCTCTTGCCAAACAGGCTCTCGATCAAATCGACTGCCAGCTCGGCGGTCTGGTTGCGCAGATCAAGTGCCGGATTCAGTTCCACCAGATCAAGCGATGCCAGGTGACCGGTATCGGCAATCATCTCCATGCACAACTGCGCCTCGCGGTAGGTTGGGCCGCCGCGCACTATGGTGCCCACGCCGGGCGCGATATCGGGGTCGAGAAAATCAACGTCCAGGCTCACGTGCAAATGGGTGTTGGCATCGACCAGCGCCAGCGCCAATTCCATCGCGGCGCGCATGCCCATCTCGTCGATATAGCGCATATCGAAGACTTCAATGCCGATGTCGTGCACCAGGCGCTTCTCACCGGCATCAACGCTGCGGATGCCGATCTGGCGAATCTGTTTGGGGTTCAAAGCCGGCACCTGCCCGGCCATTTCAATCAACGCTTGCGGACCGTGCCCGCACAGGCAGGCCACCGGCATGCCATGAATGTTGCCGCTCGGCGTGAGGGTGGCGGTGTTGAAATCAGCGTGCGCGTCAAACCAAAGCACGCGCAGCTTTTTGCCTTGCTCGCGGCAGTGGCGCGCCACTGCGCTGATGGAGCCAATCGCCAGACTGTGGTCGCCGCCAAGCATGATCGGCAAGCGACCCGCTTTGAGTTCGGCGTAAGTGGCGTCGTGCAGCAACTGGTTCCATTGCACCACCTCGGGCAAATGGCGAAAGCCGTTGACCGCCGCTTGCCAGGGGTTGGCCGGGCCAGCGAGGTTGCCGCAGTCTTTGACGTCCAGGCCAGATTGGGCAATCGCCTGCCCAATACCGGCCACGCGCAACGCCTCCGGGCCCATGCGCGCACCAAGCATGCCGGCACCGATGTCGGTCGGCACGCCGATCAGGCTGACGCCGCAGGTGGCCAGGCTTGGCGCAGGCGCAATCATGGCAGGCGTGAGGATGGTGGCGTTGGTTTTGTCGGCGGTCACGGTCTTCACTATATCAGCGCCGCGCACCGCCTCCGAGACCAGCATTTACCTTGAAACCTATCGCCTGTCCTGAGGATGCTCTGCATAACTCCACACGGCGTGTGCTAGTGCGGTCTCGGGCGGTCTGCGGCGTTGCATTTATTGCCAATAGCACGCGCTATTGGCTGCAAA
>Ga0209638_1002284_pt1 | contig 11817 bp, 8 predicted proteins | sample BarGraNGADG00211_FD_184490 | JGI IMG/M metagenome (GOLD analysis project Ga0209638, IMG submission 184490) | Arctic peat soil microbial communities from Barrow, Alaska - Barrow Graham LP Ref core NGADG0002-211 (SPAdes) (version 2) | ecosystem: Environmental > Terrestrial > Soil > Wetlands > Peat... | reverse complement strand
CGCTGGAATTGCTCGGGATTAGAAAATGGGCTCACCGCCCGGTGTCCACATGACTGGAGTCGCTCAGCGCGCGTATCCGGATCGCGGCCCCGGCCAGCGAACGCGACCGTGGCAACGGAGAAGAGTCGGCAATCGCTACCGATAATGACAGATAACGCTTCTCGTCAAAGACGGCACGGGTTGTGGTTTACTAACGGGGCCATGAGCTTGACGATTCCCCCGGAACATGTCGAGTCGATGCAGTGAAGGGTGTAGTCGACGCAAAGAAGAATAGCCCGTTCTGTCGAGAACGGCATCGCCGGCCATCGTAGACGTGATTGAAACATAGCCGGCGCCACGCAGGATCCGCTCGAGCAGAAAGACAGATGAACTGACCATAACATTCCTCCCGCTTCATTTGCGCCGACAAAGTTCCTCTTCTGCAAATTCCAGTGCCGTGTTCAGCGTATCCATCAATTCTTTGATCTTGATGGGTTTGGTGAGATAGCGGAAGAACCCCGCGTCCAGGCCCATCTCGATGTCGCGGGGCATGGCATTGGCGCTGAGGGCAACGACGGGGATGTGCGCCGTGGCCGGGTCTACGCGCAAGACTTTCAATGCTTCCACACCGCTGATGCCGGGCAGATTGATGTCCATCAGGATCACCGTCGGCTGAGTGGTGCGCGCTACCTCAATGCCGAGAGTACCGTTCACCGCGGTCAACAGTCGCATGTCAGGGCGCCGCGCGATGAGTTGCTCGACCAGCTTCATGTTCGCCGGGTTGTCCTCGACATAGAGCAGGGTGCGCGGCCGCGCGCCGGTCAGCACTGGCGGTCCGTCAAATGTTGCGGCTTCGTCGCTTTCGACTACAAGTTGTGGTGCAGCGCACGAGATCAACTCGCACCAGAACACGCTTCCCGCGCCGGCAGTGCTTTCTACGCCGAGCACGCCCCCCATCAGTTCTGCCAGCCGCTTGGTCACCACCAGGCCGATGCCCGTGCCTGCCACGCCGCCCGCCTCTTGTCCGAGACGATTGAACGGCTGGAATAGTTGCGCCAGCTTTTCCGGAGACAATCCCCCGCCGGTGTCCTTGACGCTGATGCGAGTGAATCCCGGGGTGCTCGTGGTGCAATCTACGACGACCGTTCCCCGCTCCTTGTTGTATTTGATCGCGTTGGAAAGCAGGTTGATGACAATCTGCTTCAACCGGGTCCGGTCGGCGCTGACAAAGAACGGGTTGTCGAACCGGGGAAAGGTCACGCTGATGCCACGCTGTTGCGCCTGCGGCTCCATCATGGCCTGGCATTCGGACATGACCTCGGCCAACGACACGGGTTCCGACGATATCGACACCTTTCCGGACTCGATCACTGCGAGATCGAGGATTTCGTTGATCAACTTCAGCAGATGCCATCCCGCCTGGAGAATCTGGGCAATGCTTTCCTTCTGAGAGTCCGTCGGCAACGGGGAGGCCGACTCCATCAGTTGCGCGAAACCGAGGATCGCATTGAGCGGGCTGCGAAGCTCATGGCTCATGCTGGAAAGGAAATCCGATTTCGCGAGGTTGGCTTCCTCCGCGGCGGACTTGGCGCTCTCCAGCTCGACGTTCGTTTCCTGGAGCGCCTGCTCATTGCGTTTGCGCTCCGTGACGTCCCGCGCCACGGCCAATACGCCCTGCAGCGTCCTATCCCGGTCGTAGAAGGTGGTGGCGTTGTAGGACACCTCTGTTTTCTTGCCGTCCCGGGCGCGCGCGGTGAGTTCGTAGTCGGTGACTTTCTTTTCGCTCAGCACCAGCTTGATGGCCGCTTCGGCCCGCTCCGGATCGGTAAAGTAGTTCTTGAACGGCGCGCCGATCAACTCGTCGCGCGTGCAGCCGGTGAGCGCCTCCATCTGCTTATTGACGTCGGTGATAATGCCGAGCGGATCGGTGGTCATCAGCGCGTCGATGTTGGATTCGATGAGAGAGCGCGTGTAGAACTGCTGGTCGCGCAGCCGCTGATCGAGCTGTTTCTGTTCCGCTTCCGCCTGCTTGCGCGCGGTGGCTTCGGTCTCGCTCCGAACGAGCTTCTCGCGGATACGGCGGTTCTCATCCTCGAAGTGTTTGCGGCGGAGCTGAGCGCGCAAGCGGGCCTTGAGAACGTCGAAGTCGGCGGACTTGGCAATGTAGTCGTCGGCGCCGGCGTTGATGCCTTCGATCATCGCATCCCGATCGTCGCGCGCCGTGAGCATGATGAGGGGGATGTCGCGCCATTCGGCTCGCTGTTTGATACGCTTGCACGTGTCCTGGCCGGACAATCCAGGCATGACGAGGTCGAGCAGAATGCCGTCCACCGGCTGAGCCGCGAGGAGTTCCAGCGCCTCCTCGCCGGAGCTTGCCATGACCACATGGTAACCTTCCTGGCGAAGCTGGCTACCGAGCTCCTGAAGGTAGGTGATGCTGTCGTCGACGGCGAGCAGGCGCATGGGGCCGAGGAGGCTCGGGCTCGTCTCGCCACCGGTAGCAATCGCGCCGCGCAGGAGCGCTGCGAGGCGAACCAGGATGACGCCAAGGTCCTCGCTCTTGCGCACATAAGCATCCGCACCCGCCTCGAGCGCCCGCAGTCCGTCGTTGGTACCCTCGGCGCCTATCAAGAGCAGACACGGTGTGCTTCGCAACCCCGTGTCCGACTTGAGACGGCGTACCACGGTGGCTCCATCGATGCCCGGGAGTATGCCGTCCACGACGACCGCGTCAGGCCGGTCGGCGGCAGCCAGCGCCAGGCCCTCTTCCCCGGTGGCGGCTTCCCGAACGTGGTACCCGGCGCCTTCGAGCGATTGTCTGAGCTCGTCGCGGAAGGTGACGCTGTCGTCGATCACTAGCACGCGACGACCCAATCCAACCCCACCACTCGCATCCGCTTGCGTGAGCGCCCGTGCCCTCGCGACGACCAGTCCGAGGTCATAGGGTTTGCCGATGTACTCGTCGGCGCCCGCGCCCATCCCTCGGACGCGGTTCTTGGCGTCGGCCTCGGTGGAAAGCAGCAGCACCGGGATTTGGGCTGTGGCCGGCGAGTTCCTCAGCTCTTTGAGAAAATCGAGCCCATCCCCGTCTGGCAGCAGGATATCGAGGACGATCAGGACAGAGCCTTCACGGGCGAGCGCCTCTCTCGCGCTTCGAAGGTCGGCGCACAGAACCGTGTCGAAGCCGGCCGACTGGAGGGCTTCGCCGATGTCCATTCGCACCGTCAGGCTGTCGTCCACGATGAGGACCCGTGGCTTCATATCCGCCTCCCTGTGTCCGCGCCGCGCGCCAGCGCGCCAAGCACCGGCGCAATCTTCTCCAGAGGAAGGACCTGCTCGGCCGCTCCGAGAAGGATCGCTTCCCTCGGCATGCCGAACACCACCGATGTCGCTTCGTCCTGGGCAATCGTCCTTCCGCCAGCACGCCGTATGGTCAAGAGGCCCTCGGCTCCATCCCTGCCCATCCCCGTGAGGAGGCAGGCCGCACAGCCGGCGCCGAGCTCCTGCGCCAGGGAAGCGAAGAGAACATCGACCGACGGCCGGCAGGAGTGTCGTTCTGGTTCCTGAGTGAGCCGGAGCTTGCCCTGGCGGAGCACGAGGTGGCTGTCGGGACATGCCATCAGCACTCTCCCCTCTCCGAATGGAGGGAGAGGATCGCCATCGGCCGCGTAGGTAACCCGGACGGGGCTCTGCCCATCCAGCCATTCGGCGAAGGCGGGGGCGAAGAGCTTCCCGATATGGATGACCAGGAGAATGGGAAGCGGGAAGCCGTGGGGCAACCCGCGCAGGATCTCAATGAGCGCCGCTGGCCCGCCCGTGGAGACCCCAATCGCGACGGCGCGCAGACGACCCTCTCGCTGCAGCGCCTGGCGTTCCGCGACGGGCGCAGCGAGCGCCGCGCCGCGGGCAGCGGCCTCAATCGAAGCAGGGCCACCCGGCCGCCGTCCCATGGGGCCAAGCCGGGCCCGTGGATGCATGATGACCTTGATGCGCGAGATGAGCTTGACGGTGGAGACGAGCTTCTGTTCCCAGGCATCGTCGGGCTCGTTTCCCAGAGGCTTGTCGAGCACGTCCAGGGCGCCGGCCGCCAGGGCTTCGTACGTCTTGAAGAGCTCTCCCCGGTTCGTCGAGGCGGACACGATGAGAATCGGCGTCGGGCAGTAGGCCATGATGAATTCCGTGACCGCCAGGCCACTCATCACGGGCAGCATCATGTCCAGGGTGACGACGTCCGGCCGCAGGCGCTGGCACAGCTCGATTCCGCGCTTGCCATCGTCGGCTTGGCCAACGATTTCGATGTCGGGATCGGCGGCGAGCACCTCCAACATGCGCTTTCGAACCGTCAGGGAATCCTCGACCACCAGAACACGTGTCTTCGCCATGGCTACCCGATCAGCGTTCGAATGGTTTGGAGGAGTTGTCCCTGGTCGAATTCGCCCTTGACGAAGTAGGCCCGAGCGCCGGCCTGCTCTCCTCGCCGCCGGTCCTCCACGCCATCCCTGGAGGTCACGAGGATGGCGGGGATATCGCGCAAAGCCCCGTCGGACCGGGCCTGAGCCACGAACTCGAAGCCGTCCATGCCGGGCATCTCGACATCGACGATGAAGAGGCTGTAGCGACGATCATGAGCTTTCGTGAGCGCCTCCCCGGCTGAGACGGCGAGATCGACCTCGTAGCCCGCCGATTCCAAGATGCTCTGCTCCAGCACTCGGGTGGTCAGCGAGTCGTCGATGACGAGGACCGGCGCCCGTTGCGGGTGGGCTTCCTCGGAAGTTGCGCCGCGGCCGCGATCGGCGGCCGCCACGAGGCCTCCCGGGTCCAGCACGAGCTGAGGGTTGCCCTCGGCATCCAGAGACGCGCCCAAGACCACTGGATCGGACTCGACCACGCCGGGAAGCGCCCGCATCACGATGTTGGAGGCGCCAAGCAGTCTGTCAACTCCAACCGCGACGCGCCGGTCCCCGGCTTGGACGACCACGGCCGACCAGACGCCACGGTTCGGGTCGGCCGAGCCCGAGCTCCGGAGCACCCGGTCGAGCGGCAAGAAGGGGATGACGTTGCCATTGTGGAGAATCGAGTCGCTCTCCGCCGATCGAACGACCTCTGAATCGCGAACTCGAAGCGTCTGCCGTACGGCGTCGAGCGGGATCGCAGCCAGCGCGCCTGCCGCCTCGACAACGATCCCCTGCAGCGATGCGATGGAAATCGGAACCCGGACCTCAACGGTGGCGCCGCGCCCCGGCTCGCTACGAATGCTCATTTCTCCTTCCAGCCGGGCCGTGGTCGCCCGCACGACATCCAGGCCTATTCCCCTTCCCGACAATTCGGTGACGTCGTTTGACGTCGTGAGTCCGCCGGCGCCAAGCAGCGCGATGATCTTGTCTGCCGGCAGGGACTTCGCCTCGGATGCGGGCACGAGCCCTCGATCCACCGCGGCCCTTCTGACCGCCTCCACGTCGATGCCCCGTCCGTCGTCTCTGCACACGAAAGCCACCCGGCCGCCGCGCCGCACGACCTCCAGCCGCACCTGCCCGGCCGGGGACTTCCCAAGCGCGACACGCTCGGCCTCGGTTTCCACTCCGTGCGCGACGGCGTTGCGCACCACGTGCATGAGCGCATCCCGCAGCGACGCCAGCACGTTCGCGTCGAGGCGCACCTCGCCGCCCGAAGCTTCGAAATCGACGCGCTTGCCGAGCGTCTGGGCCGCGTCGCGCACGGAGCGCTCGAGCGATGGAAATACGGTCTGGGCCGGGATCAGCCGAAGTCGATGCGCGGCGTCGCGAATCTCGACGAGCTCCCCATCGACGCGATCGAGGTCGACGGCAACGCTGCGCTGAAAGCGATCTAGGTTTGACCGCAGTTCCTCCGCGAGGGAGCGCGCGCGGACCATGCCAGCGGAGGCTCCGGCCCCGTTCTCGCCGGGACGCACGACGAGCAGATCCACGAGCAGGCTCGTCAAATCGCGAAGGCGGCCGGCGGCGCCGAGTCCCTTGCGTACGGCGCCGAGCTGCACACCGGCCTCGGTGACCGTGCGAAGCAGCGAGTCCATCTCCCGGATCTCGACCCGCAAGGTTTCGAGTGGCTCCTCGGCCGGCGGGCGAGCGGGGTCGGCGACCGCGGCGCCGCTCGCGGGTTCGAGGGCCGAAAGACGCGAGCCGATCTCGTCCAAGAGGCCCAGCATCTCGCTCCCTTGCTCCTTGGATAGGGGCTGTCCGGCCTCACGATGGGTCGTCAGAATACCTTCGACCGAGTGCGCTAGCTCGGCGATCCCAGGCTGCTTGACCACGCGGGCGGCGCCTTTGAGCGTGTGCGCCAGACGTAGCAGGCGAGCCATGACCTCGGGCGCGGGGGGGGCCTTCTCGAGCTGCAGGATTCCCTGCGCCAGCCCATCGAGCAGCTCCCGCGCCTCGACACGGAAATACTTGTACGGATCCTTCGCCATTCGGCTACCCGTTTGCCTGGGGCTGAACCAGACGCATCAGGTTCCGTGAGAGGTTGGCGAGCTGGGACGCCGTCTGGAGCGTCTGGCTCGAGCTGGCCTCCGTCTCCTTGGTCGCCTGCGCGACGTTGGAGACGGCGATGTGGACCTGCTCGACCGCCGTCGACTGCTGCTTCGTGCTGAGCTCGATCTCTCGAGCCGCCTCGGTGGTCGTGCTCACGAGGCTTACGATCTGCCTGAAGGCGGTTGCCACGTCCGAGAACTGACGCGCGCCCGCGTCAACCGCCTTGGCGCCGCCCTCGGTGGTCATCACGGTCGTATTTACGGCGGCGCGGATCTCATTGATGAGGCCGCGGATCTCCTTGGTGGAACCCCCGACGCGGTCGGCGAGCTTACGGATTTCGTCGGCGACCACGGCAAAACGCCTGCCGCTCTCGCCGGCGCCGGCCGCTTCGATGGTCGCGTTGATCGCGAGGATGTTCGTCTGTTCGGCGAGCTCGTTGACGATTTCGAGAATGCCGCCGATCTGCTGGGACTTCTTCCCGAGGTCGAGCATGTGGGTCACGATGAGGTCGACCTGTCGTTTGATTCCTCCGATCGAGTCATTGGCCTTCGAAACCGTCTCTTCTCCGGAGCGCGCCCCCTTGGCCGTTTCCTCGGCGATGTGGGCCACGCGCTGAGCGCTCTCGGCGATTTGCTTCGACGTCGCGCGCAGCTCGTTCATCGTCGTCGTGATCTCATTCATCGCGGTGGACTGCTCCTGCGCGCCTGTCGCCTGCTGATTGGCCGCGGCCTGCAGCTCGCCGGATGAGCTCTGCATGTGCTGAACCGCCGCTCCGATTTGACTCGTCAACGAGCGGGTGATTGTAAAGCCGGCCACGGTGACGAGCAGGAGGCCCAACAGGCTCCCAATGATAATGGCAAAGGTGGCGCCGGTTGCCGCGGCTCCCACTTCCCCGGCTCGTTGTTTGAGCAGATCCCGTTCTGCCCGCTCCATCTCCCCCAGCAAGCGTCGAAGGTCGTCCATGAGCCTTTTCCCCTCTCCGGCCTGTATGGCCTTCGTCGCCTGCTCGACATCCCGGTTCCTGCGCATCTCGATGATTCGCTTCAGCTCGAATAGCTTCGCCGCGATGAGGGGTTCCGCTTGGCCGATCCGCTTCTGCTGAGCGGGATTGTCGGAGGTCAGCTCCCGGAGGTCGTTGACGGTTGTCGCGATCGCGGGGACCGCTGCCTGATAAGGCCCGAGAAAGCTCTCATCGCCGGTGATGATGTAGCCTCGCTGTCCGGTCTCCGCATCCTTCAGCAGGCTGAGCACGCTGGCGAGGCGCTCCAGGACAACGTGCGTGTGCGCCACCGAGTAGCTGGTTTGCGAAAGTGCGGCGATGCTCCGATACGCTATGGCTCCGATCGCCGCCAGGAGTACGAACGACAGCGCGAAGCCAGCCGCGATCTTCTTTCCAAATGTCCACGAACGAGCCATTGGTCACTGCTCCTTTGCCAATCGGCGATGGCCGATTCGATTCCGGATTGTTGCCACGATGAGTGGAATGCCGATGACGGCGCGAGGTCCAGCCTCCGTACTCGCGACTTGGTTCACGTATTGGCGTGTGGCGCCAAGGTTCTCGTCCGCATGGAGAGAGGACTTCGGAAGTCGCAAGTGACCCTCGAAGTCGGAGAAGGCCAGGGCGATGGGTTCCTCCGCTCCGCAAAGGATCATCCACCGTACCGAACCGGGGACTTGTCCGTAGCCGAGGATCGACGCCAGTCCGAACACCGGGACGACGCCACCGCGGATGCCCGCCAGACCGAGCAGGTCGAGCGTGACGGAGGGGACCGGGACCACCTTGCGTCCCGCTACCATCCCGGCGATATCGCGAAGACGAATTGCGTAGGGATTGCCCGCCACGCGAATCGTGAGAAGGTCTTCGACCTCCGGCGACGCCGGTGGCGGTGGCAAGGCGAACGACAGATCGAACGCTTGACGAAGCGCGGCGGCCTTGCTTTCGACGAGTTGGGTCTCGTTCATCCTTCACCCCCAGCGGCGCGCAGCTCCGTACGACAAAGCTGCAGGAGCGTGTCCCGAGAGAACCCGCCCCCGAACAGAAGAAGCCGGGAGGCATCCTCGCGGGCGAGGAGGATCAGCGCCTGCCCAAGTTCACGCTGCGCGGTCGCGGCGTCGCCCGACCGCTTGGCCATGATTCCCAGGTGAAGGTGGGGCATTGCAAAACCGGCGTCGAGATAGATGGCGGTCTGGCCGTGCTCGATGGCGCCGGTCGAATCGCCGGCATGTTCGCGGCAGAGGGCTATGAGGTAATGAGCGCCTGCGTTGAGCTCATCGACAGCGAGGAGACGGCTGCAGACTTCCTCGGACTCATCGAGCCTGCCATTGTTCGTGAGGAGGACCGCTCGGAGGAGCAATGCGTCGGGGTCCTCGTGGGAGTCCGGGGGTAACGAACCGATGAGATCCAGCGCGTCCGAAAAGCGTTCCTGCCTCACCGCATCGAGCGCGAGTCCCAAGTCCCACGTGCGTGGGGCAGCCGTCGCGGCGGCCTGACCGGCCTGGGAGGTGCGCGGCGCGTCTTGGCCCGGCGAACCAGATCGGCCATCGGCTAGAGCGGCGATTCGCTCCGAGGCTCGTTGAATGACGTCGACCCAGGACGCCGTCGATTCGACGACTGCGGGGAGCGAATCCTCCGCTTGCTCCCTGGACGGTCCTACCCATGTCGCCGTTGCAACCACAGCCTCGGAGGCGTCGCGCCGCCGGTAGTAGAACGTGTCGTGCGTGTGGCAAAGATGAAACTCCTGCGTGAGCCCCCGAAGCGTTTCCGCGTGGCCCAGGAAGAAAAATCCGCCCGGAAGCAGCGCCCCGCCGATGCGGCGCACGACGTCACGCGCCTTATCGGGCGTAAAGTACATCAGAACGTTTCGACAAAAGACGACGTCGCAGGCGAGCGACTGCCAGAATGAAGGGTCTTCATCGACGAGGTTACGCTCCTCGAAAGTCACCATCTTCTGGATTTCAGGAGCGAGCACGAAGTCATTACCGTCCGCTCGGAAATAGCGGCGCTTGGCGTCCTCCGAGGTCGCCCGAAGCGACCAGGCGGAGTAGCGGGCCCGGGCCGCCTTCGCGAGCATTGCCGGGTTGACGTCAATGCCGATGATCTTCACATCCCAGTTTCCGAGGTCGGACAACGCCTCGCGCACCATGACCGCCAACGAATACGGCTCTTCGCCCGAGGCGCATCCGGCCGAGAGGATGCGAAGTCGCTTCTCCCGGGTCTTCGCGCGAATCCGCTCGGGAAGAACAATCCCGGCAAACGCCCGGAAGTTGTCGGCGTTGCGGAAAAAGAACGTCTCGTTGACCGTAAGCTGCTCGGCGAGCGCCCGAAACTCGTCGGACCCCTTGGGCGAAGAAATCAGACGCTCGAGGTAGGACTCGAAGCGGGCGCTGCCCACCAACTCCATACGCCGGCGCGCGACGTCCGCGAGGTAGTCGAGCTTTCCGTCCTCGTACTGCAGCCCGAGACGGCGCGCGACGATGCTCCGGAACTGCTCGAGGCCGGTTCGGTCGAGGACGACCGGCGTCATCGCGTCGCCTCTGCCGCCGCGAGGGTTGTCCAGACTTCATCGGGAACCATGCGCGCAGCACGAAGCACAACGAGGAGCTGCGCGTCGCGGGCGCCGATCGCCTCGATGAGGTCGGCGGCGACATCTCGCAGAATTGGAGGCAACTCTCCAAGCTGGGCCGAATCGAGGTTCGTCAAGCCGACAACACCATCCACGCCGATGGCCACCCGCCGCTCTCCTAGCTTCATGGTCACAAAGCGACCGTAAGTTGCGCTGTTTTCGCCGTTCTCCAAGAGCGCCTTGAGGTCGACGACGGGAGTCGGCACACCACGGATCACTGACACGCCCCGGACGAAACCTGGCGTTCCGGCAACGGGCTCGATCGGGAGAGGGCGCATAGTCTCCGCCACGTGGTGCAGCGGGATGGCACAGGCACGCGCCCCAGCCATGACGATAAGCACCGGGCTTCTTTCCCAGGCGCGGACGATCACTTGGCGTTCCGCCTTCTCGCCGCGGTCATAGTGATGATATCGGCGCTCCTGCAGCCCAGGAACCAGGTCTTCACCCTGGCCCTTGCCCTTGAGGACGATGACACCCCACTCCTCGAGCAGGAACGGCTCACTCTGCTGCCTGTTTGGAGATGTGACGTTTTTCCTTGTTGGACTGTTGCATTTTGGCGGAGATTTCCACCGGCATTTCTATTTTGGGTTTCTAGCCGGAATTTCCGATTTGGACCTCCAACTATCTTCTCTAAGCAAGTTGCATGCCGCGCACGGAGCGAGACCTTTCACTCACTTGGCGGGGCGACGCGTCTGCACCTTCCGCACGCAAAGTGCAAGTCTTGCATCAACTTTCGAACGGCGTTGCTCCTGTGACACGCCGACTACAGAATTAACCCCGCCTTGTTGCGCTGCGTTTAGCGCCCAGACCGGCAGCGTGGAGGATACCGAATCCGGAGGCTGACTCTCCCGGTCCCAGTATTTGCTTGATGTCCTCACCACCCCGAGGTAAGGTCCACATGGCTACCGATATTGCCCATTATGAGGACCTAAATGACTGATTTGATTGTCGTTCCACAGACCACCGAATGGCACAGGCTGAAAGCCCTGGTGCTGGACAGCGTCTCCTCCCCGATTACCCGGCGAGTCTACAATCTCGGGCTGGACGAGTTCATCGCATGGTATGGCCTGCAGCCCCGGCCCGGCTTCACCAAGGCTACCGTGAGCGCGTGGCGGGTATCCCTTGAGGTCCGTAGCCTCGGCTCAGTCAGCATCAACGTCCGGATTACCGCCGTCCGGAAACTGGCAGCCGAAGCGGCCGACAACGGGCTGCTGGCGCCCGAGTTGGCCGCCGGCATCGCCCGCGTGAAGAGCGCGAAGTCGATGGGAGTGCGCATGGGGAACTGGCTGTCGCTGAAGCAGGCGCAGGCGCTTCTGAACGCGCCGGACATCACGACGACGGAGGGCCTGCGGGACCGCGCCATCATCGCCGTGCTCCTCGGCTGCGGCCTACGCAGGTCCGAGGTAGCGGCGCTTACGATCAACCACATCCAGCAGCGCGATGGCCGGTGGTGCATCGTGGACCTGTTCGGGAAGCACGGGCGTGTCCGGACTGTGCCGATGCCAGTCTGGGTGAAAGTGGCGATTGATGCCTGGACTGTTCGGACCGGCGTGACGGACGGATACGTTTTCCGACCGGTCAATCGAGCCGACCAGGTGCAGGGCGAGGTCCTTTCCGAAAAGGTGGTCTGGCAGATGCTCCGGCCATACGCGACGGTCGCAGGCGTCCCTGGCATCGCACCGCACGATTGCCGCCGCACTGCCGCGAAGCTC
>Ga0209638_1002283_pt1 | contig 11818 bp, 10 predicted proteins | sample BarGraNGADG00211_FD_184490 | JGI IMG/M metagenome (GOLD analysis project Ga0209638, IMG submission 184490) | Arctic peat soil microbial communities from Barrow, Alaska - Barrow Graham LP Ref core NGADG0002-211 (SPAdes) (version 2) | ecosystem: Environmental > Terrestrial > Soil > Wetlands > Peat... | reverse complement strand
TTTCCAGTAAGGGCCCCCATAATCTTTGTTCGGAAACCAGAGCTCTTCTGTTGATCCGTATTCGCTTTCGAAATTGAACACACCGCAATGGGCAACGAACACTTTGAATCTTCCCTGGTGAACACCTGCAAGGTAGTAAACAGAATAACCACCGTAACTAGCTCCCACTGCACCCATTCTTTTTGCGTCAACGAATGTTTCTTTTGCCATTGCATCGGTTGCATCAAGATAGTCCTGAATGTTTTTCCCGCCATAATCACCTGAAATCTGTTCTTTCCATTCCTGACCAAACCCTGAAACGCCACGTCGGTTTGGTGCAAAAACTATATAGCCCTTTGCCGCTATCATTTGCATATTCCACCTATATGACCAGAACTGGTCCAGCGACGACTGAGGACCTCCTTCACAGAAAAGCAGTGCAGGATATTTCTTTGCTGGGTTAAAGTCAGGTGGATAGATTACCCACATCTGAAGATCTTTATTGTCTTTTGTTTTGGTATATTTCTCCTCAACTTTTCCCATCCTGATATTATCGTATATACTTTTATTTATGGAAGTGATCTGCTTAATTGAGAATGTCTTCATATCAACGACGGAAAGTTCAGGAGCCATTGACATCGATGTCAGTTCAGAAACCAGAACTCCCGACTTCAGATTAATAGGACCCAGATTATGTACTCCCTCAGTCACCTTAGTAACACCACTTCCTCCAAGGTCGGTCTTGAATATCTGTGAAGTGCCCAGATGAGAACAAATGAAATATAATGTCTTGTCATCCGCCCACGTTATATTTGACACATCAAAATCCCATCCTTTTGATATCCATGTCCTGGTTCCTTCCTTAATATTGTAAACAAACAGCCGATCGAGATCAGCTTCATAACCATCTCTTTCCATACTCTGATATGCTATCTTCGAACCATCGGGTGAAAATACCGGGTATCTGTCATAGCCTTTGTTAGCTTCAGTAATATTAATCTCCTTACCTGTTTCAATATTGTACAAGTAAATATCTGAATTAGTGCTTAATGCATCTGCTTTACCATAGAGCCTTTTGGTTGTAAAGGCTATTGATTTCCCGTCGGGATTCCACGAAATTTCACCGTCATCGAAGTATGGGGCAGTAGGTGATTCAAACTTTTGTCCTTCCATAATATCTTTTCCTTCTGAAATGGTGCTTCCATTAAAGGATGCAACAAAAATATGGCTGTATGAATAATCACTCCAGTAGTTCCAGTGTCTGTACATCAGGTCATTAATAATCCTGACATTTGCCTTTGGAAGTTTGTGTTTCTCATTTGCAGTCTGGTCCAATTTGACTCTCTTTGTAAAATATATTTTGTTTCCATCCGGTGAAACGTTGAAAATCTCAAAATCATCTATCCCGGATATTACTTTCTGTCCTGAACCATCTGCATTCATTGTACAGAGTTTTCCGTGATTGACAAAAGCAATAGATTTCCCGTTATTGATCCATTGCGGAGAACTTCCGCCATCAGTTGTCACTTGAACCGGACTACTCCCTTTTAAATCAATTTTAAAAATATTACTACGTCTTGCCTCACTCTGAAGATCTATATCTGTAACAGTATATAATACGGTCGATCCGTCAGGAGAAAGCACAAAAGCCCCGAGTCTTCCGAACTTCCACATTATTTCAGGGGTCATCACTCCACCTGCTTTCTCTTCAGTTGTAAGTTGGTTATTGAACTGCGGCGATGCCTCCTTAACGGCAGATGGTTGTTGTTTACAGGAACTGACAAAGAGCAATGCCCCAAGAAGTAACAGGAGAAAATACTTTTTCATATTAACTTTAATTATTAAATCTTTAAATCAGGTTTCTGAAGACAAATTTTAGTGACTATTTTCCTTTGTGTACCTTAGTGATAGACTTTGTGCGACTTTGTGGTAAAAAAAATCCATTAACCACAAAGAACACGAAGGAATCACAAAGGATCTCAAAGTGAACTTATAATAATACTTTAATTACTTTTTGAGAGCTTCTGATACTTTAAGTTTCAGTTCATCATACAATTCCGGATTATCCTTAAGGATCTGTTTGACAGCATCACGTCCCTGACCAAGTTTAGTATCTCCATAACTGAACCAGGAACCGCTTTTCTTTATAATTTCAAAATCGACTCCAAAGTCGACAATCTCTCCGAGCTGGGAGATACCTTCTCCATAAAGTATGTCAAAATCAGCTTTTTTGAACGGAGGTGCAAGTTTATTTTTCACAATTTTGACCCTTGTCCTGCTGCCAATGATTTCTTCGCCTTCTTTTAGCTGGCTTGTGCGTCTGATATCTAACCTGACCGATGCATAGAACTTCAAGGCATTGCCCCCGGTCGTAGTTTCAGGATTACCAAACACTATACCAATTTTATCCCTGAGCTGATTGATGAAAACACAGGAGGTGTTTGTTTTATTAATATTTGCTGTAAGTTTTCTAAGAGCCTGAGACATCAGTCTAGCCTGAAGACCCATTTTTGAATCACCCATCTCTCCCTCAATTTCAGCTTTTGGTGTAAGTGCTGCAACTGAGTCAATAACGACTATATCAAGCGCTCCTGACCTGATAAGATTGTCAGTGATCTCAAGTGCCTGCTCTCCGTTATCAGGTTGAGAAATAAGAAGATTTTCAACATCTACCCCAAGTTTTTCTGCATAATTGCGGTCAAATGTATGTTCAGCATCAATTATTGCAGCAATACCTCCGTTTTTTTGTGCCTCGGCTATAGCATGAATAGCCAGGGTTGTTTTACCTGATGCTTCCGGACCATAGATCTCTATAACCCTTCCACGGGGTATTCCACCGATACCAAGAGCTGCATCAAGACCGATTGATCCCGTTGAAATGACCTGGATATTATCAATTGCATGATCGCCTAACTTCATTATTGTTCCCTTACCAAAATCCTTTTCAATTTTCCCAAGGGTAATCTCAAGTGCCTTTAGCTTTTCTTTATTTATTTCTTTTCGTTCTTTGCTCATATAACTGGTTTTATTGATTATACAAATCGAAAATCTGTTTAGTGTGTCCGCTGGTATCGACTTTGGTTATTATCTTTTCAACTATCCCTTTTTCATCAATAATGAATGTAGTTCTGATAACTCCCTGAAAGCTCCTTCCGTACATTTTTTTCTCTCCCCAGACCCCGTAATCTTTCAGAATTGTTTTTGAAGTATCGGCGATAAGCGGAAACGGGAGGGAGTATTTGCCGGCAAAGCCCTTATGAGACTTTTCATTGTCGGGACTTACCCCGATAACTATAAAGCCTTTATCTGAAAATAAATCCCAGTTATCTCGCAGATTACATGCTTCTGCAGTACACCCGGGTGTGTTATCTTTTGGATAAAAATATAGAACTACCTTTTTCCCTTTGAAGTTGCTTAGCTTTATAGTATTGCCATTCTGATCTATACCCTCAAAACTGGGAGCTTTAATTCCCACTTTTAATTGAACCATTGATATTTATTTTGTTATTATGGGTAAATTTACGAAGTTTGAATTGTTATTTGCAAAAAATCAGTCAATTGTTATTAACATAAATCCTCCGGCAAAAAAATATTGTTTCAACGTAATGTATTGAAAAATAATTATTTGCTAATTAAACAGCACATATGAAATTGAAGAAACAAATAGTTTTGTTATGCCTTTTAACGATTATTGAAATACCTTTTAATAATCTTTTTTCCCAGAACGTTCCGGCGAAGCCTACCCGGCAATCATCTTTTGAAGCATTTTCACAAGGGAATTATGAAAAGGCTTATGCTCAGTTCAGGGAACTCCTGCTGACATATTCCAAAGATCCTTTGTACAAGTACTATTCAGGTGTTTGCCTGGTTAAACTGAACAGGGATCCGGGGGAAGCAACAAATCTTCTGCAACAAGCTCTTCAGGGAGGCGATGCTGTTAAGACATTGCCCTCTGACGGATTATTTTATCTTGGCCGTGCACAACAAATGTCAGGGAAATTTTCAGAAGCTGTTTATTCATATAATTCGTACACCAGCCAGGTAGGGAAAAAAACAGCCAGGGAAATGGGTGTTCCTGAATTTATACAACAGTGCAGCCAAAAACAAGGACAAGTTGCAGAGACTGAACTCAAACCAGCCGGAACCTTAAAAAGTGTTAAAGCAGACACCATTAAGCCAGAAGTCAAACCCGCAATTAAAGAACCAATTCAAAAAGCCTCTGAAAAGGTGACTGCCGCAAAAACGGATCTTCCGGCAAACTATGAAAAAATATTAAATGAAGCTATCGAGTTTCAATCTAAAGCAGATTCACTTCTCGAACTTGCTGGTGAGCAAAGAAAAGAGCTGGAAAAACTTCCGGTCTCTGAAAAACCCGCTCTCAAAACCAGAATTTCTGAAAATGAAAAACTTGCTGCCTCTTATCAAAAGTCAGCTGATCAGAAATACAGCGAAGCTCAGGTTCTTATGAACCCTCAAAACGATACTTCCAAACTATCAATTGTGACTCCTGAAAAACCGGTGAACAAGATTGTTAAGGATTCTTCCGGAATAGTTAATTACAAAGCTGTTAAACCAGCGGATAAAAGACCAGATTCAACTAAAGTGGTTATTCCTTCAGTAAAACCAAAGGTTGAAGTATTTGCTTTGTTTGAAGTGCTGGCAAAACCTGTAACAGATCCGAAAGCAAAGATAATAATTGATCCTGATGTGCCTGAGGGACTTATTTACCGAATTCAGATCGCTGTTTTTCGTAATCCGGTCGTACCCGCATATTTTAAAGGGATAACACCTGTTTACGGTTTTAAGATTGCAGGGACAGACAAAACTATTTATTATGCAGGTATGTTCCGGAAATCCTCGGATGGCACCAGGGCTCTCTCATCAGTTAAAGATAAAGGATTTAAAGATGCATTTATAATTGCGTTATTCGCAAATAAGTCCGTTTCCCCTGACAGGGCTTCATTGCTGGAAAAAGATTGGGGAAAGAAGCCTTTTGTCTCCAATGATAAAGCTTTTACTGAGACTCGGGCCGATACTGTTACCCCAACTCTGACTTTCAGGGTCGAAGTTACAAGGTCAATAAAACCTCTTAAAGACGAAGTAGTTGAGGGAATCAGAAAAATTGCCGGAAACAGGGGACTGGATATTCAAACCCTTGAAGATGGAAAAATTGATTATCTGATTGGAAAATTTATTACATTTGAAACCGCATCTGAGTATGCTGATCTTTTAAAGAGAAACGGATATCGTGAGACGCAAGTTGTTGCATGGCTCGGGAAAAAGGAAATACCTATTGAAACTGCAAGACAACTATTTGAAAAACTTAAATGAAAGAAAAAACATTACATAAGGATGATAAGCTGAATAGCGGAAGTGAATCGGGTTCACTGATTCTTTATAATGATGATATCAATACTTTCGAGCATGTGATCAAATCGCTGGTCGAAGTTTGCGGCCACGACGCAGTTCAGGCGGAACAATGTGCCCTGATTGTCCATTTTAAAGGAAGCTGCGAAATAAAATTAGGTGTTGTTGAGGTGCTTAATGCTATGAGCAGATCTCTGAATGCAAAAGGGCTCAATTCAAAAGTGGAAAGCTTTTAAAATCATATTTTTGCCATAGACTTTATCTTTTTACTTTTGTCTTTTGTCTTAGACTACTTCTCCCTGTGAAATATTCCGTAGAGCGCCATGTCGAATAAGCTTAGTATTAATATTCCGATAAATACGTACATCAAAACTGATGGAAGAGTGAGCCGGAAGATAGATGACAGGTTTATCTCAGGAACTGAAAACTTAATGTTTTTAATAAGACTTAAAACCGGATTGACCAATGAATCTGATTGACTACCAGGAATCAGAATGGCTGAAGCAATCAATAGTATTGTAACGACAGACGAAATATAAGGGACCAGATTTTTCTTCCTCGATTTTTCTGCAACCATTAATGGCAAAGTATCTACCTGGACGCGCGCCATTACTTTTGATGTAAACCCTTCGGGGGCCTTCTCAATCCTCTCTGAAGTTATATAGTGTCGGAGAAGATCTTCCTTAAATTCTTCCTGGTTATTCATGGTATATAAATTTATTTTTTTCAACTTTTTCAATTATTTCAAGCATCTTCTGCCTTGCTCTGAATAACTTGACTTTAATATTTGATTTGCTTATTCCGGTGACATCTGATATCTCTTCGCTATTCATCTCCTCATAATAATAGAGACTTACCAGACCTCTTTCTTCTTCATTTATTTTCTGAAGAGCAAAGTTTACCAACGCATTCCTGTATTCCTTTTCTGCATCTTCTTCACTCGTGCTGCCTCCAATAAAATCTGTCGAATCAGCAGGAAAATCTTCAAGGGAAAGAACTCCTTTTTTCTTAATTCTTACATGCGAGATCGTAGTATTATAAACGATCCTGTAAAGCCAGGTAGCAAAACTGCTTTTCATTTTAAAGCTCTTAAGTGACCTGTAAGCCTTTAAAAATGAATCCTGTGCAAGCTCTTCTGCTTCTTCATGATTTCCGCAGATTCTGAAAGCAAGATTATAAGCTTTATCTTTATGCCTGTCTACAATATGACTGAAAGCATTGCTGTTTCCTGCAATGATCTGCTCAATATAATATATGTCACCTTTATAATCCATTCTGTCTGTTTGACGAGTAAAGATATTCATTGGTTACGGGGAAATTTAAATTATTTATTAATCTTTTTTTGTAACCGGTTATATACCCATATAGTCTAAAGGTGTAAAAGAGTTCTTAACCAATGTTCAATAATTAATAATTAAAGTCATGGAAGTATTAGTTGCATTTATCGCATTTTTCGCCACAGTTTTTGGAATTTATTATGTTCGTGTCACTACCCGAAATAAAGAAAGAATGGCGCTTATTGATAAGGGAGCTGACGCAAGCCTTTTCAACACAGGTAAAGAGGGTCAGACATCTTTGTTCAACTGGAACAAGATGACTCTGAAAATCGGGATGCTATTTATGGGAATAGGAGTTGGCATTATTGTCGGCGCTATTCTTGATTCAATGGAGGTAATGCCTCACGGTCCTGATTATGTATCAATGATCTTTTTATTCGGTGGCCTCAGCCTTGTATTGTTCTATCTTATTGACAGAAAGAACAAATAAAAAAACAAATATCAATAATTTACAAATGGGGTCGCGCCGCGTCCCCATTATGTTTATTTTAGATAAAACTCAATTATCTCCCTTATTGCATTCCGGCAGACAGAACAATATCCTTTGGTTTTATTACTTTTCATCCGGCAATCCATTGCAGAGCGGTATATTCCTTTTGCAGAATAACCTCCACCTTCAAATAGTCCTGTTACATTTTTAAATTTTTTTTCAGAGGGAGTTGGGATAGGAGTGTCTTTATTGATCAGCTTTTTCCATTTCGACTCAAAGTTTACCATTGTGGTTATATTTGGTTCCCATGGTTCCACATTTAGGGGATAAAACTCATCATAAGCTACGGTTGAGGTATAATATTCATCAGCCAGTCCGGCAAATCCATGTCCGAATTCATGAATGAAAACCTTTGGTGAGAGTTGATTCCCTGTTGTAGTTCCGGTATAGTAATTATAAACACCTCCTCCTCCATACCTGCTGCTGTTAATAAGCACAATTATGTAATCGTGAGGGACTGTTGCTGCATAATCGTTTACCGCTTTGATATCCTGGGTAGTCAGATACCTGTCGAGGTCGAAAGTATAGAAGCTTGAATTCAATGCTGTATTTACATAGATATTCTCTCCCGGAACGTCTGTTCCGGAATCCTGTGATATTGCTTCAACTGCCCAGATATTAAATCTATCCTTATATTCAGAGAACGGAGCTTCTTCAAAAAGATAATCAGCCATTTTTTTAACATCAGCCCGGAATTTTCCCATCTCATTGGCTTTATACCCTTCGGCAATAAATGCAAGATCAACCGAAGTATGTGGGTCACCTGAACCATAAATTTTTGTTACGGCCGTAGTTACAGGATCTTCCTTCCTGATAAAGTAGTTGGCCGGATCAATAATCGTCTCATACAGTTTTGAGAACATTCCGTTCCGTTCTCTTTTGCTTAGAATGAATCTGACTTTGTTTTTTGGGTAGGGCATCGTTGCAACTTCGTAGAAGCTTCTTTCAATGGTTTTTGCTTCAGCGGTTGTCTGCCACTCCTGGAAAAGTGTACAGAAAGCTCTGGAGTAGATAAGAGTGTTCCCTGTAACATCAAAAATTTCATATCTAAAATTCCCCGAATTTAAAGGATTTATAAGATTTGTCTTAGACCCTGCCCAAAATGGTTCTTCCTTCATTACAACCGGGTAAACAGAAGTCTTCTGGCTGTTCCCTGCAAGCATAAAATCAAACCTTAAGACTTTGTCGATAAAGTACTTATCAAAATTCTCCTGTGCCGATAAGGTGAGTGATACAATAAACAAAATGAATGATATGATTGTTCTCATAGTTAATTTATTTTTACCTGAATGATGTAAAGCTAAAAATATTCATTGAGACGGATTGATAATTTATCTATTTTTGCCACTAATTATTTAACTGCACTGACATGCCTTTAATGAATGATCCTGCGATATGGTTTAAAGATTTATTTGTTCACGCAGGATTTAGTTACAGCTTTTCTTCGTTTCTCAGCACTATTGCTCTTGTACTGATAGTAATATTGCTTAGTTGGTTTTCAAACATTATAGCAAAAGCAATCATCCTTAAAGTTGTAACCAGGATTGTAAAAAAAACCGCTGTTACCTGGGATGATATATTTCTCGAACAAAAAGTCTTTACACGGTTATCCCATTTTGCTCCTGCACTTGTTATCTGGTTTATGGCAGCATGGGCTCTGAAAGCCTATCCATCATGGCTTCTTGTAGTTCAGAAACTTACTTATATATACATGGCAGTTATAGGTATGGTTGTTATAAACTCATTTATAGAAGCCTGGCATGAAATTTATAAAACGCTGCCAATTGCTCGGCATCGACATATAAAAGGATATGTTCAATTGCTGAAGATATTCATTGTTGTTGTCGCTATCCTTGTTATTGTTTCGGTAATATTCAAAAAAGATATCAGCACTCTCATAGCAGGTTTAGGCGCTATGGCTGCAGTGCTGATATTTGTTTTTAAAGATACACTTCTGGGACTTGTTGCCAGTATTCAGCTTTCAGCCGACAAAATGCTGAAAGTCGGCGACTGGATTTCAATACCTCGCAGGGATGTAGACGGGATAGTTTCTGATATTACCCTTAATACTGTTAAGGTTGAGAACTTCGATAAGACAATAATCACAGTTCCTACTTATTCGCTGGTAAATGATTCTTTTCAGAATTGGAATGGGATGGAAGAAGCTGGTATCAGGCAGGTGAAGAGATCAGTATTCATTGATTTGAAGAGTGTAAGATTTCTTGATGAGGAACTAAAAGACAAGCTTTGCAGAGTACCTGCGTTAAAGGAATTTATTGAATCGAAAGAAATAAAATCAGATCTTTCCGGCAAAGATTTTGACACTACAGAGTCTCCCTTCTTCAATTCTTCGCAAATTACCAATCTTGGGATATTCAGGTTTTATACAGAAGCTTACCTGAGGCAACTCCCCAATGTTGATAGAAGTCAGGCAATTATTATGAGGCAACTGCCTTTTGAAGGGAATGGCCTTCCTTTACAACTCAATCTTTTCACTAAAAACACTGAGTTTATTTCATATGAAAACCTTCAATCTGAGATAGTTGAACACTTACTGGCAATAATGAATGAATTCGGATTAAAAGCTTTCCAGCAACCAACTGGTGATGAACTGCAAACTTTACAGAAAAATTGAAATAATTGAATTTCACATCAATACTTGAAGCCATGGCTGACATAAATACAAGAATTAGCGATTTTGTTTGGAAGAATCTTAATGAAAAACATGTTTCGGGCAAAATTGATCCCTTCTGGGAATCACTTTTTAATACAGGTACAGAACTCTGGCTCGACACAGGTGATGTGGATGAAGCCGAAGCAAACTGGGCGACCGAAATGGCTGCTTTGACAACTAACAATTCGTTGCTTAACAACGAAATACAAAAGGGTATTTATGATGTTTTTATAACTGAGGCAAAAGGTGTTGTCAGAGACCTCCCACAGGAAGAAAGAGTAAAAGAGATAGCATTTATTTTAAATGCCAGACATGCTCTGAGGCTGGCTTTGAAGTTCGGGGGATATGTTAGCGTCGAACTTCATACCGATACAGCACATGATATTAAAGCGATTCAGAATTATGGCAGGAGATTCCATGATATTTGTCCTGAACAGTTTATAATTAAGGTTCCATACACGGCAGAAGGATTGATCGGAGCCAGACTTTTAAAGGATTCCGGAGTAAAAATCAATTTCACCCTTGGATTCAGTGCACGCCAAAATGTACTTGTGACAAGAGTATCCCGTCCCGATTATGTTAATGTCTTCCTTGGCAGAATTGGCGCTTATATGATAAACAACAAACTTGGCGACGGGTCAGGAGCAGGAGAGAAGGCAGTCATTTCTTCACAGAACTGGGTAACAGGCCTTAGTGCAGAGAACCCATGGCAAACCAAGCAGATAGCAGCAAGTCTTAGGAATTACAACCAGCTTGAACTACTTGCCGGAGTGGATGTATTTACTATGCCTCCAAAAGTTGCAGCTGCAGGGCATAAAGAATTATCCGGAAAATTCTCATCCCGGACTCATGAAAATTACGATGTTAGTATTTTTGATTCAGCAAAAGATGCCCACATCGAAAAATTTTGGGAAGTTGACAGCAAAGTGCTTAAACTTTCTGAAAGGTTAGCCGCGAAAATTCCGTCAACAGGTTCTGAACTTGTTCATATTGCTCATGAAGAGGGATGTGAAGATATGTTCCCTTCACTCTCAAAAGAGGAGAAAGGTTTCATAGTTTCCGATGGGAAAATTCCTGTTCATTCAAGGTGGGAGAAGAAAATAAGTGAGGAGAAAATTGCTCCTGATACCTTATTAACGCTTGCAGGACTGGCTTCATTCACCGTTGACCAGGAGATGCTGGACCAGAGAATAAGAAGTATTATCGAATAAAAATCAGACTGACCGCTGTCTGACTATTTCATAAAGAAGAATACCAGCTGCTACCGATACATTAAGTGATCCTATAGTGCCTGTCATGGGTATCTTTATCTGTTGGTCGGCCAATGCTATAAGTTCTCGACTTATACCTTTGTCTTCCGCCCCAAGAATTAAAACCGAAGGTCCGGTTAATACAGTCTCCGAGGCTGTTCTGGCTGATTTTTCTCCCGCACAAAATACCTTGAGTCCTGATTCTTTCAGATACTCTACGCTACGTACAATGCTTTTTTCCCTGCATACAGGAAACGAATGTAACGCCCCGGCCGATGTTTTAACTGCATCGGCGGTTATCCTTGCAGATCCTTTTTCGGGGATAATGATAGCATGTGCTCCCAGACCTTCTGCAGTGCGAACTATAGCACCAAAATTTCTGACATCCGAAACTCCGTCCAGGGCGATTATCAAAGGATCTTCACCTTTCTCGAAAATCATAGGAAGCAGATTGGCAATGTATTGATATTCAATGACTGAGAGCCAGGCCAAAACGCCCTGGTGGTTTTTCCTTGTCACAAGTTCTATTCTCTCAACAGGTACGACCTGATAAACAATATTATGAGTTTTAACTTCTGTCATAAGTTCATGATAAAGAGCACCCTGAAGACCTTGTTTTACAAGCAGCCGGTCGATCTGTTTTCCTGCTTTGATTGCCTCTATCACAGCATGTAATCCAAAAATACACTCTGTTTCTTTCTGCATAAAATATTTTATTTCA
>Ga0209638_1002282_pt1 | contig 11819 bp, 8 predicted proteins | sample BarGraNGADG00211_FD_184490 | JGI IMG/M metagenome (GOLD analysis project Ga0209638, IMG submission 184490) | Arctic peat soil microbial communities from Barrow, Alaska - Barrow Graham LP Ref core NGADG0002-211 (SPAdes) (version 2) | ecosystem: Environmental > Terrestrial > Soil > Wetlands > Peat... | reverse complement strand
ATCGAGCCGAGACGAGGCGGCAGCTTGGCGTCTCCGACGAGGCCTTCGTCGTCGGCTGGGTCGGACGCATGACCCCCGTGAAGCGCACAGACGACGTCGTGCGGGCACTACATGGGCTTGTCGACCGGGGCGTGGACGCGTATCTCTGCCTCGTCGGCGACGGTCCCGACCGCGAGCATCTCGAGCAGTTCGCGCACGAGCTCGGCGTCGCAAAGCGCTGCCTCTTCGTCGGCTACCAGGATGAAGTCGCCCGCTTCTACGGGGCGATCGATGCGCTCCTGCTCCCGTCGGCGAACGAAGGCACTCCGGTCAGCGTGATCGAAGCCCTCGCGGCACAACGGCCTGCAGTCGCGACGCGTGTCGGCGGAACGCCCGACGTCGTACGCGACGGAATCGATGGGTTCCTCGTGCCCGTAGGTGACGCGGAAGCACTGAGCGACCGCCTCGCCGAGCTCGCGTCCGACCCCGAGCGGCGGGCGCGCATGGGTGCCGACGGGCGGAAGCGCGTGCTCGGCCGCTACGCCGTCGAGCGACTCGTGGAGGACATCGACCGGCTCTACAGGTCGTTGCTCGACGCGCGCACCGCTAGCGGCGCGCGCGTCGAGCACGTGCGCCTCTAGCCGCGCGGCAGCTTGATGAACGTGTTCCAGGAAGGCTTCTTCTTCCCGGTCACGGTCTCGAGGCCTGACTGCCAGCCGCCGAGATTCGGCTCGTCCTTGACGAGGAACCAGAGCATCATGTCGATGCGCGGATTCTTGCGAGCCATCGCGTAGGCCTGACTCATGTAGAGCGACTGTTTCGCCCAGCTGATACCGAAGCCGGTCTTGTTGTCAGGCGGATTCGTCTGGTAGCCGTACTCGGTGATCCAGAGGTGCTTGGGCCCGTAGAGCTTTGTGAGCAGCGTCGTGAGCACCCCGATGTTCGCGAGTTGGATCCTGCGCGCTTGATTCCCCTTCGGCACGAAGCTCGGGGCTTCACTGCCTGCCGCCGCATACGGATGATGCGCATAGACGTCGAATTTCTTCATCCCGAACTTCTTCGCTGCGATCAGGAAGGTGAGAGGATCGACGGACGCGCGGCTGGTCGCGGGAGCGTCGTTGCCTTTCGGACCCGTGACGCCGCAGGCCACCTGCTCACCCGGGAGCGGTCCGAGCGCCGCCGAGTGCACGCCGTTGTAGACCGCGTTGCAGATCTTCGCGTACTGGAACGCACTCTCGACCCGCCACGTCTTGCCGACGCGCTTGTACTGCGGCGTGAGCCAGAGCGGATTGTTCGGCTCGTTCCACGCCGTCCACATGGCCACCTTGGGGAGCGGCGTGCTTCCGATGCCGAGCGACGGGTTCTGCTGCCAGGTCGGCGGGATCCAGAGGCCGCTGTAGCGCTCGGCCGCGGCATACGCGAAGTCCTGGAGGTCCTGCGGCTTCGTCGGGGCGACGGACTTCGCTTTGCCGCCGTTCGCCCAGGAGGGCGTGAAGAGAAACGAGAACACGACCTTGATGCTGTGATCCGTGGCGTAACGGACGAGGCGGTCGTAGAGCGCCCAGTTGTACGCGGGATCGCCGGGATCGGTGGCGTCGCTTGGCTTCTTGTTCGCGACGGCCCATTTGTTGCCGCCCCAGTAGAGGTTGACGCGAAGCACTTGCGCTCGCAGCGTCGTCAACGTCTGGAAGGCAGTGTCCGGGTTGCCGTACAAGGTGTCGGGCTCGTCGTCCAGCCCAACAAGCATGTGACTCGAGGTGTGCGCCTTAGGCGCGTTGTGCTTCTTCGGCGAGGCCGTCGCCGCCCCCACGGCGAGACCCGCAACGACGGCCGCCAAGGCCGAGATCAGGGCGATGCGTTTAGACACTCAGTGACTCCCCTACGTTCGATTGCAGCATTCGCCGCAGGCCTTCCTCGAGCGAGATCTGCGGCTCCCAACCCAGCAGCTGCCGGGCTCGTGTGATGTCTGGCTGACGGACTTGTGGATCGTCGACGGGCAACGCCTCGAAGACGATCTGACTCTTGGAGCCCGTCGCCTCGACGACCGCCTCTGCGAGCTGGAGCAGCGTCAACTCCTGCGGATTGCCGATGTTCACCGGCAGGTGCTCCCCGCTCTTCGCAAGCGCGACAAGGCCACGAACGAGATCGTCCACATAACAGAAGCTTCTCGTCTGCGAGCCGTCGCCAAACACGGTGATCGGCTGGTTCGCCTGCGCCTGGCGGATAAACGTCGGAATCGCGCGACCGTCATACGGCCGCATGCGCTTCCCGTACGTGTTGAAGATCCTGACGATGCACGTGTCGACGCCCTGCTGGCGGTGGTATGCCATCGTGAGCGCCTCCGCATAGCGCTTCGCCTCGTCGTACACGCCGCGCGGGCCGATCGGATTCACGTTCCCCCAATAGCTCTCCGGCTGCGGATGCACGGCCGGGTCGCCGTAGACCTCGCTCGTCGACGCGAGCAGGAACCGTGCGCGCTTCCATTTCGCGAGGCCGAGCGCGTTGTGCGTGCCGTACGAGCCGACTTTGAGCGTCTGCAGCGGCAGACGCAGATAGTCGATCGGGCTCGCGGGGCTCGCCAGATGGAAGATCAGGTCGATCGACTCGTCGATCTCGAGATGCCGCGTCAGGTCGTGATGGAGGAAGACGAAGTCCGCGCCCCGTAGGTGCTCGATATTCTGGAGCGAGCCGGTCTCGAGATTGTCCACGCAGATCACCCGGTAGCCGTCGGCTACGAGGGTGTCGCATAGATGCGACCCGAGAAAGCCTGCACCTCCGGTGACGACCGCGGTGGGCATAGGTCGTGATGCTAGCGGGCGGCTCTGACGGCCCGAGCAGGCTTAACGAAGGCTTTACCGACACAGGTGGGTGCTAGCGTCCTCGGGCGATGCGCGTGCGGAAGCTCACGAGCTGGTGGGGCGCGCTCGCGCTCCTGGTCGCCGTCAGGCTCGCGATCCCGCTCGCCGCCTACGCTGCGGGCAACTCGAGGCTGCCGGGAATCCCGCAGTTCACGCGGCCGGCACGTGACGGGGGCCTGATGGGCGACGCGACCGGCTTCTACGCCGCCACCCGCGAGTTCATGGCGGCCTGGGGCCGCATGCCGAGAGCGGTGCTCGCGCTCGACGCGCTCTTCGCCCTGGCCGCTGCGACGGCGATCGCGCTTGCGTGGCGGCGGCGCCCCGGCCTTCGGCCCTGGCTCGTCGCAGCCGCGCTCGGCGCGTTCGGGCTCGTCATCTGCGTCGACGTGCACTGGATGAAGCCGACCGGGGCCGCGGTCTTCGGCTGGCCGCTCGTCTGGGCACTGCCGATGCTCGCGTACCGGGCACTCGGCTTCGGGCTGAGCGAGCACGTCGCCTGGGACTTCGGCGTAGCGCTCTCACTCGCATTCGTCGCGCTCACCGTCGTTGCCGTCGCATACCTCGGCCGCAACGCCACAGGTCGGCGCTGGGCCGGCCTGCTCGCGGCCGCGTGCTGGACGGCGTGGCCGCTGCTCGTCGGGCTGATCGCAGGCCACGGCGCGTGGGCCAACAATCAGTGGGACATCGACGTCGGCCTGCACAACTACGACGAGCCGCTGTCGACGCTGCTCGTGACCGCAGCTGCCGCGCTCGTGCTCTCGCCGCGCCTGACGTCATTGCGACTGGCGCTCACCGGTTGCGCGCTGAGCGTTGCGACATGCGTGAAGGTGTCGAACGCGTTGCTCGCCGCCGCCGCACTCGCGGTCGTCTTCCTGCGCGGCCGGAGGCAGGACGCACTGGTCTACCTCGCAGGGGCGCTCGCGTTCGCCCCCGTCGTGGCCGTCTACTGGCCGCTCTCGTATCCAAAGTTGTTCAACAACGCGCAGGCGTGGCCGCGAGATCCCTTCGACCCCGGGCACATCATCTCGAGCTGGACGCATTCCTCGATCTTCGATGCGCACACGCTCGCCGTCGTCATCCCGCTCGCCATTGTCGGCTTGTTCGGCGTCCTCCGGCCGTGGGCGCTGGCGCTCGTGCTCGCGTTCCTGCTCGTGAACCCGATCTTCTACAGCTTCTACGCCAACACGGCGCACCATCCACGCTTCCTCTACGCAAGCCTGCCCGAGCTGTTCGTGCTCTGGGCGGCGGGACTGGTCGTGCTCCTCAGGCTCGTTCCGCGGCTGCGCCCTCAGTGGGCCGCACCGACGGTCGAATGACGAAGAGCGCACGGATCCCGGTCGCGGGCGCGTGCCTGCTCTTTCTCGCCTGCTGCTCGCTGCCCTGGGTCGGCCTCTGGAATCCGAACGGCGTCGCCGACACGGGCCTGTACTCGCTCTACGGGGGCCGGATGGCGCACGGCCTCGTTCCCTATCGCGACTTCTTCATCGAGTTCCCGCCCGGTGCGCTGCCGGCGCTCGTGATCCCGGCCCTGCCGCGGTCGAACTACGTCGTGTGGTTCAAGATCTTCGAGTTTCTGTGCGGCGCCGGAACGCTCGTGTGTCTCGGGATCATCCTCGCCGCGCTGCGCGTTTCGCGACGCAACATGTGGATCGCGCTCGGGCTCGCGGCGATCGCGCCGGCCGCGCTCGGCGCGATCACGCTGAACAGCTTCGACTACTGGCCGGCGCTTCTCACCACCGCGGCGGTCGCAGCGCTCGTGTCGCGCAGGATCACCGTCGCGTTCGCGCTGCTCGGCGCCGCAACCGCCGCCAAGCTGTTCCCGGCCGGCCTGCTTCCGCTCACGCTCCTCTTCGCGGTTCCGCAGCTGGGTCGCTGGCGCCGTCCTCTGATCGCGTACGCCTGCACCCTGTTTCTGATCGTCGCCCCGTTCGCAATCCTCGGCCCGGGGGGGCTGCGCTTCAGCCTCCACGTGCAGCTCCGACGGGGGCTTCAACTCGAGAGCCTCGGGGCCTCAGTGCTCGCGACCGCACACCATTTCGGCCTCTACGACGCGCACTACACACCGAACCTGGCGTACGCGCAGCTCTCGGGCACGACCGCCTCGACACTCGCAACGGTGTCGACCGTCGTGATGGTCGCGGCGATCGCGCTCGTCGCCTGGCTGTATCACCGGACGCGCGGCGAAACGAGCGACCTCGTTGACGCAGCGGCCGCGACGATCGTTGCGATCGTGGCCTTTGCGAAGGTCATCTCACCGCAATACCTGCTCTGGCTGGTTGCGCTCGTCGCCGCCGCAGCCTTGCGGAGGAGACTTGCTGCGCCGTTGCTCCTGGGCGTGCTCGGGTTGACGCAGGTCTGGGTTCCGGGCCGCTTCCGGGAGCTTCAGAGTCTCGAGTGGGTCACGTGGGCTCTGCTCGCCCGGAACCTGCTCCTCGTAACGCTGTTCGCGGTCCTCGCGACGGGCCTGCGAGATCGAGCCGCTTCAAGCGGACGAGCATCGCCACGAACACTCCCACCACCAGCACGTCGCGCAAGACGACGAGCCATATTCCGGCGTCCAGGTCGAACGGCGTGACGATCCGCAGAAACCAGAGCTGCGTGAGCACGAGCGCCGAGCCAAGGAGCACGCCCGCAAGCGGGCCGCCTGCGAGCGCGACGAAGGGCACGAGCCAGATCAGGTACTGCGGCGAGAAGACCTTGCCGAAGGCGACGAAGCCGACCAGCGCGACACTCGCTCCGTAGAGGAGGGTGCGGGGCTCGGGGCGCCGCCGGGCGACGATCGCCGCGACGGCGAACGCGACGGCGACCTGGCAGAGCGAGGTCAGCAGGGCGAGGGTGTCTCCTGCCGGCCCGGTCAGCTCGGTCCAGTGCGCGTTTCCCTCGTCGATTCGCGCGTGGTACAGGCCGAGCTTGTCGAGCGCGAACAGCACCGACGAGCCGAGACTCTCCTTCTGCAGGCCGCGTCGAAGTTGCACGTGCAGGCTGTACCAGACTCCCCCGGGTGCGATCACGACGAATACGACGTACGTGGCGGCCGCGACGACGGCTGCCACCCCGAGTGCTCGCAGCGCGGCCCGGCGACCGGCGCGACGATAGATCCACACGAGCGCGAGCGGGAGGACTGCCGCCGGGAACACCTTCGTCGCGGCGCCGAAGCCGAGCAGCCCCGCGCCGAGGCCGTCGCGCCCGCGAAGCAGCGCGAGCACGGCGACTACAGTCAGGAGCGTCGGCCAGAGGTCGTACTCGTCGATGAAGAGTGGGCCGAGCAGAAACGGCGCGACCGCCATCGCGGCGAGCGCCGCCGCTCCGCGCCGGGGCGGCAGTCCGACGGCCGCAGCGACCCGCGAAGCGACGAGCACCGTCGCCGCACCGAGGACCGTCATCAACGCCTTGAAGAGGAACGTGAAGTGCGCCACCGACACGAGCGCAGGCGCGATGATGACGGGGAGGGCGCCGGGTGGGTACTCGAAGAAGAAGTCGCGGTACGGCACGTGCCCGTCGAGCATCCGATGCGCGTCGAGGGAGTACAGACCGACGTCCCCGAAGCGCTCGGCGCGGAGCAGCCCACCCCGCATGACGAGGCACGCGAGGACGAAGAGTGCCGTCGCCGCGGCCGGCACGAGGTCACGCCGCGACAGGCGCACGATCCGCGTCATGCCGGGGCCGCCTGCGCCAGGCGCCGCGCCAGGATCGTGAACAGCGCCACCAGCCCGAGATCGCGCGCAAGCACGAGCCAGGACACCGTTCCGAGGGCGGCGACCATGTCGGAGTCGTAGAAGGCCACCTGCGTCATCAGAAGCGTCACGCCGAGCAACACTGCCGCGACGAGCCCGATGCCGGCGTCGACGAGCGGGACGAGCGGGATCAGCCAGACGAGGTACTGCGGCGAGAGCACCTTCCCGAACGCGACGAACGCGACGACGGCCGCAGCGAACGCGAGGACGAGACGCTGCGAGTCGTTCCGGCCGCGCCAGTACCAGCGCGCGACGAACGCGACGGCCAGCACCTCCACTGCCGAGCTCGCAAAGCCGACGGCGTCTGCCGCCGGGCCCGAGAGATTGCGCGAGCCGGGCGCGCCGATGACGGAGGCGGGGTGATACACGCCGAGATGCCCGGCCGCAACGAGCAGCTGAGCGCCCAGGCTCTCGACCTGCAGCTGCCGGGTCGCCTGGATGTAGAAGCTGTACCCCAGGCCGCCGAAGCCCCTGATCATGAAGGGCACGATCAGCACAAGCCCGACGCCCACGAAAACCGCAAGCGCTCGGGCAAGCTCGTCGCGCCCGCGCTCGCGGAGCACATGGATCGCCGCGATGGGCACGACGGCAAGGGCGTAGACCTTCGCCACGACCGCCAGCGCGAGCAGCGCGAACGCAAGCCGCGGCCGGGCGGCGACGAGCGCGAGCAGCGCCACCGAGACGACGGCCGCGGGCCACAGGTCGTAGCGGTTGAGGAAGAGCGGCCCGAGGGCGAGCGGCGCGAGACCGAGCACGACGGCTGCGCGCGCGAGTGCAGGCGACGCGGCACGGCGCAGGACCGCAATGCCGCTCGCCGCCGCCACGAGCGCGCAGAGCGTCATCAGCAGCTTGAAGACGAGGAAGTAGTGCGATTGCGACAGGAACGAGGGGACGGCGAACGCGACGAGCGCGCCCGGCGGGTATTCGAGATAGAACTGGTGATACGGGATGAGCCCGTCGGCAACCAGCTTGCCGATGTGCCGGTAGTAGTAGACGTCTCCTCCCCAGCCAGAGCTCAGGAGCCCCCCGGGCATGACGACACAGCTTGCGGTGGCGAGCCCGATCGCGACCCAGGTCGCACGCCCGCCGCGTGAGACTGCCGCGCGCACGCCGCGAGCGGCCGAGGTCACGCCGTACACGCCGAGGCTACGCGCCTCCAGATCAGCCGACGGCATCCGCGCACGCGCCGAAGGCTACGCCATCGCCGTCCGCACGGGAGCCGCGACGAACGCTCCAGGCGAGCAGGACGTACGCGCCGACGAGCACGAGATTCCGGGCGAGAAGCACCCAGACCGCGGGACCGACGCGGTTGATGCTGTTCCATGCCGAGAACTCGAGGTGCGTCAAGCCGAGCGCTGCGACGAGCAGCGCAGTCGCCGCAAGCCCGACGCGACCGCGAACGAGCGGCACGACCGGTACGAGCCAGACGAGGTACTGCGGGGAGAGCACCTTGCCGAATGCGACGTAGCCAACGAGCGCGGCGGCGAACGCGGCGACGAAGCGGCATGGGCCCGACGACCCCTTCGCGAACCACCAGGACACGGCGGCGATCGCCGCAACCTCGACGATCGCCGAGGCGATGCCGACGGACGTCGGCAGCGCACCGGCGAGATCGCGTGAGCCCGGTGTGCCGTCGACGATGCGCGCGTCGTACAGACCGAGCCTGTCAGCGACGAGGAGCGCCGACCCGGCAAGGCTTTCGATCTCGAGGTGCCGGGTCACCTGGACGTAGAAGCTGAAGGCGAGCCCGCCGGGCCCAACGAGCGCGAAGGGCACCATCACGAGAGCAACGACCGCTGCGAACGCGACCGCCGCGCGCTTGAGGACCGCCCGTCCCGCTGTCCGCGCGATGTACACGGCCACGACGGGAAGCGCGGCCAGGGCGTAGATCTTCGTCACCACGCTGAGCGCGAATCCGACGCTGCCGGCGGCCGGTCGGCCTCGGAGCAGCACGGCAAGGGCGACGGCGGTGAGGAACATCGGCCACGGGTCGAACCTGTTCAGGAAAACCGAGCCGAGCAGCACCGGAGCCACCGCGAGTGGAGCGACCGCAACTGCGAGCCATCCGACCGACCGACCGACGGCCGTCGCCGTGACGGCAGTGGCGACGATGGCTGCGCAGCCGAGCACGGTCATCAGCACCTTGAAGAGCTCGACGTAATTGCCCTGGTCGACCGACGGCGCCAGGAAGACCGGCAGCGCCCCCGGCGGATACTCGACGTAGAGGGTTCGGTAGGGGATCTCGCCGGCACGGAGGTGCGAGCCGAGCTGCCCGTAATACGAGACGTCCGCGGCGTGCCAGGAGGTCAGGAGCCCACCGGGCCCGAGCAGGCAGCAGACGGCAAAGACGAGAAGCGCCACCGCAACGATCCCGGCTGCCGCGAGACGGCGTGCCGGGTCGTGATCCTCGCGCACGAGCCGGATCATGGACCCGCCGCGTTGGGAATGGCGCGGCTCCGGTGCCGGACGATCCAGCCGCCGACGCCGACGGCCGCGAGCGCGGCGATGCCGACGAGGCCCCCGCCCTGGATTCGGTCGAGCCCTCCCCACACCCACACCGTCTTGGTCAGGTCGCTGAAGCCGCTGCCGGGATACCACCTGTCGCCTTCCAACCGCAACCCCCACGTCAGCGAATCGATCGAGGTCAGCACGCAAGAGACTGCGGCGAGGCCGAGCGTCGCTCTCGGGAAACGCGCGAGCGCGAACGGCAGCCCGAGCGCGAGAAACGGCAGAGCAGGAGCGGCAAATCGCGGGCCGGGCGAGTTGCCGCCGTATGGGATGAAGTACGCCGCGTCCGCGAGAACGAAGACGACGCTCACCGTTGCGGCGACCGCGGCCTCGCCCCGGTAGCCGCGACGCCACATGAGGCCCAGGCCGACCGCCGCGGCGAGGAGCACGGGTGAGAACACGAGCAACCCGCGGTCGCCGACGAGCACGTCGCCGAGGCCGGACAGTCTCGGAATCCCGATCCCGAAGAAACCCCCGTGCTGTAGCTCGGAGTATCGATTCGCCACGTAGCGGTACGAGAGATGAAACGGCGAACCAAACGCGGCCCAGTTGTAGGCGCCGAGCGCGAGCGCCGGAAAGAGCCCTCCGAGCACAAACCAGCCGGCTCTCCGGTGCTCGCGTACCGCAACGTAGACCGCCACCACGAACGCGATCGAGCCGACCGCGTACTGGAAGAGAACTCCGGTACCGAGCGCCGCCCCGGCCGCCACGAGCAGCAGGGGCCGCGACTGCCTCCACGCGAGCAGGAACCCCGCAACGGCCCAGAACGCAGCTGCGTCATGCTCGAAGAGGGTCGCCGCCAGGGGCGCCGCGAGCGTCGCCGTCCCGAAGATCGCGAACGTCGCCGCACCGGTTCCCTCGACGAGGGCCTCGGCCGCCCGGCCGACGAGCAGCCCCGCCAGCAGGAAGAGCAGACCGCTCGTCGCGATCCGGATGCCCCACAGAGACAGGTCGCCCTTCCCCGTCCAGTCGCGCGGCGCGCGGGCCACGCCCAGCGCCCGCTCGACGCTGTACGCAGGAATCGCCAGGAACGACATTCCCGGCGCCTTGTCGGAGTACGTGCGCCCCGCGTAAACCGCACGGTCGAAGACGTCGGGCTCGATCGTCAGCGTGCGCTGAAGCACGATGTGCCGGGTCAGCTCATACCGCGTCGTGTCCTGCGGATTGGCGACGTCGACGATGGTGAGCGCCGCAAGGACGACGAGTACGAGGACGAGCCACTCGTACCGATAGCCACGACGTAGGCTCACGCGTCCCTTTTATAGCCGACGCGACCGGCGATCACCACGGGCAAGGCGACAAGATGCTAGAAGTCGGGGCCTCGTGACTCGAATCGCTGCGAAAGCATCCATCGGTGGTTGACCCGACAGAGTGACCCGGTTCGACGACGTACCCACCCGCCCGCACGTCGCGCTCGACGACCGGGCCGTCGAGGCGGCGTGCGACGTCCTCGAGCGGAAGAAGATCGCGATCTTCATAGTCGCCTTCCAGGCCGAGCGTTTCATCGCAAGCGTCCTGGACCGGATACCGGCCCGGCTGCGCGACCTGTTCGCCGAGATCCTCGTGATCGACGACTCGTCGAGCGATCAGACGTTCGCGACAGCGCGCGATGCCGTCGAGCGCCTCGGATTCAGCAACGTCACAGTGCTGCGGACGCCGTTCAACCGCGGCTACGGCGGCAACCAGAAGCTCGGCTACCTCCACGCCATCAAGCAGGGCTACGACTACGTCGTCCTGCTGCATGGCGACGGGCAATACGCGCCCGAGTACCTCCCGCAGATCGTGAACAAGCTCGGCGAGCGCCAGCCCGACGCGCTCATCGCCTCGCGGATGATCAACCGCCGCGATGCGCTCCGCGGCGGCATGCCGCTCTACAAGTGGCTGGGAAATCAGGTGTTGACGGCGATTGAGAACCGGATGCTCGGCAGCCATCTCTCCGAATTCCATTCGGGCTACCGCGCGTACAAGGTCGACGCGCTCCGCTCGATCCCGTTTCAGCTCAACTCGGACGATTTCCATTTCGACACCGAGGTCCTGATTCAGCTTCTCTCAACAGGGAGCACGGTCGAGGAGATCCCCGTGCCGACGTTCTACGGCGACGAGATCTCGCGCGTGAACGGCATGGCATACGCCGTGAACTGCCTCAAGGCGGTGACGAAGTCCCGGCTCGGGCAAGCCGGCCTGTTCTACGAGCCGAAGTTCGACTTCGGCTCGTTCCACGAGAGCGGCTATCGCGTGAAGCAGGCGGACAACACGCTTCATCACGAGATCCTCTCGCGCGAGTGGCCGCCGGACTGGCGCGTCGCCGATCTGGGCTCCAGCCGCGGGGTCCTCAGCGCCCAACTCGCGCAGAAGGTCGCGCACGTCACCTCCGCCGACGTCGAACGTCCCGTGGATGCGGGAGCCGCCGAGGCGATCGAGCTCGATCTCGATGCCGACTTCGATCGCATCCTCGGCCGGCACCAGTACGACTGCGTGCTCGTTCTCGACGTCCTCGAGCACCTGAAGCGCCCTGAGGAGGGCGTCCGCAAGATCGCCGAGATCCTGAAGCCCGGCGGAACGCTTTACGCGAGCACGGGCAACATTGCGTTCCTCGTCATGCGCCTGAGCCTTGTCCTCGGCCAGTTCAACTACGGCAAGCGCGGCATCCTCGATCTGACACACACGCGGCTGTTCACGATCTACTCGTTCCGGAAGCTGCTCGTCAACGGCGGCTTCGTGATCAAGGAGATACACGGTT
>Ga0209638_1002279_pt1 | contig 11841 bp, 9 predicted proteins | sample BarGraNGADG00211_FD_184490 | JGI IMG/M metagenome (GOLD analysis project Ga0209638, IMG submission 184490) | Arctic peat soil microbial communities from Barrow, Alaska - Barrow Graham LP Ref core NGADG0002-211 (SPAdes) (version 2) | ecosystem: Environmental > Terrestrial > Soil > Wetlands > Peat... | reverse complement strand
ACCCCAGTTCGTCAGATACGCGCCACGATCACGAGCGGCGATTCGGCCTGCGGCTTCGCCGCCACGCGCGCCGGCTTCTCCGGTGCCACCACTTCGGCGTGTCGTACGACCTCGGGCCGCTGGCTACCGGTGAGCTCGGCGTCACTCGCATCGCTCTCGCGACGTCGCTCCATTGTATCGGCGAGCTCGGCGCGTCGCTCGTCCACTCGACGCTCATCTGCGCGATCAACTGCGGGCGAGACTCGGCGCTCCTTCACACGGCGGTTTGCCGAGCGATCCCAGGCATCGAGATGCACGAGCAGATCGTCGAGCGAGCGCACTCGGCGCGCGCCATCGTGCTCGCGGCGAAGAACGACGTGCGTCCACCCGCGCACGCCAACGGGTTTGTGCCACGTGCCGTCAATGCGCACGCGACGACCGGCGATCGCGTGGCCGAGCACGCGTTCGTAGCGCGAGCGCGAAAGCAGCGTGATCGGGAAGAGATCGTTCCAGGTGCAGAGTCGGCCGACGTCATCGTACGCTGCCGGCCGATCGTTGAGCTCGAGCAGCGAGGGCGCGCGACCGCGCATGACCGCGGCGATGAGCTGCAGCGAATGCGGATCTCCGAGCGCGCGAATGGAGCTCCAGAAGTGCCGCGTCGTGCGCCCCGCCATCTCGCGCAGCGAGATGCGCTCGCCCGAGCGAAGCGTCCAGCGATCGCCGTCCACGTCGGCGGTGAACGGATTCGCGGGGAAGCAACTGTGCTTCGCCACCCATCCCTTCCGGGAGCTGTGCGGGACGGGGACAAATCCCCGCACGATGGGGATGTCGTGCGCCGCGAGCTGCTCGAGTGAATAGTCAGGCCACGTCATCACCTCGCGCACGATACCGACGATGAGCGTCGCTGTCGCTGCCATCAGCGCCGCGTCGGGAGTAAAGTCGGCGGTGATCTCGATGCGATTGCCCCGCGGACGAGCACCCACGCCGGTGGAGCGGCGGTTCGCGGCGAGCAGCATCACGGGCGTGGCGAGCACGTACGTCAACAGATACGCAAGCTGCTCGATCGAGCGGCCGTTGCGGCGCTCGCTCGACGGCACGTCGAAGGAGACGTTGTAGTGGGCGCTGAAGCCGACGAGGCGAACCGTGCGGTCGTTCGCGATCTCCCATGCGTCGAGCTCATCGCGCAGAAAACCGAGACTCTCCCAGAGCGACCGAGTCCCACGCGCGCCGCACCCGCGCGCGATTTCGATCATTGGCGTCGCGATCTCCATCACGCCGGTGTCGAAGTAGAACGCGCCACCGGTGGGCAGATGATACGATCGCCCGGTGCGGTGCACGAGCGGGGCGCGCACGACGTGACGCGGCGAGCCGAACACGTCTTCCGGCTTCTGCGGCACGTCATCCACAACGGTCGTGAACTCGGCCTCGAGTCCGATCGCCGGAAGACCGCCACCGATGGTCGCTCGTTCGCTTCGCGCCACGCGATCCGCGCGCCGCGGTCGCTTCACCTGCCCCGTCACCATCATCCTCTCCTGCGCCAGCAGTTCGCGAAGGTGTTGCTGCCTTTACACCATTTACAGTGGATCGCCCGCGAGCTTCAGGTTGTACGTCTCACCAGCCGCCTCGCGGGGAACGCTCACCACGTAACCGAGATCGAGATGCAGATGATCGTCCGTCTTTGCGAGTTCCGGACCAAGCGGACGAGTCCACACCGTAGGAATCACTCCGCGCGCGATCTCGGCAAATCGTGCAATGCTCTCCTGCGAATCCAGATATGTGTCGCCAACCCGGTACACGTTCGCTGCCGTTCCCCAGCAGTGCGGCGATGCGCCGCCCACGCGCGCGTGCCGCGGCGAGCAGTAGCCCCCATTCGCCCCGATGTAGACATACGTCCCCACCGCATCCCTGAAGAGCTCCAGCGCCAGCGCAAGGAGTACCGTGGCGCACGGTATGTACCGAGGAAAGACACGCAATGGCGGTGCCTCGCGCACGTCCGTATGGATGAACTCGGAAGCGGCGAAATGCGGCGCAAGACAGGTCTCGCTCGCCTGCGCCCACGACTGGATCTCGTAGAAGTAGCGCGGAAGCACACGCGCCTGCCCGGTGTGATCGCAGAGGATCCCGCCGGGCATCAGCACGTCACGGTAGCGCCGCTCCAGGCGTCGCCCGTCCACGAGACGCAGAGGAAAGGTCGCGAGTGCGGTCGCCATCAGTCGCGATCTCCAATGAGTGCGGCGTATGCCAGATAGGATGCGGCGGCGATCGTTGCGGATCGCTCCGTCGCCGAGGGCTCCCACTCGGTGAGGACCGACAGCGCGTATGGACGGCGATCCGGCAGATACACCAGTCCGGCGTCGTGCGCGATCGTCGAGATCTCGCCCGTTTTGTGTGCAACCTTGGCTACGCGCGGCAGGCCGGCCGGGATGCCGCTCTTGAACTGCTGGCCGAGCAGGACGTCGACCATCTGGCGCGAGAGCGCGGGGCTGAAGGCACGCTCCTCACCGATGAGGCGCAGTAGCCCCACGAGCCCGTTCGCCGTGACACGGTTGTTGATGCCGTGCTCGAAGGCCGTATCGTCCTCGACGCCGCGCCGCAGGTCGATGCCAGCGAGGCCGAAGCCCTCGATGGTGCGCTGCAGGACGTCGAGCCCGACGAGATCGAGGAGGAGATTGGTCGCGAGATTGCTACTCGTCGTGATCATCGCGTCGGCGAGTTCGCTCACGCGAAGCGTGCGGCCGACCTCGCGATGGACGTCTGGATTCGCGTCGCGGTCGAGCCGCACGCGATACGGCGAGCCGTCGTAGGCGCTGAGGAAGCGGTTGCGCACGTGCACGCGCGACTGCGGCAGGAGATCGCCGCGGAAAATCGCGCCGAAGACCCCGACGAGAACGGCGACCTTGATGGTGCTCGCAGCGTGGAACCAGCGGTCGGCGTGATAGTGGAATTCCGCCCCAGTCTCCAGATCGGCAATGGACACCGCCAATGCCGCCGCGCCTGCTTTCGCCTCCAGCTCGGCGAAGCGAGCCTGGAGCTCCGTCGAGGACTGCAAGGAAGGGACGGTGGTCTGGACGGGGGTTCGGCGGGTCATGGCGGGCCGAACAATTGCAATCCGCGTTCCGTCAGCGTGCGCTCGATAGAAAGATCGACCCCTGTTTCGGAACGGGCTGCCGCTTGCCGAGGTGACGGGAAACGCAAACCGGCGCATCGTCTGCCTCAAGTGAAGGTGGTGCGCCATCTTGTCACCACCGAGCACCCGGCTCAGCGAGTAAACGCTAGGTTTCGGGAATGACAGACCGGATCCTTTCTCCCGCGCAGCGGCGAGTCGTCACGTGGGGCGTCATCGCCTTCGTCCTCGCCATCGGCGCCGCCGTGAGTATCGCGCTCCTTCGCCGAGCTGCAGGCGGAGTCCTGTTCGGCCGGAGATCGGAGCCGCAGATCACGCAGCAGGTCGTCGTGGAACGACTCCGTGAGGTAGCGAAGCTTGTCGCCACCGAGATGACCCTGCGTGACGTCGTCACCTACGAGCAGACGGAGTGGCGCTCGACCAAGCGCACCCTGCTCGTGGTCACAGCGCGCGTGGCGGCGGGGATCGATCTTGCGCGCAATACGGATGTGAGCATCGATTCCGCGGCGAAGCGCATCACCATCTCCCTGCCGCCCGCGCAGATCATGAGCATCGACATCGTCAACGTCACGACCTACGACGAGCACGCCGGGCTATGGAATGCCTTCCGCGCCGAAGATCGCGACGTGATCCAGCAGCGCATCCGGACGCAACTTATGGTTGCCGCGCGCCAATCCGGGATCCTCGAACACGCCGACCAGAGCGCGGCCCGAGTGCTGAGCGAATTGTTGAGCCGCGACGGGTACACGGTCGAGATCAGGCGGCCGCCGGTGCAGCTCGCGCCGACCGGTTAAGAGCTGTGCCGGCATCGACCGTCGCCGCCAGCTTGAGAGCACGAACGCGCACACGTCGACACGACGGCCCGAAACGCAAACCCCGCCTGACCGTGGAAGGCCAAGCGGGGCAGCGAGTTACAGCGAGTACCGGAAGAGCTACCAGCGATAGTGCGCGAACGCCTTGTTCGCATCCGCCATGCGGTGCGTGTCTTCCTTCTTCTTCACGGCATTCCCTTCGCCCTTCGACGCCGCGATCACCTCGGCCGCGAGCTTCTCGGCCATGGACTTCTCGTTGCGATCGCGCGAGTAGCTGATCAGCCAGCGCATGGCGAGCGCCGTACGGCGCTCCGGACGCACCTCGACCGGCACCTGATACGTGGCACCACCGACGCGACGACTCTTCACCTCGACGACCGGCTTGAGGTTGGTGAGCGCCTGCTTGAAGATGTTCACGCCCGGCTGGCTCGTCCGGGTCTCGACGAGGTCCATCGCGGCGTAGAAGATCCGCTCGGCCGTGCTCTTCTTGCCTTGGTACATCAGGACGTTGATGAACTTCGAAACGGTCTGGCTGTCGTAGCGCGCATCCGGAAGGATGGTACGCTTCACAGCGCTCTTGCGGCGGCTCATTTCTTGGCTCCCTTGGCGGCGGCACCGGCCTTTGGTTTCTTGGTGCCATACTTGGAACGGCTCTGATTGCGGCCGTTCACGCCAGAGGCGTCGAGCGTCCCGCGAACGATGTGATAGCGAACACCCGGGAGATCCTTCACACGACCACCGCGAATGAGCACGATGGAGTGCTCCTGGAGGTTGTGGCCTTCGCCCGGGATATAGGCGGTGACTTCGAAGCCGTTGGTGAGACGGACACGCGCGACCTTGCGGAGGGCGGAGTTCGGCTTCTTGGGGGTGGTGGTGTAGACGCGCGTGCAGACGCCCCGCTTCTGCGGGTTCGCCTTCAGCGCCGGCGCCTTTTCCTTCTTGGCGAGGTCGCGGCGGGACTGCCGGACCAGCTGGTTAATCGTCGGCATTCAACCTGATGATGTTCGTCGATCTGCACATACGTGGATCGCCTCCGAACGAGGCGGCACGGAACAGACTTGTAAGTTAATCGGGGACCGAGGGTTGGGTCAAGGACGGCACCCCCAGCGGAGCTCAGCCCCAAATGATTCGCCTCCTCGTCCTCAGAGGCCTCGCACCTTCCAGCTTGAGATCATGCCCTGGCGCAAACCAAAAATCCCCGGCTCGTCGAGCCGGGGTTTCGCCTTGATGCCGTGACTAGCGGTTGGCCGTGTTGTCGAGGAACGGCCGGTTCGTCGCGGTGGTCGAGACCACCGTCATGTCGCCCCGGGCGCTGACCGTGTAGACTCTGCTCGCCGAGAACGACACTCCGGTGCGGACGATGACGCCCGTGTTCGAGCCGGAATATCGCGCCGTCAGATCGTACAGGGCGCCCGGCACCGCCAGAAAGGCACCGCCGTTCTTGTACGCGATGGACGACCCGATCGCCACCGAATCGCCCGTAACAGTGTTCTTCGCATACAACGTCATCGGATTCGAGTTCGAGCTCGCGTTGACGAAGCGCACGGACGAGGTGGTGAAGTCGATCTGCGCCGGGAATGCATCTTCGAGGATGAAAGCGTCCACGGTCTTCGCGTTCGCATCGTAGAAGCCGCTTTGATAGAGCGAGTAGTACTTCCCATCGGCGAGTGTCGACGAGAGCTTCGCCACGGCCAGTCCGTTGTCCGTGGTGGCGGAGATTCTCCCCGTGAACGAGTACTGGGCCGGCGCGATCGACGAATACAACCCGGCGTTCCCCAGGCTGCCGTACGCGGTGCCGGTTGTCGATTCGATCCCGGTGGACGTACACCTGGCATCCGGGGGTGAGGCGGGTGGCGAGCAGCTCGTGGAGCTGACTGCCGTCATCTTCGCGTCGTTCGCGAAGAAGTTCACGGACGGTGCGTTCACACCGAAGTTGTAGAACTTGATGTACGTGCCGGCGGTAGGTCCCGCGATGCTCTTGACGCCGTCCTTGGAGCACGCCGCGAGCACCGCTGCGCCCAGCAGCGCCGAGATGAGTCGGATTCTGGTCATGACTGGGGTGGGGTTACGGTTGAGTGATCCACAATGGCGTCGTGTGGTAGTCCAGCTTGTCGCCGCCGATGGTCTTCAGCGACGCAAAGTTCCACACGTATTCCGAGTTGTAGCGCGGCCGGATACGCTGCACGATCTTGCCGTTGTTGTCTGGATAGAGGTTCGTGGGCGGGGCAAAGCCCAGGTAGACTTGCGCTCCTGTTGCTGGATCGAGGTCGGTGTAATGATACCGCCGCATGTCCATCCACAGCTCGTTGTGGCCCCACCCCCACTGTGCGATGTACTTCTGCGTCATGATCTGCGTCAGCGTCAGCGCCGCCGGATTCGTAGGTACGATTCGCGTATCGCCGAGGAATGCCGCTTTCTCTGCCGCACTGATCTGGGTCACCGCCTGGTTGTTGTCGAGATTCCGCGCGTTGACGAAATCGAGGTGCGCCGAGATGGCGTTCCTATACGCCGCCAGCGCCGTGGCCTTGTCGCCCAATCGGAACGCGGCCTCGGCCTTGATGAACTGGAGCTGTGCGTACGTCATGAAGGGCATCTTCGACTTGTCGTCGAAGATGTACCGGCTCGGCAGGAGGAGGCCGCCCGTGCCGGCGTAGCCGAAGAAGTTGAACGGCTGTTGCGCCGTGGTCATCGCGCCATAGCCTGGCACGTTCGGGTCGACGCCGCGGAACTGTCCATCGGTCGCCGGTGCGAGCATGCGGCTCATTCGTGGATCCACGGCGCCAAAATCGGTACCGTTCATCAGATTCACCACGAACTGCGTCTGACGGTAACTCGTGATGTTGTTGCGCGAGCGGCCCCAGAAGTTGACGTCGTTGAGGAGGGGGTCGACGCCCGGGTATCCGAACAGCGCGTCGTCCGCCTCGCTCGAGAACGACTTGTCGACCGCGGCGATCACTGCCACGGGCGCGTATGTCGCCTTGTTCGAGTAGTGGTTGAGGTTAATGGCTTGCAGCCCGTATGCCATCTTCAGCCACTTCGTGCGATCGCCGTTATAGAGGTGGTCCGTCTTGCCGAGATACGTGGCGTCGACGGCGCCGTCGGTGCGCTGGAGATCGGTGATCGCCTTGGCCAGCAGCCTCTGGACCTCCGTGTACACAAAGTCCTGCGGGTCGTAATCGAACACGCTCCGGGTGGGATCGATCGCTTCCTTCACGATGATCTCGCCGTGGAGGTCGGTCAGCACCTGCCAGCCCCAGGCCTTCATGAAGTAGCCGACGCCGGCGAGGTCCCACCGTTGCTCCGGCTCTGCTTTGTTGATCATGTCGACGAGGTTCTGGCCAAGCGACCAGTACACGTCGCGCCACTGTTCGGCGCCGTTGTCGCTGGCTGGATCGTACCCCATGCGGTCCCACGTGCCGAGAGTGGTCACTCCGTTGGCCACTATCCACTCCTGTGTGTACCGGCCGACGTAGCGGCCGTCGTACTGAGGCGCGGTCACCATCCAGTGCTCCATCGGCGAGAGGTACAGATTCGCCGAGACAGTCTCCGGAGCGTTCGGGTTGGTATTGACGTCCAGGTAGTTCTGGCATCCGTTCGTCAGGCTCAGGAAGCCCACGAGGAGCGCGGTCGTTGTATGGCGTTTGTTCATCGTCAGAAACCCCATCTGAACCCGAAGTTGATTCCGCGCGGAATTGGGAAATCCCCGTAATCGATGCCCACACCGCCGGAGCCGCCGACCGCCGCGTCGTTCCCGTTCGCGATCGGATCGAGGCCGGTGTAGTTGGTCCACAGAAAGAGATCCGTTCCCGTGACGAACACGCTGGCATTCCGCGCGAAGCGTTCTGGGAGGACGTACTGAAGCGTCACGTCGCGGAGACGCAGCCAGTTGATGTTCTTCTCGATGAACGGCTCCTCGCTCATGCCCGTGTAATAGGCCGTCTGAATCGCGGGCACGACGACGATCGTGTTCACCGTGGGAGTCGCGGTGTTCTCCTTGCCGTCGCGCAGCACGCCGGTAATGACGCGTGGCGTGTTGCGATCGAGCGTGCTCGTGGCCAGCCCGCGAATGGTCAGATAGTGCTCCGTGGCGTTGAAGACGTCGCCGCCCCTCCGGATGTCGAACAGGAAGCTCAGCGTGGTGCGCTTGACCCTGAAGTCGTTCGAAAGGCCGATCGTGTAATTCGGCTGACGATCGTAGCCGCCGTCGATGAACGTACTGGACCGGAGCGGGAGGCCGGTCGTCGGATCGATCAGGAGCTGCCCCTGGTTGTTCTTCAGATAGAACAACCCGGTCAGCGACATCGTCGACAGTCCTGGCGCGGTGCCGTTGCGGACGTTTCCGTACAGCCACGTATCGGAGACGTACGACTCCGGCAACGCGTTCGGCAGCGATACGGTCTTGCCGCGCGCCCGGGCGAAGTTCGCCAGCACTTCCCAGGAGAAGTCCGAGCGAAGCACTGGCGTGCCGCGAATCGAGATCTCGGTTCCCTTGTTCTCCGTCGAGGCACCGTTCAGGTTGAAGAGAACGAAGCCGGTGGCGTAGCTCTCGCGGAGATTCTGGACGATTTGATTCTGGGTCTGCTTGTGGTAAACCGTCGCATCGATCCCCAGGCGGTCGTTGAAGAAGCTGAGCTCCGTACCGACTTCGTAGGACTTGGAAAACTCGGGTTGGAGGAGCGGGTTCGGCCCAGTGAAGCCATACCCGTATCCGCCAAATGACGTCGGTTTCGATTCGAGCGTGGTACGGTAGGAGTACGGCGGCGCGTCGCGGCCCACCTCGGCGAACGCCGCGCGCAGCTTGCCGCCCGTTAGGTACTTCTTCAGCTTCGGGAACGCGTCGGTGAAGATGAAGCTCGACGAGACGGAGGGGTAGAAGAACGAGTTCTGCCCCACGGGAATCGTCGAGGTCCAATCGTTGCGTCCCGTCACCGTCAGGTACAGGTAGTTCCGGAAATCGGCGATTCCCTCCCCGAAGGCACTCACGACCCGGCGCTGCGTGGCGATCGTGCGGCCCGAGTTTTTCACCGTGTTGTTGATCGAGACGAAATTCGGATCGAGGAAGTTGGTGCCCTCGGTGCCGTCAACCGTGGACTTCTGGTCGAGAAACGAGTTGCCAACGAGGCCACTGATCGACAGCCCCTTGCCAATGTCGCGGTCATTGACGTGAAAGAGCGTTTGGGCGGTGAGGTTGCGGGTGTTGTCGTTGTTGAGGTCGAGGATGCCGTTGTACGCGTTGCCCGTCGCGCTCTCGGGATGGCGCACCATCAGGTCCTGTTGCGAGTAGGTGTCCGTGCCGAGGTTCGTCTTGAGGTAGCCCCACGAGAACGGCAGGATCGTGAACCCGGCGTTGGAGAGGATGCGGTTCACCTTCGTGTTGCTCTTGTTCTTGTTGACCGCGAAGTACGGATTGTCGATTTCCGATGCCGCGGAGAGAGCCGTGATACGCTGGCGCGTGCCGGCTGGCGTGAGCCAGTTCGAGGCGTTGTTCGTGTCCGGCCACGCCAGCAGGCCAATGAGCGGGCTGTTGTCCCCCTTGAACGCCTTATCATTGGTGGAGTAGGTGTACATCATCGACAGGTCGGCGGTCAGCCAGCTCGCGACTTGCCCCTGCGAGGAGCCGGTCAAGTTGATCTTGTTCAGCCCTGTGTTCGGAACCACGCCAACCTGCTTGGTGAACGACGAGGAGATGCGGTAGGAGAGGCGGTTGTCCGCCGCCCCACCGCTGAACGACAGGTTGTGCTTCTGCGTGACGCCCGTCTGGAAGAAGTTGCCGATGTTGTCGAAAAACGCGGCGCTGGTGGGATAGGGGCTACCGAAGTACAGGTACGAACCCTCGCCGGAGCCCGAGATGCTGAGGGTTCCGCTCGGGCCGAAGGCGGTTTGGATGTCCGGCTTGGCGCGCACCTGCTCGATGCGATAGCTGTTGCTGTAGTCGAAACCGCCCGTTCCGTTGTGGCCACGTTTCGTGGTGATGATGATCGCGCCGTTTGCCGCGTCGATGCCGTACAGTGCCGACGCTTCCGGTCCCTTGAGCACGGTGAGCGACTCGATATCCTCGGGATTGATGTCCGCCGCACGGTTGGTGAAGTCGACGTTGCGATTGCTGAAGGCAGCCGCCGACGTGGGTGCGTCGGAGGCCAGATTGGCCGTGTTGGTGGTCTTGTTGTCGATCGGCAGGCCGTCAACGATCATCAGCGGCTGATTGGTGCTGCTGATGGAGCTGATGCCACGGATGGTGATCGATGCCGACGCACCGGGCGCCCCCGAGGTGCTCGTCACGTCGACGCCAGCGACGCGTCCCTGAAGCGCGTTGATGAAGTTCTCGCGCTGGGTCTGCGCGATGTCGGCGCCCTGAACGGTCTGCTGCGCCGTGCCGAGCTCGCGTTGCGACGCAGTCTGGCCCAACGCGGTAACGACCACTGCGTCGAGCGACGCCGCAACCCGCCGAAGCTGGACGTTGATGACGCTCTGGGCGCCAACGACGCGTTCGGCCGGTGCGGTTCCGATGAACTTGAACTGCAGCACCTGGCCCGTCGCAACGCGTATGGAGTAGCTGCCGCGGTTGCTCGTCAGCGTGCCCGTGGTCGTGCCCTTGATGACGATCGACACCCCTCCCAACGGAGCGCCTTGCTCATCCGTGACAGTCCCCGTGACGGTCCCTTGCTGCGCACCTGCCTGCGCGCCGGCAAAGAGAATTCCCATCAACACCATGAGTACTCGTTTCTTCATAATGAGGTGTACCGGCTGTTGGTGGACAGTGCTCAAGCTCATGCCGCCTGCTCGAACGCGATCGTGCTGATGTTACGGAGGGGTCGAGTCCGTCTAAGGAAGGTTTGTAGAAGCGTTGCGTAGTCGTACATGTCGCCGCGCCGCGTCCGGGGCGCATGGTGCACCTGGTTCGTACGTTCGGTCGTTAACGTCGAGAAGAAACTCTCCGTGATTCCGAACTCGACCAGCAGCCGCTGGAACGACTCACTCCTGTGCTGACTCAGCGACAATCGTACAGTGTCAGACGGGAAAGGGCAAGCCGTCAGACAGTCATCTTATGACTTTGGCAGACCGTCGAACAGGGGGCTCGTGGCTGGAAGTGCGTCGCGCGCCTGGACTGCCTGCACGAACGGACCGAGCAGGTGCGACACGCTGTTGGCGTAGTAGCTCACCAGCGGGCGACCGCGCGGCAGAACGATGAAGCCGGTACCGTCCTGCGCAATGACGCGACGCATCTTCAGCATGCGCCACGCGCGGGCGAAGATCTCCTTAGCGCCGTTGTCGCCGCTCAACACGCGCGCGTTGAGCTCACCCAGCACTCCACGCATCTCGTTGATACGGTCGAACAGATCATCGCGCGTGATGAACTCCGAGTCGAAGCTCTGGATTGCCGCGCAGACGAGAGGGACCGGTGTGACGGGAATGAGCTCGCCAACATGCGCGAGAAGCGTGTCGCACAGCGCCTGCACCTCACCGAGGCGTTCGCTCTTCTCGAGCGCGAAGAGGCCGGCGTGTGCCGCGAACCATGGCGCCAGAGGAATTGGAGCGCCAACCACGACGGCCGCGCGGCCATAACGCTTCCACCGGCGCGAGAGCAGCCGAGCCACATTCCAGCCGACGTAGCGCGCGACTTCATACAACTGCGTGAGGCGCGACGAGGGTCGGCCGCCGCCCTTTGCGTCGAGTTCACGCAGGAGCGAGCGATCCTCGAGCACACGGTCGTAGTTCACCGCAACCGGTACGGCGTGCAACCGAGCGGCATACGCCGGATCGCGTCCGATGCCGAGCACGTAGTCGAGCAGTCCGACCTTCGGCGCGCGGAGCTTTCCGTCGCGCGTCAGCCCCCCCTCGACGAAGATCCCCTGCGTGACGCCCTCGCGCGTGATAAGCTGCACATAGCGCTCGAGCACCGTGTGGTAGAGCGGCTCGCGATATCGC
>Ga0209638_1002278_pt1 | contig 11844 bp, 15 predicted proteins | sample BarGraNGADG00211_FD_184490 | JGI IMG/M metagenome (GOLD analysis project Ga0209638, IMG submission 184490) | Arctic peat soil microbial communities from Barrow, Alaska - Barrow Graham LP Ref core NGADG0002-211 (SPAdes) (version 2) | ecosystem: Environmental > Terrestrial > Soil > Wetlands > Peat... | reverse complement strand
TGGCCCGCCGTGTCCTTCGACACGGCCCAAACTGACACACCCTCATCGGCCGCGGATCATCTGCTGCAACCCCGTATTCGCCGCGGCACCGCGACGTGATCGGGAGTTCGCAACTTGGCTGCACGTTGGACTACGTCGCGCCGAGATGGTCTCGGGCGGAGCGGTAGCACCCCCATACCAGCGCTCTGGAATGATCGGGTCATGAGAGCACTCGTGAAGCCCACGGCAGGACCCGGACTCGAGCTGATGGAGCGTCCAGAACCCGTGGTCGGCCCCGTTGACGTCAAGATCCGCGTTCAGCGCGCCGGCCTGTGCGGCACGGACCTGCACCTCGAGCAGTGGGATGACTGGGCAGCATCCGTGGTCAAACCGCCCCTGGTGATCGGTCATGAGTTCTTCGGTGAGGTCGTTGAGATCGGCAAGGACGTGACCTCGGTACAGGTCGGGCAGAAGGCGTCAGGTGAGGGGCATGTCGTCTGTGGAACATGCCGCAACTGTCGGGCCGGGCGCCGTCATGTGTGCATCCGAACCTCCAGCGTAGGGGTCAACCGCGATGGGGCCTTCGCCGACTTTGTGGTCATCCCGGCCGGCAACGTGTGGGTGCAACCCGACGACATGGACCCGGATCTAGGCGCAGTGTTCGACCCCATGGGCAACGCGGTTCACACGACCTTGTCCTTCCCACTGGCAGGTGAGGACGTTGTGGTCACCGGGGCCGGCCCCATCGGAATCATGGCGGCCGCGATCGCGCGGCACGTGGGAGCACGGTACGTCGTGGTCACGGACGTCTCGGACTACCGGCTAGAGCTTGCGAAGGCGGCCGACGCGGACCTGACAGTCAACGTCTCGCGCACAACATTGGCGAAGGCCCAGCACCAGCTCGGTATGCGTGAGGGTTTTGACATCGGACTGGAGATGTCCGGCAGTCCTTTGGCCATGGAGGAGATGATCAACAACCTCAATCACGGTGCCCGAGTGGCGATGCTCGGCCTTCCCAAGGACCGGTTCTCTATCGACTGGGGCAAAGTCATCACCCACATGATCACCATCAAGGGCATCTACGGCCGGGAGATGTACGACACGTGGTACGCCATGAGCGCGATGCTTGCCACCTCGGCGGTGCTGCGCGAGGCCGTGCGCTCGGTGATCACTCACCGCTTCCCTGCAGAGCAGTGGCAGGAGGCCTTTGCCGCAGCCCGATCCGGACAGTGCGGCAAAGTTGTCCTGGACTGGAGCTGAACCAGCGGCATTCGGAGCTCGCAAGAGCGCGACGCACGAACTCGAGACGCACGACTCACGAAGAGGGACACCTGATGTACGGAGCGCTTAAGGAACAGCTGGCCGCCACGCTGCAGGAGATCAGGTCGGCGGGCCTGTACAAGAGCGAGCGCGAGCTCACCTCCCCGCAGTCCGCCCACATCACCACCGCCAAAGTCGCGGCAGTCAACTTCTGTGCCAACAACTATCTGGGCTTGGCCAATCACCCGACAGTCGTTGCAGCTGCCTCCAAAGCATTGCAGGAGTGGGGTTTTGGCATGGCCAGTGTCCGTTTCATCTGTGGCACGCAGACGCTGCACGCCGAGCTCGAGACCAAGCTCTCGGCCTTTCTGGGCACCGACGCGACGATCTTGTACTCCTCATGCTTTGACGCCAACGGCGGCGTCTTCGAGACATTGTTCGGCGAGCAGGACGCGATCATCTCCGACGAGCTCAACCACGCCTCGCTCATTGACGGGATCCGTCTGTCCAAGTCCCAACGGCTGCGCTACAAGAATGCGGACATGGCCGATCTCAAGTCCCAGCTGGTATCGGCGGCTGATGCCCGCCGGCGGGTGATCGTCACCGACGGCGTGTTCTCCATGGACGGCTCCTTCGCGCCGCTGGACCAGATCTGTGACCTCGCCGAGCAGTATGACGCGCTGGTCATGGTGGACGACTCCCATGCGGTGGGGTTCGTCGGAAAAGGCGGTCGCGGGACCCCTGAGCTCTACAACGTCATGGACCGCGTCGACCTGCTCACCGGCACGTTGGGCAAGGCACTGGGCGGAGCGTCAGGTGGCTACGTCTCTGCTCACCAGGAGATCGTCGACCTGCTGCGCCAACGCTCTCGCCCCTACCTCTTCTCCAACGCGGTGGCCCCCAGTGTGGTGGCCGGTTCCATGGCTGCGCTGGACCTGGCTGCCAAGTCAAGCGACGGACGGAAGGCGTTGACCCGCAATACGACACTTTTTCGGACCTTGATGACCAGCGCCGGATTCGACCTGTTGCCGGGCACCCACCCCATCACTCCCGTGATGTTCCCTGGCGAGAACGGCGCACGCACGGCGACCGCTGTTGCCAACGCGATGCTGGATGACGGCATTTACGTCATCGCCTTCACCTACCCCGTTGTGCCACAGGGCAAAGCGCGCATCCGCGTTCAGCTGTCTGCGGCCCACAGCGAGGACGACATACGCCGTTGTGTCGACGCTTTCGTCAAGGCCCGGGACACCGTCGGATAGCAGGCCGTCTCAAAGGTAGAGCCCGGTCCGTTCAACCTTTACCCGCGGCGCGGCTACCGCATGGATGTCACGCTCTCGCAACAAGACGTAGGCCTTGCTCTGCAGCTCGACCTCCGCGCGGTCCTCGGGGTCGTAGAGAACTCGATCACCGATCTCGACCTGCCGCACATTCCTCCCGATCGCCACCACGGCGGCCCAGGCCAGGCGCTTGCCGATACTGGCCGTCGCAGGGATCACCAAGCCCCCGCCGGTCTGACGTTCGCCGACCTCACCCTCGGTCGAGGCAAGCACGCGGTCGTGCAACATCTGGATGGGCAACCGCTCGTGGCCCGCGGTTGCGCTCTCAGCCACGGTGATGGCGACGGTGCAAGATGGCCAGACCCAGCAAAACGGCCGCGCCTGCCGCGGCCACCGCACTGAGGCGCTCCACCCGCAGGTCACCCCCGGGGGTGTGGGTGGACTCGACGAGCTTGGCCTTAACAGACTCTTTCTGTCGTCGCATGATCTCGCGCGGCCGGGTCCGGATAGTCAGTTCATCAATGGTGCTGGCCAGGTGGGCGCGCGTCTCAGCGATCTCGGCCTCGATCTCGTCCGGTGAGGGACTGGCCTGGTCTGGTGGGGGGCTGGTCTGCTCGGCCATTGCGGTGACTCCTTGCGCTCTGAGGTCTCTACAGGGACCATAACGCAGACTGGCATCACACATCTGGGCGGAGCACGCCCGTCGCAACTACCGGAAGGCCCTTCATGCCCCGCCTCGAAACCGGTCAGAAAGCTCCGGCATTCACCCTCGCCGACCACACCGGCAGGTCGGTATCGCTGAGCGACTACACCGGCCGCAACCTGATCATCTTTTTCTACCCTGCCGCGATGACCCCTGGATGCACTACGGAGGCTTGTGACTTCCGTGACTCGCTGGTCCGGTTGCGCCAGGCTGGGTATGACGTGGTCGGGATCAGCCCCGACAAGGCGGAGAGGCTGGCCAAGTTCGTGGAGAAGGAGTCCCTGACCTATCCCCTACTCTCAGATCCCGACAGGGTTGTCATGGATGCGTACGGGGCGTACGGGGAGAAGATGCTCTATGGCAAGAAGGTCACCGGAGTGATCCGTTCGACCATTGTCATCGGCCCGGACGGCACCGTCGCGCTGCCGAAATACAACGTCAAGGCCACCGGTCACGTCGCCTCCATGAGCAAAGCGCTTGGGCTCGACCAAAGCGGGAGCGACGCGACCATATGATTGCGGTTGAGCGGCCGTAGCCCAATTGGCAGGAGGCACAGGTTTTAGGTACCTGACAGTGTGAGTTCGAATCTCATCGGCCGCACCATAAAGTTGACCAATGGCAACGAACAGCTATGAGCCCGGTGGCGACCTGGTTCTCGCGCCCGGCCCGGGGTTCCGCTCCGGGTTCGTTGTCCCGGCCTCAGAGCTGCTCGAGCGATTCTCACGCTCGTCCGGACCAGGCGGGCAGGGCGTCAACACCACTGACAGCCGAGTTGAGCTGCGCTGGCAGGTTCACGAATCCCCGGCACTGGCAAGGCTCTCGCCCTCGCAACGACGGCGGGTGGAGTCGGCGTTGGACGAGCGCCTGGTGTCCGGCGAACTCATCATCGTCGCATCGGAGCACCGGTCCCAGCGACAGAACCGCGTCGCCGCCCGCAACCGCCTGGCCGAGGCGCTGAGGCAGGCACTGCTACCACCTCCCCCGCCACGCCGGGCGACCCGGCCAACTCGAGGCTCCCAGCGGCGCCGGCTTGAAGCCAAGAAACAGCGCGGCGCAACCAAGTCCGGCCGAGGCCAGGTCCGTGACCACGAGGGATAGGCAGCCGGGTCAGGTCAGTCGACGTTGACCGTGATCGTGTGCCAACCTGTGGCCCCGTCCGGCGGGGGCGGCGCCTGGGTCTGGGTCTGCACAATGCCCTCAGTATCGGTGGCCCGCACCGTGATCGTGTGGCTGCCCGTGACGGCCTGCCAGGGCAGTACCCACTGGCGCCATGAGTCAATCGACGGCTCGTCCGCCAGGCGAGCCGGCTGCCACGCACCGTCATCCACCCGCACCTCGACAGCCTTGATCCCGCGATGTTGCGCCCAGGCGATCCCCGCGACGGCGACCTTCCCGGCACTGACCCGAGCCCCGGCACTGGGGACGTCGATGCGGGACTCGGTCTTGACGGGACCGAACTCAGACCAACCACGCGGGGTCCAATAGCCTTGATCCTGGGCAAAGGTGGTCACCTTCAGGTCGGTCACCCACTTGGTCGCGGACACGTAGCCATACAGTCCCGGAACCACCAGCCGCACAGGGAACCCGTGCTCGAAGGGCAGAGGCTGGTCGTTCATGGCAATCGCCAGCACGGCGTTGCGATCATCGGTCAGCACCGACAGAGGGGTACCGGCCGTCCACCCGTCACTGCTGGTCGACAGCACCATGTCGGCGCCTGGTTTGGGCCCTGCCATCTTGAGCAGCTCACGCACCGGCCATCCGGTCCAGACGGCGTTGCCGGTCAGGTTGCCGCCCACCTCGTTCGAGACACACATCAAGGTGACAAGCGCGTCCTGCATCGGCTTGGTAAGCAGGGTCGCCCAGCTGAGGGTGACCTCCCGGTCGACCATCCCGTGGACCTTCAGCGACCAGGTGGTCGCGTCCAGCTGGGGCACAACGAGTGCCGTGTCGATGCGATAGAAGTCCGCGTTGGGCATGATGTATGGCGTGATTCCCTTGACAGGCAACTGCGCACCCGCGGGGATGACCACCGGTCTGACGGCCTTGGGCAGGCGGACGGTGGAACGAGACGCAGCTGCCTGGCGGGCTCCTTGTCCCAGCGACTGACCCAAAGTGGCAGCCGCGATCCCAGCGACTGTGATGCCTGCTCCACCCAACAGAAAACGCCGTCGGTCCAGCGTCGTGCCATGGGCCGCCTCGGCTGCCCGCTGCCACAAGATGGACAGGGCCCAGAGACCGGCGGCCGTGCCGATGGCAGTAGGCACAGGATCGAGAGTCGCTGCATGGGGACGGCTGAGGACCGCCAACATTCCGATGACGCCGAAGAGCGCGAAGGCCACCATCCCTGCCGTGTGCCGCCCCTCCCCCACGATGCCGATCACCGCACAGACCGCGACCAGGAACAGTGCCATCCCGACGATCAAAGCAGCCTTGTCGTGAGTGCCGAAGGTCGTGATCGCAAAGTCTTTCAACCACGGTGGCGTGCGATCGACGAACGCGCCACCGACGGCGAACACCGGCGAGGGAGTTCCTCCCGCAAGGCCCATACCGGTCATCAGAGCTGCCAGCAGCGTGGCGACACCCACCGTGAGGGCACCAGCCGCCACGCCGACAAAGGCCGACCACGATCGCTTCATCCGGCCAGCCTGACACGCCAACCTGTCTCTGCCGTGGATCTCATTGCTGCTAACTGTCGGCGAAGACCTTCCGAAGGTCGGCGGCGAGCGCCCGAAACGCCTTGCCGCGGTGAGAGATCGCGTTCTTCTCCTCGAAGGTCAGCTCGGCGGAGGTCCGAGAGTCACCCTCGACCACGAGAATCGGGTCATATCCGAAGCCGTTATCTCCGCGCGGCTCCCGGGCCAGAGTGCCCGGCATACGTCCTTCGCGAACCACAACAGTTCCCTGCGGCAACGCCAGTGCGGCAGCACACACAAACGCCGCTGCGCGGTGTTCGTCGGGGACGTCGTACAGCTGACCCAGCAGCAGCTCGAGGTTGGCACGGTCCTGGCCATGGGTTCCTGCCCAGCGCCCACTGAACACCCCGGGCGCACCGCCCAAGACGTCGACCGCAAGTCCCGAGTCATCGGCCACCGCAGGCAGCCCGGTCGCCTGGGCAGCCGCAACCGCCTTGAGCGTTGCGTTCTCGGCAAAAGTCACGCCTGTCTCGACCACCTCGGCGACGTCAGGGAACTCCCCCATACCAACGATCTCGAGATCGAGCTCTTCGATCAGGTCTGCAAGGAGCGTCCTGAGCTCGCGAACCTTGTGGCCATTGCCCGTCGCCAGCACGATCCGCCTCACGCGGTGCCCCCGGCCAGGGCTGCCAGCTGCAGCTTGGTGAGGTCGGCACAGCCGGTGGTGGCCAGGTCCAGGAGCGCATTGAGCTGGTCTCGGTCGAACGGATCAGCCTCAGCGGTGCCCTGGATCTCGACAAAAGCGCCCGTCCCGGTCAGCACCACGTTCATGTCCGTGTCAGCGGTGGAGTCCTCGGGATAATCCAGGTCCAGGACCGGTACACCCTTGACTACGCCGACGCTGACCGCCGCGACCGACCCCTTGAGCGGCTGAGCGTTCTTGCCGATGGCGCCGTTGCGGCGGCCGGTCTCGATAGCGTCGGCGAGGGCCACGTAGGCGCCGGTGATCGCGGCCGTTCTGGTTCCCCCGTCGGCTTGGAGAACGTCGCAGTCCAGAACGATGGTGTTCTCTCCCAGCGCCTTCGTGTCGATTACGGCACGCAGGCTGCGGCCGATCAGTCGCGAGATCTCATGGGTGCGACCACCGATCCGGCCCTTGACGGACTCGCGGTCGGAGCGGGTGTTGGTGGCCCTCGGCAGCATGGCGTACTCGGCCGTGACCCAGCCTTCGCCGGTGCCCTTGCGCCACCGCGGCACCCCCGGGGTGAACGAGGCGGCGCACAGCACGCGGGTTCTGCCGAACTCCACCAGAACGCTTCCCTCGGCGTGGTCGAGCCAGTGGCGGGTGATCACAATGTCGCGAAGTTGACTGGTTTCGCGGCCATCGTGACGAGCATCGTGTGAAGTCATGCGCCCAAGGCTAGGCGAACGGGCTCAGAGCTCGTATACGGCGTCTGGTTCGGCCAGCTCGACCTCGCCGGGCCACACTGCCTCAGCCTGGGCCCGGCATAGCGCGGGGTCGTTCCACGGAGGCATGTGGGTGAGCATCAGCCGGCGCACTCCCCCGGCGTCCACAGCGGCCTGCGCCGCCCGGCTGCCAGATAGGTGAATCCCCTGGGCCTCATCGCGACCATCAATGAATGCCGAGTCAGCAAGCGCGATGGACGCATCGCGGAACAGGAGGTTCAGGCCGTCGCAGGTGTCCGTATCGCCAGTGTAGGCCAACACCTCGCCGTCGGCCTCGACCCGGATGCCGTAGGCCTCTGCCGGGTGGCGAACCACGTGCGGTGTGACGGTGAAGGGCCCGATTGGGACAGCCTGACGATCCGCGAGCTCACGAAAGTCGAACTCGTGGTGCATGCCATCTGGCGGGGTCATGTCATAGGCGCGAGCCATCCGTTCGTCCGTACCGTGTGGGCCATAGACCGGGATACGGGCACGGACGAGGACCGTGGGGCTGTACTTCTGTGCGACGTATAGGCCGCAGAGGTCGAGGCAGTGATCAGCGTGCAAATGGCTCAGCACCACGGCGTCGATATCCCTCGGGTCAAGGTGTCGCTGGAGCGCGCCAAGAGCCCCGTTTCCCAGATCGAGAACGAGGTTCCACATGCGGCCCCCCTGCTCGGCCTGGACCAGATAACAGGACGCAGGCGAGGCAGGCCCGGCCAGAGAGCCGGAGCAACCCACGATGATCAGCCTCATCGCGCGGCGGCCGGCTCAGGGTGCGCCCGCACGACCTCGGGGCCCAGGAACCGGCGCGCGAGACGCTCGAACTCCTGCGGGTCACCGGTGGTGACGAACTCGTGCACCGGAGCCGGCAGGTCATCGGGTCGAAGCATCCGCCGATCGGCGAGCACCCGGAATACGTCCTTGGCAGTCTCCTCAGCCGAGGACACCAGGGTGACGTCGCGGCCCATCACGTAGGAGATGACGCCGGTCAGCAGCGGATAGTGCGTGCAACCGAGGATGAGCGTGTCGACACCGCGGGCCACGATGGGATCGAGATAGGAATGGGCGACTGCCAGCAGCTCGTCCCCCGAGGTGACACCGGACTCGACGAACTCGACGAACCGCGGGCACGGTCGGCTCGTGACCGTGATCTGGGGGGCGGCCGCGAACAGGTCAACATAGGCCTGGCTCTGATGGGTTGACTGCGTAGAGATGACGCCGACCTTGTTGTTGCGAGTGGCTGCGCCGGCTCGGCGGACCGCCGGACGGATGACCTCAACAACGGGGACGTCATAACGCTCGCGGGCATCGTGCAGCATCGCTGCTGAGGCAGAGTTGCAGGCAATCACCAAAGCCTTCACCCCACGGTCGACGAGCCGGTCGAGGCATTCAAGGGAGAACTTGCGGACTTCGGCGATGGGTCGCGGACCGTAGGGCTGCCGAGCCGTGTCACCCAGGTAGAGCACCGACTCGTGCGGCAGCTGGTCAAGGACCGAACGGGCAACCGTCAGTCCGCCGAAGCTGCTGTCAAAGATCCCGATCGGTGAGTCTGGCACGGGTCCGAGCGTAGCTGCGAAGCCCCATCGATTGCTTATCCCAGCGCCGTTGGCTCGGTCACATGCCCATCAGAGCTTGGATGAGAGACTCCTGCAACCACGTCAGGAAGTCGTAGTACGCCGCGCGATAGAGCTGCGGGTCATCCTCCAGAGCCGCCTCGAGCCGATCCTGGATTGCATCCGCATCATCATCGGTGCGCAACCCCAGCCGCTCCCCGAGCAGCAGCCGAACGTCGGTCAGTGCGACTACGGTGGCCTGCGCCTGCTGCAGGTCCAGCGTGACCTTGACGCCGTCAGAGTCCTGCAGCGCCGAGATGGCAGTGGCCAGGTTGGCCGCCTTACGCTCACGCAGACCGTACTCGGTCAGCCGGCGGAACTCGGCTGCCAGTTCTGGGTCCTCGCGATGGGCACTGGGAAGGAGTCGCTCCAGTGCGGGATCGCGGGGCGCGTGCGGAGTATCGTCGCCTGCGTCCTGCAGCCGGGGCAGTCCAAGCCTGGAAACCAGGTCCTGGAAAGCGTCTCCGGTCGACTCACGCGGCACCGGCGCGAGTAACGCGTGGGTCTGCTCAAGGAGCCCCACAACGACCGCACGCTCATCTTCATCCAGTCGGGCAACGAAGCGAGCACCCTTGCGCTTGAATGCCCTTGCCACTTAGTCGTCCTTCTGCAGGGTGGCCCACAGGCCATAGCCCTGCATCGCCTCGGTGTCGCGCTCCATTTTCTCACGCGGCCCGTTGGACACCACGGCCTTGCCCTTCTGGTGCACGTCGAGCATGAGCTTCTCGGCCTTCTCCAGCGAGTAGCCGAAGTACGTCTGGAACACATAGGTCACGTACGACATCAAGTTGACCGGGTCGTTCCACACCAACGTAATCCAGGGCCGATCCACCGAAATGTCCTGCTCGATGTCGGTGCGAGCGAGCTCTGCAGGGGCGATTGACACGGTTCCACCATAGGCTGCCCACCGTGACCAGTACCGCACTGCTGACCGACCACTACGAGCTCACCATGCTGCAAGCCGCCCTTCACAGCGGGGCGGCGCAGCGACACTGTGTCTTCGAGGTGTTCGCCCGACGTCTCCCGGAGGGCCGCCGTTATGCCGTGGTGGCGGGCACGGGACGTCTGGTTGAGGCAGTCCATGCGTTCCGGTTCGGTGACGCAGAGATCGAGCGGCTGCGCGCCGCAGACGTTGTTGACTCCCAGACTTTGGACTACCTGTCGGGCTACCGATTCTCGGGCGACATCAGCGGGTACGCCGAGGGCGAATGCTACTTCCCCGAGTCACCCTTGTTGATTGTTGAGGGAACGTTCGCGGAGTCTGTCCTTCTGGAGACGGTGCTCCTGTCGATTTTGAACCACGACTCCGCAATTGCCTCCGCCGCCTCCCGGATGACTAACGCAGCCGGCGGACGTCCCTGTATCGAGATGGGCTCACGCCGCACGCACGAGTGGGCGGCTGTGGCGGCAGCCAGGGCCGCCTACATCGCGGGGTTCGCGACCACGAGCAACCTCGAGGCTGGGCGCACCCACGGAATCCCCACGGCCGGCACGAGCGCCCATGCATTCACGCTGTTACACGACGACGAGCGAACCGCTTTCGAGGCTCAGGTCGCCAGTATGGGACCTGGCACCACACTTCTCGTCGATACCTACGACGTCCCGGCAGCAGTCAGCCTCGCCGTCGAGGTCGCAGGTGTCGGTCTGGGCGCCGTGCGGCTCGATTCCGGGGACCTTCTCGTCCAGGCGCGTGAAGTTCGAGCTCAGCTGGACGGGTTGGGCGCGAGAGCCACTCGCATCATCGTCACCTCGGATCTTGATGAGCATGCGATCGCCGCGCTGGCCGCCGCACCCGTCGACGCCTATGGCATCGGGACGTGCCTGGTGACCGGATCCGGTGCACCAACGGCCGGGCTGGTCTACAAGCTCGTGGCCCGCGAAGACCACGCAGGGCATCTGGTCGACGTAGCAAAACAGAGCAAGGACAAAGTGACAGTGGGCGGACGCAAGTGGGCGCGGCGCCGGCTCAACGCACGCGGTCAGGCCGAGGCAGAGATCATCGGCATCGGCGAGATGCCCGATGCCGGTGGTGATGGGCGAGCATTGATGGCCGACCTGATTCGTGAAGGCGAGATCGTCGTCGACCTGACCCTGGAGGCGGCACGCAAGCGCTACGAGCAGTCGCTCGCGGAGCTCCCGGCCCGGGCCCTGCAGCTCTCACGCGGCGAACCGGTCATCCCGACGATCTTCGAGAATGGCCACCGCTGATCAGCCTCGGCTAGCGTAGAGACATGTCTGAGAACCTCAGGCGTGGAACCGCAGCACATCGGGCGCTGATCCTGGTCGACGTGCAGAACGACTTCTGCGAGGGTGGGTCTCTGGCTGTGGCCGGGGGCGCCGAGGTCGCGGGCAGGATCAGTAGGCATGTGCTGAGCCATGGAAACGGATACGCCACGATCGTGGCCACGGCCGACTGGCACGATGACCCAGGCGGGCACTTTGCCGAGCACCCTGACTTCGTCGACAGCTGGCCCCCGCACTGCAGGATCGGCACGAACGGGGCTCTCTTCCACCCAGCCAGCAAGCCCGCCTTCGAACACGTTGAGGCGATCTTCCGCAAGGGACGCCACGCAGCGGCCTACAGCGGCTTCGAGGGCCTGGCGACCGACGGCGACGAACGCATCCCACTTATCAGGTGGTTGCGAGACAGAGCCATTGAGCAGGTCGAGATCGTCGGTATTGCCACCGATCACTGTGTCCGAGCCACGGCCATGGACGCTGCCAAAGAAGGCTTCGAGACAACCGTGCTGCTTGACCTGACCGCGGGCGTTGCGCGCCAGAGCACCGAAGCTGCGCTCAGCGCTATGGAAGAAGCCGGGATTCAGCTCGTCGGTGAACCACCTATCTAGTGGCAATACCGTTCAATTAGAGTTACAGCGGTGTAGTTTGTTGGCATGCCCCGTACTGGTTGGAGGAAGTCCGCGTCG
>Ga0209638_1002276_pt1 | contig 11857 bp, 8 predicted proteins | sample BarGraNGADG00211_FD_184490 | JGI IMG/M metagenome (GOLD analysis project Ga0209638, IMG submission 184490) | Arctic peat soil microbial communities from Barrow, Alaska - Barrow Graham LP Ref core NGADG0002-211 (SPAdes) (version 2) | ecosystem: Environmental > Terrestrial > Soil > Wetlands > Peat... | reverse complement strand
GCGCAGCGACGGACTACCAAGCTGCCGGACTTGCCAGGTCTCAACGGGGATGGCGTGCGCGGTCCGGTCCTCGCGGGCAGCGTGGCAGCAGCGATCGCGACCTACTCCTTGGTCCGCTTCCTCAGTCGCTACTTCACCCGACTCTTCGGTTGACAACTAGATGACGTGGACCAGCCAGAGGATCACCAGCATGATAATGATCACGCCGACGATTCCGACGCCACCGCCTCTGGAGTGTGAGAGCCCAGGACGTGTCCTCCGCCGATTGAGTCTCGGGCGCGCTCGTCAGCCAAGTGGCCGACTCCTGGCTCAACGAGGAGGAGCTGGCCGAACTCACCCACGACACAGGCGCGCCTCCCCGAACGACATCTTGGCGCTCAACTCGGGCAAAGCGGGGCCTCATCCGCCAGCGTTGGACTGCCGGATCAAGCGGCGAGCAAGATCTGTGGGCGGAGTACCAAAGAGAAGAGCCCCGGCGGGACCGGGGCTCGAAGCGGGGCGATGGCGCGCCGACCCGTGCCTACTGGACGAGGCCGGCGGTCGACTTGCTGAATGGCAGGATGACGTTGAGCGAGGACTCGAAGGCAGTATTGAGGTGCGCGTTGGCCTTCACGTTGATGTTGTCGACCACGATCATCGACTGGATGGCCTTGCCCGTGACGGAGCCGCCCTGCACCGTGAGGGATGCGGCCTTGGCGTAGATGGAGCCGGTGATGGTCGTGTCGGATCCTGACCACAGAGTGAGGGTCGAAGTGTTCGTGCGGGCGAAGTAGATCAGCATCCCGGGATAGGGGATGGCCGTCGTCGGGGTGAGGGTATTCGCCGGGGCCGACAAGTTCAGGGTACAGCCCGCGCTGGGGGCGAACGGAGCCTGGCCCAGGAACACGATGGTGACCCCGATGCCGGTTAGGGACCCGCCGGCCTTGCAGACCACGCCGGTCCCGCTGTTGTCGGAGTTGGTGATGTAGTAGGTGCCCGGGTTCATGATGACTGAGTTTCCGGCTCCGACGTAGATGCTCGGATAGATGCCCGGGTTCAAGGTCACCGTCGTATTGCTGACGGAGGGGTAGGTCGTGTCCGAGCCCGGGGCCACCGGATCGCTCAGGAAAGCATACGGGTCGAGGATCGGCGCGCTGATGTTCGTCAGCGCCGACGCGGGCGAGACCGTACCGCCGCCGACGTCCTGAGGACCGTAGAAGGAAATTTTCGCGCCCGCCTCGCCGAGAGTAAGTGACGCCTTCGAGGTGGCGCGGATGCCGCCATTGGTCATGACCGACCCCGCCGCGACGTCGACAGTGCTACCCGATCCGAGATCGAGCTTGTAGTTCCACTTCTCCGGGTTGAGACCGAGGGCGCACAGGGCACACGGGCCGCTCCCGCCGCCGGCCGTGGTGAAGCGCGCGGTGCCACTGGCGCCGGCCTTGGCCGTGCTGCCGCCCCAGAGCGCGGGGAAGAACGGCGTCCAGCTGTCGGTGGCAACGACCTTGACGCCGCCGAACAAAGTCAGGTCCGACTGGCTGCCCACGTTCTTCGGGGGCGTGTAGGGGTTGCCATTGCCATCGGTGTACTCAGCCGTCTGTACGGTAGCTCCATTGTCCCCGGCGATCGTTGTGATGGTCGCGAGGATTTGGGGGTCGGTCTTGCCGGCACGCAGGCTGTTGGCGCCGGCGATGGCCGCGAAGTCGGCGGCGTTCTGGGCCTGGCGCTGCTTCACCCAGCCGAAGCTGCCGTCGAGCACCAGATCGGCTGCCAACAGCAGAACCGTGAGCATGAGGGCGAAGACGATGATGACCTGGCCCTCTTCATGTTTTCGAGCGGGCATGGCGCAGGATCCTTTCCGCGCGATCATGGCATTACCATCGTCGAACTGGCTGTGAGTGAAGCTGGGTAGAACGGGCCCCAGAACGGGGTGAGCGGGCTGATCAGCACGGTGATTTTCACGGTGACCACCGCGCCGCTCGTGTTGCCCGTCGCACAGTCGTTGGTCGTGATGGTTGCCCCAACCGCGTAGCAGCCGACGACCATGTGGAAGGCGTCATTGGGGATCGTGCCGATGATCACCGACGCGCCGTTGGCGGCGCTCAGGATGTGGAGGCGAAAGGCGTTCGTGTCAGCAGGGCACGTGGACGTGGGGGCGGTACAGGTGGGTCCCGTCTTACCGATGAAGGGCGCCTCGACAACGGCGGTTCGCGCCGCATCGCGGGCGGCCTGGGCGACCGTGTTGTAGGCGAAGACGAGTCGAGCCCCGTCGATCAGACCGAAGACGACCAGGAAGAAGATTGGTATGACGAGGGCGAACTCGACCAGCCCCTGACCGCGGCTGCGATCGGCGTGCCGGCCCGTGATGCGTCGCGCGCTCACGGGATGATCTCGGGGATCATCCCGGTCGACGAGTTGCTGAGCTGGACGTTGGGCAACCCGATCAACCCGGTGGGGAACAGGAAGTTGAACTGGGTGCTGACCGTGACCTTGACCGTATCGCCGGACGTGCAGGACGGATCCAAAGCAGACGTCACCGTGTAGCAAGCAGACGTCACCGTGTAGGTAGTCGCGCCTTCCTGCCGGGCGCTGGTCGTGATGTTCGGGCTGGCGCCGCTGAGGTTTCCTGCGGCGGTCGCGCTCGTGATGGCAAAGGCCGCGCCCTCTCGAGAGGCGTTCACGACCCCAACATACGTATAGAACAGGCGCCCCATGTCGATGGTTACCAACAGCAGGGTCATCAGGATCGGCAGGATCAGCGCGAATTCCACAACCGATTGGCCTGCACCCTTGCGGCGGCTTCGTTTCTGAGGCGCCGCAGCAGACGCGACGATCATCGCCACCGCGGGTGGACGGTGGAGCAGGTGACGGTGACGGTGACGGAGGAGGTTGACGGAGGGCATCGCTCTACCACGTTGAGCAGGTATTCCGCGGCTGATTCCCTGCCAGTGAGTTACGGTCGAACTACCGCGTCGCTCGATCCTACAAGGCCGAGCTTGCCGAACGCCTTGCATCGGTGCGACTCGGCACCAGTTGAAACGTGGCACCCGCTCGAGGGAGAGCCCCGGAGTGCCGGGCATACCTTTCTTTCGCCGAGCCTCGCCGCGCGGCTTCGATCGGCTGCCTCCTTCCCAGCCGAAGCGCCTTGCGCCGCTCATCGTCGAGATCGCCCGATGAACTCACCGCCGGCGCACCACAGCTGATGCCGTCTGCGAGAGGCGGCGGCAGCACTCCAGAACCTCACCGGCGCCGCGATCAGGCCTTCGCCCCCCGGCGAGCGGCTACTATCCCATTACAACCTTTCATACGGCTGTCAGAAGTCCGGGTCAGCCGGTAGGTGAGGAGTGCCGGTGCCAGGCCGCACGAGATCTCGTCCAGCCCGTCAGATCAACGCCGAGCGTTTCTGGTCCAATGTCGCCAAGGGACCGGATTGCTGGCTGTGGACGGCGAGCGTAACTGGGATCGGTCGCGGCCAGTATCGGGTCGGCTCGAAGATGGAGCGGGCGCACCGCGTCGCCTGGGAGCTGACGTACGGCGGTCCGCCATCCGGCATGCTCCGAAGCAAGTGCGGGGATCTGCGCTGCGTCAGGCCGGACCACCAGGTCGTCGCCGATAGGATGGTGGGGCCGAAGAGCCTAGCCAGGCCAGCTCGCCGACGGTTCGAGGCGATGGTGCGCACGGGTCCTGATTGCTGGATGTGGACCGGCTCAACCGACCATACCGGCTACGGACAGTTCTGCGTGGTAAGCCCCGAGCACGGCCGTCGGATGGTCAGGTCTCATCGGTTCGCCTGGGAACTCGAATATGGCCCGATCCCTAATGGAGCCGATGTGCTCCACCGCTGCGGCACTCGTCGATGCGTTCGGCCCGAGCACCTTCTTCTTCGGCCGTCGGGCCAGGTTCTCCCAGGTCCAACACCTCGACAGCTCGCCCTCCTTCGAGCCTGCCTTCGTTTCGGCCTGCGGTACGGCGCCGTCAAGGCAGCTGCCGCCGAGGTCGGAGTTGCCTACGCGACTGCCGGGAACCAGCTGACGTGGATGCGCGCCCGGCTCGGTGTCACCACGACCCAGGCGGCCGTTCAGTGGCTCGACGAGCACCAACCTGGTTGGAGGGAATAGGGGCTGCTCTGGTATGCCGGCGCCGGAAGCGGGCCGCCATGAGATCCGCTCGCCCCGTGCCGCCCGACGGAGCCGCTCGAACTGGCCGACCTATGCCGGGATCGTCGGCGGGTCGCGGAACGGGGGGCTAGGACAGGCTAGAGGGCCGCTCACCCGCGGCATACGGGAAGTCCGATGTCCGTCGCCATCCCAACACGATGGCTGCGTAGTGACGACGTTGACCGACGGTAGGCCAAGCGTTGGACCCGCATGGAACGTTTCGCGGTGGGGATTGCGTCACAGTAGATGTGATGACCGATCGGACGGACCTAGTCAGTGCGGCCCGGAGCGGCGATCGCGACGCATTCGCCCAGCTGGTCGATCTCGAGTCGCGCGAAACGATCGGCCTGTGCTTGTCGATCCTGCGGAGCCGGTCTGACGCCGAGGACGCCGCTCAGGAGGCGTTCGTTCGGGCCTGGCGCCAGCTGCCTTCGCTTCGCGACCCAGGCCTCTGGGGAGGCTGGTTCCGGCGCCTGACAGTTACGGCGGCCATCGACTATCAGCGACGCCGGCGCAGCGGCTACGTCGTCCCGTTGGACGGCCATGAGCCTCCAGCTCTGCCCGATGCGCAGCACTCGCTGGCGGCCCGTGACGAGACTCGGCGACTGATCTCCTGCCTTGATGCGAAGGATCAGGCCTTGCTGGTCCTGCGCTTCGGCTACGACCTCGAACTACCCGTGGTTGCCGACGCTCTTGGCATCCCCGTTGGGACCGCCAAGTCGCGCCTGCACCGGACCCTCGCACGACTTCGAGCGGAAGTGGAGAGTGACAATGGACATCGAAGACCGAATTCGTGAAGCGGTCCGAGAGGACCGATGGCCCGAACCGAGCGTGCAGTTCCACAGCCGGGTGATGGCCAGCCTTCCGGACGGAGCGGGCAGAGGTCGCCTGGCGCTCCCCGCACTTCCGGCGCTCATGCGCGTCGCCCCCGTCGTCCTGGTCGCGGCCATCGCGATCGTTGCTGCGGGCCTGCCGCTGGTGCTCTCCAGGTTGGCCGCAAATGGGTCGAGGCCCACGCCGATGTCGGCGGCCTCCATGCCGTCCTCCGGCACATTTACTCTCACCGGCTCGATGGCCACCGCCAGAGCCAAGAACACCGCCACTCTCCTTCGCGACGGCCGTGTGCTGATCGCGGGTGGGGCAAAAGGGTCGGGCGATCTAGCTTCAGCCGAGTTATATGACCCGACGAGCGGGACCTTTAGCCGGACCGGCTCGATGGCCGCAGCCCGAGACGATCAAACCGCCACACTCCTCACCGACGGCCGGGTGCTGATTGCCGGTGGCAATAACGGCTCGGGCGATCTAGCCTCAGCCGAGTTGTATGACCCGACGAGCAGGACCTTCAGTCCGACGGGCTCGATGGACACCGTGCGCGAACTCGACACGGCGACACTCCTGCCCGACGGCCGAGTGCTGATCGCAGGCGGCACCGACGGTTCGAACGAGCTAGCCTCGGCCGAGTTGTATGAGCCGTCGAGCGGCACTTTTACTCTCACCGGCTCGATGGCCATAGCCCGAGCTAACCACACCGCCACGCTGCTCCCCGATGGCCAGGTGCTAATTGCCGGGGGCTCGAACAACTCGGGGGATCTTGCATCGGCCGAGTTGTATGACCCGACGAGCGGGACCTTCAGTCTGGCAGGCTCGATGGGCACAGCACGCGAGTTGGGCACGGCCACACTGCTTCCCGACGGCCGGGTGCTGATCGCGGGGGGCGTCCACGGCTCCGGAGTCCTGGCCTCGGCCGAGTTGTATGATCCGGCGAGCAGGACCTTTGGCCCGACTGGCTCGATGGCCACAGCCAGAGTTAGCACCGCAACGCTGCTGCCCGACGGCCGGGTGCTGATTGCCGGAGGCGCCGCAATTGCGAATGGCGGCGCCTATGAGACCCTCACCTCAGCGGAGCTGTACGACCCGTCCACTGGCAGGTTTAGCCTGACCGGCTCGCTGACTACCCCCCGCTGGACCGCAACGGCCACCCTGCTGCCCGACGGCCGGGTGCTGATCGCCGGTGGCGGAAACGACTCCATAGTCGTGGCCTCAGCCGACCTCTACCAACCGTAGCCACACGGCGGGAAGTCGGCCAGAACTTGAGGCCAACGACAGGTAGACGCGGCGCCGGATCGCGCGCCGCCAGGTTGATGAGGCGCCGCCGCGGCGACGCCCCAAGGTGTCCCAACCTCTGCCGACGCGTCGGTCGACGTGATCGAAGTTCGATTCAGACCATCGCTTCGAACGCCGACTTGACTGGAGGCGGGGCGCGAAGACGGCATCTACGTCCGGATGTGCGTGATCCATCGCCGCGCCCATAACGATTCCGAGCGCCGTCGACTGGTGGCCACCACGCTATGACCTGATAGCACCCTGTGGCCCGGCCGACGGCCTACTCCAAGTAGTCCCGCAGCTTGCGGCTGCGGGACGGGTGGCGCAGCTTACGGAGGGCCTTCGCCTCGATCTGGCGGATCCGCTCGCGGGTGACGTTGAACTCCTTGCCAATCTCATCGAGCGTCCGGGCGCGGCCGTCCTCCAGCCCGAAGCGGAGCTGGAGCACCCGGTGCTCACGGCCGGTGAGCGAGTCCAGAACCGCTTCCACTTGCTCCTTGAGGAGCTGGTTCGTCGCGGCCTCGGCCGGGGCCAGGGCGCCACGGTCCTCGATGAAGTCGCCCAGATGCGCGTCCCCTTCTTCGCCGATCGGCATTTCGAGGCTCACAGTCTCCTGGGAGACCTTGATGGTCTCGCGGACCTTCTTCGGGGTGACCACCACCTCCTGGCCGCGCGACATCGCCTCGGCGATCTCCTCGATCGTCGGCTCGCGGCCCAGTTCCCCGAGGAGAGTGCGCGAGACGCGGTGGAGGATGTTGATCGTCTCCACCATGTGGACCGGGATGCGGATCGTACGCGCCTGGTCGGCGATCGCGCGGGTGATTGCCTGGCGGATCCACCAGGTCGCATACGTGCTGAACTTGTAGCCCTTCTCGTAGTCGAACTTCTCGACCGCGCGGATCAGGCCGATGTTGCCCTCCTGGATGAGGGCCAGGAAACTCATCCCGCGGCCGATGTACTTCTTGGCGATCGACACGACGAGCCGGAGGTTGGCCAATATCAGCTGCTCGCGGGCATCGCGCCCGATCTTGACCAGCTCGCCCTTCCGGTCGCGCAGCTTCGTGTCGAGCGGCACCTCCGGGTCGTAGCCCATCTCCCCGAGCAGCGCGGCATCGTGGCCGGTGGTGATCCAGTGCTCGATGGCCGGGAATGCGATCTCATCGCGGGTCCAGTCGTAGAGGGCGCGCAGGCCCACGTTGTCGCGCGAGTCGAGATCGCCGTTGTGGACCGCGAGGTAGGCGAAGTCCAGCAGTGTCAGGAAGGCCTCGGGCGTGCGCGCCTCGTTGTAGGCCGTGGTCATGTGGCGGGCGTCCTTGAGGAGCTGCTTCGTCCCATCGGACTGGGCATCCTTGGCGGCCTTGACGAAATGGAAGTCGGGCGTGGGCGCCAGCAGGTCGGCCGCCCCGTCGGCGATGGCGGCGCGGACCATCGTATGCGCCTCAGGCCCGAAGGGCAGGCGGTGCTGCGTCTTGGCGGTCCGCGTCTTGCGCTCGGTGTCGTGGGTCGTCCACTCGTGGAGCGAGACCATCCCCTTCCAGGGCGCCTCCACCAGCTGCTGGCCGAGCTCGATCGCCTTGGCCAGGACGACCTCTTCCTCGGCCGTCAGGAGGGCGACCCTGCCGATATCGTTGAGGTACAAGCGGATCGAGTCGTCGATCCCGATCATGTCCGCGGAGAGGGCCTCGAGCTCCTTGGCGGTCGGCTTCGCGAGCGCCTTGGCGTCGAGCTTGGCCTCCTCGAGGTCGGCCTTGTGTCGACTGGCACTGCCACCGGCGAGGGCGACCTCGAGGAGCTGCTGGTCGCGGAGATCCTGGGTCATCGCGGTCCTTCGGCGGATCGGGCGAGGAGACGCATCGGCCCGCAGCCGATGCCATCTCGACGGTCGGCCCGCCCGCAACGAACCGAGAGTAACGTCCTTCTAACGTCCCTCTACGGTATACCTTCAAGGGGGAAATCCAGCGGAAAGCAGGCGAGCGCCCTTTCCATGGGAGAGGCCTCATCCGCACGGGTCGCATCGCCGCCACCACCATCAGCGGCTGACTGTCCCCTGTAACACGCATGCCGGCTGGCCGCTCGTGTCGCACCCACGGTCCTAGCATGCGCTGGTGTGACGGTCGTGGCAGGCGCAGAGAGAGGCAGCCACTGCGGCGCACGGGCCAGCGGCTCGGGAAGCGCCAGCCCGCCGCCGGCCGCCGGCCGCCCGCGCGGGCGGCCTGGCCGTGCTCGCGATCGTCTTGCTCGCAGCCACGTCCCCCGGGTCAGGCCGAGGATCGCCCGAACTTGATCACCCCTCCGGGCGCTGAGGGGCACGATGGGTCGATACCGGATGGGTCGCCGAACTTTGCGTCAGCCGAGCTATACGAACCGTAGCCCGTTTCTGTCCCGAGGAGCTCCCCGACGAGCTCGCACGACGGCAGTTGTGTCGCACTATCGCGGGTTAGTGTCGACGGTCGTCGCGCTACGATTACGGACCGGCAGTCTCTCGTCGCAACCGCAGGCAGTCTGAGGTGGAACCAATGGCCGACAAGTACGGACTCGGCAGGCTGGAGCGAGATGCGGCTCGAACTGCCTGGTCCGGCGAGGCGACGGACTTTACGCCATGGCTCGCCGAGCACCTGGACGTCCTCGGTGGCGCCGTGGGGCTTGCCCTCACCTTGCGCGCCCGGGAACACCCGGTAGGTCGCTACTCCCTCGACTTGCTGCTCGAAGATGCGCGCGAGCGCACCGTGATCGTCGAGAACCAGTTCGAGCAAACCGACCACGACCACTTGGGTAAGCTCCTGACCTATGCAGCTGGGACGAAGGCCGACCTCGTCATCTGGATCGCGGAGACCTTCACGGAGGAGCATCTGGCTGCCCTTGAGTGGCTGAACTCTTCGACAATCGAAGGGGTCGGCTTCTTCGCCATCCAGCTCGAAGTGCTGCGCATTGGGGCTGAGCGCGCGCCTCACCTCCAGGTCCTTGTCAGGCCGAACGAGTGGGTCCAGGCGGCCCGTCGAGAAACAGCCGAGCAGACGCAGTGGAGCTGGGAGGCGTACCGCACCAAGCTGCACGTGTCACCCGAGCGACTTGAGGTCGGCCAACTGCTGCTAGCTGAGCTCGAGGCTGCGGTGGCGGAACGCGAACTGCCGTGGCAGACGCAATTCCGCAAAGGCTACGTCGCGATTCAGCGACCAGGGGGCTACAACGTAGCTCTCGTAGACCTGTACTGGCACGGCATGCCTCGTTTGGCTTTCAAACTCCCCGACGCGCCAACCGCGCTCGGGCTCCAGAGCCCATTTCCGGCCCTTCACGACGATTGGTATGGGGAGGAGCACGAGTGGAGCTGGGTGGCGATCACCGCAGACCGCATCCCGGACATTCGCGTGGCCCTGGACATGGTGCGGCCCTATCACCCGGCCACGGGGCCGATGATCAAGCCCACGAACAGCCAACCCGACTGACGAATCGCACCCGTCCCTGGCCGACCCCACACGCACTCACGGTGCCGGCGATGCAGGCGCCCGGTCCACCCTCGCGTCTATCAACCCACTGTTGCCTCGGCCCCGGCACGGGCTAGGTTGAGCGCAAGAAGCCGGGCGAGCAACTCCTCGCGGTCCAAGTCCGTGGGCCAGCCGTAGGCGGCCAGGACGGCGGCATCGAGGCGCTCGTGGGCATGCGCGAGCCAAGTCGGGCGGGCGTTGTAGAGGTTGGTCAGCGTTCGCTTGGCGAGGTCTGCGTCCGAGAGCTGAGGCGGGTTGAGCCAGCCCGTGCGTAGGCTCTCCAGACCTCGGGCAGCTTCGGCAATCGCGACGCGCTCGAGGTCCCTCACGCGCGGGAAGGGGAAGGCCTCGAAGCACGTCGTGGGCGTGTAGGTGAATCCGGACTCGATCTCACGCAGTTGCGAGCCGGTGGCGAGCGCCCATGCCTCTTGAGCGCGCGAGTGGAGCACGCCGAAGGTGTAGTCATCATCTCGGGCGACCACAAGTAGCCGATGATCGGCGAGAGTCGCGGCCTCTACCCATGCGAACAATCGATACTTCGAGACAGCCGGAGTAACGATGTACCGGGGGAGGCCCCTGAGAGCGGCTCGCATGCCCGATCGAGGCTCCATGTGCAGCCACCAGCGCTCGGCGTAGCCAGTACGTCTGTTCTGGATACGCTCCGGGCGGACCACGCGCCTCACGTACTCGAACGGCGCCTCATAGAGTGCCGCGTCATGCTCGGACATCGAGACGCCGAAGTCGATGATCCATATTCCGCGGGGACGGCCGGCGATGTCGGACGCGTTGATCCAAGGTCTGACGACATCCACGTTCGATCGCCCGTCGGGGTTCGGCGACGACAGCAACATGCGAGCGGTCTCGGGGCTGATGTCGAAGGGCCCACCTTTCGTATCGCTCATGAAGCAGAGCCCGGCGTTCTCCCGCAGACGATGGGCAAGGGTAAGATCGACCCCTGCGGTCAGGTTTGCGTTGATGGAGCCGACGGGCCGCCCGTCGAGTTCCCGCTCCGTTTCGCTGCCGTCGTCCTGGCCGATGAAGCTAATGTGGACGCTCGCTCCGGCCAGAACCCACGGATCGTCAGAACGAGCGAAGAAGAGGGCGCCGGTCTCCGCGACCCGCTCAAGCACTGGCCGGCTCGCGGCGCCCCGGATGCGTTGAGTTGCCAGCAGTCCGGCCCGTTTCGTCCGAGCTCTAGCGACCTGTGCCCGCGCCTTCTCGTGCCAATAGGCCACAAAGTCCGCTTCGCGCGGGATGCGGCCATCGAACACCCGAAAGAGGGCGTCGACGTAGGCGTCGCCGAGGCCGCGACGCATGAACTTGCCGCCGAGAAACGGCGGGTTCCCGACGATGAACTCGGCGGCGGGCCACTCGGCCTCGCGCGGGTTGGTCGGGTCGGAGAGGTCGAGCAGCGCGTCCATCCTGGCGATACTGTCAAGCGGCCGGAGGACCGGATTGCGTCGGTAGGCGAAGCCGTGGTTGAGCATCCACTGGATCTCGCCGATCCAGATCGTCACCCTTGCGAGTTCAGCCGCATACGGGTTGATCTCGATGCCCAGAACCGCCTCCGGGCCGACCTCCGGGAACTGCTGGGGAATCCGGAGGACGAGTGATCCCCACCCGATCGCCTCGAGCTCCAGATCCTTGAGCGCCTGAAGGGCGATGTACAGGAAGTTGCCCGAGCCACACGCGGGGTCGAGGATGCGGACCGCCCGGAGGAGATCGAGGAACGCCCCAAAGAGTCGCACGGCCTCGGGATCGGGTCCCTTCTTCTTGCTCGCATCGCGGCGCAGGGTGAGCTCGGTCACCTGCACCTGCATCGCGGCATACTCGCGCCGCAGTGGCCGGATGACGACCGGCTCGACCAGGCGCCAGATGTCGTCACGGCTCGTGTAATGGGCGCCGAGCTGGGTCCTCTGCGAGGGGTCGAGGCCGCGCTCGAAGAGGGTCCCGAAGATCGCCGGCTCGATCCGGCTCCAGTCGAGCCGGCCGATCTCGACGAGCAGCCCGATCTCGGGGGCCGTGAGGCGCAGCACATCGGCGGAGTCGAACAGGCCACCGTTGAACCAGTCGATCCGCTCGACCCCGAACATCCCGCCGCCTGAGGCCATTCGCCCGAACAGCTCACCGAGCGCC
>Ga0209638_1002275_pt1 | contig 11860 bp, 6 predicted proteins | sample BarGraNGADG00211_FD_184490 | JGI IMG/M metagenome (GOLD analysis project Ga0209638, IMG submission 184490) | Arctic peat soil microbial communities from Barrow, Alaska - Barrow Graham LP Ref core NGADG0002-211 (SPAdes) (version 2) | ecosystem: Environmental > Terrestrial > Soil > Wetlands > Peat... | reverse complement strand
GTGGGAGATCGTGAGCGCCTGTTTGACCTCGTTGACGGCCAACTCGTTCAGGACTATGGGCCAGGAGGAGGCAAGGTTCCCCTTGGCGTCGAGTCAGGGTTGGCTGCAGTGGAATACCCCCCATGCGTCGTCATGATTGATGAAGTCCACCTCTTGTCACGTCCAGTTCAGGAGAGTCTCCTCAAGGCTCTCGAGATCAGCGATCGATCAATGACACTGAAGGAACGTGTCGTCCACCTGAAGAACATGACGTTCTTGTTTGCCACGACGCGCCCATCCGTGCTAGACAAGGCCTTCAAGTCGCGCTGCACTGTGATCGAGCTGCTGGCCTACTCTGAGTCACAAGTTGCTCAGATCGTCCACGATCGAGTCGCCCCAGAACTCGAAGGGCATGGCCTTGCTCCCTGGACTGAAGGGATCTACGCCCGTCTTGCACGTCTCGGCGGGGTCGTGCCACGCAAGTCTCTGGAGCTAGCGAAGGAGCTTCAGACGGAGATTGTGGTCTCGGACGTCGGCGGACTAAGTCTGGAGGAGCATTTGGACGCAGTGCAGCGCAGAATGGGAATAGACGACAACGGCCTTGGCCAACTTCATATCAAGTACCTCCGAATTCTTCAGAAGCGAGGCACGTGCGGATTTGGCTCCATAATTGGCCAGCTGGATACGGTTGATGAAGGAACCATACTGGACGAGGTCGAACCGAGGTTGCTGACACTCGGACTCATAGAGAAAACACCACAGGGGCGCCAGATCACCACAGCTGGACTGTTGTATCTTTCCCGGTTCGACGGCACGGCTTCATCCTAGAACCGGGGTGGAGTGAGACAGGCCGGGCTCTACTGGTGGTCGGCTCCCATGAAACGCAGCAGTTCTTCAGCGGGTTGTCCTCCGAATCCGGACGTCATAGCGGAGACTCAGCGTTCTCTCGTGACGTGGTACTCGGAACATGGCAGAGTCTTTCCGTGGAGGGATGCTGAAGCGAGTCAGTACGAGCGCATTGTCGCCGAGTTCCTGCTGCAGCGCACAAGAGCCACTACGGTCGCACTATATCTCCCGCGTGTTCTTGAAGAGGCATCGGATTGGAGACATCTGGCTCAATTGCCTCAGGATCGGCTTGAGTCGGCTCTCAGACCCATGGGTTTGTGGCGCAACAGGGCTCGGACTCTGCACGCTCTCGCGGAAGAAATGGTACAGAGGAGGGGACGGGTGCCGAAGACCCTGACTGCCGTGTTGCAGTTACCCGGAGCCGGGCAGTACCTTGCACGGGCGATGCTCCTGATCGCTCATGGCACTCCCGGTGCTCTCTTGGACACCAACATGGACAGAATGCTCGAGAGGCACTTCGGCCCGCGAAAGCTCTCAGATATCCGGGACGACCCCTGGCTGCAGAGGGTGGCAGCAGCACTGACGACATGCGAACGTAGCTTGGACGTGAACTACGCGATCCTTGACTTGGCTGCCGTAGTGTGCAAGAGCTCGAAGCCAACCTGCCGTGTGTGTCCAATCAGTCGTGGCTGCCTCTACTGTGAGACTGAGAACCTACTTTCCGGGTAACACGTGTGCGGGCGAGAGTCCGCGAGGTGGATTAGCCTCGTTCGCAAAGCTGCAGGTTGGCACTCACAGACTTCACGGGCACGACGTCATGTGCAATCTCGCCTCTGGTCGAAACGGAATTGCCTGTTTCTTGACACCATGCGCATAAACCCCGCAGTAAGGAGTCTGCCTTTCATCAGGAGTGAGCAAGGGCAATGAACAAGAGACAGAGAAGTTATCTAGAGAAGAACGAACCGACCTTGAGACCCGCCAAGAGAGGCTGACAAGCTTCCTGTTGGACCTCCTCAGAGAAGTACAAGAACAAGAGACTGTCCAACAGTAGGGCCAGTATCGAACGTCACAACTCCATCCTCGGAGTGCGAACCCGGAAGAGCTACGTCCAGGCCCAAGATAGGCAATTGGCAGTCGTACTGGGCACCCTATGATTAGCAGCCTAGTTCAGCACAATGTAGTGTATACTGACTTTGCTGCTGGTTGACCGCTCCAGAAGTATCGCTGTGAGCTTGAAGCCAATTCGGGAATCGTGGCTTTTCGGTCGACTCATGTGGAGGTGACTCATAGAAACGTACATAGCGCGCGCAACAGGTTGCCATCAACTGCGATTCCCGCAGCCATCTTGTATGAGTCCGACTGGTTTTGTTGCATGAAATCGCCGATGCAGAAGGACCCGTTGCTGCCTAAGCGATTCCTAGATCAGGATGCTGACAAACTGAGGGGTGGCTACTACACATCAGAGCCTATTGCAGCATGGCTGTGTGAATGGGCGATCCGGACGGCCAAGGAACGCATACTCGAGCCAAGTTGTGGCAATGGTGTCTTCCTGAATGCGATTGCTGGGCGCTTGCACGAGCTTGGCGCAGGAAATTCAACTATCGCCGCACACGTGGTCGGTGTTGAGATGGATTCCACAGAAGCGGACCTATCTCGGTCGAGGTTGATGGCATCTATAGGCTCACGGGCATGCAAGGTCGTGGAAACTGCAGATTTCTTTCAGTGGTGGCAGGTCAACAAAGGGCGAAAATTCGATGTTGTCGTCGGCAATCCGCCTTTCATACGATACCAGTCCTTTCCGGAACTGCACCGAAAGCAGGCGATGTCCATCATGGTCGAACTGGGGCTCAAGCCGAACAAGCTCTCAAACGTTTGGGCTCCCTTCGTCGTTGCAGCTGCAGCATCCCTTTCACCAGGAGGTAGGCTTGGGATGGTGATTCCGGCAGAGTTACTTCAGGTAACCTACGCCGGGCAAATCCGACAGTACCTGATAGATCACTTTGCTCGAATCAATGTAGTAGCATGCAACGAACTCCTATTTGAGAACGTCCAGCAAGAAGTCGTATTGTTGCTGGCAGACGGTGCTCTCCCACCATTGTCTCAGGCTTCTCAGTGTCTCGTGAGCCTAACGGAAACACGCACACGAGAGGAAATCACGGGACAGACACCAACAGTACTGTTCGCGAGCGCTGAACCAGCAGCCGCCCAGCATAACGGAGACAAGTGGCTAGGGTACTTCCTTGCGGAACGCGAATTGGCCGTCCTCCATGAGACGGTTGCGTCTGGCGTTGCCACGCATTTGTCCTCCTATGCTACTGTCGATGTTGGCGTAGTTACGGGAAGGAACGAATTCTTCATCCTGACTGCTAGCGAGGTCTCTGACCTGGGCCTGAAAGAATACGTGCGGCCCATTGTGTCTCGGTCTGCCCAGTTAGTGGGTTCCAGGTTCGATAGAAGTGACTGGCATCGGTTGGCAAGAGAAGATCAACGCGTCTTCTTGCTTGATCTATCGAGTACTGATGACGCCACCTTAGGTCGGACTGTCAGCGACTACGTGGGAGCGGGCGAGAGAAAAGCATTTCACAAAGGCTACAAGTGCGCGATTAGGGAGCCGTGGTATGTCGTGCCATCGGTGTGGGTTCCTGACGGATTCGCGTTTAGGCAGATCTACGACTTTCCGAGACTTGTTATGAACCGGACTGCAGCGACATCCACTGACACGATACATCGACTTACCTGTCGGTCGGCAAAGCCAGAAACAGTAATCGCATGCACGTACACGTGGCTGACCGGAGCATCCGCCGAAATCGAGGGCCGCAGCTACGGTGGAGGAGTGCTCGAACTCGAACCCAATGAAGCCGAAAAACTCCTTGTTCCTGCAACTCTCAAGGCAGCGATGCCTCTAGACGAATGCGATCGACTGGTACGAGCCGGACGTTTGAAAGACGTGCTTGAGGAAAACGCCAGGACGCTTCTAATGGGAGAGATGGGGCTTTCGAGGAATGACTGTATGCTACTGTGCAGAATCTGGACGAAGATGCGAGACCGACGACTGATGCGTCGTGAGCATCGAACTCAGACTGCGGAGGGTGGGGGGGTATAGTGCCAGCCTATGCGGACAAGCAAGCGTGTCGTGCGCTAGTTGTTGAACTAGTCCAGAGGTTCTCCATCAACGAAGGGGCCTACGTGGCGCCAGGGTACAACGAGACCCCAGCACGCACGGATTTCATCACTCCTCTGCTTGAAGCATTCGGCTGGGATGTACGCAATATGTCGGGGCGACCACCCGGCTCACGCGAGGTTATCGAAGAAGCAACAGTCGAGGTTGGCGAAGAGGCGTTACACAAGAAGCCAGACTATGAGTTGCGCCTAGCACGACAGCGGAAACTCTATGTTGAGGCCAAGAAGCCAAGCATTGACATCGAACACGATGCTGCTCCGGCGTTTCAGCTGAGAAGGTACGGATACTCCGCAAACCTCCCGATCTCCATTCTCACCAGCTTCTACCAACTTGCCGTCTATGATTGTCGGCCAACGCCGCAGGCTGGTGATAATCCGCGCATCGCTCGCCTTCGCTTGTTTAGCTACCACGAGTTCGAAGCGTGCTTCGATGAACTGTGGCTGTTGTTGTCTCGATGGTCAATCGTCTCGGGGGAGTTTGACCGGCGTTTCGGCATTGAAGCCACAGCACAAGGCTCACAGCAGTTTGACAATTACTTCCTTGGCCAAGTTCGGTCTTGGCGCAAGAGACTAGCGGTCGACATTCACGACAACACACCCGGCCTAACGCCAGCGGAACTAACATATGCAGTGCAGCTCTTTCTTCAACGAATCGTCTTCTTGCGCATCTGCGAGGATCGGAACATTGAGAACTACGAGACACTCAAGCGGCTCCCCGACTCCCACACGTTCAATGCATTCATGGAGCAGCTGCGACATGCTGATGAGTTCTATGATTCCGGTCTCTTTAGACTGCTTGACGACGAACCGCTCGGCCTTCGCATTAGCGATCATGTTCTTCGAGATATCATAGCCGAGCTGTACTACCCACAGAGCCCATACACCTTTGCAGTCGTTGAGACTGAGGTTCTAGGAGAGATCTACGAGCAGTTTCTGGGCGAGGAGATTGTAGTCAACGATGGTGTCGTTACTACTGTGGCAAAGCCAGAAGTGCGGCGAAGCATGGGGGTTGTGCCGACACCCAGGTACATCGTTGATGCTATCGTCGACCGCACACTGAGAAAGACTCTGCAAGGAAAGAGTCCTAGCGACCTGGAAACCCTCACCGCCGCAGACATCTGCTCGGGATCCGGCGTCTTCCTGTTGTCAGTGTATGAAGCTTTGATGGAACACTGCTTGGACTGGTATGTCGGACATGACCGAGTCCACAGTGTCGGCAGAACGATTTGCGAAACCGGGACCGAAGGGCAATGGCGGCTCACATTCGAAGAGAAACGTCGTATCCTTTTGGCCAATATCCGAGGCGTCGACATTGACTCAGAAGCGGTCGAGGTTACTCGATTCAGTCTGTTGCTGAAGCTCATCGAAGATGAGACGGTCAACGATCTCCATGACTATGCTCAGGCGCACCACGGTCAGGTTCTACCACAGCTGAGCGCAACAATTCGCTGTGGAAACAGCTTGGTGAGCTATGCGGAATGGAATCGAGCGTACACATCTGCCCCGCACACGGCCCCGGCACAAGTGCATCCATTCGATTGGCGTGCTGAGTTCCCCGACGAAATGGCATCGGGTGGATTTGATGTTGTCGTCGGAAATCCACCGTACACTCGCATCCAGACGATGCAGCAGTACTTTCCCAAGGAACTTGACTACTACAAATCGACCGGTTCACCCTACACCACGGCGCGCGGGTACAACTTCGATAAGTACAATTTGTTCATCGAACGAGCACTCAAACTAGTCAAGCCTTCCGGCCGAGTTGGGATGATCGTGCCGCACAAGTTCATGAGCATAGGAGCTGGCACGGCACTGCGCAAGCTGGTTACCGATGGACATCAAGTTGACAGCATTGTGCACTTTGGGGTTCTGAGAGTGTTCGGCAGAAAAGTAGACAACTACACCTGTATTCTCATTCTAGATCGACATGGGAGCGATTCTACGCACGTGGAGTCGGTGAGAGACTTGGAGTCATGGCGCTACGGCGAACAAGGTGATATCTCTGACCTGCCAGCAATTGCATTGAGCGCGGAGCCGTGGGAATTTGCAGGAGCTGAGATCCAGCTGCTCAAGGACCATGTTCGGACAGCTTTCCCGAAGACTCTCGAACAGGTAGCAATGATTGAGGTTGGACTCCAGACGAGCGCTGATCCGATCTTCATATTCCACCCCGAGAGAGAGACAAGGTCTACCGTAACCTTGCGCTGGAACAATCAAGACTGGCCCATTGAACGTGGCGTCCTTCGCCTGTGCCTGAAGGACGTTCAGCTAAAGTCCTACGCCCGAGCACAACCCAACGCCTGGATCATCTTCCCGTATAAACTGGGGTCAGACCACGCAGTTCATCTGATACAACCCGATGAGATGAATCGACGTTTTCCAAGATGTATGACGTACCTGACAGCACGGAGAATCGCACTTTTGCAGCGGAACATAGCGGGTGGCAGACAGGGTGAGCGCCAGTTCTACCAATTCGGCCGTTCACAGAGCCTAGGCAAGATCAACGGCCCAAAGATCGTACTGCCAGTCCTCTCTCTTGATCACGTCTACTGCTTCGACGAGGCTGACACGACGTTCACGGGCGGAGGGAACGGGCCCTACTACATGATCCGACCGAAGCCGGACTATGAGTTGTCATGCTACTACCTAATGGCAGTGCTAAACCACCCGTTGAGCGAAGCGTTCATCAGAACCAAGACCAGCTCGTTTCAAGGCGGCTACTACTCGCATGGCAAGCAGTTCATCAAGGATCTGCCCGTGCCAATACCGGATCCAGCGGTACGGGACAGTATTGACAAGAAGGTGCGTGATCTACTGGGGGTTTTGGACGCGAAAGCTGTTGCTCGTCTTCCCAACCAGATAGAGGACTTGGAGCGCAGGGCGACAGCGCTTTCTACTGAGATTGAGTCCCAGGTTTCGTCGTTGTTCGGTCTTTCGGATACAGACATGGACGTAGTGCGAGCTGTACCCGTTCCCGAGTAGCGAACAGGCAGTCCTGCGATCTATCGCCAACGCTGCTATTCAAGCTGGTCTTGGAGGTAGTCAGTGGATGCGAAAAACTTGTGAGATGTCACGGACGTGCGGTTCGTGCAGATCCTGGCATCAAGTGCTGAGGTTTGCCGAAGAGTCGTCGTTGGATATCGGAAACAGCAGCATTGTCTGAAGATCCTTGGCGTTCTTGACCGCCTGTCCACGGTGGCAGTTGTTGGTCATGACGAACATGAGGCGAGCGTTCCGCGCCATGTGGTTAATCGCTGGCCGCATCTGCTCCAACTCCTGCCGCGAGTAGAGATAGTCATAGCGCTGCTCTCGGCTTGCGCCGAACCAGTTGGGGTTGCGGCCGTGCAGGCGGAGGTACCCTACATTGCTTGTCACCGCAGGGAGCAAGGGGAGGAGGTCCCGCAGTTGCGGTTCGTCCACAGCGACGTAGCCGAGCTGCTCCCGCTCGAGGAAGCCCAGCGCGTCGTCCCCGTGCCATGTCCTGTCCCGGAACTCGATGGATAGCGAAAGGTCGGGCAGCAGGTCTTTGGTGAGCAGCAGGAAGTCGCGGTTGCGCGGCGTGTCTTTGAACCAGGGAGGGTATTGCAGGACCACGGTCCCCAGCCGTCCCGCGTTCCGGAGGACGCAGGCAGCGGTCCTAAACTCCTGAAACACCGGCCCCAGCTCAGCAGCGTCCTTGAGTCCCGAAGCAATATTGGGATACGAGGGGCGTCCGGGCAGGGCTTGCTGCATTGTGCGCCACACCTCATGGGTCATGCTGCGGTGCGCCTTGACGGTGAACAGGAAACCGGGTGGCGTCTTCTGCAGGAGGGATTCGAACAGCGGGACGGAAGGCATGCGGTAGAACGAACTGTCGATCTCGACCGCGTTGAAGCCCAGGCTGCGGGCGTAGTAGACGAGGTACATCGACGGCTTGACACCCGCAGGGTACACGACACCCCTCCAGTCGGGAAACGAGTAGCCACAAGTACCGATACGCAGGTCGGCGGTCATCGCCATGAATCCCCCTTATCCGGCTCCGCCACAAGAGGTGGCGGCTCTTCCCCAAGTGTACCGTCTACGAAGGAATAATACAGCATGGCTTCCCTGAACGGCGGTGCCAGCTTGTTCTTCATGACCCGGACTCGAACGCCATATGCATCAACCTCGCCCTCGTGCCGCAGCAGCCCCTCGTGTGTCAGCTTCAGTCGCAGCGAGGCGTAGTAGGCGGGGGCGCTCCCCCCGATCGAAGCGGTTGCTTCCGGCGCAGCCATCAGGTATCCTCTGCTGAGGAAGAGGAGCACGGCATTGCGCCGTGCGACGAGCGGTGTCAGCTTCCGGAGGGCGCGCCCCACCAGTTCCGCTCGTGCCGCGTTGATGGGGAGTCCCCGCGAAGCGCCAGCGGGATGCATGGCAATGGCGGAATCGAGGACGAGCAGGTCGACCGGGATATCGGTCAGGAATGCAGCTGCGAGGTCGATGGCTTCCTCGGCTGTCGCGGGGGCGGTAGCCAGGACGTCGCGCAACCCGGGCTCGTCCGTGTGCACCTTCAGCTCCAGGCTGTGTTCGAGGTCGATCCAGACCACCAGCAGGCCGGCGTTGGCAGCGGTTCTGCACGAGGCCATCGCGAGGGCGGTCTTGCCGGCGCTGCTTCCGCCGAAGATCTCGGTCATGCGGCCGCGCGGGTATCCACCGATGCCTGTGGCGTTGTCGACGGAGGTGAACCCCGTTGTGACAATACCTATGTCCTTGCGGATGATGGTTCCTGCTTCAGGCATAGGCGGGAACAGGAGTGGCGTCTCGGGAGACGTCGAAGTACAGCCGTTCGACCCGTGCGATGACCATGGTGGGACTCCCTTCTGCATTCTGGATCGTTCCGAATGCCCGCAGCATATGACTCTGTTTCAGGACGGCGGCATATTTCCGCTGGGCGTCTTGGAACATGACCCCCTCGATCATGCCCTGTTCGTCCTGCAGCGTGACAAAGAACACCCGTTTCCCGGAGTGGGTCGGCGGCGTCTGCAGGCGGATGACGATGCCGCGCACCCATGCAAGGGAGCCGTCGGGAACCATCTTGAGCTGGCTGCTGTGGAGGAGAGGAGCTTGGAGATGGCTCGGTGTCGGAGGGTCGAGAGTTTCCACGGTACAGATGTCGAGCAGCCGTGCCATGCTCACAGAGACGGGATATCCGATCCCCGCCGTCTCCCCAAGGATGGTGGCAAGGTCGGGGTCGCCTGCCGACTCCGTGACGCGGGCAACCGCCTGGACGTCCAGCCCCAAGTCCTCGGCAACGGCAGCGGGCATCCCGAAGTCGTCGAATGCGCCGGCGAGGACAAGGTGCTGCAGAGCGCGGCGGTTGACCCGGACACGGTCCTTGAAGTCCTGGAGCGAATCGAAGGGGCATTCCTCGCGGGCAGTGACGATGGCAGCCGCATCCTTCCGAGGCAAGATGGTGAACGTGTTGAGTCCGAGGACCAGTGCCCTGCCGTGGGCAAGCGTACGGCAGGCGCTGTGGACGATCGAGGGCTTTTCGACCTCCACGCCGCAGCGTCTGGCTTCGTCGAGCAGCACCGGCGCGGGATAGAAGCCGACGGGAAGCGCGTTCATGAGGCCGGCGAAATAGTAAGCGGGCCAGTGGGTCTTGAGATAGGCGGTGCGCCATCCGAGGAGACTGAACGATGCCGCGTGTCCCCGGCAGAAACCGTAGGCGGCAAACCCCTTCAACTGCTCGAAGATGCGTTTGGCGACGTCGGGGTCGGTTCCCTTCGCCCCTGCCCGTTCCAGGAACAGGCGCTCGAAGTTCTCGAGCTCCCGTTTTGGTGTCTTCTCCGTCATGGCGCGGCGCAGCACGTCCGCCTCCGCGAACGAGAGGTCGGCAACAGCATTCGCCACCTGGAGCACCTGCTCCTGCCAGACGATGACCCCACAGGTGTCCCGCAGCACGGGTTCGAGCCGCGGGTCGTCGTAGGAGACGGGTTCCTTTCCGTTTCTGCGTGCCAGGAACAGTCGGTCCAGGTGCAGCTTCATGGGACCCGGACGGAAGAGGGAGACGGTGATGGCGAGGTCGGTGGGGCAGGTCGGCTGCAGCTTCAGCAGCAACGATCGTTCCCCTGGGGACTCCAGCTGGAAGACGCCGATGGTTCGCGCCGCCCGGATCGTCCGATAGGTCGGCTCATCGTCCAGGGGGATGGTGCCGAGTGTGAGGCCGTTCCCTGTGTCCGCCCGGATCATGGCGGTGGCGTCGACGGCGGCTGAAAGGGTGCGCAGCCCCAGCAGGTCCATCTTGACCAGCCCGAGGCGTTCGACGTCGTCCTTGTCATACTGGGTGATGAGACATCCCGTGTCCGACGGCTGCAGCGGAACGAGGTCTGTCAGGGGGAATGGTGCGATGATCACCCCTGCCAGGTGCGTCGAGAGAGTGCGGGGCAGTCCCATGATGCGCTCGGCAAGTGATACCCAGCGCTCGATGGCGCCGTAGGGGAAGGAGGAGAGCTCCGGGAGCCCGGCAATCGTCTCATGGAGACTGCGGCTCGCGTGCCACGGCAGCATCTTCGTTGCCTCGTCGATCTCATCCGACGAGTATCCGAGGGCCTTCCCGACATCCCGGAACGCGCCCCTGATGTTGTAGGTGTTGACGTTGGCCACCCTGCAGGCACGGTCCTCCCCGTAGACGCGCAGGAGTTCGGCAATGAGTTCGTCCCTGCGGAAGGCGTCGAAGTCGATGTCGACGTCGGGCAGCGACTTCCGTCCCTCGTTGAGGAACCGTTCGAACAAGAGGCCGTTGGCGATGGGGTCCACCTGGGTTGCATCAAGGCAGTAACAGACAATGGAATTTGCCCCCGATCCCCTTCCCGCGTAGGTGATGCCTTTCCGCTGTGCCATCTCGATGATGTCGCGTACGATGAGGAAGTACGCCTCAAGGTGGAGGCGCCCGATGACGTCCAGTTCGTGATCGAGTCGTTCCTGCACCTCCTGCGTCACGGTGCCGTACTTCTCATGTGCACCCGCCCAGGCAACCTCACGCAGGCTCCGGCTTCCAGCGAAGACTGGTGCCGGGGTCTTGAAGCTGTCCATGGGCAGGTCGACGTTGCACAGATCCGCGATCCGTCCGCTTTCGTCGAGGGGATCCTGCCAGTCTGCAAAGAGTCCACGCATCTCCTCGTCACTGCGGAACCAGCTCTCGGCATTTGCCCAGGCGTGGCGGCACCGTGCGTCCATGTCCTCGAGGTCGCCGATGGCTGCCAGCATCTCCCGCACCTCCGCGTCGGCGCGCACGAGGTGCGTCACCCCTCCCGTGGCGCAGGAGGGGACGCCGGTCTTCCGGGACAGCTCCCGGTATCGGTAGAGCATGCGCTGTGAGTCCGCCCGCAGAGGGTTCTGGACATCCAGGTACAGACTCGTGCCGAAGATAGTCCACATCTGCCGGAGCAGCTCCTCCGCCCGCTGTTCCTGCCGCTCCCCGAGCATGTGGTACAGGGCGCCGCCAGGGGTTCCGTACAGGGCGATGACACCACCGGTATGCATACCAAGCTGTTCCATGGTGACGCCAGGATGTTTCCTGTCCTGCTGGGCGCACGTCACGAGCCGGCAGAGGCTGCTGTATCCGGCGAGATCGCGGGCGAGGAGAACCACGGCATCGTCGCCATCCTCCGTGTGGACCGTCAGTTCACACCCCAAGATGGGTGTGATGTCCGCTGCACGTGCGGCGACGTAGAAACGGACGGCTCCTGCCAGGGTGTTGGTGTCGGTGATGGCGCATCGCCTGAACCCGAGGTCCGCGCATTGCGCGACGAGACGGTCGATGCGGATCGAACTCTGGTGAAAGCTGAACGCCGTATGAAGATGCAGGTGGACGAAGGGCATAGGACGCGAGTTA
>Ga0209638_1002272_pt1 | contig 11865 bp, 7 predicted proteins | sample BarGraNGADG00211_FD_184490 | JGI IMG/M metagenome (GOLD analysis project Ga0209638, IMG submission 184490) | Arctic peat soil microbial communities from Barrow, Alaska - Barrow Graham LP Ref core NGADG0002-211 (SPAdes) (version 2) | ecosystem: Environmental > Terrestrial > Soil > Wetlands > Peat... | reverse complement strand
TGGATGACCAGCGGCGAAGAAATCGCTGAATGGTTCTCAAAAAACGTTTCTTTTTGATGGGACCCCTTTTCGATTTGACGGTACAAGTCGCACTGATGCGAACGAAGTGAAAAAATGCGAGGCGTGCCCCTCAGGACGCGTTTCGAACGGTGCGACGCGCATTCGTGCAACGCCATAATCGTGCGGGGACACTCAGGCTAAGCGAGAGCGTGCGTGCTTCCCGGCCACGTGGCCCCGAAAATGCGGTTTAATGAGCAGTGCGCCGCTGATTCACCCTTAAATCTCTCAGATCTCAGGGAACAGGATAGCAAGACACATATAATGTTTGAAACAACATACGACTGCGCTGCTCGTCGCGATCGCGCGTCCAACTGAAAAGCGGTCGGCGGACTTACCATGGATTTCGCACAGCTTCTTGCTGCATGGAGGGGGGGAGCAAGGGATCCCCGACGGCTGATTCTTAAGCTCGCTTTAGTCCTCTTGCCGGCCGCGGGGGTCCTGGGCCCGGTTGTTGCCTTGCTTTTGAAGCAGTACAACCTTGTGTTGCTGAGCTTATACATGGCCATTCCGATGGTCTTGGCCCCGGTTATTTATTCGGTCTACAAGCGAAGGGCCTATCGCGAAAGCTTCGCGCAGTCTTCCGCGATGTTTTCGCTTCTCATCGTGGGTTACGCCGTGCTCTTTGTCGCCTCGCTTTTCGTACTCTATTTCTACGACGTTCGGCCTACCGGTTACTATTTCCTGATCGCGGCCGTCGCGACGATCGTTCTCCTCGAGATAATCGCGTTCGACGTTTCCTCCCCAAAAAGAACGAGCGCGGTGCTGCTGCAGATTACCCTACTGGGCAATAGTCTTATCTGGGGCGTCACTCTGAAGTACTACTACTTCATTGGCCGGACCGACGTGCCCGTACACATTTTTTACGTCGACACGATCCTAACGCAGCACCACGTCACCGCGGCGTTTACCGCGTACGAAGCTTTCCCGTTGTGGCATATCTTGACGAGTTATGCGTACGAAGCGACCGGCCTGAACATTCCCGTTTGGCAGGCGATGTTTCTGTTCAACGGGATCATCTACGCGTTTCTCCCGTTAGGCGTGTTCCTTCTCGCTCGAAAGCTCATCAACAATAAACGCATCGCGCTGCTCACCGCGCTCTTTCTGACGGTGAACAGCTCGTTCATCTGGTTCGGAATGAGCTCGATCGCGAGAAGCGTGGTCGCGCTGTTCATGGTCGTCCTGATTCTCCTGTTGTTAGAGCATAAGAGCGATGAGCGAAAGTTCGCGTTGGCCATCATCGTAACGGGCGCCATCATCATGTATCACACGGTATCCATCATCTTCATTACCGGAATTCTGCTGCTCGTCTACGTTTTACACCGTTTCCTCTTGAAAGAGCGCGATTGCTCGTTCCTTTCACCCCGTTACTTTGTCATCGCCGTCGCCATGACGCTCGCGTATTGGTACGCCTTCGCCCCCACCTTTATCGGGGATTTGGTGGGGAATATCACAAATGAAGCCCCGACGGGCGTACTAACGTCGTCGATACTTGTGCCGCTCAATGAGGTCGCAAACTACGTTCAGTACTCCCCGCTGCTGTTGCTTCTCCTGCTCGGCGCCTTCTTCCTACTAGGCTCAAACAAGTGGTGCAAGCTGACGATTTTCAGTCTCGTTGCGATTGTACTCGCCTTCGTGTCGTTCCCCGGACCGGCGCTGCTGGTAAACAAGTTGGCGCGCAATTTCCAGATAGGGCGATTCGAAGATTATGCATTTATTTTCATCACGTTGGCGGCAGCTACAGGCCTTGCAGCTTTGTATTACAAATCCCGTCGAAATGCGTCGAAGTTCGTCGTCATCGCCCTTTTTGCCGGGCTCGTCTTAGCGTCGGTCTCGAACGACTTTGTCGCCTCGGACAATCCGCTCGTGAAGCGCAATTTCTACACGTACTACTTCGAAGAGAGCGAGTACGCAAGCTTCAACACCGTCGCGAGTAACGCAGCGGGGTTGGTGATGTCAGATTACCTCCCGACGCGCTACCTCGGGTATTCATCGTTCAACGCGACAGCTCAGATACTGCAGATAGATCCGCTCGCTATGGTATTCGTCGTAAACAACAGCAGTAGCAATGACCTGATTCTCATACGGCAGAGTGAGCTTGAAAAACGGCCGTTGCAGCTATACCCCGTCACCGACGGACAATACGTCAGCTCGCCCAACTGGAGCGGCGCTTTGGAATACTATAACAAGGACGCACGTGTTTTTCGCACGTTAGACAGCTATGACAAGGTGTATGCGTCCAACACGGTGAGCGCATACTACCCGTGACGGAACCGAACGGACGCACAAGATCGCCGTGTGGCCGGCGTTCATCGTGGACGTTATGTGTGGAGCCCATGCGTCTCAGTGAACGGATCTACGATCATCGTTCCCACGGGACGGATCAGCTGCTGTACGGGCACGCACAAAAACGCGAGGCATCGGTGGGCAGGACGAGGCGAGCTTGCTAACTGGTAACGCGGTTGACGATGTACTTGTACTTCCCGGCCTGCGTCCGGTCGATGCGGTCGACCAGTGCGAGCTCAACGTGCCACCCGGCGCTTCTTTCGTGCACGTGTTTCCTGATGACGTCCATCTCGTGGCTGTCAAATCCCACGTCCGGCACGATTCGTATCGTTACGGTGTCGATCGTATCTTGCACAACCTGATACTCCTTCACGCCCTTAGCGTGCTCGAGTAGCAAGGCGAAAAACCAGCCGTGCACGTGCGTTCCTTCGGGGGTGATAAGCACGTCGACGCTCTTTCCAACGAGTTCACGCAGGAGCCTATACCCCCGTCCGCAAGGACAGCTGTCAGCCGTCAACGCGCCTATGTCTTCCGTATCGTAGCGGATAAACGGCATCGCGTAGTTGTGAAGGGCGGTCGCAAGTATGGTGCCCTCACCCTCATCAATTTGATGACCGTTTTCGTCGATGATTTCCATGACGCTGCGCTCGGTGTCGACGTGCATGCCGCAGTGCTCTGCACATTCGTAGGAGCTGAGGCCCCCGTCGTTGAGACCGTACCCGTCGTACACGTCGCATCCAAAGACGCTTTCCATCGTGCGACGCATGCGCGGGAACAGCTTCTCTGACGTGGTAAACACGGCTTTCGGGGCGTGGATGCCGATGCCGTTTGCTTCAATCCACTGCGCAAAGACGTGGAGTGCTGATGGATACCCGCGTACGAATTTCGGCTTGAATGAATTGACGGTGTGGGCATAAGTCTGGAGGGCTTCATCGCTCATGTCAAATGATGAGCGCTTCTTGACATTTCGCAACGTCTCTTCGAAGCGCGCAGCAGCACGAGACTTTTTTCCGACGTCGAGCGATGCGCCAGCGAGCATCATCATCCGATCGCCTAACTGATACCCCGCATACCCCCATCCGCGGTACGTGAGCGCGGCGCTGAAAAAGCGATCGTAGTTTCCGAGCCGATAGGTGAACGGCGTGCCGCTCGTGCCGCCCGTCGCATTTTCCGTGTACTTCATGCGGTCCAAGTTGCGTGGCTTGAAGTGCTCCCAGTGCTGATTGATGATTTGCTTCGTGATGACGGGAAGCTTCTCGAGATCCTCAATGACGCGGATGTCATCAGGCTGCACGTTGCGCTGCCGAAATGCGGTGTGATAGTACGGGACGTTTTCGTACGCAAAGCGCACCATAAGTCGAAGGGCCTTTTCCTGCTCAGCCTTCAGTTCTGCGTAGGGCCTCCACTGATTGCGCACGAGCTGCCTATAAAGCGGATAGAAATGACGGTTTCCCCATTCGTGTGCTGCCACAAAGAGGAGCTTGCCCCACATACGCCTATCCGTGCGCAAGCATGCCTTAAACGTTTTTTTACGCGCGCTCACCGTGTTACGATCAACTACACGTCCAGCGTCAGGTAGGAACCCGCTGCGTCCGAGAGGGGTCTTAACGCATATAGCGCCACGCACCATAAATAACGACTGCCGCAACGATCACCACTGCTGCTATCGCAATGGGCGTTCTATTTGACAGGAAGGACAGGATCGATCCCATGAGACCCTGGGATGGTTGTTCCGGGGCAACTTTCACAAGGTAAATGGCGCTGCTATCGCCTCCGGCGTACGCAGAGTGGCCCACAAGCAACACGCCGCCGTCATTTGAATCGACAAAGGTCCCGAGCTTATCGTCTTGATTACTTCCGTACGCTTGTCCCCAGAGGCTTGTCCCGTTCGCGTCGATCTTCTGGAGATAATAGTCGGTCATCTTGTTCGGATCCTGGTTAGCGTTACCGGCAAGAAGAAAGCTGCTATCGGGATTCTCTTCAACGTAGCGGAGATAAACGTTCTGCCCGCCGTACGTGTTGTTCCACAGCGCCGTTCCATTTCCATCCGTCTTAACTAAATAGAGGTCGGCGCCCCTATAACTCGATACAAGGAAGCCATTGTCGTTTGTCGTATATACCGCGCGGAATTGGTCCTCACTACCCCCGTACCCGTTCTCCCAGAGTGAATTACCGTTCAGATCGGTCTTAAGAATGTACATTTGGCTGCCGTTGCCCGTGCGGTTCGTATCGCCGGATAAAAAGTAGCTTTCCGTGGCGAGCTTCGCCGCCTGCAAGAAGTAGCCGGGCCTGCCGTAGTTCCAATTCCACTCCAGTTCGAGGTTCTGACTCGCATTGCTGCTGCCGTTAAGGAGCGATTCTATGGACTTCAGCTTCAACGCAGCAAGATTGTTCGTCCCAGAAGAGTTGTTATACGCACCGATGAGCACGCCATCGTCCTCAGTCAGTCGGAAGCTGCGAATGAGCGTCTGGTTGCCGACGGAGTAGTTCTTCTGCCAGAGGGGGTTCCCGTCTGTGGTGAGCTTAAAAAGCAGCATGGTGGAGTTTATCTCGCTGAGCAGCATGTACCCGTCTTCACGCGGCCGTATGATGAAATTCCCGTCCGCATCGATGGATTTGAAAAGACGTGTCCATTCGATGACCGGCGTGTAACCCTCCTGCCGCGTGACGTTGCTCGTCGCGGTTGACGTCACTAAATCCGTTTTGACCCGAATGATCCATACGTCGTGACCGACTGTTGACGTTGCGTTTCGATAGAGACTCACGGTATAGCCGCCGTCTCGGGTCTGAAGAACGGAACGATAAAACTCGCCACCAGTGGCGTAAGACTCGCCACCAGTAGCGTTGATCGTTAAATCCCAGAGCTTGTTGCCATTTTCATCGGTCTTGAGAAAGTACAGGTCGTTCTTGCTCAGGTTGGAAGAATTCGTAAAGCCGACGATGAAATAGCCCCCATCAATAGTCTGAATAGCGTCAGACGGGTCCGCCCACGCATTGCCCGAAAACGTTTTTTGCCACTGCATTGGAGGTGCTGACGCAGCGGCAACGGTGCTGACCGAGGCAAGTAACAAAAACACAAAGAGTAATACCACTGCAGTGCGCCGCTTGATGGACACCGTTTTGCTCCTCTCGCCTATTTTCGTTCATTCAGGCTTATAAATCTTCTGATATCGGTAGCCCTTGGTACGGCTGCATTCAGTCGGTGAGATACAGTGCTGATTCCGCGTGCCGCGCCGTGCGTACGGCTGCCGCTGCACCGCGTCACGTGAGCGCGTGTTCAACGAGGATCGCCGCTATTCGGGTGCTTGCGTCTCCGCGCCCGAAAACGTGTCGTTGCGCGCGCGGGGGCGAAAAGTGAGCGACCGCGTCCATTATTTTGTCTCTCTCATTTCCGACGAGGATGTTCCACCCGTCTTCGACCGTTTCCACCCACTCCGTCTCGCCACGCAGCGTGATGCACGGCACTTTGAGGATGTACGCTTCCTTCTGAACGCCACCTGAATCGGTGAGAATGAGCCGCGCATTTTTTTCGAGCACGATCATGTCGAAGTATCCCGCCGGTCTAATGACGTTCAGGTGACTCATTGCATACTCCCAGAGCCCGTACTTTCTCAGAAAATTTTCTGTCCGCGGGTGACACGGAAACACGACGTTCGTCATCTCAGCAAACGTCTCGATGATGCTCTTTAGGTTGCGCTCGACGTCAGTGTTGCTCGGTCGATGAATCGTGGCGAGGCAGTATTCGCGCGGCGTGAGCGCCAGGTCATCGAGCACGTGCGAGCTCGTCTCGGCCATTTGGGTGTGCGTGCGTAACGCGTCAACCATCACGTCACCGGTGAGCGAGACCCCCGTCGTAATACCCTCCGCCGCCAAGTTGCCGACCGCCGTCTCGGTGGGGCAGAACAAGAGATCTGAGCAATGATCGGTGAGCACCCGGTTGATCTCCTCGGGCATCGCACGGTTGAAGCTTCTCAGGCCGGCCTCGACGTGACCGACCGTCATCTGCATTTTTGCGGCGGCGAGCGCTCCGGCAAACGTCGTGTTCGTGTCGCCAAAAACGAGCACAGCATCAGGCTGCTCACGGAGCAACGCGGCTTCGATCCCGATGAGCATCTCGCCCGTTTGTACGCCGTGTGACCCTGATCCGACCTCGAGGTGATACGCGGGCTTGGGTATCTGGAGCTCATCGAAAAAGAGCGTGTCCATCTCATAGTCGTAGTGCTGCCCGGTGTGAATGATGACTTCGTCACATCGTTTCCGCAGCGCTTCTGATACCGGAGCGAGCTTGACAAAGTTCGGCCGGGCCCCGACGATGCTCGCGACTTTCATGGTCATGTAAAACGGTACTGCACGTCCGGGTTGTCAGCAAACTCCCGACAACTTTCCGGATACTGCTCAATAAACCATAGCATGAACGCGGCAATGTCAATCTTCTCGCTGAGCAGGCGCTCCCGTTTCGCCTGCCACTGTGCTTTGACGTCAGGCTGGTGCACGAGCTCTACCGCCTTTTCGGCTGCCTTGTGCGGCTCCCGGTAGTTGAAGAGCAGCCCATACCGCTGCTCAAGTTCAACGAAATTGCCCATGTCTCGCTCCCCGACAAACGTGTTACTTCGGACGGTGGGGGTGCCGAGCAGTGCCGCTTCGGTGGCCATCGTCTGCGTGTCCGTTACCAAGAGTTTCGCGTAGGAGATCGCATCGTGGATACGGGCCTTTGGCAGGGGCATCACGTAGTCCTTGAGGGCCGACGGAACCTCAGCCTCAGATGAGATGAACACGTGCGCGGCGCTTTCAAGACGATTGACCAGGTCGATCTTCTCTTCCGCCGTGAACCCGTGTATGCCCACGTCGTGAACGGCGAAGAACGCGTTGAAACGCAGAAGCACGAAATCGTCCGATTCCGCAATGCCAAGCACACTATAAACATCGGGATTTGGCGTGTAGTAATTCGGATGCAAGTACGCCATCTCCTTGTAGCTTTCCACGCGGAGGTGTTTGCTCCCCAGATCTTGCCGATATGCTGCGGGCGTGATGATCGCGTCGGTGAAGTGGGTAAACACGCGGTACTGAACCGCATAGGAGAGGCTGTTGACCATCGGCTCCGAATCGGTGAACACGATGTCCGGCGTCTTTAGCAGCCGGTCTGCCAAGGTGTTGTAAATGCCAAATCCGGTGACGGCCTCGACCCGCTGGCGCTTAAGGTAGGCGTGGGCCCTCGAGAGGTCCCCCGGGAACGCGAGCATCTTTCCCAGCTTGGACGGCGGGTTGGACGAGTATGCGTAGTACGTGACGTCAAGCTCGTCGAGCAGGTCGTGCATTTCGCCATATTTTCGCACGAGCACGGAAACGTCGTGTCCGTGGTCCTCAAGACCCTTCACAATGTTCCGGTAAAAGTGAAGCTGCCCAGGGGTATTAGCGAAAACGCCTATTCTCATATCACTCCCAGCACGCCCTACTGGCAGAGCGGGAGTGACCCATATAACCGTCAGCTCGCCGCTTGTGCGTCTGCCTCATCCAACCAGCCGTTTCGTGGCGGTTTGGAGATTGTAGAAAGACCATTCTTCGCGTAAGCAGTGGGACAAGCGCATTCATAAGAGCTTTGGTTTGTCGTCAGCTCGAACGCCGTCGCATTGCAGAAGCTTCTGACGTATATCTCCTGAAAACCGCCTCGTGCGGTTATCTGCGGTGTCAAGGCCGTCGCGCGAGCGGAACAAACGTTAATAAACGAACGATCCAAATAAAGCACGTTTAAAGCCGGCTCGACAAGAGGCGACCTGCGGTCGCTCGCGAAAGATCGGCAAAGAAACGCTTAGCAACCCTCGTGGTACTGCAAAAAAACGAAGATGATACTGTATGGCAATACTAAATCTGGATGAGCCGGACGTAGAAGAGTTGCGTCGCGCGAGAGACGTGGAAAGCTTGACGAAGGTCCTGCAGTTCTCCACGAAGTGGCGCGCCCGATCGGATGCCGCAGTGGCGCTCGGGAAGCTTGGCGACCGTCGCGCAACCGACGCGCTCATCGCCGCGTTACGCGACCGTGATGAAACGGTTCGCCAAATGGCCGCAGAAGCGCTCGGCAAGACGCGCGATGAGCGAGGCGTGCTTCCTCTGACAGGAGCGCTCGACGACCCGATGTGGGATGTCCGTGAGCGCGCGGCAGAGGCGCTGGGGAAAATCGGCGACCGGAGAGCGGTCGGACCGCTGATCAGCGCGTTGGGAGACAGCGCCGAATACGTGCGGGAGCGCGTCGCCGAAGCGTTGGGTCGACTCAAGGACCCGGCGGCAGTCGTTCCCCTCCTCAGCTTGCTCCACGATCCGGACGGCAACGTCAGATGGAAAGCGGCGCAGGCGCTCGGGCGGATCGGGACCGAAGCGGTTGAGCCGCTCATGGGGGTCGTGCACGACGACGACCGTTTCATCCGAGGGAATGCGATCGCCGCGCTTGGCATCATCGGCGCCGTACAAGCGATACCCGTGCTCATCGAGGCCCTCGACGACCGGGACGGATTCGTACAGGGCCTCGCGCTCGTCGCGCTCGGTAAGATGGGCGACCGCGCGACCGAGGCGCTGATCGCCACGCTTGACCGCGGGTCAACGACGACCACGCCGCGTGTTGCCAAAGCGCTGGGGATGATCAAAGATGGGCGGGCGGTTGAGCCACTGATGAGGCTCTTGGACGATGCCGATGGATTCGTGCGCGGCAATGCGGCCGAGGCGCTGGGTCACATTGGCGACGCGCGGGCGGTTGAGCCGCTGATGAGGCTCTTGGACGATGCCGATGGATTCGTGCGCGGCAATGCGGCCGAGGCGCTGGGTCACATTGGCGACGCGCGGGCAGTGAGTCGTCTTGTTGCAGCCCTCGCCGGCGACGCTATCTTTGAGAAGGTGGCCGAGGCGCTCGCGCGTATCGGAGAGCCGGCGGTTGGGCCGCTCATCACACTGCTGGGGAACGACGATGAGCGGGTGCGCTGGAGGGCCGGCGAGACGCTCGCGCGTATCGGAGAGCCGGCGGTTGGGCCGCTCGCAGAGACGCTGAGCGATCCGAACCCCCACGTCCGATGCGGGGCCGCTGAGGCGCTCGGCAAGGCGGACACGGTGCACGATGTGACCCCGCTGATCGCGCGGCTGGACGACCCCACGGTCGAAGTGCGGCTCAAAGCGATAGACGCCCTCGGCTCGATTGGTGATGTGCGGGCGGTTGCGCCGCTTATCGAAGCGCTCAACGACGGACACATCGACGTGCGATTGAAATCGGCCGATGCGCTGGCACGCATCGGAGCGCCGGCCACGGACCCCCTGATCGCCGCCCTCGAAAGCCCGCACCCGTACGTGCGCGCCAATGCGGCGATCGCGTTGGGGAGAATAGGCGATGTGAACGCGCTTGAGCCGCTTGCTGCGCTGAGGCACGATACCGACGAACTCGTGCGAAAATCCGCCGCCGATGCTGTTGACAAGCTGGGGCGAAAAGAAGCGCCGACGAAGGGCTCACTGCTCCACCGGCTCAAAAAAGCGCTCAGGTAAGGGGATTCGAACGATGAGCTCACAATGCCGTTTTGGATGAGGCGCTGATCTGACCGCGTCGGCGGGTCACTGGCCGCTTGGCGGGCGCTGCAAAAGGAGAATGCATGGAACTTGGCCACGATGAGACCTTAGAACGTTATACCATAGCCGTCGTGGTGCCCGCCTACAACGAAGAGCTGCTCATCCAGGAGACGCTTCAGGGCATCCCGGACTACGTCACGAGCATATACGTGGTCGATGACGGCAGCAGTGATCGGACCGCTGAGCAAATTGTGGCGCTCAACGATCCGCGCATCGTCTTTATTCGGCACGAGGTCAACAAGGGGGTCGGCGCGTCGATCGTCACCGGATACCGGCTCGCAAAGGCGGATGAGGTGGACTTGATCGCGGTCATGGGGGGCGACAACCAGATGGACCCTGAGGAGTTACCCCGTCTGCTCGTTCCGGTGATCGAAGGCGATGCGGACTACACCAAGGGCAACCGCCTCGCAAGCAGGGTGTACCGAAAGGGGATGAGCAGATGGCGCCAGTTCGGCAATTTCGTGCTGACGACGTTGACGAAGCTCGCGAGCGGCTACTGGGACATCTCAGATCCACAAAACGGGTACACGGTGATCTCTCGAAAGGCGCTGAGCACGTTGAATCTGGATATGATCTACACCTACTACGGCTACTGTAACGACATGCTCATCAAGCTCAGTGCGGCAGGCCTTCACACCGTTGACGTGGTGATGCCCGCTCGTTACGGACGGGAACGGTCATCGATTCGCTATGGAAAGTACGTGCGAAAGGTGGCGCCGATGCTGATGAGGGGGTTCTTTTGGCGGCTCAAGACCAGGTACATCGTGCAGCGGTTTCGTCCGATTATCGTGCCCTATGGTGCGGGAATCATCGCCCTGCCGCTTGGCGTCCTCATAAGCGCTGGTGCGCTCGTGGCGCAGCTCGCACACCTACCCGACGTTGCGCAGCTCGCGCTCGACGGCGTTTCGCTCGTGGTGGTCGGGGCGATCCTTTTCGGATCTGGCGTTTTCTTTGAGATGCGGGCAAATCCCAACCGGCACGACGATGGGAATAGCGGACTAAAGGCAGCGCCGCGTCAAAAGATCACGTCTTGAAGGTCTTGAAGGAAGGACGAAGCAATTACATAGGATATAGGCCTCATAAGCCTCAGCAATTCCTCCTCACCACAAACGTCCGAAAAAAGATCGTGGTTACGTAAACGACGCACAAATAGATCGACGATTTGGGTGAAGACGAGTTTCCGGCGTTAATCGTGCGGGATCTTGGCGAGGCGCTGACGTGAGCGTGTGAGCAAGAACGCTGATATAACCGCGTGATCCTGCTATTTTAGTTTACGCGCGGGGCTCAATGAGATCATCATTATCATCGTTCACGTTTGGGTAAACGCTTTTGTAACCCCTCTGGGGTCGTCACTCGACCACGTTTAGAGGGAGTTAGTTCCACGCGAACGACTGGGTCTACGCTTGCCCTTCCCGGGACTGTGGTCGGCAACTATTTATCGAAATGACAGACATCTCGCCAGTATGCGGCGTTGGCTTCTTGCAGCGGTACTTATCTGCGCGTTCATCGTCATGGCAGCGTACTACGATGCCAACGTAACCTATCACCTTGATAGCCCGCGTGAAAGCGAGGTCAGCGCTAACTACGATGCGTATGTCGGGCGCAACGTCACGATATCGGGCGAAGTCGTCTCAACGGGCACTCAGTCGTTTGAGCTCTTGGGAGCGCTGGATACCTATACAATCTTCTCGACAGAGGCGGTGCACCGTGGGGATCACGTCACCGTCTACGGCGTTCTCGAGCCCGGAGACCAGCTGCAGGCAGTGGCAATGGCCGTGTCACCGTGGGTACTCGCCGCGCTCGTTTACGTCCGCTCGTTTGTTGCGCTCATCTTTGTGAGCGTGCTCTTTTTCGCACGCTGGCGTTTTGATAGGCACGGATGGGTCATTAGGCCACGGAAACCGGGCTCACAAGAGCCGGACG
>Ga0209638_1002271_pt1 | contig 11867 bp, 13 predicted proteins | sample BarGraNGADG00211_FD_184490 | JGI IMG/M metagenome (GOLD analysis project Ga0209638, IMG submission 184490) | Arctic peat soil microbial communities from Barrow, Alaska - Barrow Graham LP Ref core NGADG0002-211 (SPAdes) (version 2) | ecosystem: Environmental > Terrestrial > Soil > Wetlands > Peat... | reverse complement strand
TTTGCATGGTTCAAAAATTAATATTAATTAAAATTTATTATTATGTCGGACATTGCAACAAGAGTAAAGGAAATAATAGTTGACAAACTTGGAGTAGACGAATCAGAAGTAACTCCTGAAGCCAGTTTTACTAATGACTTAGGAGCAGATTCTCTGGATACAGTTGAGTTAATCATGGAATTTGAGAAGGAATTTAATATCGGGATTCCTGACGATCAGGCAGAAACCATCGGTACCGTTGGTGACGCTATCAAGTACATTGAGGAAAATGCAAAATAATTTGCGTTTTTAAAAATCCATTTATGAGAAGAGTTGTAGTAACGGGTCTTGGAGCACTTACTCCTTTAGGTAATAATTTGCATGACTATTGGGAAGGACTGAAAAATGGTGTCAGCGGATCAGTATTGATCACCCGTTTTAACACTGAAAAGTTCAAAACCAAATTTGCATGTGAATTAAAGAACTACGACTCTAAAAAGTATTTTGACAGGAAAGAGGCCAACAAACTGGATTTGTATTCCCAGTATGCGCTCATTGCCACTGATGAAGCAATAATTGATTCAGGACTAAATCTTGATAAAGTTGACAAAGAAAGGGTGGGCGTTATTTGGGCTTCAGGAATCGGGGGTATTGAGACATTTTATCTGGCTATTAAAGATTATGTTCTTGGTGATGGGACACCCCGTTTCAGTCCTTTTTTTATACCCAAAATGATTGGTGACATTGCGGCCGGATCAATATCAATAAAATACGGCTTCATGGGTCCAAACTTTGCAACTGTTTCTGCATGCGCATCTTCTACAAATGCGATTATTGATGCTATAAATTATATCCGTTGGGGAAAAGCCGATGTATTTATAACCGGTGGCTCTGAAGCAAGTGTCAATGAACCCGGGGTAGGAGGATTTAATGCCTTACAGGCCCTCTCTACAAACAACGACGAATTTAAATCAGCTTCACGACCGTTTGATCAGTCCCGTGATGGATTTGTTCTGGGAGAGGGTGCCGGAGCGCTGGTTGTTGAGGAGTATGAACATGCCAAAGCCAGAGGAGCAAAAATATATGCGGAATTGGTTGGAACAGGATTAACTGCAGACGCTTATCATCTTACTGCTCCACATCCGGAAGGACTTGGTGCTCGTAATGTTATGAAAATAGCTGTAAAGGATGCAGGTATAAATTTTGAAGATGTTGATTATATAAATGTACACGGGACCTCTACTCCGCTTGGCGATGTCTCTGAAACAAAAGCTATTGTAAATGTTTTTGGGGAGCATGCATACAAACTCAACATCAGCTCTACAAAATCAATGACAGGACACCTTCTTGGTGCCGCTGGTGCTATAGAAGCTATAGCTGTAATAATGTCAGTTGTTCACGACATCGTTCCCCCTACTATTAACTTCAAGATTCCCGATCCGGCAATAGATCAGAACCTTAATCTTACTCTCAACAAAGCACAAAACAGAAAAGTTAATATCGGAATAAGTAATACTTTTGGGTTCGGTGGCCATAATGCTTCTGTTGTAATAAAAAAAGCCGAGGTTTAGTGTGGTCCTTCCGGAAAAGAATAAATGGCACATATCTTCTTGATAAACGCGAATTTAGCTCCCGTTTAAAAAAGATATTGGGCTTTAGCCCCGGAAATCTTAAATTATATGAAATAGCATTTATTCACAGGTCAGCCACGTTTACACTACCTAGTGGTAAGAGAGTGAATAATGAAAGACTTGAATATCTGGGAGATGCCATATTAGACGCTATTCTCTCAGATTTTTTATTTGAAAAATTTCCTGATGCCAATGAAGGTTTCATGACAAAAATCCGCTCAAGGATAGTAAACAGAGATGTCCTTAATCAATTGGCAGTATCAATGGGAATAAACAAAATCCTGATTAGCAACATAAGTTCAATTCAGCCTACAAAGAACCTATATGGCGATGCGCTGGAAGCATTAATCGGATCTGTTTTTTTAGATAAAGGGTTCAAAAAAACAAAAAAACTATTTATCAGGAAAGTATTTAACAAATATCTCGATCTGAATGTAATTGTAAATACTGATACTGATTATAAAAGCCTGGTGTTTGAATGGGTACAAAAACATAAATCCAATCTCATCTTTACGTATAATGAGGAGTACGATTTTAATCATAAAAAATCTGTCTTCTCAACAGTTCTTATAATTGATAAACAAGAGCTGGGAAAAGGCACAGGCACTTCAAAGAAAGAAGCTGAACAGGAAGCTGCCAGCCAGGCATGGATAAGACTCAGAGATAATTTGGTCTGAAATGGTTGTTTAACTCATTTTTTCTTAACTTTACTTGTTAAGTAGCAAAAAAATGCAAAACATCCAAAGAGTAAAAAGGGTTCAACTTAAATTAAACCAGATAAATGATTTTCTGCTTCTCGGACTTGTCACCTCAGAACCTGACTATAAGCTTTCCCTTACATTAAATAATAAATTCCGCATCTCTTTAAAAAACATATCCCCGATTGAGATATCTGATGATAACAAATCAGTATTGACGTTCAGCAGGTTTTCAGACACGGATAGCTCTGGAATAATGTATAATCTTATCTCCAACAGATCAGGAAAATATTTCCTTCTCAAGAACCTGAAAAATATTGATTATATCTTTCAGGTTCACGATTCAGAGAACATAAATAATATTAACCTTATAACTGATAGTCTGAGAGAAATTGAATCAGTAAATGCCGTGTTCGGTATTGATACAAATACCTTAAAGGATAAAAATTTGCACTACTTAACCCTATAGAGTATGGAGAGCCATTATTACAATTTAGCAGAAAAGGAATTTTCAAAGGCTGGTAAAATTCTTGTTTGGTGCTTTGGCGCCATGTTTTTTCTTTCAGGAGTATTTATTTTATTCAGGCGCCTTATTCTCAAAAACATAGACGTCTCCGCAGAGCTCTCAATAGTTCCTTTCGGGGTTAGTCTTGCTGTTTGGGCTTTTGCTTCTTACGCAACAATAAAAAGAAAAGATCTCTATTTTTCCGTCGATGATGATAAATTGGAGTTTAGGTATGGAATTATAGCCCCTAAATTACGGTCTTTCCAATGGTCTGAGATTAAGGAGCTTGTCGTTCCTTCCCAACAAAAGAAAATAATGCTGATCTTTAGAGACAGGCCCTTTTATATCATCAATCTGACCTGGATAGAGAAGAAAAAATCAAATCATATCATAAAGCATATTTATCAGATTGCAAGAGAAAAGAATCTAAAGATTGAAAAGGTAAAAATTCTTGTAAAGAAATAGCTCTGGTTAAAGTCTTGCTGTCGAATTCATTACAGTTTAAAGAAAAGAGGCCGGCAAAATTGCCAGCCTCTCTTCTTTAAAAACCCTAAAACTAACCTAACCTATGAAAAAACCTCAATATAATTTGTTCAAATATCGTGCCAAATCCTGAACAAATATATGGCGAGTATTCGGGATAAAAAAATGCATTTGCCCAATTTGATGAATATTAACAATACTTTAATGATATGTTAAAGCAAGAAAAGTGCCTAAAGTGACTAAAGTGCCTAGGGTGCCTAGAGTTAGACTAACTCTGGCTTATAGTGCATTTGTTAAAATTTTAGGCATTACAAACTCTGGTTCACTCCAATCTTCTTACAACTCTAGGCACTCCAAACTCTAGCTCACTCCATACTTCTTCTGTTAAAGAAAGTTAAAGAGTGGCATTATAGAATATATACCAGTACTTTTGTTATTGTATGAAACAAAAAACAATTGTTTTACTAGCCATCTTTTTTTTTCTGGCAATCTCAGGACTGATCCTTATACAGTTATACTGGATACGTAATGCAATTGCTATTACAGATCAACAGTTCCGTTATAGTGCAAATAAAGCTCTCGAATCAGTTGTTCTTGATCTTGAAGAGAAAGAATTGATTAAAAATATTGTAGAGGACATTGATCCGGCTTCGACCGATTCAATTACAGCAATTGTTCCTGCTAATTCTCCTTTGGCCAAAAAACTACATGGCTATCAGCCCAACTCTGCACTCCTCAAGATGTATGGACTTGATAATCCTGTCAAACCCATTGCAATTACAAGTGCAGGTCATAAGATCTTTATCTCAGCCGAAGACAGTTCTCCTTTTTCAGCAGATGAAACACCTGAGCCTACTCCGGAAATGAGAAATTCAGATATATCAGGCAGGGTAAGTAACAAAATTGTATTCCTCGAAAAGATTATGGAGAAAATTCTTCGTAATACACCTGATATCCGGGAAAGAATTGATGCTGAAGAGCTTACCAAACAACTCCGGACAGCTTTAAATAATGTTGGAATTTATCTCAATTTTGAATATTCAATTCGTTCAGGCCCTTTAGGCAATATATGGAATACTCCCGGATTTACGGATAAGCCCGGGACCAATAAATTCATTATTCAGCTTTTCCCGAACGACCCTGTCCCTAGTCAGAATCAGATAGTGCTTTATTGCCTTCAGGAACAGCAATATAAATTTGAAAAAATCGGTATTCTGGGGTTCTTGTCTCTATTGTTTACATTACTTCTGCTGATCCTCTCCACAGGAACTTTTATTGTAATCTTCAGACAGAAAAAGATGTCAGAAATAAGGAGTGACTTCATAAACAATATGACTCATGAGCTTAAGACTCCTATTTCAACTATTTCTCTTGCTTCACAAATGATGGCCGACAAATCAATTCCAGATAAGGATAAGAATATAGATAATCTTGCAAAAATAATTTCCGATGAAAGTATGAGACTTAAATTTCAGGTTGAGAAGGTACTTCAAATGGCAATTTTTGAAAAACTAAAAATGAAACTCAACCTGGTTGAACTGGACGTACATGGAATTATTGATAAAGCCATAGAAAACTTCTCTCTTCAGATCAAAAACAGCAATGGGTTTATAAAGAAAGATTTTCAAGCCATATTTTCACTTTCAATGATTGATGAAATACATTTTCTAAATTCGATCTCAAACCTGATTGATAATGCTATTAAATACTCAAAGGATAATCCTGAGATAATTATCTCTACAAGGAACCATAAGAAGAGTATATTAATTACTATTGAAGATAAAGGTATTGGCATCAGTAAAGAAAACCAGAAAAGAATTTTTGATAAGTTTTATCGTGTTCATTCAGGAAATGTTCACAATGTAAAAGGATTTGGTCTTGGCTTAAGTTATATCAAGAAGATAATTGAGGAACATAATGGAACAATTAAGGTTGAAAGCCAGATAAATAAAGGAACAAAATTCACTATTTTTCTTCCACAAAATATATTAAAATGAGTAATAACAAAATTCTGCTTGCTGAAGACGACACAAACCTTGGAATCCTGTTAAAGAATTATCTGATTGCCAGGAATTATGAGACTACTCTATATGTTAACGGCAGTCTGGCTCTTGAAGGTTTCTCTAAAACTTCATTCGGCTTGTGCATACTTGATATAATGATGCCTGAGATGGATGGACTTACACTTGCTAAAGAGATTCGCCTTACCAGTCCAGATATGCCTATAATATTTCTTACAGCAAAGAATCAAAAAGAAGATATAATTGAGGGTTTTAAAACGGGTGCGGACGATTATATAACGAAACCTTTTTCTATGGAGGAGCTTCTTTATCGAATTGAAGCCATTTTAAGAAGAACAACCAGTTCTACAATAAATAAAAAAGAAGAAATCTATACTATCGGAGGTTATACCTTTGATTCTTTGAACCAAATTCTCACTTACAATGACCAACCTATTAACCTAACAACAAAAGAATCTGGCCTGCTTGAACTTCTTTGCCGTAATGGAAATGAGACTCTTGAAAGGAATTTTGCTTTGAAGACTATCTGGATTGATGATAACTATTTTAATGCCAGGAGTATGGATGTTTATATTACGCGTTTAAGAAAATACCTTAAGAAAGACCCTTCAGTCAAAATATTAAATGTTCACGGAAGAGGGTATAAGCTGATCTGCTGAATTTGTTTTAGTCCAGTTTCAGTACTGCAAGAAATGCAGTTTGAGGAACTTCGACATTACCTACCTGCCTCATTCTTTTTTTCCCTTTCTTCTGCTTTTCAAGCAGTTTTCTCTTTCTGGTAATATCGCCTCCGTAACATTTTGCTGTTACATCTTTTCTAACTGCCTTTACTGTTTCGCGGGAAATAATTTTTGCACCTATTGCTGCCTGAATTGCTATATCGAACTGTTGACGAGGTATAAGTTCTTTAAGTTTAACACACATTTTTCTGCCAAATTCATAAGAATGACCTCGGTATATTAATGTTGAAAGAGCATCAACCATTTCGCCGTTTAAAAGAATATCGAGGCGTACCAGGTCGGCTTTCTGATAGTTTGTATAATAATAATCAAAGGATGCGTATCCTTTTGAAATGCTTTTAAGTTTATCGTAAAAATCAAAAACAATTTCTGCCAATGGCATCTCAAAAGTTAGTTCAACTCTGTCTCTTGTAAGATAAACCTGGTTTTTCAGAATACCTCTTTTATCTATACAGAGTGTCATAATAGATCCAACATATTCAGATAGAGTTATTACCTGCGCTATTATGTATGGTTCTTCAATACGTTCAAGATGGTTAACAGGAGGCAATCCGGAGGGATTATGAACATCTATCTCTTCACCCTTGGTTGTATATGCCTTAAAAGAGACGTTTGGTACTGTTGTAATCACATCCATATTAAACTCTCTGTCGAGACGCTCCTGTATAATTTCCATATGAAGTAATCCAAGAAAACCACATCTGAAACCAAATCCAAGTGCTGCAGAGGATTCCGGGATAAATGAAAGGGAAGCATCATTCAGCTGTAACTTTTCAATTGAGATTCTCAGGTCTTCATAATCATCTGCATCAACAGGGTATATACCTGCAAACACCATTGGTTTTACATCCTCAAAGCCTGAAATTGCCTTATCGCAGGGGTTTTTAACATGAGTGATAGTATCTCCAACTTTTACCTCTGCGGAGACTTTTACACCTGAGATAATATAGCCAACGTCGCCCACACTAAGGGAGTCGCGTGGATCCTGTTTAAGCTTTAATACTCCGATTTCTTCAGCAGAATACTCGTGATCGGTGTTTACAAATTTTACTTTTTCACCTTTACGTAATGTTCCATTAACTACTTTAATATATGCTATTATTCCTCGGAAGGAATTAAAGATTGAGTCAAATATAAGAGCTTGTAAGGGGGCATCAGGATCACCTGTCGGGGATGGAATCCGGGTAACAATATCACGAAGAATCTTTTCAACACCCATTCCGGTTTTTGCGCTGGTTTCAATGATATCTTCCCTTTTGCAACCCACCAGATCAACTATTTGATCTTTAACCTCTTCTGGCATAGCTGAGGCCATATCCATCTTGTTCAGAACCGGAATAATTTCAAGATTATGCTCTATAGCCATATAGAGGTTTGAAATAGTTTGTGCCTGTATTCCCTGAGTAGCATCAATAACAAGCAAAGCACCTTCGCAGGCAGCAATTGAACGGGATACTTCATACGAAAAGTCCACATGTCCGGGAGTATCAATAAGATTCAGAATGAATTTTTTCCCGTCATGAAAATATTCCATCTGAATTGCATGACTCTTGATTGTTATACCTCGCTCTCTTTCAAGGTCCATATCGTCGAGTATCTGAGCCTGATATTCTCTTTCTGTTATTGTATTGGTCTTTTCCAGTAACCGGTCGGCCAGTGTACTTTTGCCATGGTCAATATGAGCTATTATGCAGAAATTCCGGATATTATCCATTTAGTAAGATTACTTTAAATCAGGTGCAAATATAGGAAATTATATAAATATGTAGGGTCAGCTCGCGAGCTGACCCTACAACATTACAACATTGATATTTGTTTATTTATTGAATTAATTACATCATTCCTGGCATACCGCCGCCCATTCCCTGTGGCGGACCTGCCGGGTGATCTTCTTTTTCTTCTACGATAACAGCCTCTGTGGTAAGAAACATACCAGCTACTGAAGCAGCATTTTCGAGTGCCACGCGTGCTACTTTAGCCGGATCAATTACTCCTACAGCATAAAGTTTCTCATATGTATCTGTCTGGGCATTATACCCATAATCTCCTTTACCAGCTTTTACATTCTGTGCCACAACCGCGCCTTCTTTCCCTGCGTTAACAGCAATCTGGCGTAAAGGTTCTTCAATTGCACGTTTAACAATCTCGATACCGGTCGTCTGATCTTCGTTATCGCCTTTAAGACCTTCAAGAGCACTTATTGCACGAATATATGCAACGCCACCACCAGGAACAATACCTTCTTCAATTGCGGCACGGGTTGCATGAAGAGAATCATCAACACGGTCTTTCTTCTCTTTCATTTCAACTTCAGAAGATGCACCTATATAAAGTACAGCAACACCACCTGCAAGTTTAGCCAAACGCTCCTGCAATTTTTCCTTATCATAGTCTGATGTAGTAGTAGTCATCTGTTGTCTGATCTGGGCAACACGTGCTTTGATCATGTCTTTATCGCCAGCACCGTTTACTATAGTTGTATTCTCTTTATTTATAGTAACTTTTTCAGCAGTACCAAGGAGGTCAAGAGTTGTATGTTCAAGTTTCAGACCTTTTTCTTCTGAAATTACTGTACCTCCGGTAAGTATTGCAATATCTTCAAGCATCTCTTTTCTTCTGTCGCCAAATCCGGGGGCTTTAACTGCACAGACTCTGAGAGAACCGCGTAAACGGTTTACAACCAAAGTTGCAAGAGCTTCACCTTCCACGTCTTCTGAAATAATTAATAACGGACGTCCGGTCTGAGCTGTCGCTTCAAGTACAGGAAGCATATCCTTCATTGTAGAAACCTTCTTGTCGAAAATAAGAATGTATGGGTTTTCAAGATCAGCTTCCATCTTCTCAGCATTTGTTACAAAATAGGCAGAGATATATCCACGATCGAATTGCATACCTTCAACAACTTCTACTGAGGTTGTGGTACCTTTCGATTCTTCAACAGTAATTACACCTTCTTTATGAACCTTACCCATTGCTTCAGCTATGAGCCTTCCTATCTCTTCATCATCATTGGCAGCAACTCTTGCAACCTGTTCAATTTTTTTCAGGTCATCGCCAATTACTTTAGCCTGTGACTTAAGATGAGCTACAACTTTTTCAACAGCCTTGTCAATTCCTCTTTTGATATCCATAGGGTTTGCTCCGGCAGTAATGTTTTTCAGTCCGACATTGATAATAGACTGAGCAAGAACTGTAGCTGTAGTTGTACCGTCACCAGCAATATCACCTGTTTTTGAAGCAACTTCTTTAACCATCTGAGCTCCCATATTTTTATAGGGATCTGAAAGCTCAATGTCTTTTGCAACAGTCACACCATCTTTAGTGATCTGAGGAGCACCATATTTTTTCTCAAGAACTACATGACGTCCTTTTGGACCCAATGTTACTTTTACTGCGTTAGCAAGTTCATCAACACCCTCTTTCAGAAGGGCACGTGCTTCAATATTGAATTTAATCTCTTTTGCCATATCATTATGATTTAAATTTATTTACGAAAAATTAAGATATAAAAAGAACATCTGTCTGAGATACAAGCAGATAATCCTCACCATCAATGGTAAGCTCCTGTCCTGCATATTTTCCGTAAAGAACAATATCACCTTTCTTTACTTCCATTTCTTCATCTTTTTTTGCTGTTCCAACCAGAATTACTTTACCCTGACGAGGTTTTTCCTTTGCGGAATCAGGAATAATTATTCCACTGGCTGTTTTTTCTTCAGCTTCATTAGGTTTCACAAGAACTTTGCCTGCTAAAATTTTACCTTTCAATTGTGCCATTTTATCTAGTTTTAAAGTTAAACATCATTTTCCGACTTCCTCTTTTAGCATATTCCATGCCAACCCGGGAAAAATGCCATTTTGGATTTTCTCCCCGCTTTTTAAATACATCCTTCTGTCACTATTGCAAAAAGGAATATTGAATACACCATTAAAGTCATATATTACAACACATTACAAAAATAATAAAAAAGTGTCAGTATGTGACAAACTGACACTTTTGAAATATATTTTTTTCCTATCCTGGGATTATTTAACCGGTGCTTGTTGTCCGCCCGGAGGAGTTGTTGCCGGAGCAGGAGGTGTTGTAGTTGCCGGAGGTACAGCCGTCGGAAGTGTAGGAATAGCATTCGGATCAACAGCATTCTGAATCTGATTCTCAATTCTCGATTTTGGTGTGGTAGTACTTCGAGGTATTGTAGCTGTTGCTACTACGCACAAAATCAGGATAGTGGCTGCAAGGGTCCATGTTGATTTCTCAAGGAAATCAGCAGTTTTACGGATACCCATTGATTGACCTGTTGATGTAAAATTAGCAGCAAGTCCCCCACCCTTGGAATTCTGAACAAGAACTATCAGAACCTGAAGAAAACACGCTATTATTACTAATACTGAAACAAAAATATAAATACCCATCTGTTCACTTTTTTATGTGCTCTGTAACTTTTTCAATTTGAGACGCAAAGTAACTGCTTTTTTCCGGAAATTTCAAACTTAATTTTTCATAAATATCTATAGCCTTCGAATAATATCCCTGAGTGACATAAATTTTTGCCAGAGTTTCAGTAACAAAACCTCCATCTCCCTCAATAAAAGGCTTAGAGATATCTTCGGCCGGCAACAATGTTTTTTCTTTATTCGGCTCAATCCGTGGATTAGTAAAAATGAATTTATCAATCAGTTCTGACTCCGAATGCTTCCTGGATTCTATTACTTCAATGTTTTCCTTTTCAATGTTTATTTCAATTTCTTCCGGTTGATCGATAGTGTTTTCATCCAGATCGAGTTCAAGAAGGTCACTCTGCTCACTAATTAAAATCCCGGGGTCCATGTAAAAGATCTTATCTTCATCATGGTATGGTTCATCTCCCAAAAGAAGCATCACACCGGCTGTCTCTTCATAATCAGCGTCTGTTGAAACTAATATTGAATGTGGAGGAGACTCATTTTCAGCATCAGGATGGTCTTCAGTTTTAAGCGTATCAGGGTTATTCTCAATTTCGTTTATCAGATATTCACTGTTTCTTGCAGATTCTATAACAGTTTGTTGCGTTTCGAACACCGGTTTTTCTGAAACAGGCTCAACCTTTTCAATATCTGTCACTTCAATCACCTGTGAAGGCTTGGTTTTCAGGAGATAATACAAAACTTCTCTGTTGGCAATATGAATAGCAGAATTTCTAAGCTGATTCTGAAATTTTACGTCAGCATTATTTTGGAGTCCTTTTAATAAAAGTAAATGTGCGCTCTGGAAATAAGGATAAATTCTGACCAAATCAAAAACATCGCCTGTAGCCTGCCGGTCGACCGATTCTCCATCCTTAATCATATTTAAAAAGTCATTCCTGTTCATTCCTGTTACCAATTGACAAATGCCTGATTAAAAACATCTTCTACGATCATTGCTATAATCTTATCTGAAAGATCCTTTTCCACCTGACTAAGGTCGGTGTTGCTGTTGAAGTCTTCATATCTCGAAAAACTTTGTTCAAAATTGTACTCCGGCTGAACAGAATTTGTGAACTTAACCTTAACAGTTATTGTAAATCTGTTCATTGCTGCCTGAGCATCGGCTGCAACTGTAAGAGGCGCTGTTTTATAATCTGTGATTTCTCCCTCAAAATTTACATCACCCAAACCATTAATGTTATTAAGTCTGGTCTGTGTTTTACATTTATCAATTAAAGCATCTGTTAAAAACTGACTCAGTCCGGGTTGAACAAGAGCTGCCCTGTTCTGAAAGTATTGCACGCTAAATGTTTTCACCTGAGTAGAGATGCTTGCTCCTGTAAATGAATATGAGACCTTACATC
>Ga0209638_1002269_pt1 | contig 11869 bp, 8 predicted proteins | sample BarGraNGADG00211_FD_184490 | JGI IMG/M metagenome (GOLD analysis project Ga0209638, IMG submission 184490) | Arctic peat soil microbial communities from Barrow, Alaska - Barrow Graham LP Ref core NGADG0002-211 (SPAdes) (version 2) | ecosystem: Environmental > Terrestrial > Soil > Wetlands > Peat... | reverse complement strand
AACGCGTATGTAGATTTGCATAAATTTTGATAAATGACCCGGCAGAGTATCCTGTAATTCTGCCGGTGCAGAATTATATCTATTGCCAAGGCTATGAATTATTAATGATTATTATCATGGGTCCGTGGTGCATTCTTATTTACCGAAATCTCGCATTGTTAATTACCGTTTACAACAAGTCCTCTCTGAGTCTTGACGGAAACAGTAATCTGTTTGAAGAAGTATTTAAGAGAAAAATCATCAGAAAGAAAAACTTATATTTGGAACCTTGTGATCTGAGAATGGGTAGTCAGCAATCTACCTAATATCTATTTTAAAAGTTTACCAGCCTTTAAAATGGAAATATATTGTACATTTATTGATTGATAATTCTATTCAGATTAAACATATAAACTCAATTCTCTATGAAAATGACCGGAAGAAAATTCAGCTTCGCACTTTTAATGTTTGTCTTTTTACTCGTTGGATGTAAAAAAGAACAGCCATCTGCATCACTACCACGGAGCATTCCGGAAAAAGAAGGAGTTTCTTCACAGGGAATTATTGATTTTCTTGACGCAGCCGCAAAGAGCAAGAATGAATTTCATAGCATCATGATTTTGCGACATGGCAAAGTAATAGCCGAGGGATGGTGGAACCCGTACAAACCAGAACTCAGACACACTCTTTATTCTACCAGCAAAAGTTTTACAGCCACCGCTGTCGGTTTTGCAGTGAGTGAAAAAAAGTTATCAGTCAACGATAAAATTATTTCATTCTTCCCGGAGTCACTCCCTGATACAATAAGTCAGTTTTTATCTAGTATGAGAGTTAAAGATTTGCTAAGTATGTCGGCAGGACAGGAACCTGATCCAACTTTTAAGATTGTATCAAGCGACAGCAATTGGGTAAAAGCATTCCTGACTACCCCGGTTGTTCATGATCCTGGCACAAAATTTCTTTATAATACCCTGGCTACATATATGTTATCAGCCATTGTCCAAAAAGCTACAGGAGAAAAAGTAATTGATTTCCTGAAGCCACGGCTATTTCAACCTTTGGCTATTGAGGGAATGGATTGGGAAGTAGATCCACAGGGAATTAATACAGGGGGATGGGGTTTAAGATTGAAAACCGAAGACATGGCTAAGTTCGGACAGCTTTTTCTTCAGAAAGGTAAATGGAATGGGAAGCAGGTTTTGTCGGCCGAATGGGTTGAGGAAGCTTCTACAAAAAAGATTGACCAGAACCCCGATGCCTCTCAGGCTGCAAGGGATTCAAGTGAATGGTTGCAGGGCTATTGCTACCAGATGTGGCGTTGCCGTCACAATGCATTCCGTGCTGATGGAGCTTATGGACAGTATATAATTGTTATGCCCGATCAGGATGCGGTAATCGCCATCACGGCCGAAACAACTGATATGCAGGATGAAATAAATCTTGTCTGGAAATATTTGCTGCCTGCCATAAAATCGGATAAATTACCAGAAAACACAGTTCTTGCAGAAATCCTGAAACAAAAATTATCATCCTTAGCACTTCCATTACCTGTAGCAGGGAATGGTTCTGCTGTTGTTTCACAGATTTCGGGGAAAACATTTACTCTCGTGCCAAATGATAAACATCTGGAAACAATGAACTTCCAATTTAAAGACAATATATGCCAGGTTTCCATGATGGTTAATTCTGCCAATTATAACTTTTCATTTGGATCCGGACAATGGATACCCGGTGAAACAACCCTACCGGGGCCTGATTTATTATTACATGCTAAAGCCCATTTTGTAGGTCTTCCGCCTGCAAAGGTAACCGGGAGTTTCGGCTGGAAAGATGAAAATACACTGGAATTGGTGCTTCGCTATATCGAGAGTCCTCATACCGAAACAATTTCCTGCACCTTTGATAAGAATAAAGTATCGGTTGACTTTCATTACAGCAATGAGCCAAATAATATTAAGGCTGAATTAACAGGTGTTGTAAGGGATTAAGGTGCATTTATCAGCTACTCATTTTACTTAATGCTACCAATAATCCACCTGTTATATACGCGATGACCCACCATGTATAAGCAATACGGGAGTAAAGATGAAGGTTTTTGCTTACCTCTTTAACCGGACCCTGTTTTATATTATATTTCCAGAGCAAAAAAGTATCTGTAAGCATACCAAGAAGCGAAGAATATCCTATTAATCCATGTATTGTCAGCAGTCCCTTGCTTGATCCGATGATCATAAATATGGTTGCCGTAATATCAAGTAAAATACCTATCGTATAAAAGAATAAAATGCGGGAAGTGACAAGTTTTTCTCTTCGTTCCTTCGCAAATCCTATTGAGTAAAATATAAGGGCCAGAGTTACAATAATTGAGCCTGTTATCGAAGCAGTTTTCATTTTTAAGGCATTTAAATTTTCATTAAAGAATCTGTTAAACGGCAAATATAATTCATCAAAGTCGTTTATTTCAAAAAATGATATATTCCATTATTCAAAAAAAGTCATAATTAATAATAAATATAGCAGCTTAACTCCTTAATATTCGTCCATTTCCAGAATAGCTTCAATATCAATAGCTTCTTTTTAGCGTGACAAATGATTTATGCCACATATATTGATATTCATAATTGATTATCTTTAAATCAAAAAAAATGGAATTATTCTTTTATTCATGATTACCGATACTCATATAATTTAATTTAACCTAAAAAGTATAAAAATGAAAACATTATCGCTTAAGATTTTTCTCGGAATAATCGCTGTTGTAATCATTTGCAGTTCAAAATCAAGCACAAGAGATCCCATGGCTCTTTATGCTGAACTGGACAAGAATGCACCCGTCAATACCCTGTCAGTTAAAGAGAAGGAAAAGGGTTGGCAACTGTTATTTGACGGGAAAAAAGCTGATGGATGGCATGGGTATAATATGAAAGGTTTTCCGGAAGTCTGGACGATTGAAGATGGAGCCTTTACAATGGTCACAATAGGGGGAAAAGAAAGCCTGGATATCCTCACAAATGAAGTGTACCGCAATTTTGCATTCAGTGTTGACTATAAGATGACCAAAGCTGCTAATAGTGGTGTGATATTCCAGATTGCAGAAGATCCAAAATACAAATACCCATATGAAACAGGTCCTGAATTTCAAATAATTGATCATGAAAACTGGCCTGATAAGTTAGAAGACTGGCAGATCAATGGAGCAAATTATGCAATGTATCCTCCTATGGCAAAACCATATAAACCTGTCGGGGAATGGAATCATCTTTTTCTTGTAGTTGACGGAAACTTTGTAACACAGATGTTGAATGATGTAGTAGTTGTTAAATATGAAAAAAACACTGAGGGGTGGAAAAAACTCCGGAATAGCGGTAAATGGGCAGCATTCCCTGATTGGGGAAAGTATGATGAAGGACACATCTCTCTTCAAAACCATGGGACCAAAGTATGGTTCAGAAATATTAAACTGAAAAAGATTTAACAACATTTGAAATACTTACAAATATGTCAGATTCAGTTAATTCCAGACGTGGATTTTTAAAAAAGGCAGGACTAATTTCTGCCGGGATGACAATCATTCCCGGTAGAGTAATGAGCGGGTTTGGACACAAAGCGCCAAGTGATAAGCTCAATATAGCCGGTGTCGGCATAGGAGGCAAGGGTCATGTTAACCTGAAAGGGATGTCAGCTGAGAACATAGTTGCATTATGTGATGTGGACTGGAAATATGCCGACCTCTGTTTTAAGGATTTTCCAAATGCAAAGAAGTACTGGGACTGGCGCAAGATGTTTGATGAAATGGCAGGATCAATTGACGGAGTGATGGTTGCAACTGCCGACCATAGCCACGCACTAATTGCAGCGCATGCTTTAACATTGGGAAAACATGTTTATTGCCAGAAGCCGCTTACTCACTCTGTTTATGAATCCAGATTGCTTACAAAACTTGCTGCAAAACATAAGGTTGCCACACAGATGGGTAATCAGGGAAATTCCGGAGACGGGGTACGTCAGCTCTGTGAGTGGATATGGAATAATGAGATTGGCGAGATCAGGGAGGTACATGCCTGGACTGACAGGCCCATCTGGCCCCAGGGCATACCCAGACCCACAGCTGTGACGCCTGTGCCTAAAACTCTCAATTGGGATCTGTTCATTGGTTCGGCACATATTAGACCATACAATGAAATATATACTCCATGGAACTGGAGAGGCTGGTGGGATTTTGGTACCGGAGCCTTTGGCGATATGGCATGTCATGTCATGGACCCAATCTACAGGTCCTTGAAGTTGGGTTATCCCGACAAAGTACGAGGCAGTTCAACAAGCATTAATACAGAGTCAGCTCCCCAGGCCGAAACAGTTGAATTTTCATTTCCTGCAAGGGAGAACATGCCAAAATTTGCAATGCCGGCTGTTAAAGTACACTGGTATGATGGTGGTCTGCTACCTAACCTGTCCGACCTGCTTCCTGCCGGTGAAAATCTAATGGCTGACGGATTGGGCGGTTGCCTGTTTATAGGTTCCAAAGATACCCTTATGTGCGGTTGCGGTGGTTACAATGCCCGTTTGCTTTCAGGGCGTGTCCCGGACGTGAAACCTTACCTGAGGAGGATTCCGGGAGGTTCAGTATTTTATCCCGATGGTCCTCATGAGCAGGATTGGATACGTGCATGCAAAGAATCTCCTGAAAACAGGACAGAAGGGACTTCAAATTTTGCCTATTCCGGACCTTTTAATGAAATGGTAATGTTAGGCGTTCTGGCAATCCGCCTGCAGGGACTGAACAAAGCCCTGGCATGGGATGGAGTAAACATGAGATTCACTAATATTGCTCCGGGAGAGGAATTGAAAATAGTGAAAAGTGACGATTTCAAAGTCGTTGACGGACACCCTACCTTCGAGAAAAAATATGAAACATTCAATGCCATGGAAAGCGCTAAAGGATACATCAGGCATAACTACAGAGATGGTTGGAGTTTGCCGGCAATGCCTTAAGTCAATAACCGGCAATATTTTAATACCTGCGCAATATGATGAATAGAAACTCTCTGTATCTGTATTTTATTTGCCTCATCGCAACCATGGGGGGTTTGATGTTTGGTTTTGATGTTGCAATTATATCAGGTGCAGTTCCTTTTATTCAACCTTATTTCGGATGGAATGAGCTGCAATTGGGATGGGGTGTAAGTTCATTATTAGTAGGCGCGATCATAGGAGCCTTCGGTTCAGGTGTGCTTTCGGATATATATGGCCGTAAAAAAGTTCTTATTTTCACAGCTCTCTTTTTTGCAGTTTCATGTACTTTCACAGCTCTCGCATCTTCATCCTTTATTTTTATATCAGCACGATTATTTGGTGGACTGGCGGTCGGAGCTGCCTCCGTATTGTCTCCCATGTATGTGGCAGAAGTAGCTCCTCCTAAAAACCGGGGTATGCTGGTGGCTATTTATCAACTTGCTATTGTTCTGGGAATATTATGTTCCTATACCATAAATTATGGTTTGCATAATATCGACAATAACTGGCGCTGGATGTTCGCAACCGGAATTGTTCCTTCTGTGCTCTTTTTTGTGGGTTTGTTTTTCATTCCCGAAAGTCCCCGCTGGTTATTTAAAGCCGGACGAAGAACAGAATCGTTGAAAGTACTTACCAGAATAGGCGGTGAATCACTGGCAAAAGCTGAGATAGTTGAAATTGCCGAATCACTTAAAGGAGATTCAACAACTGTATCTATCAGTGAGTTATTCAGACCATCATCACGGAAAGTAATGATAGTAGGATTCTTTTTAGCAGTATTAGTTCAGATCAGCGGAATAAATACTATAGTTGACTATGCACCAAAAATACTTCTTGCTGCCGGTGTAGAGATAAATAATGCGTTGCTCCAGACCTCACTGGTAGGGCTTATCAACTTTATTTTCACTTTCGTAGCCATATTGTTCATTGATAAGATAGGTCGCAGGTCTCTTTATCTGATCGGTTCGATGGGTATGGTTATTACTCTGCTGATGTTAGCCTTGTCATTTTATTTTAAAATGGAAGGGATATTCACCTTGATATGCATCCTGTCGTTTATAGCTTTCTTTGCCTCTTGTATAGGCCCCGTCTTCTGGACACTGGTTTCAGAAATATTTCCTAACCGGATACGTGGTAAAGCTCTTGCATTTGCCTCTTTTACCCAATGGATATTTAATTTTCTGGTAGTTTTGCTTTTTCCTCATTTTCTGGCATCCATTGGTGGCGCTAAAACGTTCCTATTCCTGGCAGTCATGTCATTATTACAATGGTTATTTACCTATTTTTATGTACCTGAAACAAAGGGAAAATCATTGGAAGAGATCGAACAGATCTGGAATAAGTAAACTTCATTAAATCCACCCTGATTTTAGATATTTACTTAATTAATCGCTTTAAATCAAAAATTATGTTATCAACCTCCAGACAAAATTTTCTCAATACAATTAATCATAAACAACCTGACAAGGTTGTGGTGGATTTTGGTTCCACAGGTGTAACGGGTATTCATATTCTCATTGTTGAAAAACTTCGTGAATACTATGGACTTGAGAAAAAACCGGTTAAGGTTGTCGAACCCTACCAGATGCTCGGTGAGATTGACGCAGAGTTGATCAAAGCGATGGACATTGATGTCATTGGATTGTTTTCGGCGAAAAATATGTTCGGTGTCCTGAATGATGATTGGAAGGTTCATAAAACTCTTTGGGGACAGGAAGTGCTTTTCCCCGGTTCATTTAACTACACTTATAATGCAAATGGTGATATATTGATGTATCCCGAGGGTGACACCTCTGTCCCTCCGAGCGGTATGATGCCAAAGAGTGGTTATTTTTTTGATGCTCTCGACAGACAGCAACCTATAGACGATTCGAATCTTAAGGTGGAGGATAATCTTGAAGAATTTGGATTTATCACTGAACCTGAGCTTGCTTATTGGAAGGATCAGGTCGCAGCGCTTGAAAATAATGGCAAAGCAGTAATAGCAACATTTGGCGGTACTGCTCTCGGTGACATAGCGCTTGTTCCTGCTATCAATTTAAAAAATCCAAAAGGAATTCGTGGTGTTGAAGAGTGGTATATTTCGACACTCATCAGAGAGGATTTTATTAAGGAAATATATGACCGGCAGACAGATATAGCTATTGAAAACCTGAAGTTATTATATAAAGTTATCGGGAATAAAATCGACGCTGTATTTACCTGCGGAACAGATTTTGGCACGCAGAATTCAACTTTCTGTTCAACTGAGACCTACGACAGAGTATGGTTGCCTTATTATAAAAAGGTGAACAACTGGATACATCAGAGTACCACCTGGAAAACATTCAAACATTCATGTGGGGCAGTTGAACCATTATTGAGTCATTTCATAGAATCAGGTTTCGATATCATTAACCCGGTACAGATTAATGCATCGGGTATGGACTCGCATAAACTAAAGGAAAAATATGGAGATAAACTTGTTTTCTGGGGTGGCGGCGTAGATACTCAGGGAGCATTTGCATTTGGAACCCCCTCGCAGGTCAGGGAACAGGTTAAATCGCAATGCGAAATACTTAACAGAAACGGTGGTTTTGTGTTTAATACAATTCATAATATCCAGGCTAATGTTCCTTTTGAGAATGTTGTTGCAATGCTTGAGGCTCTGAAAGAAGTATAAAGCACAGGGCACAGGGCTCTGAGCTCTGAGCACCATCTAAAAATATGAAAGCAACCACTTTTAACTGGAAATACCTGATTAGCATCTCCCTGATATCCGCGATGGGAGGACTTCTATTCGGATATGATTGGGTTGTAATAGGTGGTGCTAAACCTTTTTATGAACCTTTCTTCGGAATTGCCGGCAATACCGTTTTGCAAGGATGGGCAATGAGCTGTGCCCTGGCAGGCTGTTTGATCGGAGCAGTATTATCCGGATGGCTAAGTGACAGACTGGGCCGAAAAAAATTATTGATACTCGCGGCTGGATTATTTGTTGCAGCATCTCTTGGCACCGGGAATGCTGATTCCTTCAATGTATTTGTCCTGTTCAGGATATTAGGTGGTATAGGAATTGGGCTGGCCTCAAACCTTTCTCCAATGTATATTGCTGAGATAACTCCTGGAAAAGTACGGGGTCGTTTTGTTTCAATCAATCAACTGACAATTGTTATCGGGATTCTTGCAGCCCAGCTCATTAACTGGAGGATAGCACAACCTGTTCCTATGGGAGCAACAAGTTCAGATATTATGGTATCGTGGAACGGACAAACAGGCTGGCGATGGATGTTCTATGCCTGTACTGTCCCGGCAGGTCTCTTTTTCATTCTTATGTGGTTTGTACCCGAAAGTCCCAGGTGGCTGGCACAAAATGTTGCAAACCATTCCAAAGCCCGAAAGATCCTTGCAAAAATCGGAGGGAATGATTATGCAGTGTCCGAATTTGCTTCCATTGAACAAACCATAAGTGAGACAAAGGGAAAAACAAAATTAAAGTTTCTGAAACAGCCGGGCATATCAAAATTGCTGTTTTTGGGTATTGTACTGGCAGTTTTTCAGCAATGGTGCGGGATAAATGTAATCTTTAATTATGCCCAGGAGATATTCACCAATGCGGGATATAGTGTTTCAGATATTATGTTCAATATTGTAATAACAGGATGTGTAAACCTTATATTTACATTTATCGGCATGTTTACTGTAGATAAACTGGGCCGAAGAGCTCTTATGCTTCTGGGTGCAGGTGGTCTGGCAGGTATCTATGCAATTTTGGGAACAATGTACTTTTTTCACATTCAGGGTCTCCCATTATTGATAATGGTTGTATCAGCAATCGCATGTTACGCAATGTCACTTGCCCCTGTAACCTGGGTAGTATTATCAGAAATCTTCCCAAACCGAATGCGTGGAACTGCAATGTCGATTGCAACCTTTTCATTATGGGCAGCATGTTTCATTCTGACCTATACATTCCCATTATTAAACCAGTTGTTAAAAGCATCAGGTACTTTCTGGCTATATGGCTGTATCTGTTTACTCGGTTTTCTGTTTATTCAAAGAAGATTGCCTGAAACAAAAGGCAAGTCACTTGAAGAAATTGAACATGAATTATTAAAAAATTAAAAAAATTCAGAGTGTCATCAGAAGTCATATAATTAATGAGTGAAATGAAAAAATTACTGATCCTTTTACTGGTAATGACCGGCTGCACAAGTCAGAAAGTCAATATCAGAAAAAGCTTTTCCCTTGCGGGTGAATGGAAATTCAGAATTGATTCACTTGACCATGGAATTGTAAATAAATGGTATAATGAACTTGCTTTTGAAACAGTCAGACTTCCGGGATCAATGGCAGAGAACGGGAAAGGCGATGATGTTACTCTCAAAACAGACTGGACCGGAGAAATTGTCGATAAGTCTTATTTCACCGAAAAAAAATATGAAAGGTATCGTCAACCGGGGAATATTAAAATTCCATTCTGGCTGAAACCTGTTAAGTATTATAAAGGGGTTGCCTGGTACCAGAAAGAGGTTGAACTTCCATCCGGATGGAATGGGAAGAATATTATTTTATTTCTTGAAAGACCGCATTGGGAATCAACAGTTTATATCAATGGTAAAAAAGCAGGCACAGAGAATAGTCTTGCTGTTGCTCATCAATTCGATATTACAGACTTTCTTATCCCGGGGAAGAATCTTATTAGCATCCGTATTGATAACAGGGTAGTAATACCAATCGGTATTAACTCCCACAGCATAAGCGACCATACCCAGTCGAACTGGAATGGGATAGTCGGAGATATAAGTCTGAAAGCATCCTCAAAAGTGTTTATAAATGATATTAGAGTTTATCCTGATATTCAGGGGAAAAAGGCAAAGATAATTGTATCATTAACTAACAAATCGAAGGAACCTTTCAAAGGAGAATTGGTTATTAAAGGTGAAAGTTTTAATTCACCCATTTCTCATAAATTGAAAAGCGTATCTGTATCTGCTAACTCTAATTCAACTGATCTTCAGCTTGTTATTGACTATCCAATGGGAAGTAAGATGCAGCTTTGGAGTGAATTTGCGCCATCAATGTATAGACTTTCTGTGAATCTGAAAGGGTTAAAAGGTGAAGTAATTGACACTTTGTCAGAGTATTTCGGTATGCGTGATTTTAAAACAAGGGGAACCCGTTTCGAAGTTAACGGCAGGCAGATATTCTTAAGAGGTACTCTTGAATGCTGCATTTTCCCGCTTACTGGTTACCCTCCGACAGATATTACTTCATGGATGAGAGTACTTCGGACATTCAAACAGTATGGATTGAATACAGTAAGGTTTCATTCATGGTGCCCTCCGGAAGCTGCATTTGCTGCCGCAGACAAACTTGGGATGTATTTTCAGATAGAATGTTCCTCCTGGGCCAATTCAGGAACTTCAATAGGTGATGGAGGAATTATCGATGAATATATCTATAAAGAAGGTGACAAAATACTGAGCGCTTATGGGAATCACCCATCATTCTGTATGCTGGCTTATGGAAATGAACCTGCCGGCATTAATCAGAATGAATACCTGGGGAAGCTTCTCACATACTGGAAAGCTAAAGATAATCGCAGAGTATATACTTCAGCAGCAGGGTGGCCGGTAATCCCGGAAAATGATTATAATCTTACTCCTGAACCGAGGATACAAGGTTGGGGTGAAGGATTGAAAAGTATAATAAACCGGGTAGCGCCACAAACAATGTTCGATTACCATGATATTATTTCGAGATACCGGATTCCTACTGTCGGTCATGAGATTGGACAATGGTGTGCTTATCCTGATTTCAAGGAAATAGCAAAATATACCGGTGTACTCAAACCAACAAATTTTGAGATTTTCAGGGAATCGCTGTCAGAAAATAATATGGGAGATCAGGCAGAAGCTTTTTTGATGGCATCCGGAAAACTCCAGGCACTCTGTTATAAAGCTGATATTGAGGCAGCTCTGCGTACTCCCGGATTTGCAGGGTTCCATCTGTTGCAGTTGCATGATTTCCCGGGACAGGGGACAGCCCTGGTAGGAGTACTTAATCCTTTCTTTGAATCCAAGGGATATATTACTTCTGATGAGTTCAGGATGTTCTGTAATGAGACAGTTCCTCTTGCCAGGATGCAGAAACTGGTTTATAACAATAATGAAGCTTTTAAAGCAGCTGTCGAAATAGCACATTTCGGTGAAAAGCCAATAGAAAAAGCCGAAATTATCTGCCAGGTCACTAATGAAAAGGGAGATATAATCCATAAGGAGATTTTTATAAAGGATAGAATTGAAATTGGAAATTGTTCAGAAATAGGGTTATATCAAATGGATCTGTCGGATCTGAAGAAGGCACAGAGACTGACCTTTGAAGTACTGATAACAAATACACCTTATAAGAATCGTTGGGACTTTTGGGTTTACCCGGCAAAGCAGGAAATGAAAAACGGTAATATTTTGATTACCGATAAGCTCGATAAAAATGCTGAATCGAAACTTAAAAATGGAGGTTCAGTGCTGTTACTTGTTTATGGTAAAGTGGGAAAAGAAAAGGGTGCGCGGGTTGCAATCGGATTCTCAACTGTTTTCTGGAACACCGCCTGGACCAATAATCAACCACCTCATACCCTTGGAATCTTATGTGATCCAACGCTTCCTGTATTCAGAGATTTTCCAACTGAGTTTCACTCAAACTGGCAATGGTGGGATCCTGTTTCACATTCCCAGGCAATGATACTTGATGGTTTCCCGGTCAATCTCAAACCATTAATTCAGCCAATCGACACCTGGTTTGAGAACCGGCGACTGGCCCTGGCTTTTGAATCAAAAACAAATAGAGGGAAACTAATGGTTTGCAGTATCGATTTGAAGGAACTTCCGGCAGA
>Ga0209638_1002266_pt1 | contig 11871 bp, 7 predicted proteins | sample BarGraNGADG00211_FD_184490 | JGI IMG/M metagenome (GOLD analysis project Ga0209638, IMG submission 184490) | Arctic peat soil microbial communities from Barrow, Alaska - Barrow Graham LP Ref core NGADG0002-211 (SPAdes) (version 2) | ecosystem: Environmental > Terrestrial > Soil > Wetlands > Peat... | reverse complement strand
GCCAGCGCGACGGCGCTTGGGCATCGAGCGCAGCGAATGCTCGCCGCCGCCGAGACGATCAAGCTGATCAACGAGCGCTCCGCCGCGCGCGAGCGAGCGGCCTTGGTGCAGATACAGGCCAACTCTCTCGAGGCGCGGCTTTCGGACTTGAGCGCGGCGCTCGACAAGGCCAAGACGAGCCTCGCAAGCGCGCGGGCGAGCGCGCAGCCGCAGTCGTTCAACTCCGGCACCTCGGTCTACCTTGCCAGCGCGCTCTACCAGAACGGCTACGTCTTTCCCGTCGGCGGCGGGCCGAGTCGAGTCTCGGTCGGGCACACGCACCACGACTATCCGGCCGCGGATATTGCGGCGCCCGCCGGCTCGCCCGTCTACGCGCTTGCGGACGGCACCGTTGCCGATGCTTGGCGCACCATCGACCCTCTTTGCGGCATCGGCTTGCGCTACCGCACAGACGACGGCCGCGTTTGGGCCTATTGCCATCTCTCCTACCTCGAGCCCTCGACCGTGACCGGCGCGCGGCTGACGGCCGGGGCGCTGATCGGCCTCGTCGGCTCGACGGGGCACTCGACCGGGCCGCATCTGCATCTCGGGCTGATCCCCTCGAGCGAGGGTTATCCGCAGAGCCAGCCCTGGTTCCAGAGCTTCGCCGGTATCGCCTTCCGCTGGCAGGACGCGAGCACGCCGTCCGTGCCCGGAGTCTCCTCGGCTCTCAGCTCGCCGGCGGTGTTTGCGGTTGTGAGCGGCGCGGCCGGCCTGTCGGCGGGTAGCACCTGGGCTGAGTCCTCCCAGACTGTCTTGCCGTCTACCATCTCGGAGCCGAGCTCGAGCTCGGCTGTAAGCGGAAGCTCTCTCTTCGCAGCCGTGCCCGGTAGATCCGCCTCGCCGGCGCCGTCGGCAGGCGCCGAGCCGTCCTCGAGCGGGCAGGGTTCGGCTATTCGATTCAGTAGATAGCCCTTAGGCTCAACTCGAGCTGGCATCCTGTCGAAATGAGGCTCATGCGAGTTCGGATAACGCTTGGCCGTGTTGTGGCGCTGATCGTCGTCTGCGCGCTTGCCTCAATGGCATTGACCATCCTCCTCACCCGCAGCGACACGTCGGAATCCCGGCACGAGGCGAAGGTCGCAAAAGCTCCGAACAAGATGGTGCCCGGTGTCATCGGCCAGCTATACGTCTTTGCCGAGAGCGCGCTTCAAGAGCACGGATTCGGCTGGAAGGTCGTCGGCCCAGTTGACGGCTGGGCTGGAGTGACCGTCGCGAGCCAGGATCCTCTCCCCGGCACGACGGTCGTGGACACCGGCGCCCCGCTGGTGACCCTGCGCCTGGCGAAGCCAAAGGGTTACGTCCCGCAAGGCACTCCGGAGAACTCGTCGCCCTTTACGGGCACGGAGATCCTGCTCCCCGGCGCCTCGACCGGAACGAATCCGTCGACGACGAGCGCCCGGACAACGACCACCAAGACGAGCTCGACCACAACCGCGAAGACGAGCCCGACCACAACCGCGAAGACGACGACGCTAGCGAAGCCAAAGCCGCCGCAAGCCCGTCCACCCGCTTTCGCGATCGCAGGGGCGAAGCGCGAGCCGCTCGATGAGATACCACTTACGCAGCGCGCGAAGAATCTGAACACTTGGCTCAGCTCGCATAGTGCGGCGAGCCCGGCTAACGAGCGCTACTGGTTGTTCCAGCACGCCTGGATCGTCACGGGCGCCAAGTTCGGCTGGTGGCACGGGGCGCGGGCGCTGCAGACCCTGATCGCGGTCGACAAGCGAGTCGAGCAGCTCTGGGGCATCGGTTCCAAGAGCGAAGCCGAGGCTCGCGCGGCGCTTGAGTTCGTGCGCGCGCGCGGCGGCTGAAAAAGCTAGCGAAGACGCAGAAGCGCCGGTGACCTGAATCAACGCTTGACCGCCGCGCAGGCGCTAGTAGGCGTTGTCTCAGGCGCTCATAGGCTCGGATCGAGCCTTGGCTCGCCCGCCGTTCGCGCCAACTCGAAGGAGTCGGGCTTTCGGGGCTGTAGCGATCAGATGGTCTAACTAGCTAACCGACAGGTGGTAGGTCGTCGTTTGCGACCTCTTGGAAGAGGTCGATGTTCTCTCCATTGAGCACCGGGAACCAGGGCGGGAACAGAGAGTACAGTGCGTTAAAGCTCGTGCAACCCGGTGCGGTGCTTGGACATACGCCTATCGTGGCCATTGATCCATCGTCTGCGAGCCGGTTGACGTTATCGATGTTATATCCATACGAGCCATCGCCACTCTGCATTGCTCCTGAAGCTGAGGCATAAGAGGCAGTGCCGGTGAACGTCATTGAGTGGTTGAGCCCGCTAGGGTTGCCGTAAGGATCTTGAGTCATTCGTTTAGTGACGTCGTAGTCGCCCCAGGTGCCGTTCAAGGCGATCGTTGCTGCTCGCCACCAGAGGTCACTCGGCGCGTAGTCGGTTATCCAGATGTTGTTATTTGCGACCAGGCCCAGAACGTCGTCGTTGGGGTTTGGGGAGACTTGCGATAAAAGACAGATGTTTCCGGCAACGTCGATATCACCGTTCGAGCCGAGCGTAACGCGACCGTTAACCGAGCTCGCAGCTGTACCGACGTAGCTCGGACAGCCACCCGTGTTGTAACCGCCAGTAATGGCGCTTGGCCAGGAGACGATGGCGTTTTGGGCTGTGTAGATCGCTCCGTTCGACGGGATCGCCCCGGTCTGCCAAGGGACTGACCAGTTGATCCCGCCCGACTTGATCGAGACATTTTCGTTGGCCGCGTGCGCGTGGGAGATGCCGGTGCTGCTGGTAGTGATGAACGAGGTGCCGCCCTTGCTCGTGTAAGTGAACTTGTCCGTTTGGTTGGATGAGTTCGGGCCGACCCAGATCGCTCCAGTGTTAGGGAACTCGGCCGTGCTGGTTTGTACGTTGATGGTTTTTGCGTTCGCGCTCACCGAGCCCGATACCTTCAAGTCGCCTCCGCAGAAAGGTTGCGCGTACGCCGTATCGGAAGTTCCCGAGGGCCGGATACACTTCCACGCCTGGTAGTTGCCGTCAGCCGAGAAGTTGATGCGCCAGGCCGCCGCAGTCGAGTCATCGAAAACGGTTGTAGGCGAGTTCAGGGCTGCCGCGCGCTGTATGTTCGAGATAGAGACGTTTAGCTGCGCAAACGTAATTTTGTTCGGTATGACGTCCCGGATATTGGGATGCGTCTTGTCGTAAATCCGTGCCGGCGAATGGAGCGTCACGCCGCAAGAACCACCGCTGCACATAGAAGCTACGCTGCCGTTATTATCGGCTAGCAAGTTGCCGTACGCGTCTGCGCCACAGACGTTGATATCTCCGACGCTGTAAACTTTCCCGTAAAGGTTGCTCCCGAAGCAGACGTTTACTCCGTTCATATCGGGTGTCATATATTGGAAATCTGCCGGCGTGTTCCTACTCACGCGAACCCTGATTGACCGCATTGGAACGGTTGAATCGCAGGTCGTTCCGCCCGAGACGAGCTTGCAGCCCGTAGACAGGATCGTGACGTAGTTTGTGCCGAGCGTTGTGCCGACCTTGGGGCTCGGCGGAGCAATCATCAAATCGTAGGCGTAACCACCAAGAAGCGTCGAGTTACCTGTTCCCGGGTACCAATTGTCCTTGTGGTTTGTGGCGGTGGCGTTGTATCCCCAGTGAGTGCCGGCCGTCCAACTGGCGCCGCCCTGGACGGTGAGCGAACCCCATGCGGTGCAATTCCCGCTTGAATAGGTCGTGCACGACGTCCTGGTCGCTTCGCCGTTGGCCACAACGTGATCGTAGTAGGCAGGATCTTCCGTCAACTTGGCCATGTAATCGCCAATGCCGGCTTCGGCGGCCTGATAAACAGCATCTGAGGTAGTCGCGTTGGCGGCGCGATTAGACTCGTTTGTCACCTGAACGAGCAACGTGGCTGCGAGCACTGTGAGCACCGCGATCATGAATATAACGGTGGCCAGGGCTATTCCATCCTCTTGTGCAACGAACCGCCTTAGTGTTCTCATGACGACGCTCCCGTCTGGGCCTGGTTCACAGTCGACCGCAAGGTCGCGACCGCGCCGTAGTAATAGGCCGGGCTTGCCGAATTAGTTGCAACTCCTACTTGGACGACAACGGTGTTGAGCGTCGAGGTTGAGGTCGGCGCCGTGCACTGCCAGGTGATGGGCTGGGGAGAGGTCGGGTTTGTCGGTGCGAGCCCCATTTCGGTCGTGTTCTGGCCGCAGTACTGGAAGATGTTGGTGGGGTTCGTTATCCCGCTGAAGAGCGTTAAGGTGGGGCCGGTATCGGAACCGACGCCGGCCCAAGGTGGCCCATCCGTGTTCGTGCTCGTGGTCACTTGTCGCATCAGCGACGTGCCCTGCACCCAGTAAGTGATCCTGCGCATATGAGCGGGCTGCATACGGTCGGGCGAGTAAAAGCTAAATAAAGAATGATTGCTCGGGTCGCTGATGATCGGAGTTGCCTTCGGCCCGTAGGATGCATCACGGAAGTCGTTCACGATTTGATTGAGAGCGCCGCGCACCTCGGTCATACCGATGTTTTGACCCTGTACTTGCGAGCTTCGGTTGGTGACGGAACTGAAAGTGCCTGCGAACATCGCCATCGTGATACCGAGCAGGGTCATGACCACGAGCATTTCGATCAGCGTGAATCCACCTTCGCGCTTAATCGCTGCTATGCGGCGACGAAATGTGGGCTCTTTGCTCATGAGACGGTGACCGAGGGGGCGCAGCTCGACGAGCTCGTTACGTTAAATGCCTGGGAGCCGTTCAACGTGTTTACCCAGGGTGCCCAAATACTGGAGCCGTCGCGGGCAATGACGCTGTAGCTGTTTTGCACCGGGAGGTTAGCCGTGTAAGTACCGCCGGAGCCCGTCAGCCCGCCTGCGAGGTAGATGTCGGGAACCATTGTTCCCGAAGGATTCGCGATGTCGACGCGGGCGCCGGACAGTTTCGTACCGCTAGAGTTCTTGACGGTTATCGTGCATTGTTTCTGCGCCGCTGCGTTGGGCGACGCGGGTAGCGTCACGGAGATAGGCTTGGTCGTGGTGGCCGGATAACCGTCGGACACCCCGAGTTGAGCCGTCACGTCAGAGACGACAGAGCAGCCGACCGTGCAGCCCGATGGCGTTATCACTCCCACCGTGTACTCAACACCCGGGACGATCGATTCGCTTCCGAGGTCGTCCGCCAGCGTGGTCGCAACGAAAAGGCCAGTACCGGGATTCGTGGTGCAACCGGCTGCGACCCCCCAGCAGAAATGCTGTGCGCTACGAAGTGAAGGAAGGTTCTGACCGATATAGATATCGGCGCTACCCGTGTACGGCGTAATCCCGTCGGAGTTGTAGATCTGGACGTTGAACGTCACCGGCTTATACAAGTGGATGGTCGTGGAATTCGTCTCGCTTGGACTGAGCTGCACGTGTGCTGCTGTTTCGGGCCCCACGCCGCTTGTTCCCGGTGCAACTGGGCCCTTTTCCTCTCTGAGCGTCTGGTAGCCGCTCAAACTCGTTCCGATGTCGTAATAGGATTGGCCGCCCGAGGTCGGGTTCGCCGTTAGCGCTGCGAAGGTGACCATGCCGGTCGCGCCGGTCACGTCGCTCGCGTTCTCGGGCCCGTCATAGAGGTTCGTGGCTACAGTTTGGAGAGGCGTGCTGAGCGCGTAGTCGAGCGTTGTGACGATGATGCTCGCGCAGGCCTGTCCACAGCTGGGGCCCGTAGCCGCCAAGTACAGGTACATCCTCGCGAGCACCTTGTTGTCGGTGTTTCGGCTGACGGTGACTATGACCTGCTTGTAGTCCGCGCCGGTATGGAATGCGGTAGGGGCATGATCGTCCACCCACCTGATGCTGGTGGTGAGTGTGTACCAGAGTCCCTTTACGAGCTTCGTCTGAGTGGACAGGATGACACCGGGCGGGTTGCCGGCCTGACCGTCGGGGGTGTGAGTGCCGATATCCGGGTAAGCAAGCTGGTGAATGTATTCAATCTCCTGCTGCGCCAGTTCCAGCGCGATCGTCCGCTGCCTGGCGAGCCCGTCTGCTGCTGTGGCGGAGCTGACCACGTTGATCAGAGCGGTGCTGACGATGACGAAGATGACCGTCGCCATGATGACCTCGACCAGCGTGAAGCCGGCCTCGTGCCGGGCGGCGCGAAGCAGCCGGTTCCTGATGCACTTGATCCAGTCCACCTGTATGAAGCTTCGGCATAAACGAGCGAGACCTCGTCCCCCAATATCGCTATACGGGGTACCGATTTTGGTTTTGGGTTTTAGCGCTCAAAATCTCGCTCCGGGCCGGTTTGGAAGGGGTGAGCGCGGCGCGGGCGAAAATGCACGCGCTAGCCTTGGCGCGAAAGCGCCCCAGAGAGCAGGAGCCCGCGCCGGCGATGAACGTAGCTTTCCCGATTCTCATGCTTCTGCCGGGGCTCGCGCTCGGTAGCTTTCTCAACGTCGTCGCTGCGCGCGTACCGCGGCACGAATCGATCGCCTTCCCCGGCTCGCACTGCATGAGCTGCGGCCACGCGATCGCCTGGTACGACAACGTCCCGCTCGTCTCCTACATCGTCTTGCGCGGCCGCTGCCGCAACTGCGGCTCTGCGATCGGGCTGCGCTATCCGGCCGTCGAGCTTGCGACGGCGCTGCTCGTGTCGGGCTGCGTCTGGAAGTTCGGGCTGCACCTGGAGACCTTGCTCGCGGTCTTCTTCTCCGCCGTGCTGGTCGCCATCTCGGCCGCGGATCTCGAGCACCGCATCGTCCCGAACGTGATCGTGCTTCCGGCCGCCGTGATCACGCTCGGCGCCCAGACCGCTCTACACCTCTCCTTCGAATGGACGATCGCCGCCTTCGCGGCATCGGGCTTCCTGCTCCTGACGGCGCTGCTCTACCCGGGCGGGATGGGCATGGGCGACGTGAAGCTGGCCTTTCTGCTCGGCGCGATGCTCGGTCGCACGGTTGCCGTCGCGCTCGCCGCCGGCATGATCAGCGCGCTCGTGCCCTCGATCTGGCTGTTCATCCGGCACGGCTCGAAGGCGCGCAAGATGAAGATTCCCTTCGCTCCCTTCCTGGCGCTCGGCGCCATCGTGGCCCTCTTCGCGGGCAAAGAGTTGCTCGACGCCTACCTGTCGTTCTTCTAGCGATTCCGGGCCGGGCTCTTCGGTCACGAAAAAGCCTGCAAAAGCAGCCGTCGAATGGGTGGGCGAATCGCCCATCTTCATCACTCGTGGCGGTGTCAAGTAGTCGCCATCCGCTGCCGATAGCTCGTTTGAGGGATAGATGGCAGAAGAACGCCAGTCCACGAAGAGCGGGGGACGAGCGGGCGCGCGCAGCAGCGCACGTCCGTTGGCCGGCGCGCGGCAGATCAACGAGCTAGTAGAGCTTCTCGGGGATCTGCTCGAGGCAACCGGCCTCGTAACGCCCGACAAACTCGCCCAGGCGCGTAGCGATGCTGGAGCGTCCGGCTCGCTCATCGCGGCGCTCACCGAGCAGGGCGTGATTCCCGCAGCGCGCGTGGCAGAGGTTCGGGCGTCGCACTTCCACCTCCCGCTGATCTCCCTCGGCGACGAGAAGATCTCTCCCGACGCGCTTTCCTCGATTCCGATTCACGTGCTCGAGCGCGTCGTCGCTCTGCCCTACAAGCTTTCCGGCGAGCGACTGCAGGTTGCGATCGCCGATCCCTCCAACGTCAGCGGTGTCGACGAGCTGAAGCTGGCGACGCGGTACCAGATCGAGCTGAGCGTCGCGTCGCACGAGGAGATCCTCAACGAGATCCAGGCGCTGTTGCGCCAGAACGAGAATCTTCACGCTCAATCGGCGGCGTTGGAAGACGTCGAGGTGATCGACGAAGGTGTGGGCGAGGTCGACGATCTCGAGGTCGACGACGGTATCTCGGATGCGCCGCTCGTGCGATTGGTGAACGCGATCATCTTCCAGGGCGCCGAGGACGGGGCATCGGACATTCACTTCATGCCCGAGGAAGACGCGCTCGTCATCCGCTACCGGGTGGACGGAGTGCTGCAAGAAGTCCAGCGCGTTCCGCGGCGCATGGCCTCGGGCGTCACGACCCGCCTCAAGGTGCTGGCCAAGCTCGACATCGCCGAGCGACGCAAGCCCCAGGACGGTCGCATCTCGCTGAACGCCAAGGCGGCGGGCCGAACGCTCGATATCCGCGTCGCCGTGCTGCCGACGGTCGAAGGCGAGTGCGTCGTGATGCGCCTGATCGACAAGTCCAGGAAGATGCCGACACTGGAAGGCCTCGGTCTGCCGGAGGCAATGCGCGAGGAGCTGGAGCACGTGATCAAGAAATCGACCGGCACCTTGCTCGTTACCGGGCCGACCGGCTCCGGTAAGTCGACCACGTTGTATGCGGCCTTGCACATCCTCGCTCAGCCCGAGGTCAACGTCATCACGGTCGAGGATCCTGTCGAGTATCGCCTGCAGGGCATCAACCAGGTCCAGATCAACACCAAGGCCGGATTGACCTTCGCCGCGGTTCTCCGCTCGATCCTGCGTGCCGACCCCGACATCTTGATGGTGGGAGAGATTCGCGACGGCGAGACGGCCAAGATCTCGATCGAAGCGGCGCTCACCGGGCACATGGTGCTCTCGTCTTTGCACACCAACGACGCTCCCAGCGCGCTCACGCGCCTGAACGAGATGGGCGTCGAGCCCTTCCTCACCAGCGCCGCCGTCTCGGGTGTTCTGGCTCAACGCTTGGCCCGGCGCCTCTGCCCCAACTGCGCCGAGATGTATTCGCCTTCGCTCGACGAAATGGTCGCGGCGAACGTCTCGCCGAGCGTCGCCGCCAAGCTCGATGGGATGGCCTTCTATCGCAAGGTCGGTTGTCCGCGCTGTAACCAGACGGGCTACAAGGGACGGATCGGCATCTACGAGTTCCTGAGCATGAGCGACGAACTGGCCGCGTTTGCGGCGAGCAAGCCTTCGCATGAGGAGTTGAGGAAGCGCGCCATCGAAATGGGCATGCGCACCATGTGGGACGAGGGCATGGACAAGGTCGCCCAGGGGTTGACGTCGATCGAGGAGCTGGCACGTGTCGTTGCGACCTAGACCCCAGCGCTACAGTGTGCGTGTCAACGCGCTCGAACTCGGGCGCCGGTGATTGCGGAGGCGTGAGAAGTGCCTTTTCTTCGTCGTAGACAAGAGAACGAGCCCGATACCCCGGTTCCGAGCGTCGCCCCGGCGGCGCCAGAGCCTGCTGCGGTAGCGCCTGTAGCTGCGCCCATGCCAGACGTGCCGCCTTTGAGCGAGTCTCCGCTGGTGCCCGAGACGCCGGTGGAATCGCAGTTTCAACCCGTCGAAGGTGCGGACGAGATGCTCGACATGCCGCTCGGAACGCTCATCTTTCGCGCCGGCCTGATCGCGCCCCAGCAGCTCGAGGACGCACTGGCCGAAGGGCTTCGCTCGGGCAAACGGTTGGGCGAGGTACTGCTCTCGCGCGGCTGGCTTAGCGAGGAGGATTTGAGCCGGCTGCTCGCCGGACAGAAGGGCTTGCCCTACGCCGATCTCGACAAGATCGCCATCGATCGCGAGCTGGCGCAGGCCATGAGCTACGACGACGCTCGTAGCGAGATGGCGCTACCGGTGGTCACCGAGTTCGGTTTGCCGGTGGTCGCGATGGCCGACCCGGACGAAGCGGCGATGGAGCGACTGCGCGCCCAACTCGGTCCCGAGGTTCGATTCGTTGTCGGCGCGCCGAGCGCGCTCACGCGTCTCATCGAGGAGGTGCTCGGCGGCGCTCCGGCTACGGGGCTGCTGATCACGCCGACTGCGCGCGAGCAGTTCGCGCCGGCCGAGCCGAGCGCGGACTATCAGGTCACGCCCGACGAAATCTCTGCGGCCGAAGCTTCCCCGGCGGAGACCGCTGCGGAGGTCGAGCCCGCCGTGCCCGAGCCGGTAGCGCTCGATTCGAGCGAACAGGAAGCTCCCGCGCCCACTCCCGATCCTCCGCCGCAAGAGACTCATCCGATCATCTCCGAAGGGGAGGTCGATTACCCGACGTTCTCCCAGTATCAGCCCCTTCCCGAGACCGAGATCATCGCCGAATCCGGCGAGCAGCTTCCCGCCGAGGTTCAGATGGGCGGCTTCGGCTATTACGACGACCCCACACTGCTGGAAGGCAACGCCTGGCAGGCGGGAGAGACCGGGCCACCGGCCGCAGAACCCGCGCCGGAGCTCACCGATATCGGCGCCAACCAGCTCGATCTCGATCGACCGGCCGAAGAGCCCGAGGCGCCGACCGAAGAGCCCGAGGCGCCGACCGAATACGTAGAGCAGCCGACCGAAGAAGCCGAGGCACCTGCCGAGTACGCCGAGCGGCCGGTCGAAGAGACCGAAGCGCCGGTCGAATACGTCGAGCAGCCGCTCGAAGAGGCTGAGGCGCCGATCGAGCAAGCGTGGGAGGTACCGGCTGCGGACGCCGTGCCGGAGCCTGTCGCGTCCGAGCTCGAGGAGCCCGCGCCCGAGCCGCTGGAAGAGATCGCAGCCGCGCCGGCAGACGAAGACAATTCGGCGCTCGCGACGCCCGCCTGGATGCGCGGCGAGCTCAACGTCATAACTGCCGACGTAGCCGACTTCATCGATTCCGGCGCGTCGAGTGCCGCTGAATCTCCGCTATCAGCGCCGGTCGAGAACGACGCCGCCGCGGACGAGCCGGCGCCCTTCCTCGCCGCGGACGAGCCGGCTCCTTTCCTCGCCGTCGGCGCGCCGCTTCCCGCAGATGTCACGGACCTGGAAACCGCCGAGCCCGCCGATAGCGACGCGGCCGCCGCGGAGCTCGATGCCGAGCCTCCCGCCTGGGCAAGCGAGCCCGCCGAACTGAAGGAGGAGCTTCCGAACGAAACGCTCGGTGACCTCGACCTTCAAGACTCGGTCGCATCGGCGACCGGCGATAAGCCTCCGAGCTGGGCCGGTGAGCCCATCGAGGCGACCGAGCAGGCCGGGGTTGAAGGTACCGATGACGCCTCGCCGGAGAGCGCCGCCGCTCCAGAGGAGGAATCCGCTCCACCGAAGACCGGTCGCGGCGAATTCGAACTGGTGCTGCGCCTCGTGGACGGCGATCGGATGCCGATCGGGTCCTTCGATTCCGTTGAGGGGGCGCAAGAGAAGGCCGCCGAGGTCGTAAAGCAGTTCGCGGAGATGAAAGAAGGCGGCTGGCCCTTCATCGGTGGTCGCTTCCTACGCCCGGAGACGATCGTCTCAATTGACGTCGAGCAACACGGCTCCGGCTGGGGCGGCTCCAATGCGCGTGGGCGGATGTTCTCCGGTGGCGACGGCTCTTAGAGCTCGTTTCAAATGAAGCACTCCACCGCCTGACCGCGCTCGGCAAGCCCGCTGCGTTGTCCTCGGCCTCGCCCGTAGCCTCCGGCTACGAACGAGGCGCTGCGTCCTAGCATCGCACTCACCGATCGCACCCAGTCGGCGGGTCGTCAATCGAAACGAGCTCTTAGCGCGAATTCCGCCAGGGCTGCGTCGCGACGATTCACCACGCCGGCGTAGGCGCGACCCGTCTACCGGCGCCTCATCGGCGTCCTTGCCCTACGTGCGCAGAAGCTAGCTGACTTCGCAGCCGAGGTACTCGAGCGCGAGCAGCGCTTCCTCGATATACGCGGCCGCTTCGTCTTTGTTTCCGAAGTGGTACGGGCCTGGATGCAGCGGCTCGACGCGCAAGCTGTTCGTCGGGTACACGTCGCATTCGACCACGAATTGCTCGTCGCGTTCGAACAGGCGCAGAATCACGACGCGGCGTCCGTCTTTCTTGGCGTGGCGATGAAAGCTCTCCTTGGCGGACGCCTTGCCGCCCTTTTTCGAACTGCCCTTGCCGCCGGAGCGAAGGCCATATTCGTCGGCGAGGTCGCTCACGA
>Ga0209638_1002264_pt1 | contig 11873 bp, 11 predicted proteins | sample BarGraNGADG00211_FD_184490 | JGI IMG/M metagenome (GOLD analysis project Ga0209638, IMG submission 184490) | Arctic peat soil microbial communities from Barrow, Alaska - Barrow Graham LP Ref core NGADG0002-211 (SPAdes) (version 2) | ecosystem: Environmental > Terrestrial > Soil > Wetlands > Peat... | reverse complement strand
ACCACCGGCAGACCCAGCCCGGTCCCGGCTTCCTTCGTGGTGAAGAAGGGGTTGAAAATCTTGTCTAAGTTCTCCTCGTCGATTCCGGGCCCCCGATCTCTCACGCCGATCCGTACGGAGTCCTCCATCTGGCGCGCCGATAGCACGATCTCGCCGGGGCCCGCCATCGCCTGAACGGCGTTGATCGCGAGGTTCAGCAGCACCTGCTTCATCTGCTCCGGATCGCACTCGAAGGCCGGCGTCGCAGGCGGCACGTCTTGGCGCAGCGTAATTCCTTTTTGCCGGGCCGCGGCGCCGGCCAGGTTGACGATCGCCTCGATCAACTGGCCCGGCTCCACAGTCTGAAACTCGGGCTTGCGCGGGCGCGCGAAGTCGAGCAGGTTCGTGAGCAATCGATTCAGGCGCTGGACCTCCTTGCGGATGATTGCAAGGGAATCCCGGCGCATTTCGCCGGACGTCTGGGCCGATTCGATCAGGTTCGCGGCGCCGTCGATACTGGCCAGAGGGTTTCGAATCTCGTGCGCCAGGCTGGCCGAGAGCTGGCCAATGGCCGACAGCCTGTCGGCCCTCTTAATCTGCTCGAAGCTATCCTGAAGCTCCCGGTTCACCCTCGCGAGTTGCTCCGACGCGGCCTCCAATTCCATCCGCTGCTTCCGTCCCAGATCCGCCAGAATGCCCGTCCCCGCGCCCACCAGGAAAAAGACGACGATCTCGGCGTATTGGTCCGTGGCGTAGCTGGTGTGATGCCACGCGTGGAGGATGTGGGGGATATAGCAAATGGCCGCGCAGCCGGAGGCAACCAGCCCGCCGCGCCAGCCGAAGTAAATCGCGGCATAGACGATCGGCAGGTAATAGAGCCGCTGGAACAGATAGTGCCAGAATATGAGCGAAGTGGGCGTCAGGTAATGCAGGCAGGTGACGGCGGCAATCCCGGCCGCCGCCACCAGAATGCGCCGAAGCGCTTGTTTGTGCCTCAACTTCAATTGCGGAAACCCACCGGGAAGCTAATGAGGTCCTCGACCTCATACCGACAAGTCAGTTCACCGCCGAGACGGGCCCGCAAGGGCAGCGGGCGCCCCGACGCCGAGAAGAAACCATATCTGGAACTCCGCGCCCTCGGCTTCCTCCGCGCTCCGTCCGGGTTTCCGGAACAACCCGCCTCGAACACATTCCGTTTCCCTTCTTCCCCGGTTCGAGCGCAGAGCAAGCCGAGAACGCAGAGGCGGGTCCCCCTTCAAAACTCGGCGTCTCCGCGTCTCGGCGGTGTGTCCCAAAACATGTCACCTTTGTTCAGATCTTGGTCCGATCAGACGTCTAGCGAAGTGCGTCTTTGGTGGAGCAGACGATCGCTTTTTGTCGTCTGCCGCGGGCGCCGGCTTGGAAGAGGCAGACCACAAACAACGATGGTCTGCCCCACTGCTCCGGCGATACTCCATACAACTTCTGCCGCGGACCACTACGTCGTGGGCGGCTTCTTCCTCGGCCGCGTAATGCGCTTCTTGGGGGTTACGCCAACGCCGCCGGAGGTCTTACGGGGGACGCGAGGCCGGCGCGCGGGTTTGGGCGTAGGCAAGGGCGGTGGAACCTCACCGGTGGCCGTGGGCTGGCCCGGGACCAGAGGCTGCGGTTCGTCCTCCTCCTCCTCCTGCTCCTCCTGCTCCACCTCGGCCACGGGCTCGGGCTGGGGCGGGGCCGCGGGCGGGTGGAACTCGGCGCCAAGATAGACGGTGAGACCCTTCTCTTCATCCGCCTGGATGCGCACCAGCCCCTTATCCTGGGCATAGTTCAGAAGCTCGCTGAACTCCTGGAAACCGAACTTGCGCCAGTCGAGATTGGGCTGCTCCTGGCGCACCCATTCGCTCAGCTCGTCCTCGGTGGCGCCGTTGTCCACGTCCAGGCGGTGCGTTTCGAGCACGTCGCGCAGCAGCGGAATGGCCTCTTCGGGCTTGGCGCCCGGCTGCTTCTCGGGGGCCCCGGCGGCGCCGCCTTTCATCCGGATCATGTAGCGGCCTTCGCCGCCGCTGACCTCGACGAAATCGGCCTTCTGCAGCTTCTCCACGAAATCGGTGAACGAACCCGCGCCGTACGCCTTCTCGTTGAAGGTGGAATCGAGCTGCAACATGGTCGATTTCAGCAGACCGAGTTGCGGGCGCACCTCGCGCCGCTCCAGGACGCCCAGCGCGCGCGCCACCAGCGGCATGGCAAGGCCCAGATCGAGCGCCACACGCTTGTGCGGCTGGCGCTGTTGATGCGGCTGGCGTTCCTGATGCGGTTGCCGCTCCTGCTGCGGTTGCCGGTCCTGATGCGGTTGCCGGTCCTGATGCGGCGGCTTCTCCTGCTGCGGCTGGCCTTCCACTAGCGGCTGGCCTTCCACTGGCGGCTGGCCTTCCACTGGCGGCTGGCCTTCCACTGGCGGCTGGCCTTCCAGCGCCGGCTGCTCCTGTTTCTCCTGCGGCGCCGGTGGTTGCTGCTGCTGTTGCTGGCGGTGGTGGCCGGAAGAACGCGGCCGGTCGTCGATGAGCGATTCGTAAGCGATGAACTCGTGGCAATTCTTCTGCAGAATGGTGCTGGTGAACGCGCGTCCGCCTACGACGAAGATTCGCTTGTCGTACTGCTTCAGCTTGTTGACCAGCGCGATGAAGTCGCTATCGCCACTGACGATGGCGAAGGCGTTGATGTGGTCGTGCGTGAACGCCATTTCGAGCGCGTCCAACGAAAGGTTGATGTCGGCCCCGTTCTTATCGCCGCGCGGCGAGGGGTCCCTCTGAACCATCTGCACGGCGTGCTCGGAGAGGGCGCGCGTGGCGGATTCCTGTCTGCCCCAATTCGCATACGCGAACTTGGTGACGATTTCGCCGCGTTCTTTCAGCGCGTCCAGCACCGCTGCCACGTCGAATTCGCGGTGCATGGTGGACTTGACGCCGATTTCGATGTTATCGAAGTCGATGAACACGGCGATCTTGAGTTTTTGTTCCATCTTCTGAAAATCCTTAATTCGGCCAGCGGATGTGGCGGACCGGCCGGTTCGCCGCGCCTCGAAGGTCGATGTGCCGGCGGCGGAATCGCCTCCCGCCGGCGGCGTAGTTGCGGATCTTAGCCTCATGAGTAGTTTATCCTAAATCGGCGCCCCAGATTGGACGGTCCCCCGCAATCGGCCGGCAAACGTGGCCGCGCGTTGGAATTCTTCCTGAAGCTGCCGCGTGCGCAGGTTCTCTCTTATATGTTCCAACTCTTGAATGTAGATTGCCAGGGCGCGGTCGATATGCCCGGTGTTGGTGGCCAGGATATCGCGCCACAAATCGTAGGAACTCAGCGCCAGGCGGGTGGCGTCGGCCAGCCCGGGGCCCGCGGCCACCGGCCGCCCGGCCGCTCCCAGCCGCTCTTCGAGCGCGGCCGCCAGCGCCGTGGACGCCAGTTGCGGCAGGTGCGACGTCAGCGCCACCACGCGGTCGTGTTCGTCGGAATCCATCACCAGGGTGCGCGCGCCGATGCGCTTCAGCCAGGAGCGGAACTCGCGCGCCGCGGGAGTTTCCAGTTCGCACGGCTCGTCGGGCGTCAGCACCCACGGGCGGCCATCGAACAAATCGCCGCCGGCCGACGCCGCGCCGCGCTTCTCTTTGCCGGCCATCGGGTGGCCGCCCAGAAACTGGCAACGCGAAATGTGCTGGCGCGCGGCGTCGACAATCTCGCACTTGGTGCTGCCTGCATCGGTAACCAGCGCGCCGGGGCGGACCAGCGGGTCCAGATGCCGGAGGGAGTCCAGAATGCGCCCGATGGTCTGGGAGAGGAACACCAGATCCGCTTGCGGCACGGCTTCGGCCAGCGGCATCCCGCGGTCGATGGCGCCGGCCGCCAGGGCATCCGCGATGGCGCCTTCGGAACTGACGCCGGCGATGACCCCCTGGAATCCCGCCTTGCGCAACGCCAGCCCGAAGGAGGCGCCGATCAGCCCCGTACCGACGATTGCGACGGTATTCATGGCAGAAGCCCCCAAGACATGCCGGCATGAGTGCCTGCACGGCAGACTAAGAGTCCGCGCCACGCGGTGGCGCAGGCACTCCTGCCTGCCGTCTCCACACTCATGTGGAGACGCTCTTTGCAGATCCTCATGCCTTCGCCTCCGCCACGCGCCGGCCTACCGCCGGGGCAATGATCCGCAACTGGGCCATCAGTTCCTGGAACTGCTCCGGCCGCAACGATTGCGCGCCGTCGCTCAGAGCGTGGTCCGGATCGGGGTGGACCTCGATCAGCAGACCGTCCGCGCCAGCGGCCACCGCGGCGCGCGCCACCGGCGCCACTATGTCGCGCCGGCCGGTACTGTGCGACGGATCGGCCACGATCGGCAGGTGCGAGAGCTTCTTCACCACCGGTATGGCGGAGATGTCCATGGTGTTGCGCGTGTACGTTTCGAACGTGCGGATGCCCCGTTCGCACAAGATGACGTCGTAGTTGCCGCCGGCCAGGATGTACTCGGCCGAAAGCAGCAGTTCCTCGATGGTCGCGGAAGGGCCGCGCTTGAGCAGCACCGGCTTGCGCAGTTTGCCGAGTTCGCGCAGCAAGGTGAAGTTCTGCATGTTGCGCGCGCCCACCTGCAGGATATCGGCGTACTGCGCTACCAGCGGAATCTGCGTCTGGTCCATCACCTCGCTGACCACCACCAGCCCATTGCGGTCGGCCGCTTCGCGCAACAACTGGAGCCCCGCTTCGCCGAGACCCTGGAAAGCGTAGGGCGAGCTGCGCGGCTTGAAGGCCCCGCCGCGGATTACGGCGGCCCCGGCGCGCGCCACAGCTTCCGCCGAGCGCTCGATCTGCTCGCGGTTCTCCACACTGCACGGCCCGGCCATCACCACCACGCGTTCGCCGCCGATCTCCACGTCTCCCACCCGGATCACGGTGCCGGCGGGGCGGAAGCTGCGGCTCGCCAGTTTGTACGGCGAGACGATGCGGTACGCTTCCTTCACGCCGTCCATCGCTTCGAAGATGGCCAGGTCGAACTCGCCCTTGCCGCCCACACCGCCTAGCAGCGTGTGGATGACGCCCGTGGAGCGGTGAACGTCGAAGCCCATTTCCACCAGGCGGTCGATCACCCCCTGGATCTGCGGCTCCGTTGCGCCCTGTTGCATTACAACTAGCATTTATCGGTCTCTCCCGGCTGGGCGGGCCCGCGGGCCTGCCCCATTTCCATGCGCATGCGCTGGATGGTGCGCATCTCGTCGATGATGCGCTCGAAGACCCGGCGGATCGCTTCCTGGGTAATCGGGCCGCCGTTGGCGCCGGCGACGTTGGCGAAGACCTGGTCCTCGCGCTTGGGCTCGTAGATGGGTAGCCGCGCCTCGCGTTTCACGCGGCCGATATCCTCCACCACGCGCGTGCGCTCGTTGAGCAGGTCCACGATCCGGCGGTCCACGTCGTCGATGAGGATGCGGCATTCTTCCAGCTTCGCGCGCGCCTCGTCCTTGGTCATGCCGCCGCCCCAAACCCGTGCTTGAGCTCGCGCGCGAAAGATTCGAGCTGGATTTCGAGCGACGGGTTGTCGCGGTTTCGCTCGATCAACCGCACGAACGCGCTGCCTACCACTACCGCTTCCACCTGCCGGACCGCCTCCGCCGCCTGCTCGGGCGTCGAGATCCCGAAACCCACGGCCAGCGGGAGGTCCGTGATGGCCCGCATCGACCGGACCAGCGGCGCTACCGCGCCGGAAAGCGAATCGCGCTCGCCCGTCACGCCCGTGCGGGAAACCAGGTACGCAAAGCCGGTGGAGTATTGCGCCACCAGCTTCAGGCGCCGCTCCGTGCTGGTCGGCGCCGCCAGGAACACCGTATCCAGGCCGCTGTGATGCATGGCGGCCACATACTCCTGGGCCTCTTCCACCGAGGCGTCGGTGAGCAGGCAGCCGTCGATGCCGCAACGGGCGGCGTCTTCGGCCAAACGCTTGAGGCCGTAGCGCAGCACCGGGTTCAAGTACGTGAAGAGCAGCAGCGGAACCTCGGAACGCTCGCGGATTTCGGCGGCGATCTGGAGCACGGTCTTGAGATTCGTTCCGGCCGCCAGGGCGCGCTCGCCCGCGCGCTGGATCACCGGACCATCGGCGATGGGGTCGGAAAACGGCACGCCAAGCTCGATCAGGTCGGCGCCGCCGCGCACCAGCGCCTCGGCCAACGCAGGAGTGCGGCCGGGCTCGGGATCGCCGGCCGTAATGTAGGCGATCAGCCCTTTGCGGCCGTCCAGCTTGAAGCGTTCGAAAAGCCGCCCGATACGCGTCATGCTTCGTCCAGTTCCCGGAAGTTCTCGCGGTAGATATCGATATCTTTATCGCCACGGCCGGAAATGTTCACAAGAAACACCTTGTCCCCGGCCGATGGCGCGCGCTTCACGGCTTCGGCCACGGCGTGCGCCGATTCGAGCGCGGGGATGATGCCCTCGGTGCGGGAGAGCAGGCGCGCGGCTGCGAGCGCCTCGGCGTCGGAGGCGGCCACGTATTCGGCGCGGTGTCCGTCGTGCAGCCAGGCGTGCTCCGGGCCGATCATGGCGTAATCCAAGCCGGCCGAGACGGAGTGCGTCGGAGACACCTGGCCGTGCTCGTCCTGGAGCAGATAGCTGTAGGCGCCTTGCAGCACGCCGGGGGCGCCGCCGCGAAAACGCGCGGCATGCTCGCCCGGCCCGTCGCCGCGTCCACCCGCTTCGACGCCGATCAACTGCACGCCGCTGTCGCCAACGAACGCATGGAAGATGCCGATGGCGTTCGATCCCCCGCCCACGCAGGCGAAGATGGCATCCGGCAACCGGCCGGCGGATTCCAGAATCTGGCGGCGCGCTTCTTCGCCGATGATCTTCTGAAAATCGCGCACCATCATGGGGTAGGGGTGCGAGCCGAGCGCGGAGCCGAGCAGGTAATACGTGTCGCCGACGTTGGTAACCCAATCGCGCATGGCTTCGCTGATAGCGTCCTTGAGCGTGCGGCTGCCCGAGGCGACGCCCACCACTTTCGCCCCGAGCAGGCGCATGCGGAAGACGTTGAGCCGCTGGCGCCGCATGTCCTCCGTGCCCATGTACACCACGCAATCGAAGCCCAGCAGGGCGCAGACCGTCGCGGTGGCCACGCCATGCTGCCCCGCCCCGGTCTCCGCGACGATGCGCCGCTTGCCCATGCGCCGCGCCACCAGCGCCTGGCCGAGGCAGTTGTTGATCTTGTGGGCGCCGGTGTGGAGCAGGTCCTCGCGCTTGAGGTAAATGCGGGCGCCGCCCAAGGCTTCGGTGAGCCGCCGCGCATACCAGAGCGCCGTCGGCCGCCCGGCGTAGTTGCGCAGCAGTTCCGCCAGTTCCGCCTGAAACGCCGGATCGTCGCGCGCTTCGAGATACGCCTTCTCGAGTTCCTCGATGGGCGCCATGAGCACCTCGGGAACGTAGCGCCCCCCATAAGGCCCGAAGTGCCCGCCGGAATCGGGTTGGGGAGTCATCGTGGGGCGGACCTCCCGGTCTGCCTTCCGGTCGGGCCGGCGCTGGCCGGCGTAACTTCACAGAGAACTCGGACAGCCGTGGCCGCCCCTGTGGAGTGGGCCTCTGGCCTGCCATGCCGGCTTTCATGCCGGCATTTCTGGGTATGTGTCTGCCATCCGGGAGGATGCCGCCAGGAATGGCGGCATGGCAAGCCGGAGGCTCGCTCCACGAGCGCGCACCGCGGCGTCATGCGCCCAGCGCCGCCCTGGCCGCTTCGAGAAACGCTCTCATTTTCTTCAGGTCTTTCTTCCCCGGCGCGCTTTCGATGCGAGAGCATCCGTCCACGCCCCAGGGACGCGCAAGCGCGATGGCCTGCGCCACGTTGGAAGCATCGAGCCCCCCCGCCAGGATGATCTTAGTGGAGCGGACCTCCTGGTCTGCTTTCTTGGTTTTCTTCTTGCCCGCCAAGCTCCAATCGAAGCTCTTCCCCGATCCCCCGTACATTTCCGCCGCCGGCCCGTCGAGCAGCAGCGCTTCCGCCGGGCAGCCGTCATACTGCGACAGGTCGAAGTCCGCCGTCACGCGCGCGGCCTTCCACACCGCCAAGCCTGCCGGGTACTCCGCGGGCGTCTCGTCCCCGTGCAGTTGCGCCACGCCCAGCGCTGCCATGCGCGCGACTTCTTCCACGCGCTCGCGCGCTTCGTTCACAAACACGCCCACGCGCCGCACACCGGCCGGCGTGCCGATTTCGGCCGCGCGTTCCGGCGCGACGTAGCGCGGGCTGGGCGGATAGAAGTTGAAGCCAATCGCGTTGGCGCCGCCTTCCACCGCGGCCGTGGCGTCTTCCTGGTTGGTAATGCCGCAGATCTTGAGGATCATGCCGCCACCAGCCTCGCGAGCGCCGCCGCCGGGTCGCCCGATTTCATGAGATGCTCGCCCACCAGAAAAGCCGTGTAGCCGGCCTCGCGCAATCGGGCAATATCGCGCGCGTCGTGAATGCCGCTCTCGCTCACACGAAGGACGCCGGCGGGAATATGCTCCGCCAGCCGCAGCGACGTTTCAAGCGTAACCTCGAACGTCGTGAGATCCCGGTTGTTCACGCCGATGAGGTCGCTGCCGGCCGCGATCGCGGAATCGAGCTCGCGCCGGTTGTGGACCTCCACCAGCGCCGCCATGCGCCAGCCCGCGGCCGTCTCCCGGAAATCGCGGATCTCACGCTCCGAAAGGATGGCCGCAATCAGCAGAATAGCATCGGCGCCGTGAGCCGCGGATTCGAGAATCTGCCGTTCCGCAACCGTGAAATCCTTGCGCAGGACGGGTAGCCGCACTCCGTCCCTGGCTTTCTCCAGATCCGCCAGACTGCCCTGAAAGAAGCTCTCGTCCGTGAGCACGGACAGCGCCGCCGCCCCGCCGCGCTCGTAAGCGCAGGCGATGCGCGCCACGTCGTAATCCGCCGAGAGCACGCCTTTGCTGGGCGAGGCCTTCTTCGCCTCCGCGATAATGGCGGGCGTGCGTCCAGCCAGCGCCGCGCGGAAATCGCGACGCCCGGCAAGACGCGCTTCCGCCCGGCCCTCCCAGTCCTCCGGCTTCGGGGGTTGGCAGGCAAGCTCTTCGCGTTTTCTGGCGACAATACGGGCCAGGATGTCCGGAACAGTCTCAATCAAAGGCGTTTCTTTATGGTAGCAGTAGCCGATAGCTTAATATCCGCCAGGGCGTCAGCCCATGTCCTCGTGGCATAATCGAACAGGGCACCTATGACGCTGGACGAACTCCGGTCTCGCCACCGCAATCGGATCGTCGCGCTAGCCAAGGAGCGAGGCGCTCATAATGTTCGTGTGTTCGGATCGATCGCTCGCGGGGAAGAGCGTCCCGACTCGGACATCGACTTCCTGGTCGATTTCGAGCCGGGGCGTTCGCTGCTCGACCTCACTGGACTGTGGCTCGACCTGGAGGGAGTGCTGCGCTGCAAGGTCGACGTCATTTCGAGCCGCGGGCTGAAGCCCCGTCTTGCGTCGGAAGTCATGCGCGACGCCGTCTCGCTATGAGGGCGGACCGTCTGCGCCTGATGGATGCCATCGACCAGGTCGAGTTGATCCGTGCGTTTTCCGAGCGGGGCCGCGAGGCCTTCTTCAGCGACATGCTCGTGCAGAGCGCGATCCTGCACCGCTTGGCCTTGTTGGGCGAAGCCTGCCGCACGTTGTCTCCCGGCCTGCGCGAAGCTCACCCGGAAATCCCTTGGGCCCAGATCATCGCCTTTCGCAACGTAGCTATTCACGAATACTTTGGTGTAGACCTCGATCTGGTCTGGGCAATCGTAGCCGATCACGTCGATTCGTTAGGCGCATCGCTCGACTCCATTTTGAAGACGACGCCCGAGCGTTAGCCGAAGATGCCCGCCGCGCCAGTTTCCGCCACCTTTGGACGCCTCCCAAACGGCGAACCCATCGCCGTACGCTGTCCGAGGGGCGGCGCAGTTAGGTTTTAGCTGATAGCTGACGGCTGAAAGCTGATAGCTTTATATCTATGTTTCCCCGCTGTTTTCTCGCCCTCTTCGTCTGCGCGCTGTCGCTTTGGGCGCAGCCCTCGCCGGACCTGGATGCCAGGATCGATGCCGCCGTCCAATCCGCTGTCAAGAAGAGCGGCGTTCCGAGCGTCTCGGTGGCCGTGGTGCGGGATGGCCAACTCGCCTACGCACGGGCGTTCGGCAATGCCAGCCTGGCGCCGCGCCGTCCGGCTACCGCCGCCACCCGCTACGCCATCGGCTCCATCTCGAAGCAGTTTACGGCCGCCGCTCTGCTGCTGCTTCAGGAGCAGGGCAGGCTCTCGCTCGACGACAAGGTCGCGAAGTATTTCCCGGAGCTGACCAGGGCCGGCGAGATCACCCTCCGCCAACTGCTCTCGCACACGTCGGGGTACGAAGACTACGCGCCGCAGGACTATATTATCCCGGCGTGGACCAAGGCCGTCACGCCCTCGCAAATCCTCGACGATTGGGCCAAGAAGCCCCTGAACTTCGACCCCGGCGCGCGCTGGCAATACAGCAATACCAACTACGTACTGGCGGCCGCGATTTTTGAAAAAGTCGCGGGCCGGCCGCTGGTCCCGTTTCTGCGTGAGAAGATCTTCGGACCGCTGGTAATGCAGTCGGCCGGCGAGTGGACCCCCCCGAGCCCGGACGATGCCCGCGCCTACACTCGCTACGCGTTGGGCCCGCCGCGTCCCGCCGCCCGTGAGGCCGGCGGCTGGTATTTCGGGGCCGGAGAATTGGCCATGACGCCCTCCGACCTGGCTCGCTGGGATATGGCGTTTCTTCAGAAGAAGATTCTCTCCGCCGCGTCCTACGAGGAGTTCACGCGCGAGGTGAAGCTCAAGGACGGCGGCCCCACCCGGTACGCGCTCGGGCTGATGCTGCGCGAGGCGGGCGGGGTCCCGGCCATTCAGCACGATGGCGAGGTCTCCGGCTTTCTGGCGTCGAACACGGTGCTGCCGTCGCGCAACGGCGCGGTCGTCGTTTTCTCGAACCAGGATTGCGTCAGCGTGGCCGGCCCGCTCTCGCGCCAGATCGTGGCCTTGGCCTTCGCGGCCGCGCCCAGTCCCGCGGACCGGCAGACCAAGGAAGCGCGGACGATTCTGGAAGGGCTGCAAGCCGGCCGGATCGACCGCGCACTGTTCACCGCGAACGCCAATTCCTACTTCACCGAAGCTGCGTTGCGGGACTGCAAGGCGTCGCTGCGGCGCCTCGGCAAGCTGGAATCCGTCACCGCCGCCGGCGAGAACCTGAGAGGCGGCATGACCCACCGCACCTATCGCGCGCAGTTCGAGAAACAGACTCTCACGCTGAATATCTACGTGACCCCAGCCGGCAAGTACGAGCAGTTTTTGGTGACGGAACAGATCTAAATCCCAAGTACGGTGGGGGCTCTTTTCGAATGAACTGCGACATGGCCGATCAGCGCGCAACCCTGAAACGGGTTAGCAGATTCTCAATGGACGTAGGCGAGTGCTTTGACCGCGCCGAGGGTCGGGCATGCCCGACCCCTACACCGCCGTTGATCGACGTCAATTGAATTGGGCGCGGAATGCGCCAGGAAACGATCGCGCAACTGGCTGTAATTCGGGGCTATCGGGCGCTGCGGTATAATTCAGCCCATGGCGATGCAGGGGGCGGCGCAACCTGGGGATTTCCTCACCGGCCAGACCATCTCCCATTACCGCATAGTCGAGAAGTTGGGCAGCGGCGGAATGGGTGTGGTTTACAAGGCCGAGGACATCCGCCTGCACCGCTTCGTGGCTCTCAAGTTCCTGCCGGAGGGAATCGTTCAGGACCCACGGGCGCTCAGCCGTTTTCAGCGGGAGGCGCGCGCCGCTTCCGCCTTGAACCACGCCAATATCTGCACGATCTATGAAGTGGAGGAGCATGATCGCCAGCCGGTGAT
>Ga0209638_1002262_pt1 | contig 11874 bp, 5 predicted proteins | sample BarGraNGADG00211_FD_184490 | JGI IMG/M metagenome (GOLD analysis project Ga0209638, IMG submission 184490) | Arctic peat soil microbial communities from Barrow, Alaska - Barrow Graham LP Ref core NGADG0002-211 (SPAdes) (version 2) | ecosystem: Environmental > Terrestrial > Soil > Wetlands > Peat... | reverse complement strand
TCCGTGCCCTTCGCGCAGGCGAGCACGATCTTGGACCGCAGCGCCAACGCCTGGGAGGACTTCGCCCGTCGCGACCACCGCACCAGCTGGACGCGCTCCTGCTCGGTCAGGGTCAGCTCGGTCTTGGGTCGCCCGGTTCTCGCCATACCAACAGTCTACGACTTATGGTATGAATTAACGGTGCGACACACTGGTGGCGCTGCCCCATTTGGCAGCGGCTGGACGCCATCGTGGCTGCACTCGTCGGTCTGAACATCCTGGTGACCGGGTTCCGGCTGGTGTCCCAGTCCTTGACCTCTCTGCTTGACGCCGCAATGCCGGCCGAAGACCTCGCCCGGGTGGCAGTGCTCGACCGAATGCGATCAGCGGACCTCAACTTCACCGACCTCCGCACCCGGGAGCCAGGCCGTCACTGTTTCATCTCGCTCACGGTCCTCGTTCCTGCCCAGTGAACGGTCCAGCGATTACGCCCTGGCCGACGAGGTCGAAGCGGCGATCGCGACGGATCTGCCCGACACCGACACCCAGACACACCTCGAACCACAGCCAACACCCTGACCCAAAGCCCCACAACGGGTCACGCGGTGGAGATCAGCTCGGTGATGCGGGCCGATCCTGCTCTGGCTGCATGTCAGGCTCCCTGCCATGGGGCTGCTCCACGACGCGGGGTGCTGGCTCCACGACATCGGGCACTGGCACGAGCAGGGCCGTGACCAGCTGGCTCAGAAGTGCGCGCACGGTGGCCTCGGCAAGCTGATGCAGGAGCAACCGATCCAACTGCCTGCCGACGGGTCCCAGTGGTGGGTCATAGCTACCAGAGAGCCTCAGCTGCGACTCATCTGCCCCCAGCGGCGCAATCTCGAGGTCGGCCTCCATCACCGGGAACAGCTCGGTAGGCCCGGTCGCCGACCACCGCAGCGGCATCACGAACCCCTCGCCGCGATCTCTGACCTTGCCCACGTGCACCGTGACGGCCTTCGACAGCCCAGGAACCGGCCCGAAGGGGCCCACCCGGCTGAGAAGTTCCTCACCTTCGTCATAGGCGGCTTCGGCTACCTGCTGCCACAACGCGTTCACGGCAACGAACAGCCGGTGCCGGACCTGTGCGACGGGCAAAGGGATGCGAATGAAGTCATAGACAAGCATTTCCCAAGGAAAAGAGGCCCGCGCCGTTCATGCCAGAGTCAAAGGTCCCTCAATCACTCGCGTAGCTGGCCATCGCGAGCGGCAAGCAACAGCCTCTCATTCCGGGGGTCCATGCCTGGGCAGCCCTGAGGCGTGTCAGCAAGATGCGACTCGACGGCGCAAACCCGGCCCGAGTGCCAGCAATCCGACTCGGGGAACGGTCTTCGGTCGGTGCGTCGCTCGTGGCAGGCGCTGACGGTGTCATGATCTGCGACCCAGCTGATGGGGTCACCTGGGCCGTACCGGAAGATATCAACGACGGCCGGCTCCCCACACATCAAGGCGATGCCACGCACGACGGGCCGTGCGTGGCAAATATGCACGTGAGCTCGTGGGGCTGGCGGCGCGACTGCTCGATGACCACCCAGATTCTTGTCCAGATGGAGATCTCATGGAGCCACTGTCTGATTCCGACGTACCGGCGTGGTGGCAACGACTCGGGTTGCCTGGTCTGGTCGACATCCACACCCACTTCCTACCCGAGCGGATGATGCGCCGGGTATGGACACACTTTGACGAGGCTGGGCCACTGATCGGGCGCACCTGGCCTATCGAGTATCGCTGGGACCAGGACCGGCGGCTAGCCCATCTTCGGCGGCTGGGGGTACGCCACTTCACAGCGCTGACCTACGCGCACAAGGCCGGAATGGCCGGCGACCTCACCGACTTCGCCCTTGATCTGTCGACGACCGAGCCGGACTGTGTGCCCAGCGCGACGTTCTTCCCCGAGGACGGTGTCCTGGCGCAGGTGCGTTCGGCACTGGAGCGAGGCGCGCGGGTGTTTAAGATCCACGCGCAGGTCGGTGGATTCGACTTGCGGGAACCGGCACTGGACGAGGTGTGGGCGCTCCTGGCAGAGACTGGGACTCCCGTGGTCGTGCATGTGGGAAGTGGCCCCGTTCCGCGAGCGGGTTTCACCGGACCGGACAAGCTCGAGGGGGTACTCCGTCGCCATCCCCAGTTGACCGCCGTGGTCGCGCATCTGGGCGCGCCGGAGTACGCCGAGTTCCTGACCCTGGCCGAGCGGTACCCCAGAGTGCACCTGGACACGACGATGGCGTTCACGGACTTCTTCGAGCAAGGCGCGCCCTTCCCTGGCGAGCTCTTGCCGCGGCTGGCGGCCATGGGCGAGAAGGTCGTGCTGGGTAGCGACTTCCCGAATATTCCCTACCCGTACGCCCGTCAGCTCGAAGCGCTGGAGCGGCTTCGCGAGAAGGAGCCCCGCCTGGACGACGACTGGCTTCGAGCCGTCTGCTGGTTCAACGGCCACAGGCTCATCGGGCCCGAAACAGCGGTCGGTGTGCAACTGCCGGAATGACAGGTCTGTCAGGGGCTGGTGTACTTGGTCCTGTCTGACCCAGACCTTCGCGAGCGCCTACATCCGTCTCGTCCTTGCGTCGACGTGATGACGAGCCACGTGTCGCCCTGGCAGCTCCAACCGGACCGCCATGCCCGATCCGAACCCTGAGCCTTATTGTAAGGACCCGCCGAACGTATTGGGAGTCGCCGCACATGATAAGCCGCATCGCCATCGTCAACCGGGGAGAGGCCGCAATGCGGCTGATCCACGCCGTGCGCGAACTGAACGCCCAGGGCGGGGCCCCGATCGAGACCGTCGCCCTGTACACCGACGGCGAGCGGTCGGCCATGTTCGTGCGGGAGGCGGACTCGGCGTACGCGCTCGGGCCTGCTGCAGACCGCCCCTACCTTGACCTCACCGTCCTGGAGCGCGCGCTCACTGCGACCAGCTCGGACGCCGCATGGGTCGGCTGGGGCTTTGTCGCCGAGGACCCGGCCTTTGCCGAGATGTGCGATCGGATCGGCGTCACGTTCATCGGCCCGAGCGCAAGCGCCATGAGACGTCTTGGCGACAAGATCGGCGCGAAGCTGCTGGCCGAGGAGGTCGGTGTCCCGGTCGCCCCGTGGAGCCGGGGCGCGGTCGACAATATCGAGGCCGCGCGGGCAGCAGCACAGCAGATCGGCTACCCGCTGATGCTCAAAGCGACTGCCGGTGGCGGTGGGCGGGGTATCCGTGTGGTCACCTCCGACGAGGAGCTCACTGATGCCTTCGAACGCACGCGCGACGAGGCTGCACGCGCCTTCGGCAACGGTGTGGTGTTTCTCGAGCGGCTGGTCACCGGTGCCCGGCACGTTGAGGTGCAGGTGATCGCCGATGGCCAGGGAACCGCGTGGGCTCTTGGCGTTCGCGACTGCTCGGTGCAGCGACGCAATCAGAAGGTCATCGAGGAGTCTTCCTCCCCCGTGCTGGACGAAGAACAGACGGACGGCCTCAAGGCGTCGGCCGAGCGCCTTGCCTTGGCGGTCGACTACTGCGGCGCGGCCACGGTCGAGTTCCTGTACCACCCCGGTGAGCGAACCTTTGCCTTCCTGGAGGTCAACACCCGGCTCCAGGTCGAGCACTCGATCACCGAGCTGACTACAGACTTCGACCTCGTCAAGGCGCAGTTGCACGTCGCCGCCGGCGGCCGGCTCAAGGGCGAACGCCCGACCGAGGTGGGGCACGCCGTCGAAGCGCGCCTGAACGCCGAGGACCCAGACCGTGACTTCTCCCCCTCCCCCGGACGTATCGTCTTGCTCAACCTGCCCTCAGGTCCAGGCATCCGGGTAGACACCGGCGTCGGCCCTGGTGACCTGATCCCGGCGGACTTCGACTCAATGATCGCCAAGGTGATTGCCTACGGTCGTACCCGCGCCGAGGCTTGCGCCCGGCTGCGGCGAGCGCTGGCTGACACGACCGTCCTGATCGAGGGCGGGACCACGAACAAGGGCTTCCTGCTCGACCTGCTCGACCAGCCCGAGATCATCGACGGCAGCGCCGATACCGGATGGATCGACCGTGTCCGCAGCCAGGGCCGGCTCCAACCGGAACGGTACGCGGGAGTCGCGCTGGTCGCCGCGGCGATCCAGGCGTACGAGGAGCAGGAACGAGCCGAACGGCTGCACTTCCTCGCGACCTCGCATGGAGGCCGGCCCCAGGCCCGGCACGAGCTTGGGCGCGCCATCGACCTGAAGCTGCGTGGCACCTCGTACCGGGTGACCGTTGCGCAGGTCGGCCCTGCCCGCTTTCGGGTCGGGTTCGGTGCCAGGCAACAGGACCGCGAGGTCGAGGCGGACCTCGAGCAGTTCAACGAGTATGTGGGCCGCATGATCATCGGGGACCGCCGGTTCCGGATGGTTAGCGCAACCCACGGTCCGGTCCACCTGATCGAGGTCAACTCGACCACTCACAGGGTCACCCGTGACGAGGGCGGCGTGGTGCGCTCACCCGCTCCGGCTCTCGTGATCGTGGTGCCGGTAGCGGTCGGTGACCAGGTCGAGGAGGGCGCGCCGGTGCTGGTGCTGGAGTCGATGAAGATGGAGACCGTGCTGCGTGCCCCTTACTCCGCACGCGTACGCGAGCTGATGGTGAGCACCGGCGGTCAGGTCGAGACGGGCACACCGGTCGTCCGGCTGGAGCCGGTTGCAGGCGAGAAGGCCGGCGAGTCAGAGGCACCAGGTCTGACCGCCCCGCTGCAGCTCCTGGACCTGCCCAGGCAGCCGGAAACCACCGCGGCCACCCGCGCGGCACGCAGCCTGGACGACCTCCACAGCCTGCTCCTCGGGTTCGACCTCGCGCCCAGGGACGCCACGCGCGCACTGGCCGACTACCAGCGTGCGCGCGCCGAGCTGACCTCGACCGGCGAGCCGCCGCTGCACCGCGAGATCGACGTGTTCAGCACATTTGCCGACCTGGCTGAGCTCGCCCGCAACAGACCAGCCGCCGAAGAGGAGACCGACGAGCTGGTGCACAGTCCGCGTGAGCACTTCCACGCCTACCTGCACAGTCTGGACGTCGACCGCGAACACCTACCCGACGGTTTCCGCCGTCGCCTGGCCCGGGCCCTTGCGCACTACGACGTCACCGACCTGGAACGCGCTCCCGCGCTCGAGGAAGCGGTCTTCCGGATCTTCCTGGCGCAGCGAACCGCCTCCGATCTGGTCGTCATCCCCCTGCTTCAGCACTGGATGGCTGGGCCGCCGCCGACCGGTGAGGTTGCAGACCAGGCGCGCGAAGTTCTTGACCGGCTGGTGCTGGCCACCCAGCTGCGCTACCCCATGGTGGGCGACCTGGCCCGCAGCGCCCGGTTCCGCTGGTTCGACCAGCCGGTGGTCGACGCTGAACGCAGGGCCGTGCTGGCCGGCGTGGGCGACGAGCTCACCTACCTAACCGACCACCCTGATGCCGGCGACTACCGGAGTCGGCTGGATGCCCTGGCTGCGATCCCCGAGCAGATCGTAGGCTTCCTGGCCGGGCGAATCGAGCACACGCTGCCCCAGCGTGAGCCGATGCTGGAGGTACTGATCCGCCGGCACTATCGCGAGTTCGAGCTTCACGACCTGCGCGCACTGACCGCTGCGGGCAGGCCCTTCGCCGCGGCGGACTACGTCGTGGACGAACGTCCGACCCGGCTGGTCACCACCGTCGCACAGTCCTCCGAGCTGGTCGTGTCATCCGACTTTGTCGCCGCGGTCGACGCCCAGCTGAAGGACGCGCCGGCCGACCACGCGGTCGTTGTCGACTTGTACCTGTCCTGGCCCGGTGCCCCGAAGGCGGTAACCGAGATGTCGGACGCCCTGCGAGGGATTCTGAGAGCGTTGCCCTTCACTGAGCATGTTCGACGCATCTCGGTCGCGGTCTGTCCTGGCGGCGGTCGCCACGTGTCGTACTTCACGTTCCGCCCCGGCCCCGGCGGGGTCGCCGAGGACGACCTGGTACGCGGAGTCCACCCGATGGTCGGGCGTCGTCTCAACCTGTGGCGTTTGCGTGACTTCGAGGTGACCCGACTGGATGCGCCGGCGGACGTGCTGCTGTACCACTGCACCGCACCGGGAAACCCGGCCGACCAACGGCTCGTCGCCATGGCACAAATCCGCCAGATGGCCATCGTGCGAGATGCCGACGGGCACGTCACGTCGTTGCCCCACGCCGAGCGCGCGGTCGCCAGCTGCCTCGAGGCAATCCGGCGCGCTCGCGCGTCACGTGGTGCAGCCGGCCGCAAGCTCGACATGAACCACGTCTTCCTGCACATCTGGCCGGCGATCGACGCACCCCTTGATGAGCTCACCGCGATGCAAGCCACCATGGCGCCACTAACCCGGGGCGCCGGGGTTGAGGAAGTGCTGGTGCAGGGCCGGATCGAGGCTCGGGACGGTCGGGTGCATTCCGCCGCCGTCCGCTTCTCTTACCAGCCGGGCGCCGGCGTCGTCACCGCCGTGACCGGTGCGCCGACCGGACGGCTGCATCCGCTGGACGACTACGCGCAGAAGGTACTTCGTTCCCGCCGACGTGGCACTGTCTACCCCTACGAGCTGGTGAGCCTGATCACCCGCGAGTACGGCAGCTTCGTCGAGTACGACCTTGACGACGACGGGGAGCTCGTGCCGGTTGACCGTGCCCCGGGCGGCAACCGCGCCGGACTGGTGGTCGGGCTGGCCCGGACCATGACCATGCGCCACCCCGAAGGGGTCACCCGCGTCGTTCTGCTGGGTGACCCCACCCGGGCGCTGGGCGCAGTGGCCGAGGCGGAGTGTGCCAGAGTTATCGCCGGGCTCGATCTGGCCGAGCAGCTTGGCGTCCCGGTCGAATGGTTCGCGTTGTCGGCGGGCGCGCGGATCTCGTTGGATTCGGGCACCGAGAACATGGACTGGGTGGCCCTGGCTCTGCGGCGCATCGTGACCTTCACACAGGCCGGCGGCGAGATCAACATCGTCGTAGCTGGGATCAACGTCGGAGCCCAGCCTTACTGGAACGCTGAAGCCACGATGCTGATGCACACCAAGGGAATCCTGGTGATGACCCCCGACAGCGCGATGGTGCTCACCGGCAAGCATTCGCTCGACTTCTCGGGCGGGGTCTCGGCCGAGGACAACTTCGGTATCGGCGGCTACGACCGCGTCATGGGTCCGAACGGGCAGGCGCAGTACTGGGCGCCCGACCTGGCCGGTGCCTGCGACGTGCTGCTCTCGCACTACGACCACACCTACGTCGTACCCGGGGAAGGGGCACCCCGCAGGGCCGCCACCAGCGACCCCCTGGACCGCGACGTGTGCAGCTACCCGCACGAGGTGGCTGACAACGAGTTCCGTGTGGTCGGCGACATCTTCTCCCCGGCTACCAACCCTGACCGCAAGAAGCCGTTCGACATCCGCACATTGATGCACTCGGTAACCGACCAGGACCACAGGGTGCTCGAACGCTGGGCCGGGATGGCCGGAGCCGAGACATCGGTCGTCTTCGACGCGCACCTCGGGGGGTGGCCGGTGTCATTGATCGGGATCGAGTCCCGGCCTCAGCCCCGGCCCGGGTTCCCCCCGACTGACGGGCCAGACACCTGGACGGCAGGAACGCTGTTCCCACGCTCGTCGAAGAAGACTGCCCGCGCGATCAACGCCGCTAGCGGCAACCGGCCCGTCGTTGTCCTAGCCAACCTCTCGGGCTTTGACGGGTCGCCGGACTCGATGCGCCACCTCCAGCTCGAGTATGGCGCCGAGATCGGCCGGGCGATCGTGAACTTCCAAGGGCCCATCGTCTTCTGCGTCGTATCCCGGTACCACGGCGGCGCGTTCGTGGTGTTCTCCAAAGCGCTCAACGCCGGTTTGACAGTGCTGGCGGTCGAGGGGTCTTTTGCTTCGGTCATCGGAGGAGCACCGGCAGCGGCAGTCGTCTTCGCCGGCGAGGTGGACTCACGCACCGCCTCCGACCCGCGGGTCACCGATCTCGAGGCTGCGATGTCGAGCGCCCAGGGCGCCCAGCGGGCAGCTTTGGTCACAGACCTGGCGCAGCTGCGCTCCAGTGTCCGCTCCCAGAAGCTCGGCGAGGTCGCCGCGGAGTTCGACGGTATTCACAGCATTGACCGGGCTGTCCGGGTCGGTTCGGTCGATGCGGTGATCAGTGCACGTGAACTGCGTCCGCGACTTGTTGAGGCGGTCGAGCGCGGCCTTGCTCAGCTGAAGAAATAAGACATGCCGCGCCGCATAAGTACCGCATTACCGCGCGGTAGCGGCAGTATGAGGGAGTGAACCAGACCCCGATCGAGCATGTCGACGGGCAAACGGTCGAAGTTATCGAGCCACCCAGCGGCCGGGTGAGGCGTCCGATAGACCTGTTCGCGCTGCTGTTCGCCCTCGTGCTGCTGGTGGCCACGGTGGGCCTGGGCACCGTGGCCGTCGGTACGGCAAGCGGTCTCGAACAGGACCTCGTCGGCGTGGGCGGCGCACTGCCGAGAGTCCTGCTGCAGCTCATCAGCTGGGCCGGCGGAATCGGGCTCCTGGTCCTGCTGGTGGTCAAGGGCGTGGATCTGGTGGTGCGATCGCGCTCCTGGCAGCTTTTCGAGGCGGTCATTGCCGCTGGCGTGGGTGCCTTGCTGGCGTTGCTGCTACAGACGGTGATTCTGGCTGGGCACCTCGGCGCCGTGCTTGCCGCGCTGACCAAAGGACTACCCAACGACGGACGTACCGAGCCAGTGGATGCGCTGATCTTGGCAAGCGTCGCGTTCTTTACCGTCTCAGGGCTCGGCGGACGGTCAATCCTTCGCAGGGCAGCCGTCATCGTCATCGGATCGGCGATCCTGTCGGGGTTCCTCTCCGGCGGGGTCACCGCCTTGGCGCTGTTCGCCAGCGCCATGCTCGGGTGGGTCGTCGGCCTGGTGGCACACCTCGCATGGGGCGTGGTGTCGAACCGCCCCTCGGGCACGGCAGTGGCCGACGCCCTGCTCGGTTGTGGGCTCAACATCACCAGGCTCGAGCTGCTGGACCCCGCGCCCAGCACAGGACGGCGGTATGCCGGCTCGGGGCCAATGGGGCCCCTAGACATTCGGGTCCTGGACCGCGATACCTTCGGCGCAGGCGCAAGCCGGCGTCTGCTGCGCCGGATGCGGCTTCGCGGGCCATCGGCCCGCAGCCCGTCCCTGACCGTGCGCCGCGCGGTCGAGCACCATGCCTTGATGGCGATGGCCGTGGCCAACGCTGGTGTGCGGGCGCCGGAGTTGCTCGCGGCTGCTGAGGTAGGCCCGTTCGCAGCGGTGCTGGCCTACCGTCCGATTGAGGGCTCAACCCTTGCCCAGGTGGAGCCGGGGGCCTTGAGCGACGCCGACCTAGCGGCCTTCTGGCAGCTACTCATCCTCCTGCAACGGGCCCAGATCGCCCACCGTGGACTGAGCCTGGACAACCTGCTGCTCGACGAAGGTAGGGGGGCGGGCCTGAGCGCGACGGGAACCGGGGATATCGCGGCAGCGGATCTCTCGCTGCGCCTGGACGTAGCGCAGCTGCTCACAACGCTGGCGCTGATCGTGGGGCCGGACAGAGCCGTGGCCAGCGGTGTGTCCTGTTTGGGCAGCCACGCCATGGTCAAAGCCCTGCCAGTGGTCCAGAGCGTCGCGATGGGCACCTCGACCCGCTCGGCACTGCGCCCTCACAAGGGCCTGTTGCGGCAGATCCGCGAGCTGGTGCTCGCGCTAGCGCCTGAAGAAGAGCCACCCGAGCCGATCGAGCTACGGCGGCTGACCCCCCGCACCCTGGTGACGGTAGTCGGTGGCGGCGTCGCAGCCTACGTGCTCCTGACCCAGCTGGCGGGGATGAACTGGGGACAGGTCCTGGCCGCCCAGCGTGGTTGGGCTCTGGCCGTCGTCGGCTTCACCGCTTTGAGCATCACGGGGGCATCGCTGGTGATCACCGGGGCGGTAACCACCCGGCTGCGGTTCGTGCGGACCTATCTGACCCAGCTCGCCGTGGCTTTCACGGGATTGGTCGCCCCGTCGGCCATCGGCAACATCGCGCTGAACATGCGTTACCTGCAGCGTGCCGGGGTCGACCCTGCGGTCGCCGGCGGCAGCATCGGACTGGCTCAGCTCGCTCAGTTCTCCAGCTACTTCATCCTGCTCCTGCTCTCCACGGTCCTGGCCGGCACCGGACCCCGGGCGCCGTTCACACCACCACTACCGGCCATCATGGGGCTCATCGTGCTGGTCGCCCTGCTGCTCCTGGCCCTGGCCGTCCCAGCCGGGCGCCGTTTGGTCATCGGACGATTCCTGCCGGTGGTGCGCCGGGTCGTCCCCCGGGTCGTGGCCATATTCCAGGACCCCCGCAAGGTGGTGACCCTGTTCGCAGGGGCACTGATGCTGGACATGTCGTTCGTAGCCGCCCTGACCTGCGCGACGCGTGCCTTCGGGGCAACGCCGCCGGTCGCAGCTGTGGCCGTGGTCTACTTCGCCGGCGCCATCATCGGCTCGGCGGTGCCCACCCCCGGAGGGCTGGGCGGAGTCGAGCTGGCGCTCTTCACGGGGCTCCACGCGGTGGGGCTGCAAGGCAGTGTCGCCGTCTCGTCCGTCCTGCTGTTCCGGTTGTGCACCTATTGGCTGCCCATCCCGTTCGGCTGGGCCTCGTTGAACTACCTCCAACGGGTCGCCGCGATCTGAGGCCGAACAGATCTGTAGCGGGGCACCCGCTATCGGGTACCCCGCTACAAAGACCTGCGGCAGAAGACCTACCCGAAGGCCAGCTGGGTGTCGTCCGGGGACGGCTTGGGAACCGGGTACGCACTAGCTGGTGAGGAGGCGCTGACCTGTGCCGGTAGTTCAGGCGAGATCGCCACCACGGCCGGGTCAATGCGCATCACGGCGTACCCTGCCACGGCGCCGGCGCCGAAGCCCGGAGCGAAGATCCGCATGGGCTCCTTGATGACCCCGTCGCGGACCGCGTCGTGGATGGCCAGCGGGATGCTCGCCGACGACGCGTTGCCGACGGTCTCGACGTTGAAGTAGAGACTGTCTTCGGTCAGCCCTGCCTGCTTGGCGAGGTCGATCACCATCGTCTTGTTGGCCTGGTGAGGAACGATGAGGTCGATGCTCTCCAGCAGTGATCCCTTCGCCCCGTCGGGGTCGGGCAGGACCGTGAGCTCGCCGATCATCTGCTCGAGGTAGCGGCCGGCCAGCTTCTTGACCTCCGGGCCGTACACGGTGATGTTGTTGTCGAACGCCGGGTTGGGCCAGATGATCGAGTTCACCTGGCTTGCCGGACCGCTCGCGTAGGTCTGCAGGTACTCGATGTCCGGGGCTTCTCCCGCCGGGGCCGGCCCGACCACGAAGGCAGCCGCGCCGTCACCGAAGATCATCCGCGACGGCCGGACGTTGCCGACCTTGTCCGAGAACTTCTCCACACACACCACGAGCACAGGACGCTGCACCTCCTGCAGGATCCGCGTCGCATCGGACAGGCCGTACGCCATCCCGGCACACGCCGCGATGATGTCGCAGGACGCATGTGTCTGGTAGATGCCCAGCTGGCCGGAGATCCAGGTCGCTATCGACGGAATGATCCGGGTACTCGTGCAGGTACAGACCAGCACCGCACCGATCTCCTCGGGACCGCGGCCCGAGTGGGCAAGGGCAGCCTTGGCCGCCTCCAGCGCGATCTCCTCCAGGCTCCTGGCGGTGTAGCGCCGTGACTCGATGCCAGTCTTGGCAAGGATCTCGTCGGCAGTCATCGGTGACCAGTTGTAGGCCGAGTTACGGATCAGGTCCTCGTTGCTGCAGACCAGCTCACCGTGAACCACGGCCAACGCCTCGATCTTGGGCATCACCGAGAACTGGCTGCGCACGTTCACCGCCGGGTAGGGCCGCACCGGCTGAACGG
>Ga0209638_1002261_pt1 | contig 11874 bp, 11 predicted proteins | sample BarGraNGADG00211_FD_184490 | JGI IMG/M metagenome (GOLD analysis project Ga0209638, IMG submission 184490) | Arctic peat soil microbial communities from Barrow, Alaska - Barrow Graham LP Ref core NGADG0002-211 (SPAdes) (version 2) | ecosystem: Environmental > Terrestrial > Soil > Wetlands > Peat... | reverse complement strand
GGCGCCAGGCTCTGGTGCAACAGCTCCTGCGCGGCGTGCTTGCCCAGCCGGCCGGCCAGACCGACGAGCAGCCGCTCGGACGCGAGCTGGTCACCGTGCCGGGTGAGATTGGCGTGCATCGCCTCGACATCCACGACCAGCCCGGACGTCAGGCGCCGTGCCACCTGCAGCGCTACCCCCGTCAGCAAGCAGACCTCCGGCAGCGCCACCCACTCGGCCTTCCAGCCGCGGCCGTCGCGCTCGTGGCCGACCACCATGCCCTCGACCAGCACCGCGGCATTGGCTCGAATGAGACGGCTGAGGGTGTCCAGATGCTCGCTGCCCTCGGGGTTACGTTTGTGCGGCATGGTGATGCTGCCGACGGTGCCCGGCGTGGTGGGCTCACGAAGCTCGCCGATCTCGGGGCGCTGCAGCTCGTAGACCTCGTTGCCGATCCGGGCCAGCGTGCCGGCGATCATCGACAGCACCCCCGCGAACTCGGCGATCCGATCGCGAGAGGTCAGCCACGAGATCCCCGGATCCGCGACACCCAGCTCGGCGCAAAAGGCCTCACGAAGCTCCAGGCCCCGAGGCTCGAAGAAACCCAGGACCCCGACGGCACCGGCGAGCTGACCGACCACCCACCGCGGGCGGCCTTCGCGCAGGCGGTCGAGATGACGGCGCACCTCGTCGGCCCACGAGGCCACCTTGAACCCGAAGGTGATCGGCGAGCCCGGCTGGCCATGGGTGCGACCGGCCATGAGGGTGTCCCTGTGGGTCTGGGCGAGACCGAGCAGGGACTCCTCGATGACACGCAGATCACGCCACACCGCGCTCCCCACGTCGCGCATGACCAGGGCGAACCAGGTGTCCGTCACGTCCTGGACCGTGGCCCCGACATAGACGTACCGGCCCGCAGTCTCGGGCAGGATCTGCTGCAACCCGCGGATCAGTCCGAGCATCGAGTGCGAGGTCAGCCGCGTCTGCTCGGCCACGTACTCCAGGTCGAGAGCTTCGGCTCGGGCGTTGGCGGCGATCTGCTCGGCGGCCGCTGCGGGGATCATCCCCAGGCCTGCCTGGGCCCTGGCGAGCCCCACGAGGATGTCGAGCCAGGACTGCAGCCGGGCCCGCTCGTCGAACAGCGCCGTCAGCTCAGGGGTCCCCCACAGGTGGGCATACTGCTCGGAGTCGCTCAGGCGGGTGCCCACGTCGGCTCCCAATCCCCGGCCAGAACCGTCAACGCCTCGGAGATCTGTGCCAGCGAAGCACCCCACGGCACCGTGACCTGCCCGTCCTCGACGGCGATGTCGCGTTCCAGCAGACAGCACTTGGTCAGGACCGCCCCCGCGGTGGGCCCAGCCTTGCGTGGGCAGAAGTCGACCTGTTCGGCGCGCTCGCCGTAGAACCACTCGTGAATCTGTGCGGAGCGTTCGCAACCGATGAGGGTCCAGTTGTCCTGCGGCGGCCGTTCATCCAGGTATGCCGTGCGCGCACCATCGACCGTGACGCCGCCACCGCGACAGGGCAGCAGGTAGCTGCCCGAGGGCCTGGACTCGGCGAGGTCGGTGAGGTCAGCGGCCTGCAGGACCAGCTCGATCGGTGGCAGGTGCTCGGCGACGTCGAGCAGCCGCCGGGTCTGGTCGAACAGCTTGGCCGGATGAGGCGGCACGACCTCGCGGACGGTCACCCGCAGTGGGCGCGGGTCGATGATGAAGCTGATGTGCCCGTAGCTGCCCTGGACCACCACGCCGCGTTTTCCCGGGGCGTGCTCCAGAGCGGCGCGGCCCAACGCGGTGGGCACTGCGGTGTCCAGATCGGGGCGGACCACGAACACGCAGTCCTCGGGGCCCACCAGCAGCTCGACTGCGGTGATGGGCGCGAACAGCGGTTCGTCGGTGTCCCGGTGCACCCGGATGATGGCCGTGCGGTCCCCATTGCGTACGACGATGAACCTGGTCCGCCGGTAGGCCTCGAGCCCGACGAAATGCGTTGCGAGAGTGGCCTGTTCGAGCTCCCCGGAGAACTCGGTCACGGCAACGCCGCGGTACTCCCCAGGGACCAGGTTGTACCGGGTCTGGTCGCCCGGGTCGCTCACGCCGACACCACGACGCGGGTCACGTCACAGGTGTCGGCCCGCAGCCCGCGCCGCAAGGTCTCCAGCGCCAACCCATCGTCCAGGGCGATGTTGGCGAGGTTGACCTCGGGCCCGAACTCCCTGATGAACCACACCTGTTGGTCCTTGCGCGGGGCTTCGAAGAGCACCGTGTCCAGGCTGCCACCGGTGAGCGCGGCCGCCACGAGGTCCTCTCGAACGCTACCGTCGGCACGGTAGAGGCCGACCGTGCCGCTCTCGCGGCCTTCGGTGATCACCCACTGGGCCCCAGCCTCGAGGTCGCCGGCGACCTCGGCCGTCCACTGGTCGGGGGTGAGAACCTCGTGGGGGTCCTTGCTGCCGACCTCGGACAGGACCACGAAACGGTCGGTAGCGGCCCGGATCAGCTCGTGCTTGTCCGCCAAGGGCATGGTGGCGACCCCCCGTGAGACTTCGACACAGTCGAAGCCGACATCGTGTGCCCAGGCGAGGCACTCCAGGGCCTTGCCCTGGGACCATGCGATCTCCAGCAGTGTCCCGCCGACACAGGCCCGCACCGCCGCCGACGCGAGCAGCGCTAGCTTGGCCGGCAGCGCCGGGTCGAGGTAGGCGGTGCCCCAGCCGAACTTCCAGATGTCGATGTGCGGCGCAGCCGTCGCGAGGACCGACTCGGTTCCGACGAGGCTCGCACCCTTGTCCAGGACATGGGTCAGTCCTGAGAGCCTTGGCTTGGGCCGCCGCACCGGCAGGTCGAGAAACGTCGGTGGCATCACGTTGCCTATAATAGACGTTCCATCCACTTTCCGACAAGGAACCGACGAGGTGTCACATGGCCGTCACCAACACCGACCCTGACCTCGACGCGCTCGCCGAGCACCTGCGCAACCACGCGGCACTGCGGGCCAAGGCAGAGATCGTTCTGGTCAGCGAGGTCATCGGTGGCGGCAGCTGGGTCCACGGACCGGGCGACGACGGCGCGGTCATACCCCTGGCCGACGGTACGACGGCCGGGCACGTCATCGCCTGCGGCGAGGCGCTGCTTCCGGCCTTCGTCGCCGGCGATCCCTACGGTGCCGGATTTGCTGCAGTCCTGGCCAATGTCAACGACCTGGCCGCGATGGGCGCAACGCCACTCGGGATCGTCGACACGGTGGTGGGCACCAAGGACGTCGCGCGCGAAGCACTGCGCGGCATGCATGCCGCGTCGATGCTGTATGACGTGCCGCTCGTGGGCGGGCACCTCACCATCCACGAGGGCGCGCCCGCGCTGTCCGCCTTCGGGATCGGGCAGGCCTACGCGGTGCTGTCCTCGACGCACGTCGCCGTAGGCCAGTCGCTGGTCGTTGCCAGCTGCACGGACGGCACGATGCGCACGGACTTCCCGTTCTTCCGCTCCTTCGACGAACGCGGCAGCAATATGGCCGGGGATGTCCGGGTGATGGCAGAGGTCGCCAGGTCGGGGGCCTGCGTCGCGGCCAAGGACGTGAGCATGGCCGGACTGGTCGGGTCTCTGGCGATGCTGCTCGAGTGGTCCCGGCTCGGAGTGACCCTGGACCTCGACGCACTCCCGGGTCCGCACGGCGTTCCGCTGGCGGCGTGGCTCACCTGCTTCCCGGCGTACAGCTTCTTGCTCTGCGCACCTGCCGGGCGGGCGCAGGAAGTCCTGAGCGCCTTCCACACACGAGAGCTGGAGGCGGCAGTCGTTGGCACCATTGACGATTCGGGCCTGCTGGCCCTGCGCAGGGGCGACAGCGCGGCCACGGTGCTCGACCTGACGGTCACCGGCATCACCGGCCTGGAGCACTAGGCCTCAGTCGTTCGAGGCACCCTGCTCCAGCGCCCGTACGAACGCTGCACCCTCTTCTGGCGGGGGCAAGGTGATCAGCATCCGCTGGTGCGGCAGGCCGACGTACATCTCCGGCTCGCCCACCGGCGTCCAGCCCAGCCGGGTGAAGAAGGCGACGTTGGCGATCTGGACGTGCGCCACCATCTGGTCGCCACCCAGGGCTCCGGCTGTGGCCACCGCGCAGCGCACGAGAGGCGCACCCAGGCCACTGCTCCGGAACGGCGCGAGCACCGCCAGCCGGTCGCCCTGCCACAGGCCCGTCGCGTGCTCGAGCTCGAAGAGGCGCACACTGCCGGCCGCGACGCCGTCGCAGTAGCCCACCAGCCGGATCGTCGCCTCGTCGTCGTCGTGGACGTCCCGATCCGACTCGGCAAAGACCGCCTGCTCCTGCACGAACACCTGGTACCGGATGGCGTGGTGGTCCGCCTGCTCGCGGGCGGTGAACGCCTGCCGGCAGACGACCCCCACCAAGGCAGTCACAGCGGCATTGGCTGCTCTCACGCCGAGCTGGTCACCTGCTCGGGCCGCCTGCCGATCTGCAGGATCGGGGCCGAGCCGACCTTGAGCGCCGACTCTATGGAGCTGAGGCCCGAACAGGCCTGACAGCGGGCACAACCGGCCTTGGGCACGCTGGAGTCCATCCCGCGAGCGCTCATGTAGCCGGCGACCTTGCGGTAGATGCTCTCGGTGTAGCGCGGGTCGGGGGGCAGAACGTCCTCCATCAGGCTGCCCGCCACCGGACGGAGCGGCACGATGAACGGGAACACGCCCATGTCAACGGCGCGCCGACACCCCTCGACCGTGAGGTCCGGGTCCTCGCCCATCCCGAGGATGACAAAGGTCGAGACCTGGCCTACGCCGAACAGGGAGACGGCACGCTCCCACGACTCGAAATAGCGCTCGATGCCGGTGCGCGCCTTGGCCGGGGCGACATGCGCCAGGACCGCGGGGTCGAACGACTCGACGTGGATGCCGACCGAGTCAATGCCCATGTCCGCGACCTCGTTGATCACGTCCAGCTTGAACGGCGGCTCGAACTGCACCTCCACCGGCAACCCAGAGGCCTCACGAACCGCCTGACCGCACTTGGCCACGTAGCGGGCGCCACGATCGACCCCGTTGGAGCTACCCGTCGTCAAGGTGGCGTCGACGGCACCATCGAGTTCCTTGGCCGCGGTCGCCACCTCGGCCAACTGCGCCGGGGTCTTCTTGACAATCGTTCGCCCTGCGTCCAGGGACAGGCCGATCCCGCAGAACTTGCACTGGTTCTCGTTGCCCCAGTAGGAGCAGGTCTGAACGACCGTGCTGGCAAAGGAGTCCAGGTGCAGCAGGCCGATCTTCCAGTACGGGACACCCTCGGCGGTGCTGAGGTCGTAGAAGCGCGGGCGTCGCTGGGCCGAGGCGTCGGCCAACCGCTCATCGCCGCGAAAGATGGCATAACCCTCGTCCTCGGCCTTGAGGGTGTACGGCGAGCCGGCTGCGGCCGCGTTGTCGGTCGGAACCGTCACGGGGAAGCCAGCCACCCAGAGCATCCCGGAGTCCGTGGGGCCGGCACCGCCCTGTCTGCGCTCGAGCGGGACCTCGACCGTCAGTCCGCGGGCCTGCAGGTCGGCGACCAGCGTGGCCATGCGGGCCACGTCAGAGGCGAACACAGCACCATCAACCATGGAATCCGCGCGCACACTCATCGCTCTCCCAAGTCGTTTACTTATCGACACGATCTGTATCCCATAGCAAACGTTTCGTGGGCCGCTTCTGTCAAGGGTGCGAGGACATCTCAGCCCGACGTCGCTGCGTCGCGAGGGCCCAGGAAGCCCGGTCCTGGTAGGTCTGCGTCAGCTCGTCCGCCGACAGCCCGGTGGCGTTCGGGGCAGGGATGAGCTGCAACTTGTATGCCGCAGGGGCGCCGGTGCTGCCTGCCTCGACCGAGCTGACGAGAACGGCGCCGGTCGGCACATGCATCTCGATCCGGCGGTAGAAGCCTGCCATCACCGCGGCGGGGTCCGGCTCGTCGGCCAGCCATTCCTGCCCTGCTTCACGAGCGGCAGCGACCCGTGCCTCGGCGGCTGCGGCGACCAGCTCTGCCTGCAGCTCGCGGCAGCGCAGCGCCGAGGCTGCGTCGACCAGGGTCTCGGGGGTGAACCCGATCAGGCTGGGGCGAGCCTCATCCGTGGTCTCGGTCAGCAGTAGCATCAGCGCCTCGCGACCTTCCAGCACCGCATCGATGTCCGGACAGGTCGCACGCAGGTCCTTCAGCAACGACCCGGTCAGCGTGACCGCGCGCTCGTACGTCTCGGGATCGACCATGGCCAGCGGGTACAGCCGCGCCTCTGCGGCCGTGAACCGGACCACCGCATCGGGCGGGATACCGGAGGTATGCGGAGCCGGGTGGGTCATCAGGTCACCTCGTGTCGGGTCGGTGCTCTTGTGGCAGCATGCGCTGTTCACTATTGTCTATGAATCCATCGTATGATGAACGGATCGGCCGTTGGACACAGACCCGGCATCACCTCAAGGAATCGAGGGACCGTGACGGGAACCGCGGTGGTCGCCTTGGGCGGCAACGCCATCACCGCCGAGGGCGAGGCCGGCACCTACGAACAGCAGCGCACGAACGCCGACGCCATGGCCCGCTCCATCTGCGAGCTGATCGACGACGGATGGCGCGTCGTCATCGTGCACGGCAACGGCCCACAGGTCGGCAACCTCGCGATCCAGCAGGACAGGGGCCGCGACGCCGTTCCGGAGATGCCCCTCTTCGCCCTCGGCGCCATGACGCAGGGCCAGCTGGGGTCGCTGATCGCGATCGCGCTGTATCGGGCCTGCGGTGGGCGTCATCACATCGTGGGCATCCTCAGTCACGTCATCGTCGATCTGAAGGACCCTGCGTTCAACCACCCGACCAAGCCGATCGGACCGTTCTTCTCCCAGAGCGAGGCCACCCGGTTGGCCAAGACTCGCGGATGGGACATCGTCGAGGACAGCGGCCGCGGATACCGTCGCGTCGTGCCCTCCCCCCGGCCCCGCGGGTTCGTGGAGATCCGGGCAGTGCGGTGTCTGCTGGACGCCGGTCATGTTGTGGTGGCCGATGGCGGTGGGGGGATCCCGGTCGCACGTCGAGGCGACGTCTGGGACGGCGTCGATGCGGTTATCGACAAGGACTACGCAGCGGCAGAGCTGGCCCACCAGGTTGGCGCCGATGCCCTAGTGCTCGTCACCGGTGTCGATTCGGTGATGTTGGACTTCGGAACGGACTCCCAACGCCGGATGGGTCGCATCGACGTGGCCGAGGCCGAGCGTCACCTCGCCGCCGGGCAGTTCCCTGAAGGGAGCATGGGCCCGAAGGTGCGCGCTGCCACCCGATTCCTACGGCAGGGAGGGCGGCTGGCCGTCATCACCACCGCGGAACTGGCTGCGGCAACACTACGCTCTCAGGGCGACAACGACACCTCGGTCGGCACGCGAATCGTGGCGGTACGCGACCGTGAGGGAGCCCCGGCGTGAACCTCGCGATCAAGACCTTTCCCGACACCTACGTGGACTCGGTCGTACAACTGGGGGCCATGAGGGCGATGCGCGAGATCGACGGTGTGGACTGGGCCAGCGCTGCAATGGGCACCCCAGCCAACATGGGGACCCTCCGCGAGCAGGGGGTCGACCCCGCCGACATCGCTGACACCGGTTCGAACGACTTCTTCGTCGTCGCCCGGGCGACCAACCAGGACGTGGCGCAGGAAGCCTTGGCCGCAGGAGAGAGCGCCGTGTTCTCGGCACGACCTCACGACAACGATCGGACCCGTGCGCAGCCGAAGTCGCTGCGCCAAGCCGTCCAAAGACAGCCGGAGTCCAATGTGGCGGTGATCTCCGTGCCGGGTGAGTACGCGACGCTGGCGGCATACCAAGCACTGTCCCAGGGGCTCAACGTCCTCCTCTTCAGTGACAATGTGCCGCTGGAGAAGGAGATTGGGCTCAAGGACTACGCGCGGGGAAAGGGTCTTCTCGTCATGGGACCGGGTGCCGGCACAGCGATGCTGGGGGGAGTTGGCCTGGGGTTTGCCAACGTGGTGAGTCATGGCCGGGTCGGTGTCGTGGCTGCTGCTGGCACCGGGGCACAGGAAGCCATGTCCCTGCTCGACCGTTGGGGCGTAGGCGTGAGCCAGGTTCTCGGCCTCGGCGGGCGAGACCTGTCCGAGGATGTCGGCGGCCGGATGGCCCTCTCGGCGATCAGGGCCCTGCGCGACGACCCCGACACCGACGTCATCCTCTTCGTCTCCAAACCGCCCGAGGCCAGCGTCGCCACCCGGGTGCTGGCCACCGCAGGTGACACTCCGCTGGTCGCAGCGCTGATCGGGCTCGACCCCGGCTTCGTCGGCCCCCCGGGGGTTGTCCTGGCCGACACGCTGGAGTCCGCCGTGGTGGCCACGCTCGCGGTCCTGGAGCACTCTGTGCCCGACACCACGGCAACGCGCGGACCCACGGTGGACGCCGCACGGGCGCGCCTGGACCCGGGCCGAACCCTGGTCCGCGGCCTGTTCTCGGGTGGGACCCTGTGTTATGAGTCACTGGTCATCCTGGGCCGCGTCCTGGGGGAGGTGCGATCGAACACCCCGATCAACAAGGCCTGGGGGCTGCCCACGCCGCCGGGAGCACACCAGTGCCTCGACCTCGGCGAGGAGGAGTACACCAGGGGCCGACCGCATCCCATGATCGACGCCGAGGCCCGGTTGGAGCTGCTGCGCGAGCACGGCGCCGACCCGCAGGTCGCGGCGATCATCCTGGATGTCGTCCTCGGGTACGGCGCCAACCCTGACCCCGCCGGCGTGCTGGCTCCCGTCTGTGAGTCGGTGATGGCCGATGGCGGTCCGCAGATCGTGGCGTACGTGCTGGGCACCGAGCAGGACCCGCAGGGCTTTGCGGCGCAGCGGGACCGTCTCGTGCAAGCGGGGTGCATCGTCACCGAGACCGCGGCTCGGGCATCCCTGGTGGCTGCCGCCGTCGCCACCGGCGAGGCCGCTCTGGTGGGTCGATCCCTATGACACCGCCGACCTCACCATCCGACGCACCCCGGGTCGCTCTGGTCAGCTACTCGACCAAACCGCGTGGAGGTGTCGTGCACACCTTGTCCCTGGCCGAAGCCATGGTCGAGGGCGGCATGCCGGTCCGCGTCGTCTCGCTGGGAGACCCCGACCAGGGCTTCTACCGACCCGTGCGTGCGCCATACACGCTCGTGCCTGCTCCTGAACCCCGGGCGACACTGGAGGAGCGGGTGTTCGCATCGGTCGATGCGCTTGAGCAGGGGCTCGCATCCATCGCGGACGAGGTCGACATCTTCCACACCCAGGACTGCATCTCCGCCCGCGCGGCTGCCCGCGTCCGCGATTCCGGGGCGGACGTCCGCGTGGTGCGGACGGTCCATCACGTCGACGACTTCACCACGAACGCGTTGATCGAGTGCCAACGCCAAGCCATCCTCGAGCCGGACCAGCTGGTGGTCGTTTCCCAGGACTGGCGCACCCGGCTGCACGCCGACTATGGCAGGACCGCGGTGGTGATCCACAACGGCGTCGACGCGACCCGGTTTCCCCCAATCGAGCCAGCCTGCAGGGACGCGCTGCGCCTTGAGCTCGGACTGTCCGACCGGTTCATCTTCCTCGCCGTCGGCGGCATCGAGCCCCGCAAGGGCAGCGTCTACCTCCTGCAGGCCATGACGATTCTGGCCAAGGAGCTCGACCCCGCCCCGGCCCTGGTCGTCATCGGAGGCCACTCCTTCCAGGACTACAGCTCATACCGCGACGATGCCCTGGCGATGCTGCCCGACCTCGGCCTGGAGCTGGGTCGTGACGTCATCCTGGCCGGCACAGTCAGCGACGCCGCCCTGCACGTGTACTACCGCAGCGCCGACGCGCTGGCCTTCCCGTCGGTCAAGGAGGGCTGGGGGCTGGCCGTGCTGGAGGCGATGACCGCGGACCTGCCCGTGGTCGCCAGCGACATTCCGGTGCTGCACGAGTACCTCACCGACCACGAGACGGCCGTCCTGACCCGTGTCGGCGACCCGCAGTCCCTGGCCGACGGGCTGCGCGAGGTGGTGACCGACGCGGCTCTGCGGGCGCGGCTGGTCGAGGGCGGCAGGTCGCTGGTGCCCGAGTTCAGCTGGGAGCGGGCCGCCCGTGAACACCAGATGCTGTACGCCGAGAACGGGGGCTGAGCCGAACGAGATACCTGCGGCGGTGCCCGCAAAGCGACCTCCGAAGAAGCGCGACATAGGCCACAAAGTGCTCGTGTTCGTGGGTCCACCGAGTACTGTCGTGAACCAACCGATGCGTCCACTATCGGCGGACACGCATACACCAAAATGGATATTCCAGCAAAGTCGAGAGGTTGTGCATGGCTGAGCGCAGACGCACATCGGAGGCCGGAAAGCGACCAGCACGGGCAGTTCGGGTCAGCGAACACGTCGAGGGCATCGTCAGCTCGATCGGGCCCAAGCTTCAGCGGCTGCGCCAGGAACAACGGCTTTCCCTTCAGCAGCTCGCGGTCAGGGCCGAGGTGTCAGCGGCAGCAATCCACAAGATCGAGCGCAACGACATGGTGCCCACCATCACCACGCTGCTGAAGATCGCCGCCGCTTTCGAGCGCCCTGTCAGCTACTTCACAGAGGTCGACGATGGACAGCCCGAGCTCGCGACGCTGACCCGCGCCGCCGATCGCCGTGGTGTGTTCACACCGCACCGCGGTCTGGCCCTGGCTGGCATCTCCGGCGCCTATGCGCAGTTCCGGGGGGCGGCCGCCGTGGCCACCATCGAGCCGGGTGCGGACAGTGGAGACAAGCCGTTGCGCCATCCTGGCGAGGAGCTGGTCCTGGTCACCGAGGGCGCACTGGCGTTCGACATTGCAGGTACCAGGTTCGAGCTTGGTCCCGGGGACTCGCTGCACTTCATCGGCGATCAGCCGCACCACTGGGCCAACGAGACCGCCAAGCCCGCCGGTGCGCTCTGGTTCGCTCTTCGCGACAGCTAGCCGCCCGCAGGTCCGGCTAGTGGAGCGGGATGTCCACGCCCCTCTCGCCTTCGCGACGGGGTGCGAAGTAACGACGATCCGACGCGGCGATTGCCACGTCGTTGATGCTGGCCTCACGGCGTTGCATCAGACCGTCGGAGCTGAACTCCCACAGCTCGTTGCCATAGCTTCGGAACCAGTCCCCGGCACGGTCGTGCCATTCGTACTGGAAACGCACGGCGATGCGGTCATCGTCGAACGCCCACAGGGACTTGCGGAGCACGTAGTCCAGTTCTCGTTCCCACTTTCCTCTCAGGAACTCCACGATCGCATCGTGACCAACTATGAACAGGTCGCGGTTGCGCCAGGCGGAGTCCTGGGTGTAAGCCGAGGCGACCCTGTCGGGGTCGCGAGTGTTCCAGGCGTCCTCCGCACTTTGAACCTTCTGCGCGGCTGAGTCTTTGTCAAAGGGTGGCACCGGCGGGCGCACGGACACGGGTCCTCCTTGGCTGCGAACAGTTGCGATCTTCAATGTCCACCACTCACGGACCCGCCGACACCCTTGCCGAGCCTCGGTATCCTCCAGACAGAGGTTTCGGTCGCAGGTGCGTGCTCGACACCGGGCTCTGGTGGCTGGCCATGTCAGGCCTGCGGGGGGAGCGCAGCGATCAGCGGGTGGTCCTTGGGGATCATGCCGAGCTTGGCGGCGCCGCCGGGGCTACCCAGGTCGTCGAAGAACTCGACGTTGGCCTTGTAGTAGTCCTTCCACTGCTCGGGGGTGTCGTCCTCGTAGAAGATGGCCTCAACCGGGCAGACCGGCTCGCAGGCACCACAGTCAACACACTCATCGGGGTGGATGTACAGCGAGCGCTCACCCTCGTAGATGCAGTCGACCGGGCATTCCTCGACACAGGCCTTGTCCTTGACGTCAACACACGGCTGGGCGATCACGTACGTCATG
>Ga0209638_1002260_pt1 | contig 11875 bp, 15 predicted proteins | sample BarGraNGADG00211_FD_184490 | JGI IMG/M metagenome (GOLD analysis project Ga0209638, IMG submission 184490) | Arctic peat soil microbial communities from Barrow, Alaska - Barrow Graham LP Ref core NGADG0002-211 (SPAdes) (version 2) | ecosystem: Environmental > Terrestrial > Soil > Wetlands > Peat... | reverse complement strand
TGGAGGCCGTATGAGGCGCTCCTGGATCTGACCGACGAGCAACTCGAGAAGACGATCGAGGCGGCTCACGACTGGTCGGGCCGCGACCTGATGGCACATCTGGCCGTCTGGCTGGAGTGGTGGGTGGCGATCGCCACGGAACTCGCCATGGGGCCGGTGAGCCCGTCGTTCCAGAAGATCAGAGAGGTCGGCTGGGCGTGGGACGTCGATGGCGATGCCCTCAACGCGCGGTACCAGGCTGAGTGGCGAGCACTTCCCATGGCCGAGGTCCGACGCCGCTTCTCCGCGGCGCCGGGCGAGCTACGCGGCTACCTGACGGTCGTCCCGGAAGCGCGCTGGCTCAAGGACGCGGAACGCATCGGGTCCCTCATGGGCAACACCAGCGAGCACTACGGGGAACACGAACTCGACCTGCGCGCCATCCTTGCGGCGGCCGGCGGATAAGTCGCAGACGGGCTCGACTCGCGACGATCTCATGCCCGGCATCTACGCTGCGCTCTCGACCGAGCGCCTGATCCTCCGGCGCTGGCGCGAGTCCGACCGTGAGCCTTTCGCGCACGTCAATGGCGATCCGGAGGTGATGCGCCACTTCCTGAGGCCGTTGAGCCGCGCCGAGAGCGATGCTTTCGTGGAGCGTATCGAGGCTGCCTTCGAGGTACGCGGTTACGGTTTGTGGGCAGTTGAGCGGCGCAAGGACGGGGCCTTCCTCGGGTTGACCGGCCTGGCCTACCAAAGCTTCGAGTCGCACTTCACGCCTTGCGTCGAAGTCGGCTGGCGGCTCGCCAGGTTTGCGTGGGGGCACGGCTACGCCACGGAGGCCGCCCGCGAGGCGCTCCGGTTCGGGTTCGAAGAGGCGACTCTCGACGAGATCGTCTCGTTCACTTCGATGGGCAACGCGGCTTCCATGCGGGTCATGGAACGAATCGGGATGCACCGCGACGCGAGCGATGACTTCGACTATCCAAACGTGCCGATCGATCATCCGCTCCGACCCAACGTTCTCTATCGGCTCAAGAGTCAGGAGTTCACCCGATGACCGACGACCTGCATCCCAACGGCGAGGCTCCGACCGAAAGCCCGGCGACGGAGATCGATCGATTGGCCGGCCGGCTCGACGGCGTTCAGAGGCGGGCCGTCGGGGAGGCGATCGAATACGCCAGGGCCGGCGTCGTATTCGCGGTCCGAGAGGCGGACCTGCTGAGCTTCCGCCTGCGTGATGACGTCGCCGAAGCGGCTCTGCAGACGCCAGACGCAGCACCGTCGGTACGCGGTTCAGACTGGGTCGCACTGACGCCGTCCACGGCGGACACGTTCACTCTGGACCGCGCCGCGGCCTGGTTCGAGAGCGCTTGGAGACTGGCGGGATCAGGCTCGGAAGGCCCTCAGCCCGGTTGACATCGGGCGGCGACCGCGTTCCTGAAACGTCGTTAAAGCACGACCCCGGCCTGAGGGGGGAGGCCGGGGTCGCTTGGTACGGAGCCGAGGGGGAGGCTCCGTATTTGGAATATTCGAAATTGGCTTCCGCTAGCTGCGGACTAGATTACCTTGCTCGTAGCGTACTGCGAAAGGCCGAAATGCGCTTCGTACTGCTCGGCCGGTCGTGCACCGACCTCGGCCATGGGCTGCATGCCCGGCCGGAAGAAGGCGATCGTCGGCATGCTCATGATGCCGAGCGCCTGCGAGACCGCCGGGTTGGCATCGACATCCATCGAGTAGAAGTCGATCGAGCCGGCGTACTTCTCGGCCAAATGCTCCAGCTCCGGGGCCACCATCTTGCAGGGTGCGCACCAGGTCGCCCAAAAATCGACCACGACCGGCCGTTCCGCGTTGAGGACCACCTCCTCGAATGTCTCGTCTGTGACTGGTGTGATCTTGGCCATCTGGCGGATGGTCCTTTCTCCCCGTTGGTCTTGCCGAACTGAAGTCATCTGTTCCTCAGCCCGCGATTGACTGGATCAACCGGCATGCTTCCATGATCCGCGGGTCGGCGAGCCGGTAGTAGATCGCGTTCCCGTCCCTGCGGGTCAGGACGAGTCCCGAGTTCCGCAGGACCGCAAGATGCTGGCTCATGTTCGGTACGTGGCAGCCGACACGATCGGACAGTTCACGTACCGACAACTCTCCCTCGGCGAGACTCTGGAGCACGCACAGCCTCTTCGGGTCGGCCAGTGCCCTGGCCACTGCCGCCGAGCGTTGTCTCGTGACGTCCAGTTCGCTTGTGTCGAGCATGTGCGAATTGTACAAGGAGTTGCGCAACGACGCAAGTAGGCTTCGTGTCTCCTTGCTCCCGACAGACGACCAGCCACAGCGGCGCGACATATGTGCTCCACCGCCTTTCGAGTGGCGCGTCCAATGGGTACGATGCACATCATGGACGACGGCGGAAGCAACGGCGACGACGCCAGGGATCTACGCAAGGGCAGCGGGCCTGCCGACCTGCAAGGCCTTGCCGGCATGCTCGGCATCCCGCAGCTGGGACGCGATGCTCTCGAACCTCGCGGCGCCATGGGCATGGATGGCCGCGGTGCGGCCCGAAGCGGTGGCTCCGGACCAAAGCTCGAAACGGTCTCCCTCACTGGAGAAGCGCGCCTCGCGGCACCCGGCACGACCTCCGCGCCCGCGACCGTCACTCTCGATGACACCGGCGTGACGCTGCAGGTGGGCGGCGATCCGGCGATTCGCGCGGGCTATCGAGACCTCAGCCTGATCGCCATTCAGCAGGCCACCGCTCTGCTTGTCCTGGGCTATGGACCGGATGCGATGCGCTGGATGTTGGCGAGATTCGGCGATCGGCTGGGCCCTCTGGTTCGAGAGCTTCGCGAACGGCGTCTCAAGCAGCGCCTGACAGACGGGCTGGTCGAGGTGCCGGGCGACCCGGCCGAGCTCGTCGAATTCGACTGGAAGCCGACCAGCCAGGGGCTTGGCCCCGGACCCGACGGGCCCGCGGTTCCAGCTGCTGGAGTCGGCCAGCTGGTCGAGTACCCGTGGGGCCTCGTGGTCGCACCGATCGACGAGCGTGTGAGCTGGATACGCTACCGGCGCGCCGCCATCGCGAGAGTCACGCTGCCGTCTCCCGGCAACGTAGTCGTTGACGGAGCGCCCGGTCAGCTGACGTTGCGCGGCCTCGGGCCGGGCGCGACGCGGTTCCACGACAGGATCCAGAAACTGCGCGATGGGGCATACGCAGATGCGGCCGGGTTCGTGGAGCAGCTGCTTCCCGACGCCCCGTTCGGAGTGCGGCAGAAGGCATCGGCGTTGCTTGTCGATGGTCGCCCGACTCGACCCGATGAGTTCGGGGACGCGGGCTGGCCGATCGTCGAGACCGCCGTCCTGGGGGAGCCGACTTTCGCGGACAGCTACGAGTCGCTGAGTTCCTCGGCCGGCCCTGCGGCGCCTCGTTGGGTTGCCATGTCGCCGGTCGATCCGGGCGGCACCGAACCGAAGATCTGGTTCCTCATCGCGATGCCGGGCAATCTCGTTGCCCTCGAGTTGGTCAGCGCCGGTGCCCACGCCACGTACTTCTATCGGGTCATGCCCCGAGCCCAGTACAAGGGCGAACCGCCCGAGCGCCTGGGCCTCGCGGCCGAGCAGGCGGTGCGGGACGTCAGCGAGGCGTTGGTCGACTGCCGCTTCCTGCGCGAGCCGATGGCCCTGCCGGCGGACCAGCTGCGGCTGCCCAAATACCTGCGCTACAGGCTGGCTCTTGCGGTTCTGCCGACGCTGGCCTGGGCCAGGGCGCGGTTCGTGGCGAGGATCGTTCACAAGGATTCGGCCAGCTGGTCTGCAGCCGTGGCCGACCTGGTCCGCTGGCATTCGACGGCAGGGGACGAGGCCGCTGAATGGCCGGGTCGTTCGGCCCAGGAGGCGCAGGTTTCCGCAGCCGAGGGCGACGGCGAGCCGGACTACGACGCCGGCGGCTCAGGCGAACCGAGCAGCGGCGGCGGCGAGGGCTCGGCTTCTGCCGAGGCCGGAAGCGGCGGAGAACCAGCTGCCCAGGAAGAGAATTCGAAGCCTTCGGGCCCATTGGGCTGAGAGGAACGGAAGATGCCGACCTACAAGCACGCGTGCCCGTACTGCGGCAAGTTCATCGACAAGATCGCGGCCGCCTGCCCGTATTGCGGCGCTGTCGAGCCGTTCAGCCCCAAGCGGTGCCAGGCTTGCCGCAAGATCGTCGAGGACCCGGCCTGGAAGGTGTGCCCCTCCTGCGGGGCATCGCTCGTTCCCGCGCCGCCACCATCGGCCGGGGCGAAAGGTGCTCCACAGCAGCCGGCGCCGCCCGCGGCACAACCCTCAGCTACGCCAGCGGCTCCCGCGCCCGCCGCTGCCCCGATGGCAGTCGCGGCCGCCGGCAAATGCAGCGGCTGTGGCGCGCCGCTTCCCTCGGGGGCCCGCTTCTGCACGATCTGCGGGACGATGGCCGGGTAACCGAGACGTGGCGCGACGGCCGCGCCGGCCGCGCCGGCCGCGCCGGAGGCATTGTCCGGCGGCCGGGGGCGACTTCCGCGCGTTTACCGCGGACGGCGGTACTGGACCCGGTATCGAAGCCGGGAAGGCGCCGATACCTCTTCGCCCCTCGGTTCCCTGGCTCCTATTGAGCGTGGGCAGACGCTCAAGCCTCGCTGCCTTCACGCTGTAAGGTGCGCGGATCTGCTCGGATCGCGTCTAGCACCGCCTGCGGCGGTATCTGCTCGAAACCCGGCCGAACCCCGGCCGAACCCCGGCCGAACCCCGGCCGAACCCGCCGCGCCTCGCAGGGTCGAGCCGAGTCTAGCCTCGCTCCGTGCGTCTGCTGCCAAGGGGGCATAGTACCGCGGAGTCCGGCCCTTCCCGCAGGTGCGCGGCGTGGTCCACGCAGATGGCCGCCGATTGGGGCGGTCAGACCATCTTGGTGCCGCAATTGCCGCAGAAGGCGGCGCCGAGCGCGACTTCGCCGCCGCACTTGGGGCACTTCGGGGTGCCAAGTGCCGCTCCGCAGTTGCCGCAGAACTTCTCGGTGCCGACGGGCTTGCCGCAGCTCGGGCATTCGGTGGCGCGCTCGCTCGTGTCGCCCGAGAAGACCGTCTTGGCCCGCACCGCGTCGCGCATCTGGGAGATCTCGACGGACGAGCGCTCGGCCTCCATCTCGCTGGCGAGGTTTGGGGCGCAGCTGACGCACAGTCCCCGCTGGGCGTTGAAGCAAGTCTCGTCCACCCACTTGTTGCACCGCACGCAGCGATGGAACTGGGGCATGATCTCGTTGCAGGCCTGTTCAAGGGCCTTGTCTCGGGCGCCACGGTCCGTGATGTTCTGAGCCGCGTTGGCGGCGTTGGAGGCTCCCCAGAACCTGCCGCCGAAGACGCTGCTCGCCCCGTTGAGGATCGACGCGCCCATGCCCAGGTTGTTCCTGATGAACTGGCTCCGGTATCCGCTGCCGCAGACGTCGCAGCGGAACTCGAACTGGTAACCCTGATCGTTCGAGAGGTCCTGATAGTTGCTGGTAAACGGGGTGAAGCCCGGCATTCGACCCACTCCTGCGTGGCTGCGGCTGACCAGCGGCCCGGCTGGCGACGGTGTGCCCGAATGGTACCGCCACGGGGGCCGGCCGCGCAGCCTTACTGACGGCGCTGCCGGCCTACAAAGTGACCAGCTCGAATCCGGCTTGCACCTCTGCCTACGTGGGCAGACCGAAAACTCCATCCTGACCGGGTCGATACCGGATCAGGAACACTCCGGACGCCAGAGGGTGGGTCTTCGAGTTGCCAGTCAGAGCCTCATAGGTGCCCGTCGCGACCCGAATGCTCGCCGACGATCCGGGAGTCGTGCTGCCGAGGCGCGTCGGCGCGATACAGAGCCCTTCCTGAGGAAGGTCGCAGTAGAGCCCGCCTTCAAGGCCGATCACGGCCCGGACCAGCACCAGGTCGCCCGCTTTCGGACGGGTGCCGGAGAGCAGTCCTTCGACCGAATAGGCGTAGCTTCCGTCCGCCGGCACCGTCAGCTCGCCGACCAGACTGAGGTGGCCATCGGTGCCCATTTTCGCGGCCCAGTAGCCTCCGCTCGCGATCGTGCCGTCAAGAATCGCGACGTGGCAGGTTGGCGAGGAGGCCGAGGCATCGGCGGCGCCCACATCCGAGCACACGAAGCCCGTCGGAACGGGACCCTTCACGATCGCGGTCCTGCCTGCCAGGCGCTTGGGGTCCGAGGCCCACAAAGTGGCCAACTCGCCCTGTGTCAACGGGCGATCGCCTGAGCCGATGAGGCCGGTTGACGTCATCCCCGATGAGGCCGTGGGAGAGGCGATGGGCGTTTCCGGCGGCGCGCTCGTGGCCGGGGCCGAAGTCGAGGCGCTTGGCTCGGGCGTCGAGACGTCGGCGACCTCCGCCAGGACGCGCCAGTAACTGCAGCCCCGAGATGACGTCGGCGGATCGCCGGGGCACGGCTCGGTAGATGAGCGCACCACGTATGTACCCTGCCGCGGCGACTCAGGATTGATCGAGTCGAGCCGCCTCATGCCTCCCGCCTCGACATGCCGGGCGTTGCCCCGAAGCGAGGGTGGATCGTCGGTGGGCTCGGGTGCGCCGGCGTAGCGGCGGTAGTCGGCCTCTATGCCTGGCGCGGTGGAGTCGACGCCGAGCCAGTCCGCGTAAGGGCAGTCCTCCCCGTATGGGTCGAGCGGATCGGCAGCCGGCGGAGCCAGGCACGACTCCAACAGCCCGACTGCGCCCAGCCAGCCCTCCACCAGGAACGTCTTGCCGGCGAGCGGCCAATCGTCGGCGACCCGGAAAGGCACCTGGGAGTTCGAGGCCGGTGTGATCTCGCCGATCAGGCCCAGCACACCCGGAGCTAAATACCGGAAGGCAAAGGTTCCCGTTGCTTTGGGCTGGCTCATGTAGGCCGCAACGTTCGCTCCCATGACGCAAACCTGGGAGGCCATTCCTTCGACGATGCCGATCGTCGGGTAGCGGTTCATGGGGCAGACATCCTCCCGCTTGTCGATCGTCACGGACGCGACGAGGGTCGTGTTCGTTCGGAGCGGCGGGCCGGCCAGCAGTGAGGCCAGTTCGGCGGTCGTGAGAGCCCGCTCCGCAGGGTAGCCGGGGAACGGCGCAGCCGGGCCGGTGTGGAACGCCGGCAAGGCGATCGCGGCCGCAAGGACGGCCACGAGCGCGAGGCCGATGCTCGCGCCCGCAAGCTGCGGGGCGCGCCAGGTCACGTGGGGCCATCTGAGCCTGGTTTGCGGAGCGGGGGCCGCGTCCAGCGCGGTCGCGATCCCGGCAAGCAGATCCTGCGGCGCCTGAGCCTCCGCTCGGCGTGTCAGCTGGTCGCGAATCCCTGGATCGATCGGGGGAAGCTGGCTGTTCATCGCGACTCCTTCGCGAGCGCCGACTCGAGGGCCGCGCGAGCGCGGTGGAGTCGGGACTTGATTGTTCCCTCGGGCGAGCCAAGGACGGCCGCGATCTCGGCGACGGGCCGCTCCTGGAAGTGGTGGAGGACGAGGACGGCGCGGTCGTCGACCGAAAGACGGCCAAAGGCTCGATCGAAGGCGTCGGCGTCCGCGGTCCGGTCGTCGATGGCCCGGTCGTTCGAGGCCGGCCCTCCGCGGTCATCTGGATCGACGAGCCGAATCTCTCGGACGCTGGACCGACCGCGGCTCCGTAGCTGCTGCCGGCAGGCGTTCAGGTTGATCCGACCGAGCCAGGCGTCGAAGAGGTCCGGGTCACGCAGCGCATCGCGGTGGCACCAGGCGGAGACGAATGTCTCCTGCGTGGCGTCGGCTGCATCGGCGGTGTCACCCAGAATGGCGAGGGAAGTTCTGTACACGGCATCGACCCGGCTGCGTACGAGGGCATCGAAGGCATCGCGATCGCCCGATCGGGCTCTGTCGACGAGCGCTCGCTCCAATCCGCCTCCTCTGTTGCCCCTGTCACCCATATCGATGCTGGCCACCGGTCGCAGGTTGCATCGATCTTCCCGGGAACGGTCCGGCCGGGGGCGCCATACTTCGCCCCATGCCAGATCACATCGTCCCTCTCGAGCGATTCCACGAGGCCAGACGCGTGCTCGAGGGGCGCGTCCACCACACGCCCATTCTGTCCTCCGCCACTGCCGGGCGCGTGCTGGCGGCGCGCGGCGTTAGCGTGGCGAACGGACGGGTGTACGCCAAAGCGGAGCATCTGCAGAAGACAGGCGCATTCAAGATCCGTGGGGCGCTCAACAAGATGGGCGCGCTCTCCGCGGCGGAGCGGGCCGCAGGAGTCATAACCCTCTCCGCCGGTAACCATGCCCAGGGAGTGGCTCTGGCCGCGCGCGAGGCCGGGGTCCACGCGGTGGTGATGATGCCGTCCGGCGCCGTGCGATCGAAGGTGGAGGCTTGCCGTGGCTACGGCGCCGAGGTGATCCTGTTCGGCGAGCATGTCGGGGAGACCTGGGCTCGCATGGAGGAGATCCAGGCGGAGCGCGGACTGACGTTCGTGCCCCCGTTCGACGACCCGTGGGTCCTGGCGGGGCAGGGGACCGTGGGCCTGGAGATCCTCGACGATCTGCCGGAGGTGGACGTCGTGGTGGCGGGAATCGGCGGCGGCGCCTTATGCACCGGTACGGCTGCCGCCCTGAAGGAGACGCGGCCTGGAATTCGCGTCTACGGCGTGGAACCGGAGAGATCCAACGCGCTGTCGCTTGCCCTCGAGGCCGGCAAGATCGTGCCCATCCAGCCGATCTCCGTTGCCGACGGCTTGGGCGCTCCCTTCGCCGGGGAGTGGACGATGGCGATGGGCAGGCGCTATCTGGACGGGATCGTGCTGCTCGACGACGCTGCGATCCTGGCGGGCTTGCGCTTCGCCCTGGAACGGATGAAGCAACTCGTGGAACCGGCCGGCGCCGCCGCGCTCGCGGCCGTGCTATTCGGCAAAGTGCCGATCCGCGACGGCGAGCGGGTTTGCGTGGTGTTCAGCGGCGGGAACGTGGAAACGGGGCGGCTGGGAGAGTTGCTGGCAGGCGCCGCTCCGCTCGAGGTGCCTCCGCCGGTCGGTTAGTCCGGGCTGGCGGCCTTGCCTCAGGTAGTCGGGGGGAGTCGGTCAGTCGAGGCCTAGATCGTGAAGCCGGTCGTCGTCGATTCCGAGGTGGTGCGCCAGCTCGTGGACGACGGTTACTCGGACCTCGTGCTCCAGATCCGCGGCGCCGGGGAAATCGTCCTCGAGAGGGATCTGAAAGAGCGTGATCTTGTTTGGTACCTGCGCCCAGTCGGCGCCCCACTCCGTTCGGGGCACTCCCTCGTAGAGCCCGTAGAGACTGTCGTCCGGTCGCAGCCCACCGTCGCGAAGTTGCTCGAGCGACGGCTCATCCTCGATCACGATGGCCACTTCCTCGAGTGCCCGCGAGAACGGCTCGGGTATCGAATCGAGGGCGCGTCGCACCAGGTCTTCGAAACGCGAGCTTGCGCCCGAGTTGCGTCGCCGGCGGGCGCTGCCTCTGGGTCGTTTGGCCATGCGCTTATGCTACGGCCCTCCCGCACGCGTAGGATTGGCGAAAGGAGCAAGCGATGCCTACCCACCAGCCGATGCACAGCGACCCGCTCGACCTCGAAGCCCACATGCGCCAGATAGTCGAAGAGATGGAGGGCGGGGGAGAGGATGGGCTCGAGGCGGGCTCGGAAGAGACATCGAGCGCCGAGCGCGCGGTGGCCGGGGAGGATGCCGGAGCGTCCCTGGGGATCGAGGGCGCGGTGCGTCAGATTCTCACGGAGATCGGCGAGAACCCGGCGCGCGAGGGGCTCCTCCGCACGCCCGAGCGAATGCACAAGATGTGGCTCGAGCTGACCTGCGGGTATCGCGTCGATGCCGACAAGCTGATCAACGGCGCCGTGTTCGATGTCGGCTACAGCGAGATGGTCGTGATCAAGGGGATACCGTTCTACTCGCTGTGTGAGCACCACATGCTGCCGTTCTTCGGCACTGCCGCCGTGGGTTACCTGCCGCGCGGCCGCGTAATCGGCCTGTCGAAGATCCCTCGCGTGGTCGAGATGTACGCCCGCCGTCTGCAGGTCCAGGAGCGCATGACGCAGCAGATCGCGGACTTCCTGCTCCGGAAGTTGAACCCGTACGGCGTGGGCGTGGTGATCGAGGCCGAGCATCTGTGCCTGGCGATGCGGGGCGTCCAGAAGGGCGGGGCCACGATGGTGACGAGCAGCGTCCTGGGCACGTTCCGGACGACTAAGGAAACCCGGGACGAGTTCATGTCCCACCTGGATCGGGCCGTTCCGCGAGTCTGATCGGCAGCTGGATTCGCGGTTTGGGGATCCTGCCGGGGGTCGAATTGTTCGGGACTTACGGCCCCATTTGGCGGCCCAACGCGCAGGGGCGAGGTGATCCTATCCGACGATCTGTCGACCGTTCGCCTGTCCATTCCGCCTCCGGTCGTGCCTATCATGGCTGCACCGAACATAGCTGCACCGAAGAGGAAGGGATCGCAACCAATGGACACCGCGAATCGGACACCCGACAAGCATCAACCGCACGCTTTCGAGCCCATTCCGGAGGTCCCTGCCGTCTACCCCAGGATCGGCATGCTCCCGCAGGGTCTGCCTTCGGTGGGGATGGGCCTGCCTAATGCGAGCAACCCCAAGTGCGCGCTGTGCGGCGCTCCTCGAGGTGACCGGATCCACCTGCAGGGCCAGGCCGAGGCCGACGAGGAATCCCCCAACTGGGGCTGAAGATCGTCCGCGGCCGGCCGAGAAACTGAACAAACGGCCACGAGTCTCCGTCTGGATACATGAAGCGCCGAGGTAGGAATGCGGCGCCGAATCCACCGGAGAGAACGATGAATCTGCGAACTCACCGATCGGCCGAGAGGAACGAGCCGAAGTCCGATCCCAAGGCACCGCACGTCTTCCAGGAGGCAGTTGAGGGCATCGGCATCTGCCGGGTTTGCACCCACGGCAAGAGCGATCCGCGGCATATCGCGGCTGAGGACAGCGGCTCGGGCCGCTGGGGCTTCTAGCCCTTCTCAGAGGTTGATGCGCGGGCCGCGGTCGCGGCCCGCTATTATCCGCCCATGAGTGATCGACCAATAAAGGTTCTCATCGCCAAGCCGGGACTGGACGGGCACGACCGCGGCGCGAAGGTACTGGCCCGTGGTCTCAGAGACGAAGGCTTCGAGGTCGTCTACACCGGACTTCGCCAGACGCCCGAGATGATCGTGACGGCGGCCCTCCAGGAAGACGTCGATGTCGTCGGGCTCTCGATCCTGTCGGGAGCGCACATGACGCTGCTGCCCCGGATCTGCTCGCTGATGCACGAGCGCGGCATGGACGACGTTCTCGTGGCAGCCGGCGGAATCATCCCCGACGACGACGTGGCGGCCCTCAAGGAGAGCGGAGTGGCGGCCGTCTTTGGACCCGGCACGACAATCGCCCAGGTAGCCGACTTCCTGCGCGCCAACTCCAGGCCGCGGGACTAGCCGCAATCGGCGTGGTCCAGGACCGCAGTCCCAGTACGGCAGGGGAGCCGGTCGTTGAGCGGGGCATTGCGCTCTGCGACGCGGCGCTTGCAGGCGATCGCCGGGCTCTGGCGCGACTTCTGACGGCCGTTGAGAATCGCACCCCACTGGCCGAAGTGGCGCTCCGGCGGCTCTATCCGATGGCCGGTCGGGCACAGCTGATCGGCATCACCGGACCGCCGGGGGCCGGCAAGAGCACCCTCGTCGCCGCGCTCATAGCCGAGTTGCGGCGAGCGGGGCGGCCCGTGGCGGTTGTGGCAGTCGATCCGTCGAGCCCGATTACCGGCGGCGCTGTCCTGGGCGATCGGGTGCGGATGCAGGCTTACGCGAGTGACCCCGACGTGTTCATTCGATCGATGGCTTCGCGAGGCCACTCGGGCGGGCTTTCGCCCGCCACGACGGCAGC